>Ga0224512_10004100_pt1 | contig 12491 bp, 12 predicted proteins | sample SF_May12_sed_USG_4_FD_169103 | JGI IMG/M metagenome (GOLD analysis project Ga0224512, IMG submission 169103) | Sediment microbial communities from San Francisco Bay, California, United States - SF_May12_sed_USGS_13 | ecosystem: Environmental > Aquatic > Marine > Sediment | place: USA... | reverse complement strand
CAGCACCGGGTCGTCCCGCAGCCGGCCCACCACGGTCGTCATCCCGTCGTTCACGCGGCGATCGACCCGGGGCTGCGGGCGGTAGGGGTCGTCGCTGACGTGGATCAGCTCGGGGGGTGAGGAGGGCAGGCCCAGGTCGGTGAACTCCCGCCCGAAGGCCCGCATCGCCTCGGCCACCTCCGCCGGCGCCGCCTGCCGGCCGAGACCCGCGGCCACGCTCTCGGTGTGGCCGTCTCGCACATCGACCCGCATGCAGGTCGCCGAGACCCGGACCGGCAGCGGTTCGATCCGGTCGCCCTCCAGCCGGCCGAGGATCTTCGCGGTCTCGCGCTGGACCTTTTCCTCTTCCTTGGGAATGAAGGGGATCACATTGTCGAGGATGTCGAGGCCCGCGACCCCGGGGCTGCGACCGGCGCCCGAGATCGCCTGGAGCGAGGTCATCACCACCGACTCGAGCCCGAAGCTCCGGGCCACGGGCGCCAGGGCGATCACGAGTCCGGTGGTCGTGCAGTTCGGGATGGGCGCGACGAAGCCCTTCCAGCCCCGCTCGCGCTGCTGCCGCTTCACCAGCACGGCCTGCTCCATGTTCACGCCGGGCACCAGAATGGGTACGTCTTCCTCGTAGCGGAAGGCGGAAGAGGTCGAGACGACGGGCACCGTCGCAGCGAAGCGCTCCTCCAGGGCGCGGGCGGCGGCGCTCTCGACGGCGGAGAAGATCAGGTCGACCCCGCTCCCGTCCAGATCCTCGGCGTCGACGACTGGCCACTCGGCGAAGGCGGACGGCAGCGGCTCCTCGCAGCCCCAGCGGACGTGGCCGCCGGGGTCGGTGATCGCCTCCCGGTAGGGCTTGTCGGCGCTCCGGGCGCTGGCGGCAAGCGCGACCACCTCGAACCAGGGGTGGCGGTCGAGCGAGACGAGGAACTGCTGGCCGGCGACGCCGGTCGCGCCCACGACGGCGACACGTCGGCGAGGATCGTTGCTCATGGCGGCTGCGCGCCTCCCGTCGGGGAAATAGCGAATCTCCCGGGCGCGATCCATCGCCGGAACGTCAGCGCACGCCCCTCCGGTTGGCCTCGTCGAAGCTCTCGAGGTCGGCGTACCAGCGGCTCGCAACGCCGTCGCTGGCGATGGATTTGACCGACCCCCCGGTCCGCTCGGGGGGCAGAGATGCGGCAATGGCCCGGGCGATCGCCCTGGCATCGCCGCTCGGGTCGGCGTCGAAGCGGCACACGACGCACTCCTCACCGACCGTCTCGAGCGTCAGATCGAAGACGATCGTGCGCACCCCCTGGGGCTCGCCCACCTCGGCCGCGACGGCGTGCGCGACGCGGCTCCACTCGAGCAGGCGGGTCTCGCCTCCACAGCGGTGGACGATCCCGGCCTCCGTCGGTCGGGCCTCGGACAGGAGTTCGACGCGAACGCTCATCGCGCCGAGAATCGGCGTCTCGGGCTCAACGCTTGAGGCGGAGGAATTCGATACCATCGGCCCCAAGGTGCAGGTGGAAGGCTCTCAGACTCCCTTCGCGGTCTACTGCACTCGCTGTCAGGCGAGCTTCGCCGCCGGCACGAAGCGGTGCGTCCACTGCGGCGACCGACTGATCCGCGGCCGCACCCAGCCGAGCATCCTCATTTCGCCTCCGTTGGAGGCCCCCCCGGAGCTCGCCGAAGAGGAGCTCTCGAGGACCCGCAGCCGGATATCGCCGATCTCGATTCTCTGGATCGTGGCCGCCCTGGCCGTGGGCATCCAGCGCGCCTGCGCCACCTGATCCCGATGGGCAACGCCGCGCTCGCCCTGGTGCGCTTCTCCGGTGACGTGGGCATCAAGGCCCGTGCCACGCGCCGCCAGTTCGAGCGCCGGCTCATCAACAACCTGAGAGACGCGATCGCGTCCCAGGGTTCGAGCCCCCGCGTTCACCCCTCGCACGACCGCGTCTTCGTCGAGCTTCGGAGCCGCGGTCAGGCCGACGCCCTGACCCGCGTCTTCGGCGTGCAGTCGGTCTCCCTGGTGGAGCGCCGCTGCGGCACGCGGCTCCCGGAGATCGTGAGCGCCGGCGAGGAGCTGTTCCGCGAGCGCGTGCGCGGGCGGCGATTCGCCGTGCGGGCGCGCCGCGTGGGCGACCGCTCCCGGATCCCGGTGAAGGCGGGCGAGGTGAATCGCGCGCTGGGTGACGCCCTGCTTCCCATCTCGGCGGGCGTGGACCTCGACGACCCTGAGGTGACGGTGCACCTGGAGATCCTGGAGGACGCGACCTGCTTCCTGTCGGAGCGGATTCCCGCCCACGGGGGAGTGCCGCTGGGCGCCGAGGCACGGGCGGTCGCCCTCATCTCGGGCGGGTTCGACTCGGCCGTCGCGGCGTGGCAGATCCTCAGGCGCGGCGTCCGCCTGGACTACGTCTTCTGCAACCTCGGAGGCGCCGCCCACCTGCAGGGCGCCCTGCGGGTGGTGAAGGTCCTGGCCGACCGCTGGTCCTACGGCACCCACCCGCAGCTCCACGTCATCGACTTCGAGGGCCTCAGCGCGGCGCTCCAGGCCCGGACCGAGACGCGCTACTGGCAGGTGCTGCTCAAGCGCCTGATGCTGCGGGCCGCCGAGGATGTCGCCCGGGAGCGTCGCGCGACGGCCGTCGTGACCGGCGATGCGGTGGCGCAGGTGTCGTCGCAGACGCTCCAGAACCTGTCGGTGATCTCACAGGCGGCCTCCGGGCTGATCCTCCGCCCCCTGGCGGGCTCCAACAAAGAGGAGATCATCGAGCTCGCGGAGAGGATCGGGACCTTCGAGCTGTCCAAGGTCGTGGGCGAGTACTGCGCCATGGTGCCCAGCCGGCCCGCCACCGGCGCGTCACTTCCCGCGATCCTGGCCCAGGAGGAGAAGCTCGACCTCTCCCTCGTCGACCGCGCCGTCGCCGCGCGCACGCGGATCGACCTGCGCGGCTTCGACGTCGAGAAGCTCGACCTGCCGGAGATCGAGGTGGAGGGGGTTCCGGAGGGCGCGACCGTCATCGATCTTCGCTCGAAGGCCGAGTTCGAATCATGGCACTACCCGGGCGCGCTGCATCTCGAATTCTCCGAAGCGCTGAGGGTCTTCCCCCGCATCGATCGCAGCCAGAACTACGTGCTCTACTGCGAGTTCGGCCTCCAGAGCGCCCACCTGGCCGAGCTCATGCGCCGCGAGGGCTTCCAGGCCTTCCACGTGAAACGCGGAACCAAGGCCCTCCGCCGCAGCGTAGAGCGACCGGTCGGGGCCGGGTGAAATCCCACAGCGAAATCAAGCGCAGGCCGCTCTCCGGCTTATTCCTCGGTGAGGATCCGGACGGCGACCTTGCGCCGGCGCGGCCCGTCGAACTCCATCAGCATGATCCCCTGCCAGGTTCCGAGCTGGAGCCGTCCCCCCTCGATCGGCATCAGCTCGGAGGCCCCGAGGATCGCGGCCTTGATGTGCGCGTGAGCGTTGTTGTCGACGCGGTCGTGAAGCCACCCCGCGTGATCGGGAACGGCGCGGTCGAGCGCCGTGAGAACGTCGACGCCGACGTCGGGATCGTCGTTCTCGTTGAGGATCACGGCCGCGGTCGAGTGCAGCACCATCACGTGGCACAGACCCCGGCTCACGCCCGATCGCTTTACGATCTCCGCCACGCGGGCGGTGATGTCGAGGCTCTGCTTCGCCTGCTGGGTGGCGACCGTGAAGATCTGGTGCATCGCAGCCCCCGGCCGTTCGACCCGAGACTACCCCAGCCGGGCCTCGCACTCGCTGATCGCTCGCGCTCGGGCTCCGGCCTTCGCTCGCCTTCGGCTCGCTGCGCGTCGGCCTCCAAGGCCGACGGCCGCGGAAGTAGAAGATCTCGGCCTCCTTTCCCGAACCCCGAGGGAGATCTACCGCTCCCCTTCCGGGAGCGCGCGATCGAGAAGACGCTGCTGCTCGTCGGGCGGCAGGCGGCGCAGCCGCTGCCAGGCCGAGCGCAAGCGCTCGCGATCCCCGGGGTCGAGGCTGCGCCAGCGCTCCGCGTTGTCGCGGATGCGGCCGCGCTCCGCCGGCTCGAGGGAGCGAAGCTGGTGGAAGCGATCGCGCAGAGCCCGTCGCTCCTCGGGCGGTAGCGAGCGAAACTGCGAGAGCTTCTTCCCCAGCTCACGGCGCTTCGCGGGACCGAGCTCGCGCAAGTGCTCGCGCACCCGATGGCGCTCCTCCGGCCCCAGACGCCCCCATCGCTCCCGGAGCGCGTCGCGCTGTGCGGGCGGAAGGTCCGCCAGGTAGCGCCGGGCCCGATCCCGTTCCCCCCGCCGCAGCTCCGGACTCCGGCGCTCCGCCATCCGCTGGCGGACGCGTTCGCGCTCGTCGGGCGTCGCCGCATCCCGCCGCTGGCGAATCTCCTCGCGCCGCTGGCGCCGCTGCTCGCGGGTCGCCGGTTCGCGGCGCTCGCGGCGGTCCGGCGGATCCAGACGCCGAGGCGAGTCGCCGCCCCTGTCCTGCGCGCTCGCGCCCACCGCAACCGCGGAGCCCAGGAAGAGCGCGATCAATCCCAGCGCTGCGCAGGCACGCCTTCCCGCCCTCATCCCGCCTCGGCCTCCACCGCCGCCACCAGGCGGACGAGCAGATCGAGGTTCGCGATCACCTCCAGGTCCTCGACCGTCTCGATCTCGAGAACGATGGCCAGGTCCTCGGCCGAAATGTCTTCGAGCTCAAGCGGCATCGCGGGTGCGGTCTGCGCGATCTGCCGAGCCGGCGCGCCGGCGCCCAGCGGCGTCTCGCCGCCGCGAACACCCAGATACAGCGCCAGCGCGGCCGCCGCGGCCGCTGCGAAGCCCAGCGCGGGAGGGCCGAAGCGGCGCAGGCGGGGGCGGCGGATCCGCGGCTGCCGGCGGCCGGGCTCCGCCGCAATTCGCGCGCCGAGCCGTGCCCGCAGATCGGAGGGAAGCGGCGGCGCCGGTGCGGCCGCGAGCAGCCGGTCGACGCGCCGCAGGGCTTCGAGGCGGGGCGCGCAGTGCGGACACGCGGCCACGTGCCCGCGCACCTCGGCTTCGCGCTCCTCGGACAGCTCGCCGTCGAGCAGCGCCGAGAGATTCTCGTCGTATTCCGCACACGCACGCAGCTCCGACACCTTCTTCACACTCCTTGCTGTAGCTTCGCCGCGAGCGCCGATCGCCCCCGGTGCACCAGCGCCTTCACGGCCTTCTCGCTGACGTCGAGGGCCACCGCCACCTCGGAGTACGCCAGGCCCTCGACCGCCGTGAGCCAGAGGGCCGCTCGCTGCCGCTCGGGCAGCGCCTCGAGCTCGCGCAGGGCCGCTTCGCCCAGGCGCCGCGCGTGCGCGACCTCGTCGATGGGCGACGCGTCGGCGACCAGCTGGACCGTCCCCTCCTCGTCGATGCTCTGGTGGGGATCGCGTCGGCGCGGTCGCCGCAGCTCGTTGAGCGCCAGGTTCGTCGCGATCCGGTAGAGCCAGGTCGAGAAGCGGGCATCCGGCGTGTAGCGCTCTCGGGCTCGGTGGACACGAAGAAAGGCCTCCTGGACCAGATCCTCTGCCGCCGTCGCGTCGCGCAGCATCCGCTCCAGGTAGCGCAGCAGCGGGGACGCCCAGCGCTGGAACAAGCTGTCGAAGCCGGCAGCATCGCCATCGCGGAAGGCGAGCATCAGCCGTACGTCCGGATCGACTACCCGCAGACTCGCCTCCGCCGAGGATTCCAACCCGCCGGACGCGCCTTGGTTTCGGTCGTCCCCTGTCGGGTCCATGGCTCCCTAATCGGATGACGAGGCAGCGAGCTTCCGCAGGAACCGGATCAGGACGGAGTTGAAGGCCTCGGCCTCCTCGATGTTGACCATGTGCCCGGCCCGCGGGATCGTGACGTGCTCGGCCTCCGGCAGGCGCGCGGCCAGCACCTCGGCGGCGCGCAGGTAGGCGTCGTCCTTCTCCCCCACGATCACGAGGGAGGGGTGCCGGATCGAGGCGAGTTCGTCGATCACCGGCGCCGCCGGCGCGGCCACGAGCCGGGCGAAACGGGCGAGCCCGTGGGGGTCTTGCGCGGCGATGGCGTCCGCTGCCGCCCGGGCCGCCGGAAGCTCCGGACGCAGGCCCACCGCCGTGTCCGCGGCACGACTCGCCACGAAGGCGCCCATCCCCCGAGCCTCGAGGAACCCGGCCGTGCGCTCGACACCCGCCTCCCAGCGCGCCTGCGCCTCGGGATTCTTGAAGCCCGGGCCGCTGTCGACCAGCACCAGGGCCCGCACCCGGGCCGGGTGCACGAGAGCGAAATGCAGGGAGGCCAGCCCGCCGAACGAGAGTCCGCCGAGCACCGCCAGCTGGCCCGGGGCGGCCCAGTCCAGCACCCGCCCCAGGTCGTCCACGACCCGGGCCATGCTGTACGCCTCGGGGTCCTCCGGCGACTCCGAGCGCCCGTGGCCACGGTAATCCCACAGGACGACGCGGAGTCCGGCACCGCGAAGCGGCTCGACCTGCGGCCGCCAGTTCTCGTGGGTCGTACAGAGCGCGCAGGACAAGACGATCGAGAGCGGCTCCGCCGGCGCTCGCGGGGGCTCGTGCACCTCCGCGTAGAGCTTCACGCCGTCGCCTGCCGTCACCTCGGCCATCGGATCGTCTCGAACTCCCTAGTCCTCCAGCAGCTCGCGCAGCGCCGAGGCCATCTGATCCAGCTGCTCCTGCATGGGTCCGCGGATCGTGAACTCGGGGACGAAGGACTTCGTGCGACCGTCGAGGCGGAGGCGGACGAGGGTGCGTACGCCCCGCTCGGTCAGGGAGATCGAGCCCGTGAGCTCGCTCCAGACGCGTCCGTCGCAGACCTTCTCGAAGCACACGCCGCCGTCGGGGAGGAGGTCGAAGTGGAAGGTGGCGACCCCGTCGCGGCCCAGCGCCCGGTAGTGCGTCCGCACGGTCCACCGATTGTCCCGGCGCTCCACGATCTCGGTCTTCGCCTCGGGGAAGAGGGCCGGCAGCGTCTCCTCCCGCGCAACCACCTCGGCGGCGGCCGCTCGCGGTCGTTCCACGTCGAACTTCTTCTCGAGGTGCACGTCGCGGCCTCCTGTCTGCGGGCTAGCGGATCTCGACGATGAAGGGGGGAACCAGCGCGGGCGCGCCCTCCGGCACGGACTCCAGCCACGCCAGGATGCTGCGGGCGACGCGGGGCAGCGGCAGCTCGGGACCGGCCGACGCGGCGATGCCTCGCAGCAGGTCGTCGATCTGCTCGGCGAGGGACATCGGCTGGGGAAAGGTGATCAGCGCCACGTCGGCGTCGAGATCCAGGCCCAGGGAGGCCTTGGCCCGACCGACGGCCACACGCAGCCCGCCGACCTCGTCGATGAGACCGCTCTCCACCGCCTGGACCCCGGTCCAGACGCGACCGCGTCCGAGCTGATCCACGCGCTCGGTGGACAGATTGCGCCCGTCGGCGACGCGCTCGACGAAGAGCTCGTACACCGATTGGATCTCGGTCCGGAGGCGACCGCGGGTCGCCGGCGTGAGCGGCTGGGAGGAGAGCAGCAGGTCGGCGTGGGGGCCGCGGGTCAGTGCCTCGACGCCGATCCCGAGCTTGTCGAGCAGCCCGCGCAGGACCGGACGCAGCACGTACACGCCGATCGAGCCCGTGATGCTGCCGGCCGAAGCCACGATCGCGTCCGCCCCGGCGGCGACGTAGTAGCCGCCCGACGCCGCCACGTCGGAAAAGGAGGCGATCAGCGGCTTGCCGGTCTCCCTCGCCGTCTGGGTGGCGCGCCAGACGATGTCCGAGGCCAGCGCCGAGCCACCGGGGCTGTCGATGCGGAAGATGATCGCTGCGATGTCATCGTCCTCGGCGGCTTCCTTCAGGGCCGCCGTGACGGTGTCGGACGCGAGCACGGGTTGTCCCGACCGCGTCGACGACCCGTCCCCCGTCACCACCAACCCGGTGCCGTAGACGAGGGCGAACTGCGCGACGGGTTCGAAGCCCACCGTCGCGGGGTCGACCTCGGCGTAGTCGGAGCCGAGGATCACCGGGCCTCCACCCAGCCGATCGATCAGCTCGTCGTAGTACGCGACCCCGTCGATCAGGCCCAGGCCCTGCATTTCCTGCGGCGTCATGGGGGCGTGATCGATCGCGTCGCGCACGAACTCCGGCGTGAGATTGCGCCCGGCCGCGATTCCCGCGATGAACTGCGCGTTGATCGAGTCGAGGAGCGCATCCGCCATCTCTCGATGCGCCTCGGACATCTCCCTTCCGGCGAGCATGTCGGTCGCGGTCTTGTAGCGGCCGATCCGCTCGACCTCCAGCTCGACGCCGAGCTTCTCGAACATCCCGCCCAGGAACAGGTACTCCGCGGCGAGGCCCACCAGCCCCGAGCGCGCTCCCGGCGCCGCGTGGACGGCCTCCGCCGCCGTCGCCACGTAGTACTCGAGGTTCGCCCCGAGCGACTCGACCTCGAGGTACGCCAGCGTCTGGCGTCCCGCCGCCCTCAGCTCCTCCACCGCCGAGCGGATCTCCTCGGCCTTGCCCCAGCCGACATCGAGGTTGCGGATGCGCAGCACCACCGCCGCCAGGCGATCGTCACGCTGCGCCTTGCGAAGCTCCGACAGCAGGCCCACGAAGGAGCGCCGCCCGTCGCCGAAGAGCCGCGACAGGAGCGACGGCTCCGAGGCCTCGACGTAGCCGCCGCCGATCTCCAGCACGAGGATGCTGCCGGGCTCGACCGAGGGTCCGGAATCGGGGAGCAGGAACCAGAGCGCGAGAGCGCCCAGGACCACGACGATGAGGATGCGCCGAAGCCTTCGCATCGTTCCCCTCCACTTCCCTCGACGGAATTCCGTTGCGGCGGAATGCGTTTGCGGGCTCGAGACGCTGTGGCCGGCCCACGAACGCTCGACGTTCTAGCGTAGGCTATCTTCCGACGCCGTGGCCAAGGAGGTCTACATCGCCGGCGTCGGCCTCACGAAGGTCGACCTCACCGGTCGCTTCTTCAAGACCGTCTTCGACCTCTTCGCCGAGGCGTATCTCCGGGCCCTGGAAGACTCCTCGGTACGCGCCTTCGACGCCGTCCAGATCGGCATCATGGACAGCGAGGAGTTCGAGAACCGCGCAAACATCGCGACCAAGGTCGCCGATCGCCTGGGCCTCACCGGGATTCCGGCGGTGCGGACCGAGACCGCCTCGTCCACCGGCGCCGCCGCGCTCCACGAAGCCTGCTACAAGATCGCCTCCGGCCAATTCGAGAGCGTGCTGGTGCTGGGCGGCGAGCGCATGAAGATGGTGACGACGCAGGTCGCCACCACCATCATGTCGAAGACCGTCGATCCCGAGGAGCGCCGCTTCGGATTCACGATGCCGGCGCTGATCGCCCTGGTGACCCAGGCGTGGTTCCGGGAGCGCAAGCTCAAGGGAAGGGCGGTGTCCGACGTGCTCGCGCGCCTGATGTTCCGGGCCCACGCCCTCGGCAGCCAGAACCCGCTGGCCGCCTTCTTCAACCGGCCGGAGCCGCTCGAGGCCTACTTCGACGCCGAGACGAACCTTCCGGTCGCGACCCCGCTGATGCGCAAGGACTGCTCTCCGATCTGCGACGGGGCGGCCGCGGTGATCCTCACCTCGCGGCCCCAGGCGGTGCGTATCGCGGGCCTCGGCTCGGCCACCGAGACCTCCTCCATCCTCGACCGCGACGACCTCACCTGCCTTGCCGCCACGCGGCGCGCGGCGGAGACCGCCTACTGGCGGGCCGGCATCGCGAACCCTCGCGAGATCGAGGGCCTGGTCGTCGAGGCCCACGACGCCTTCAACAGCCTGCTTCCGATCAGCCTCGTCGACCTGGGCCTGGCCGACGCCGAGGACGTCATCGAGGACCTCGTCGGGGATCCGCGACGCGAGCCCGTGAGTCCCTACGATCACCCCGTGAGCGGACCGCGCGGCCGACTGCCCACGAACATGTCGGGCGGCCTCAAGGCCCGCGGTCATCCCGTTGGAGGCACCGGCCTCTTCCAGATCGCCGAGAACTACCTCCAGATCACCGAGCGCTTCCCGAACCGACGAGCCCAGGTGCTGGGGGCGAAGGTCGGCATCGCGCACTCGATCGGCGGACCGGGCAACAACAACTACGTCACGATCCTCGAGTCGACCGGAAACCGGCGGCGGCGGGAAAGCCCGGCTCCGCCGCGCCTGCACTTCGAGTCGAGAACCCGCCGCCCGGAGCGGGAGACGGCTCGGAAACTCCACGGCGCCAGCGCGATCGTGGACGGGGCGACCACGATCCACGTCACCTCGGGGGGCACGGCGCCGATCCACGTGGCGCTCCTCAGCATCGACGGCCGCCGCGTCTTCGCGAAGCTGGAGCACGCGCCCCGCGAGGGAGCCGAGCCCGAGGCGGTGCTCGCGGGTCAGAAGGTGAAGCTCCTCGTCAAGGACGACGGGGACCACTACTTCCAGATTCCGCGGGGCCGCAGCTTCGACCTCGGCCGCGTGGTGCAGTCGATCCGCCGCCGCGCCGGACGTGGGGAGGTCGAGGCGGAGAGCGGCGGCTCGTAGCTCCCGGGGCCGTCCCCCCGCCGGTCGAGAAACGACCGCAGCCCGGACGTCGAACCCCGCGTCGAGGCCGCCGACCGCGAGCAGCGCCGCTTCGTTCGCGCGACCGGGCTGTGTCTATAATGGCTCTGGCGAAGGAGGTGCCCCGCATGGAGATTCGGCAGTTCCGCAGCGAGGATGCCCCCGCACTCGCGACGCTCTCGTCGGGCTGCGCCCGCGGAGAGAGCGACTTCGTCCTGAATCCGTTCTGGGAGACCGAAGACGAGCTCTTCGCCGAGTTCGACCGCTTCGGGATCCGGCCCGAGGACCACCTGCTGGTCGCCGACGCGGGCGAGGGCGAGGTGCTGGGACTGGCGGGCTTTCTGCGCCTGCCCGGGGCCCGAACGGCCGGCATGTTCTGCCCCATCGTCAATCGCGGCGATCGGGGCCGGGGCCGGGGCGGCGAGCTGCTGCGGGCGGCGCAGTCGCTGGGCCGCGAGAAGCTCGGCCTCGAGCTGGTGAGCGCGGCCATCGGGACGCGCAATCGCGCCGGCTATTCGCTGCTCACGAGCCACGGCTTCCGGCCGGTGCGCCAGCACTTCCTCATGCGCTGCGACGAGCGGCCTACGGCTCCTCCCCCGCCGATCGCCGACGTCGTACTCGAGGCGGCGAAGCCCGAAGACGCCGACGCCATCTTGGAGGTCTACGCGACCTGCGGTTTCGAAGAGCGCAGCGTAGCCGGCATGGCCGCCGTCCTGGCCGACGGCCGTCACTGGCACGCGGTGGCCCGCCAGGCCGGGCGCGTCGTGGCCTTCGCCGAGATCGAGACCCACTGGCCGCGCCGGGTGTGGGTGGCTTACGTCGGGGTGGCGGCGGAGCTGCGCGACCGCGGCCTCGGTTCGACCCTCGTGGCCTGGTCGCTCGAGCGGCAGTTCGAGGCCGGCGCGAAGTCCGCCCTCCTGATGCTCTCGCCGGCGAACCGCACCGCGCTGCGCGCCTACGAGAAGGTCGGCTTCCGCCGGCACCGCCTCGCGGACGTACTCGAGAAGAGGCTCTGAGGGGCTGAAGGGCCGCGCCCCCTACTCCTTCGCGAGCAGCTCGATGGTCGCGATCTCCCGGGAGCAGTGGATGCGGAGCGCGGGCCCGCCCACGCCCAGACCGCGGTTCACGTACAAGATCGAGCCGTTGCGGCGATACAGCCCGCGCGTGAAGCCGGTCGCGAAGCGGGCCAGGTTCCAGCGGCCGCCCGGCGTCGGGAAAGCGATCTGCCCGCCGTGCGTGTGGCCGGCCAGCACCAGCGGAAAGCCGAGTCGCGCCGCCTGGGGGAAGGCCTCGGGCCGGTGGACCAGCAGCACGACCGGGCCGTCGTCGGGCCGGGCCTCCGCCACGGCTCGCAGACCCTCGATATCGAGCCCCCGCGCCGCCCAGTCGCGCCCGGGGTCCTCGACGCCGGCGAGGTAGAGCGGCTCGTCGAGGGGCAGCCTCAGCACCTCGTCGCGGAGCAGGGTGACGTTCGGCGCCCACCGGGCCAACCCCTGCGCGACCGCATCGGCGCCGGTGTAGTGATCGTGGTTGCCGAGGACGGCGTACACGCCATAGCGTGCGTGCAGCCGGGCGAGCCCGCGCGCGCCCTCCTCGATGTGCGAGGGATCGAAGTCGAAGAGGTCGCCGGTCACGACGATCACGTCGGGGTCGAGATCGTTGGTCCACTCGACCATGCGCGCGAGCCGCCGCGCGTCGAGCGCGTTCCCGATGTGCAGATCGCTGATCTGAACCAGACGCAGACCGGAAAGATCGGGATGCAGGCCGGGGAGCTGGACGCGAACGCGAGTTCGATCCACGATCGCCTGCCCGGCGCTGAAGCCCCACAGGATCAGAAGCGAGAGCCCACCGACGCCCACGAGGCTCACCCAGCGAAACACGCGGAAGACCGCCTCGGATCCCGCCCCCGCCAGCTCCGCGATCCCCCAGAACGGAACGAAGACGACCCAGGTGAGCGCGACGGCGACGCCGAGCAGGAGGATCGC
>Ga0224512_10004099_pt1 | contig 12492 bp, 9 predicted proteins | sample SF_May12_sed_USG_4_FD_169103 | JGI IMG/M metagenome (GOLD analysis project Ga0224512, IMG submission 169103) | Sediment microbial communities from San Francisco Bay, California, United States - SF_May12_sed_USGS_13 | ecosystem: Environmental > Aquatic > Marine > Sediment | place: USA: California... | reverse complement strand
CGGCGTTGGCCACCAGGTCGTCCCGTTGATGGCGCAGCGGTTCGGGCAGCGTGGCGTGGAGGTGGTCGAACATCTCGGTCGGCTCCGGCGGCGCAGCGGCCAGATAGGCCTCCGCAGTCGCCTCGACGGCGTCCCGGCACTCGCTCAGCAGTCGTTGTTCGTCATCGGACTGCCAGCCCATGGCCGAGATCAGGTGGGCCCGCAGACGGGCCACCGGATCGAGCCGCCACTTGGCGCTGACCTCCTCATCGGACCGGTACCGGCTGGCGTCATCCGCGGTGGTGTGATCGGCCAACCGGTAGGTCAGCGCTTCCAGCAAGGACGGACCGGCGCCGGATCGGGCGCGCTCCAGCGCCGCTTCGACCCGGGCCCGCATGGCGATGACGTCATTGCCGTCGACCTGCTCGCCGTGGATGCCGGCCGCGATGGCCTTCTGGGCCAGGGTCTCGGCCGCGGTCTGCGCCGGCCTTCGAACCGAGATGGCCCACTGGTTGTTGTTGACCACGAACACCACGGGCAGCCGGCGTACACCGGCAAAGTTCATGGCGGCATTGACATCGCCCCGGGAGGTGGCCCCGTCGCCGACCACGCACACCACGGCCCGCTGCTCACCCCGCAGCTGCAGGGCCAGGGCGACGCCGGCGGCGTGGGCCGCCTGGGTGCCGACCGGAACGCAGATGGGGAAGTCCTCGACCGGACCACCGAAGTTGCTGCCCTGTTCGTCGCCACCCCAGTAGAGCAGCAGATCGAGCGGGCGCACACCCCGCCAGAACTGGGCCCCCTGTTCCCGGAACGACGGGACCAGGATGTCGTCAGGTCGCATGGCCGCCGCCAAACCGACGGCCACCGCTTCCTGGCCGAGCGACGAGGCGAACGTACCCAGCCGCCCGGTGCGCTGGAGGGCGACCGCCTTTTCGTCGAACACACGGGTCAGCAGCATGGCCCGATAGAGCGCCGTTAACTGATCACGGTCGGTGGCGAAGTCCGGGAGCGGACCGCGGGCCGTCCCGTCGGCATCGAGACAGCCGTACCGTTTGACGTCGAACGAGGCCACCTCGACGCCCCAGGGCGTTCCCGACGTCAAGGTCGTTCCCGATGTCGAAGCATCGTCGGCAAGGCCGCTGGTGCGGCCGTTCTCGGCCACACCCAGATCGTGTGCCAACGGTCCCGAGAACGCCAGAGGCGAAGGTCCTGGCCCGCCGCTAACGGGTTCGGAGCGCCGGACGCCGCAACCTCCACGAGAATCTGGTTGACGACGACAACAGGGTCATGGCGTTCACCCACGAGTTCGTCGAGAACGCGACCGAAGAGGAGATCGAACTACCAGGGACGCCGGCTTCGTAGCCGGTTGCCGATGGCGTCGCCATCCGTTGCCGAGTGGTTGCGGTGCTCGATTTCGTGGATTGTGGGTTTCCTACCAGGTACTGCGGCGAATCGGAGGCCGTCCAGGGTTCTCGGACAGATCCCCTGCAATGACGAACAACAGCACGCTCAGAGAGCAAATCCAACGACTGCGGAACACATCACCCCCGCTACGCGCGCGAAGAGGCCGGGGGTCGAATCACCGTCAACTCCGCAGAGTTTCAAAGGCAGATTGACAACGTTCGCAGTCCGTTCCATCAAGCAAACATGTTGAGCGTCTGTCGTTTAGACTCGCAGTAGATCTCGTGTCGGGATTTGGACGGAGCCACCGAAATGACGATTCCACAAACACCTGAAGACCACCGATCCCGGGGGTGGGGACTTGCCAGGGTCGGCCTGATTGTTGCCGCAGTCATTGCGATGCAGGAGACGGACCGACTGATCAGTCAGGTGCTTGGAGCCGACGGCACGACGTCGTCCGTTCCTTGGTCATTCCTGCCGACCGGCCCGGGTCATGACGAAGCGTGGGGTGTCTGGGCATCAGTGTCCGACGCTTCGCTCCTGAACCTTCTCCTTCTCATGCACTTGCTGTTCGGATTGGGATTCACGGCCATCCTCCTCGACACCGCCCTGCAACTCCGGAGGGCTGATCGCTCGGTATCGTCGCCGGTCCGCATTGATGTCGCCGTGAGGATTCTCGCGTTGGGCGTTGGCGGTTTCAAGGCATTGGAGGCGATCCTCATTATCATCGGTATCGTCTTCAGAGATCGGGAAGCTTTCTGGGTCCCCGGGTTCACGGCCGTCACATGGGGTGGCCGGGTGGCCGTGCTCGCGTTCGTCATCGCCGTTCTTGCGCAATGGGAGGCACCAAAGCGGATCGGGTCGTTCGTCAACCGATGGACCCGGGCTCTATGGCATCAGCGACTCTCGCTGATGGTGGTCGGCATCACCGCAGCACTCGGTCTCGTGCCGGGCTCCGACATTTCCGACCAGTTCCCCGACGCCATTCGCGGCTGGATTGGAAGCGGTGAACGCGGATTGCGCCACGTTGCCGTGGCCGTGCTTGCCATCATCATTGCCTGGATATGTCTTCTGGTTCTCGGACGATTGCGCTCCGAACGAGACTTCGTCAAGTACTTTCACAGGTCAGTATCCACCCCATGGCGGCCGCCCTCTCCTCTATATCTGGCGGTTCCGTTACTGATCATTGTTGTAGCGAGCCTCCTCCAACTGGCCGACCGAGCCCATGAACTCCACACGCTCGGCATGCTCATCACCGCCGGGACGCTGCTCGCCCTCTGGGCGGTCTCCTGGTTCATTTTCGATCGGCAGGGTGGTAGAGAGACGACCTCCGTGCTCCACCTCGCCCGCACCCGCTGGGTCGTCTTGACGATCATCATGCTCGGCTCCATCTACCTCTTAGCGGAGAGCCTGTTCTTTCTCATCCTTCCGGCGATTGTTGTTGGCGCGGCGATCTTTGTTCCACCGATTTGGCGCAAACCGACGGCAAAAGAGGAGACCAAGCCGCCAGGCGAAGACGTCGCTGTTCATCAGGACCCTCAGCGGGCACAGGACACACAGCGCGTGGGAGACCTCCTGGCCGAGTCGCTCCTCGTCGTCAGCGGATTGGCAATGGTCCGGGCTTTCGTCGCTCCACTGCTCCTGGGACAGGGAGGCGACACCTCGTCGTTGCCCTGGGTGCTACAGCTTGCTCTCGTCGCATCCGGCTTGGGCGTCGTTGCGTTCGGGCCCGGCACGAGCAGGAAATTCGCCTCCAGCACGTTGGGGAAGAGGTTCTTGCCGGATCCGGCGTCATCAGAGCCGGGGGAAGACCCGAACGCTGACGGTATCGGCACATACGGCACCCAGAAGCGGTATCGCCCGGACCTCCTCGTCCTGGCCGCCGCCGGATTCTGGTTGGCGGCGGTGACGCTCGTTCCCGTCACGGTTGTCCGTTGCGTCGGCGGTATCGCCCTCGTTGTGCTGATTCTCGCCGCATGGGCCTACGTCATAGGGTTCGTCATCGTGCGGCTGCAACGTCAACAGCCGCTGGACGTCTTCCGCATCATCGGGGCTCGGGCAGCACCCATCATGACCCTGATCTGCGTCGTTCTGTTCGTCAACTCGCTCGGCGGCGGAGACCCGATGCTGCACACGGTGCGGCCTCTCGATGCGCCGTCACCGAACCCGAGCGAGCGAAAGACCCTGACCGAACGAGAGACGCTGAGCGAAGCCTTCAAGGCCTGGACCGACACCGGCAGCGGGTGTCACCACTCGTTCTTTGTCGAATCCGACGGAACCCAAACCGAGATCAAGGCTCGACCAATGATCCTGACCGCAGCCGCCGGGGGCGGAATCCGCGCCGCCTATTGGACTGCCTACACGATGTCGGAGTTCGACGAGCCATGTGAACGGTCGGCCACCTTCCTGTCGAGCGGAGTCAGTGGCGGATCGGTCGGCCTCGCCGTGTCGCAATCCTCCCCCGCTCAGACGAAGGCGGCGATCGACACCATGGCGGAACCGGAGGCTCTGGGCAGCGCTGCGGCCGGACTGCTCGTTTCGGATCTGCTCGCCGCCGGCACGGGCGTTCGAGTACCTTCCTGGGTCAATGGGGAGTGGGCCTGGCGTGACCGCTCAGGACTCATGGAAGCCGCATGGCTTGAGTCGCTCGAGGTAGAGCGCGAGGTGACCCACACCGTTCTCGACGATCCCTGGTCCATGGCGGTAGCCGGACCGGGTGGGTACCTGGTGATGAACTCGGCAGCCGCCGGATCCGGATGCCGGGTCCTGATCAGTCAAGTCGATCTCTCCGTGGGCGCCGAACGGGCAGAGCCTGGCGAGCCGGAGCCTACCGAGCCGACCGGCTCGGCGATACCACGCTGCCGGGCGTTCACCGGTCTACCGCCTGCGTCTGCGGACCTCATCGATCGCTACGGCGACTGTACTCCGGCGATGGACTGGCTCGCCGCCTCCATGCTCTCCGCCCGATTCCCCCTGGTCACACCGGCAGCGAGGGTTCCGGGTCCGACATCCAATCCTGACGACAACCGCTGCTCCGAGGCCGGCGATCTGCAACTGATCGACGGAGGTTATGCGGAGGGATCCGGGTTGGGAACCCTCGTTGACATCGCGCCCCAGATCATGAAGCTGGTCCGCGACCACAACGATCTCGCCAGCCAGGGAGGAGCCGAGTCGTACATCGTTCCGCTGGTTCTCTTCATCGAAAACCACTCGGGAGCCGACATCGCCGCCCCCGCTCCGCCACTCGCCGCCGAACTGTTCGTTCCCCTGGCCGGGCTCGTTGCCGGCGATTTGCAGACATCACCGAGCACGTGGCTGCAGCGGGTGTCGGAAGCGATCGACGGTGCATGCCCGCTCCGAGACGACACGTGCAAGTCTGCCGTCGATCTCATGGAGCGGGAGCTCAACCCGTCGACGACCGTCGTCACGTCGGGACGGGTTGTGGTGGTTGCCCCATCAACGGAGCCTGGTGTTGCCGCTCCCCTCGGCTGGACCCTGTCCCGGGACAGCCGGCAACGGCTACAGGCGGCACTCGCCGAACAGGCGACCGGGTGCCCCGACATCAGACCGGGCGGACACTATCCGTGCCTCCACGAGCTCCTCCATGTACTCGACAACTCGGGCGCCTGACCACCTCGGGACACGCCACGTCTTGCGGTGACCTCTCGCGGCCGCCTTCGGTGGCGGACTCAGGCGTTCGGGCAGGCGGACTGGGGTTCGCCACTGTGGGCCGGATCATCATCGGGATCGTCGACGTGGCCCGGGGCAGGAACGGGCCGCATGGGGTGCGTCGCCCCCGCCGCAAGCGCAGGGATCCCTCGGCTTCGAGCGGTTTCCACGGCAAACCGGGAATACTCAGTGACATGGGAGCCGACCCCGACCCGATCCAACCCGACCCCATCAGGGACGAAACCGGGTTCGCCCGCCTGAAAACCAAAGGCGGCCTGGACGTGCGGATTCGGTCGGCGACCCCCGACGATGAGGACCTGCTGATCGAAGGGTTCGAGCAGCTCTCGGACGAGTCGCGGTATCAGCGCTTCTTCACCCCGACCCCCCACCTCAGCCCCTCGACTGTCGATCGGCTGCTCGACGCCGGTTCCGGACATGTGATCCTCGTCGCCTTCGCCCGCAGCGACCGTGACCGCAGCTGGACCCCCGCCGGAGGAATCCGAGCGGTCTGGTTGAAGGACAAGCCTGGCACGGCCGAGCTGGCCGTCACCGTCATCGACGCCTACCAGGGCCGAGGCCTCGGAACATTGCTCACTGCGGCCCTCGCCACGGTGGTTGCCGAGCAGGGCATCACAACCCTGTCGGCCGAAGTGCTGGCCCGCAACACACCGATGCTCACCGTGCTCCGGTCATTCGGCGCCGAGATGCAGTCGCACCCGGACGACGCCACAGTTGTCACCGCCCGACTGGACACCACCGCCGCATCGGCCCGGCTGCCGACCCGGGAACGCGACGACCTGCTGGCCGCCGTCACTCCGGGCGAGCGGGACCGGGCGACGACGATCGAGCCAGGCTGAAACGGCCGGGCACCTCAGTTCCCGCAGACAAACGTTCGCCTGAGCCGGAACCGGGTACGGGCCCAGGCCGACCGAGACGGTCCCCTGACACAGCAGGTGGCTGTGACCTTCGACTCTTCCCGATCCGTCGACAGCGCTGTGGAATGAATTCATGATCGACGCGCGGAAGAACAAGGTTGCCATTCGGCTTCTACTCGGCCTGTTGTTCGGAATGGCCGTGATCGGGTCACTTGCCCTGTCCGGCTGTGGCAGCGGTGACGACGCGACCACCGACACGACGACGGACGAGACCGACACGTCATCGGCGGCCTCGTCATCCACCGACACGCAAAGTAGTTCGAGCACGGCGACGACGGAGCCGACCACCACGGCAGAACCCGGTACCTCGAGCACCGCGACCGGGAACGGTGGCGAACCGACGGGACCACAGGTCAGCGTCTACTACGGAGTCGAGGCGAGCTCGGATTGTGGCGAAGTTCGGCCGTATGCCCGGCGCCTGGTCAACGACTTCGAGGTGTACCGCCAGACCTTCCAGCAGCTCGTGGCCGGACCCTCCGCATCCGAGACTGCGGACGGGGCTTCATCGATGTTCTCGTCGATGACCGCCGATGTCGTCAAGTCGGCCATCCTGACCGATGGTCTGCTCACCGTCGACATGACCGATCTGCGGCCTCTGATCCCGAACGCCTCCACCAGCTGCGGCAGCGAAGCGCTCCTGGCCCAACTCAACAGCACCGCCTTCCAGTTCGCCGAGGTCGAACGAACCCGGTATCTCCTCGACGGCAGCTGTCAGGACTTCGCCAGCTGGCTGCAACGAGAATGTTTCGACACCGATCGATCCGGTCGACAGATCGACGTCACGACCAACGAACGGGCTTCCGGTGCCGGGTGCACCCCGGCAACCACCGAGACGCTGCCGCCCGGCCGGTGGTTCGGCTACATCACCGACGCCCAGCCGGAGCAGTTGACGTTCGACCTGGCGTGCTGGTTCGACGGAGCCGCCGCGGCAGCAGCGGCTGCCGAGGACGGCGAGGAGAGCCCGCCACCCAACGACTACTACATCCGCAACGACAGCAGCCGCCTCCGGGTCCACGTCGTCGAGTCCGGTATCGACGTGGTTTGGCTACCGGATCCGGGCGACCCGGCGACCTCGACAACCACGACCTATGAATCCTGGCTGGTCGATCGACGCTCCCGCACCGTCGAGCCGGGGGTCTGGATCACAACCACCGACGACAGCCACGTGGTCAAGATCGAGGAGCAGTACGTGCCCTGATTACGTGAAGCCGGCGCCGACGACGGGAGCGGGCAACACGAGGGGATTTGCCAGTATGCGAACAAATGTTCGATACTGGGACCATGCTCTCCGGACGGCATGACATCATCGGGGATCTTGCCCGATTGCGTAACGAGTTCGTGGGCGCGTCAAACCGTTCTGACGATGCCTTGAGCCGGTTGGAGGTGCTGGCGGCTACCGCCGTTTTCCACGGCATGTCGTATGCGATCGTGACCAAGGCCAGTGGCGTGCCTCGCCGTCGGATCGAGGTTGTGGCCGAGACCCAGGTCGATGCTGTGGCGAGTTGCGCCGCCGGATACGAGCGCTTGGCGTCCGGTCTGGTCATGCCGATCGAGCGGACCGACTGAGACGGACGTCGTCCACCCGACCAAGCCTTCCAGCGCCGGCATGCCGACTACTGGATGACCCAGCCGCCGTCGATGTGGATCATCTGGCCGGTCATGTAGTCGCTGTCGTGGCTGACGAGGAACGCCGCGGTGCCCTTCACATCGTCGGGAACCGAGACCTTCTTCAACGCCAGGATCTCGGCCAGGTCCTCGAACGCCTGCCCCTCCCGCTCCTTGAAGCCGATCTCCACCAGATCCTTGTCGAGCTGCTCCCACAGCGGAGTCTTCACCACACCCGGCGCGTAGCCGTTGACCGTGATGTTGTGCTCGGCCAGCGCCACGGCACCGCAATGGGTCAGGGCCAGACATCCGTACTTCGACGTGCAGTACACGGTGACGTCGACCAGCGGCTTGCGGGAAGCCACCGAGCCGACGCAGATCATCTTGTACACGTGCTCCTGGGGCCCCTGGGCGATCATCTGGCGAGCAGTCTCCTGCATGCCGAGCCACATGCCCTTGGTGTTCACGTCCATGATGAAATCCCAGTTCTCCTCATCGATGTCCATGAAGAAACGGGGCTTGTTGAGACCGGCGTTGAACAGCCCGACGTTGATCATCCCGAAGGCGTCGACGGTGGCGGCAACGCCGGCGGCGTTGTCCTCCCGCTTGGTCACGTCCATCTTCACCGCGATGGCCTTGCCATTGCCCCGCTCGTTGATCCGTTCGGCGACCTTGGCCGCCTCGTCGACGTCGATGTCGCCCAGACAGACGTTGGCCCCCTGTTCGGCGAAATGCTCGGCGTTGGTGGCACCCATACCCCGGGCGGCACCGGTGATGAGAATGTTCTTGCCGTTCAAGCGATTCGGATCCATTGGTTCTCCTTGTTGTGATGTCAGGGGTGTGGATAGCAGATCTGTTGTCAGTCGGATGCGCCCCGGCCGGCTGCCCACGACATGCCGCGCCGCATGATCTCGGTGACCTGCGGGACCCGGAGGTCGTCGACGGTGTGACCGATCGAGCAGTAGAAGACACGGCCCTTGTCCCAGCGGCGTTTCCACACGACGGGAATGGTGGCGCCTTCGATCCACCAGAGGTGCTCGCCGCTGAAGGTGGTGGTGGCCAGCACGTCGTTCGACGGATCGACCAACATGTAGTACTGCTCGGAGGTCAGCCGGAAGCTGTTGATGCCCCGCACGATCGGATCGTGGGGTCGGGTGATGGTCACGTCGTAGTCGACGAAATCGTCGGACGGAACGGGATTGTCGGGCCAGCCCGGCGGATGGGCCACGAACTGGCCGCCGATGAGGAAGTGATAGGTCGGGCGGTCGCGGAAGGCGTCGCCCATGTGGCCGTGCCAGCCGGCGATGCCACATCCGGCGGCGATGAGCTCCAGCAACCCGTCCTCTTCGGCTTTGGTCATGTTGCCGAACTCGGGCTGATGCGACGATCTGGCACTCGACCAGATCGGGACGATCAGGTCGACGTCGGCCAGACCATCCGGGTCGGCCAGCGGTTCGAGGGTGTCGTACGTGACGACCTCGAACCCGTCGCTCTCGAGCAACTCGGTGGCCCAGTCGCAGAACACCTGCGGCCGATGGCCCTCCCAGCCGCCGACGAAGAGCGCTGCCTTCGGTCCGGCGAATGCGGTGGATGTCATACGAGTTCCATGCCGCCGTCGATCATCACGATCTGACCGGTCATGTAGTCGCTGGCCGGCGAGGCGAGGAACGTGGTCGTTCCGATGATGTCGGCCGGCGTCGCCACCCGACCCTTGAGGATGTTGGCCGAGAACTCGTCCATGGCCTGCCCCGGCCGTTCCGAGGCGCCGATCTCCATGAGATCCTTGTCGAGCGTCTCCCACATCTCGGTGTGCACGACGCCGGGCGCGAACCCGGTCACGGTGATGTCGTGTTTGGCCAGGTCGCGCGCCCCGGACTGGGTCAGCGAGACCACGGCGAACTTCGACGCGCAGTAAGGCACCACGTTGTCGTAGCCCGAGCGGCTGGCGATCGACGCGGTGTTGATGATCTTCCCGCCCGTCCCCTGGGCGATCATCTGCTTTGCCGCCTCCTGCATGCCGATCAACACGCCGAGCCCGTTGATCCGCATGATGAACTCCCAGTTCTCCTCGGTCACGTCGAGGAAGTTCATGGGTTTGTTGACGCCGGCGTTGTTGAACTTGACGTCGAGCTTGCCGAAAACCTCGACGGCCTTGGCGATCATGGCCTGGACCTGGTCCCGTTGGGTCACGTCCACGGTGGCGGCCATGACCTTGGCGCCGTTGTCGGCGGCCCGTTTCTCGTTGGCCGCCGCCACCTCGGCTGCCTTCTCGCCGTTGAGGTCGGCGAAGCAGACGTCGCCACCCTCGTCGAGGAGGGCTTCGCCGATGGCCCGGCCGATTCCCTGCGCGGCCCCGGTCACTATGGTGCTGCGTCCCGTCATGCTTCCCATTGGGTACTCCTTGTTCTGCTTCGGGGTTCTTGTTCTCGAAAAGCGTTCTCTCGCGACGGTGGGGAGCCGATGACCGGGGCGCCGGACCGGTCAGTCCCTCGGTGCGGCGGTCGACCGTCGCACGATGAGCTCCGGTGCCATGACGACCCGGTCGGTCGCCGACCGGGCACCGTCGATGTGGGTCAGGACGAGCTCTGCGGCCAGGCGGCCCAGCTCGTAGCCCGGTAGGCGGATGGTGGTCAAGGGCGGTTGGATCTGGTCGGTGAGCGGGATGTCGTTGTAGCCGACGACGGAGATGTGGTCCGGAACTTGGATGCCCCGGTCGCGAAAAGTCGCGATGGCGCCGATGGCCATGGTGTCGTTGTGGGCGAACACCGCAGTCGGCGGTTGCCCACCACGATCCAGTAGTTCGGTCGCCAGCTGGCGACCGGCGTCGATGGTCGGCAGTCGAATCGATCGCCTGATGTCGTCACACGTCGCCCCGGCCGCGTGGACCGCCTCGCGAAAGCCCTGGGCCCGTCCCTCGAACGACCAGATGTCCTCCGGTCCCTCCAACTGGGCGAGACGGGTGTGACCGAGGCCGAGCAGATGCTCGGCGGCCAGCCTGCCTCCGGTGATGTCGTCGTGGGAGATGGCCGGGATGCCGCTGCCGGGGAGGTCACGCACGGCCAGCACCAGTGGCACCTCCCGGGCCACCCGCTTGAGCAGGCCCCGGTCGCCGTAGCGACCGGCCGTGGTGATGATGCCGTCGACTCGCTGGGCCAGCAACTTGTCGCAGACTTTGGACAACGCCGACGACAGGTCACGGGTCTCGGTCATGATCGGGAGGAGATCACGGTTGCCCAGCGTGCCGGCGATGCCACGCAGCACCGGCCCGATGAACGGATTGCCCAGGTCGGCCACGATGACGCCGACGGTTCCGGTCCGGCCTCTGCGTAGCGCCGAGGCCTGGATATTCCCCCGGTATCCCAGTTCCTGCGCCGCCGCCACGACCCGGTTCCGGGTGGTGGCCTTGACCAGCGAACTCTTGTCGGGGCTCAGCGCCCGGGATGCGGTTGACACGTCGACGCCGGCCCGTTCGGCCACGTCCTTGAGGGTTACGGTTGCCACGTCATACGTTTGTAGCGAACTCCTTCGGGTGAACGCGTGACCCGGGCGTGTGCTGACGGCCCGGGTCACGCGTGCGATCATCAGTCGAACGCTCGGTTTACCACTCGGGAGCGACCGATGGGTCGTCGGCGTTATCGGCGGTGACCTTCACCGACGGCATGAACTCGACGATGCGGTCGCTCGGATTCCCGGTCAGAACCTCGTGGGCCACGGTGATGGCGTGCTCACCGTCCCACGACGACGACTGGAACACGGTCCCGTCGAGTTCACCGGCCACCACCAGCGGATTCCCCAGGAAGGTGTTGCCGATCGAGGTGATGATCAGGGTCGACGGATCGATGTCGCGGGCCTTCAAGGCGTCGATCACGCCGGCCACCATCGTGTCGTCGGCGGCGTAGACGCCCTGGATGTTCTCGGCGCCGACGGCGGTGATCATCTCCGAGGCGGCGATCTGCGACTCGTCCTTGTTCCAGTTGCCGGGCTGGCGGGCCAGGATCTCGACATTGGGGCACTGCTCGTTGATGGTCTCCTCGAAGCCGTTCTCGCGATCGATCGCCGTCGAGTTGCCGGTGAGACCGTTGACCATGATGATGCCGATGTCCTCGCCGCCGGCGAACTCGCACATGAGCTCCGCCGAGGCGACTCCCTGGCCGTAGGTGTCGGGGCCGGAATAGGCCGCCGTCATATCCTGGTCCTCCGGATTGACGTCGGAGTTGGTGACGGTCACCGGAATACCGGCGTCGTTGGCCGCCTCCAGACAGGGCCGAACCGTGTCACCGACGGCCGGCCACAAGATGATGAGGTCGGGGTTGGCGGCCACTGCGGTCTCGCACTCACTGGCCTGCTTGTCGGCGTCGTACTGCGAATTGGTGATCGTAAGGTTGATTCCCAGTTCGTCGGCTTTGGCCTCCATCGGAGGCAGGTAGGTGCTCCCGTAGGGTTGGTCGTTGCCCTGCGGAAGCAGAGCGAAGACCTCGAACTCGCCGTCGGCACCGGCCGCCGCCCCTTCGTCTCCGCTGTCGGCCGCGTCATCGGTTGCGGTGGACTCGTCGTCCCCGCCGCAGCCGGCGAGTATGAGGGCGCCGACCGCCAACAACGTGAGCACCAAGAGCCCGATGCGTCTCCGTCCGGATGTTTCTTCCATGGTGTCTTTCCTGTCCGATTGGTCGGTTGTCATGTTGCAACTCTCCCTTTCTTGTACGTTTTTGATGGTTTCCGGCGCGACCGCATTTCCGGGTTGATCCCGTCCTCGATCACGCCTCAGAACTCGCTGCCTGGCTGGCCCGAAGGTAGGATCGGACGCTCCCGACCACAGCTCGGACGCTGTCGGGGTCGGTGATGACGGCGATCAACAAAACGCCGCCGATGATGATGTTCTGCACGTCGACCTGGACCGCCG
>Ga0224512_10004098_pt1 | contig 12492 bp, 11 predicted proteins | sample SF_May12_sed_USG_4_FD_169103 | JGI IMG/M metagenome (GOLD analysis project Ga0224512, IMG submission 169103) | Sediment microbial communities from San Francisco Bay, California, United States - SF_May12_sed_USGS_13 | ecosystem: Environmental > Aquatic > Marine > Sediment | place: USA... | reverse complement strand
TATGGGTATACAATTGAGGAATCGGCAGATTCAGTGTAACCCGCGTGTCGGGTTCGATGACTTCCCCGGCAATCTGAACTTTGGCGCTCACTGGCTAACCCCTGCCGCGTGTCTTGGTCTTATGGGGTTTTGCATTCTTTTCCAGAAATTCGATGATCATGCCTGCCACATTCTTGCCTGTTGCTTTCTCGATACCTTCCAATCCCGGTGATGAATTGACCTCCATTACCACTGGTCCGTGGTTAGAACGAAGAATATCAACGCCTGCCACATTTAATCCCATTTTCCCGGCGGAGCGCACCGCCGTTGAGCGTTCTTCTGGGGTGAGTTTTACTAATGACGCGGTCCCACCGCGATGCAGGTTGGACCGGAATTCACCCTTTGCCGCTTGGCGCATCATGGCGGCCACGACTTTGTCGCCGATAACAAACGCCCGGATATCCGCCCCCCCGGCTTCCTTGATAAATTCCTGCACCAGGAAATTCGCGTTGAGTTGACGAAAGGCATCGATGATGGTCTCCGCCGCTTTTTGCGTCTCCGCAAGTACGATACCTTTTCCCTGCGTGCCCTCGAGAATCTTGACCACCAGTGGAGCGCCATTGACCAGGTGGATTAAATCCTTGGTGTTTTTAGTGGAATGGGCAAATCCGGTTAAGGGCAGACCAACACCGGCGCGCGCCAGGATCTGCAATGAGCGCAGCTTGTCTCGCGAGCGCGTAATGGCGACCGATTCATTCAATGGGTAGCTACCTGTCATCTCAAATTGCCGGAGTACAGCGCAACCGTAAAACGTTACTGAGGCACCTATTCGCGGGATAACAGCATCGAAAAACGGCAACTCCTTACCTTTGAGATGCACGCTGGGGGAATGGGAGGCGATATCCATGTAGCAATTCAGAGTATGTACGTATTCGATTTCATGTCCACGTTCCTTCGCCGCTTCGACAAGACGCGAATTCGAATACAGCCTACCTTCGGTTCGGCTTAAAAGAGCAATTCTCATTGTTTATGACCTCTTGAAGTTTTCGGTTTCTGACTGGCTTTGCCAGCCAAATATGATGCGGCGGGATTGACAATGAATCGCTGATTGAGCGCGGTTCGGCCGAGTAACATGCGAAACCGCATGGCATCCCTGTCGGTCAACGTCAGTTCGATGGGCCAAGCAGCGCTCGCCAACACCACTGTCGATTCAATCACAATACGTTTTTCACGATGTCCACCGGAATCGGTAACCAGTCGTTCATCGAGTATAGTGGCAACACAGGTTTGCTCTACATCGCTCCGATTTTGCAACGGGTGAATACCGAAGCGAACCAAGTTTCGTTCTCGATCAGCTTCTAAAAAGAAAGCATGTAAAGCCGAGGTGCGCGCACCGGTATCGACTTTGCATTTGATCCGTTTGATTCCGAGCTCAGGCAGCGCTACCCATTCGCGCCAACCCAACATCGGTAAATCGTTCATGACTCTGACTTCTTCAAAATATGATCACCCGGATCATTGCTGTCGTCATCAGCGGCCGGGGAAAGATTCGAAGTCGGCTCCCTAAAATCGCTTCGCAAATGCAGATCCCGCTGTGGAAAGGGTATCTCAATCCCGTATTTCTTAAGCGCCGTTTCAATCTCCCAGGTATACGTGGCGTGCACGGTGCCCGGTCGGCTCACTGCATCGGGTACCAGCCATACCACCAATTCAAAATTGAGACTACTGTCGCCAAACCCAACCAACCATACTTGCGGCTCTCTTTGCGCATAACCCGTCAATGTGAAAGGAACTATGGTCGCCGCTTCCAACCCAGCTTTCTTGACCAACTCTTTGTCGGTTCCATACGCAACCCCAAACGGTATACGCGCCCGGCGGTATACTTCGCGCAACGTCCAGTTGGTCACGCGTCCGCCGACGAACTCCGAATTCGGCACCAAAATATCGATGTTATCGTTGGTGGTTACCAAGGTGCTGCGAATGTTGATTTCACGTACCTCCCCGTTAACCCCTGATTCGAGTTCGACAAAATCACCGACTTTGAGGCTCCTTTCGAACAGTATGATTAGCCCGGCAACAAAATTACTGAAGATCGCCTGCAAACCGAATCCCAAACCAACACCCAACGCGCTGACAAACAGCGCGAGTTTGGTGAAATCGAGCCCGATGGACGACAGGCCGACGAATATGCCGATGGTTAGAATCGTATAGTGGAACAAACGGCCTACGGTATACAACGAGGCACGATTCATAGCCTCACGGCGTTGGGCGATGCGGTCAAGACCATGGCGCACGAGCTTGGAGACCCACCAAGCTACCGCCAAAATGACCAATATACGAAATAGACCAAGCAAGGTGACCGGCGTTTCATTGATCGTAAACAAACTTCCGACGGCAAGCTGTGTTAGCGTCGTCCAAAATTCACTAAGATCCTGTCTTAAATTGACGAATCGCGCCACGAGCCAACCTTCTTCCGCGGCCACCCGTCGGGAGGCCAAGTCAGCCAGCGCTTGGCCCTTGGCCAGGTTTTCCCGTAACTCAGCAAGACCTTGTAAAGTATTATCTGTCTGCCGGATACGCGCGCGATGGATTTCCGCCAACCCTGCATTCTGACTTTGCGTAAGTGACAACTGAGCTTCCGCGGTGCTTCGCTCGTTGTCCGTGGCGCGACGCCAGGTTTGGCGCGACTTTTCCGTTTCCTTGAGCGCCTGGTGCAGTTCGTTTAACGCATCACGAAGGTTTGTCTTGTCCGCATTTCGTGTCTCAGGATTGAGATGGCTGGTGAATGCGACCGCCACCAGTGCCTGTGACCGCGCCAACTCGGCACTGGCGATACGTACATCGAATTGGACGAGTCTGTGCCGATTTCGCCTTGCATTTGCATGGTCTATGGGCGTTTCCACCACGCCGGCGCCGCGTAAGCGGTGGAATGCCGCCTCGTCAATTAGTCGTGACACCTCCGCGCTAGCAAGTTCATAGAGACGCTCGTATGATTTTAAGTCGTCATCGCTTGCGATCAGTCTGTCCGCGGCGGCAGCAAATATGCTACGAAGTGCTTTTACGTATTGTTCTTTGTGTTCCAGCTGTGGCCTGAGTAACCGCAGCTCTTCCTGCGCCACAACCATTCGAAGACGATCACGAATGATCGTAAGCCCTTGTGTCACCCGCAACGGATCTTGTTTGTCAAGCGCAAAATACACCACTCGCAAGTTATCTAATCGCTTACGGACGCGTTTGATCTCTGCGTCGCGATGAATAATCTCTTCGCGCTCGAGGTCTGTTTCCAGTTGTAAATCGCGGGTGTTGCCGACAAGATCGAGTATTTGCGGCAAGGTGTAGTGTTTCGCCACCACCGGGCTCTCGACGGATGCTAACGGTTGCCGGTTTTTTAGCTCGACATAGATATCGAAGCTTTGCTCAATTTCATCCACCGCATCCTGGATCTCAGTCGCGCCAGAGGACAAATCAATTTCTTGGTTGAGCTCAAGGCGCGCTGTGAAAAGTGCGATTCGTTCTGAAATTTGATCGCCGGCGTTCTCAAAATAATTCCACCAGTCGCTGGCTAGCGCGCTGGGATCCGGTAGCGGTGTATCATCGACCGGCGCAGGCGTTTGTGCTTGGGCCCAGTGCGCAAAAAGTATTAACAGGACACCTAAACCTCCGATTATCCTAGCCATTTTGTTCCGACCACCAATCACAACCATTTCATCCTTTTGAAGACGTACAGCAAACAACCTGCGACCCCAACCATTATCGCTAGAAGAAAGTAATACGCATACTTGTAATGAAGCTCAGGAATGTTATCGAAATTCATTCCGTACAGACCCGCGAGGAAACTAAGCGGCACAAATATGACCGTAATGATGGTCAGCAATTTCACAATGTTGTTCAATTTGTGTGAAGCAAGTGATATATACCCGTCCTGTAGATCGGAAACCAGTTCGTGATACAAACTTGCCAAACTGGTCGCCCGTTCCAGTTGCTCGTAGACATCGTTTATTTCGTGTTTACGATCAACGCCGACCCCGGGCCAGGTCTCACTTCGTAACCGTCTAAACACTTCGGTGTGGTAAGCCATGATACGGCGCAGCTTTTTTAAATTGGATTTGTGCTCCACGAGTTCAAACAAAAGTGTATCCTGTGGGTGCGCAATCATTTCGCTTTCAATTATTTCCAGACGTTGTTCTAAATCCAGCAAAATAGGTAGATAGCGATCCACAACAAAGCGCGTCAACCGCATAGCGATACCATCGGGACCGCGGGTAGACACTTGCTTTGTATCGCGAATTTCGGTCCATAGTTTGTCAATACTGATGGAAACACCACTATGCCGAGTAACGAGAAAACGGTCTTCAACAAAAATAGCGATTTGAATGGTACCGAACTCAATGGTCGTTGTTTGGGCATTGAGCCCTTTTAATAATATGAACGTATTGTTATCAAAACCTTCGATTTTTGCGGGGTGCCGGGTTCGCTGGGCATCGGAAATCGCGAGTGGATGCAGTCCGAAAGCGGATTGCATCGTTTGGCTTTCCGATAACGGGTCCTCATCATAGAAATCAACCCAGATTTGGGCATCTGTACTTTTTTGCCAGATCGCTATCAGTTCCTCGCCACCTTCGGTATGGGCTTGCTGTTTCGGATCGTATAACAGTGCTCGAATCATGCGTTGGTCTCCGCGTCTTTCGGGTGATGTAGTTGATCCTCGACCTGTGATTCCGGGTTAACTCGATCATCCACTTTGATTTCTTCAACCACATGAATAATGACTTGTTGTACCCGGCGGTGCGACATTTCTTTGACCACCAATCGGTAGCTATTTTCAACGAGGTCATCGTGTACCTTGGGAATTCGCCCGAGGCGTAACATGAACAATCCGGATAATGTGCTGGCATCGACATCACTTGCCGGCTGGAAACCGGTTATTCGGGAAACGTCCGACAAGGGTGTCAGGCCGTGCGCAATCCAGCCGTCGTCCTTACTCACCACCGGATACTCGGGGAGATGCGTGTCGAGCTCATCGGATATCTCCCCGACAATTTCTTCCAATAGATCCTCCATTGTGACGATCCCCGTGAAGACACCATATTCGTCGACCAAGCATGCCAGGTGATTTCGTGTGCCGCGCATGGTTTCAAACACCTTTCCAACCGGTGATGTTTCGGGAATCACCAGGGGCTCGCGTACATAGCGTCGCAGGTTCTGCCAAGGATCTGTTTCGTCATTTAGCATAGCGATGTATAAGTCTTTGACTAGCAAGATCCCAACCAAATTATCCTGATCGGCGTCGACAACCGGTAACCGGGAGTGTTGAGTTTGGCGCATAGTCTCTCGATGCGTTTCGCTGGATGCTTTCAGATTCAGGACATCGACGTCGGTGCGCGAAATCATGATGCGTTCAACCGCCCGTTGGTCGAATTCAAAAAGATTATGCAACATTTCGGCCTTGTCGATCTCCAATTCTCCGTGTTGGGAGGATGTATCGATCAATCCGCGCAACTCATCGTTGGACAGAACATCGTCATGTTCGGCGCGTTCGACCCCAAGCCAACGCAAGATCATGTTAGAAGCCCGATTCAAAGACCAATTGAGCGGATAGGAAATCAAGTAGAATCCATGTAGTAAATAAGCAGTGCCGATGGCAATGGCATCCGCTTTACGAATCGCTAATGTCTTTGGTACTTGTTCACCCACAACAATGTGCAAGGACGAAAAAAGCAAGAACCCAAGTAAAAATGAAACCGTGTGTAGTAGCTGGTCACTCAATCCGATTTTATGGAACAGCGGTTCGAGTAGGGCGGCAACAGCCGGTTCGCCGATCCACCCCAAACCGAGCGACGCCATGGTGATCCCAAGTTGGCAGGCTGCCAGATAATGCTCTAACTCCTTTTGAATTTGCACGGTCAAGCGCGCGGCACGACTGCCTTGATCGGCCCGGCTTTGAATACGGAAACCACGCGATTTCACCAAAGCAAATTCGGCGGCAACAAAAAATCCATTGGCCGCTAACAAAAACACGATAAGTAGGATATTCAGGGTGAAGTCTTGCATTGCGCTTCCATCAGATTACTGGTTGTGTATACGACCTCAGGCAATAGCCGAAAAGTCACTTCAAGCCATGTCAAAGTAGGTAATCACCTGTTTGATTAACTCTAACCGTTGACTGCGACGCGGGTAGACTGCAAAAGCGCTTCGCTCGATAACCGGCGCATCTTCTACGCGATACAGCCTGCCATTGTCTAATAATGGTGTGACGGACTGCTCCGATAAGTATGCGGCACCGCCACAAGCCAGCATAAAGTTCAATGCAATGGTTCCTTGGGAGATTCGCTGTGCTGGCGCAGGCGCATCGGGGAATTGGCGAGAATGTTGTAGTGCATGCATTTGCCCCCAGTCCACCATGATGTAGTCGGTTAAAGCTTGCTCCACCGATTGATTTGGCATGCCGGAGACCATGATCAACGAGATATTGGCAACTTGATCAATCATGAATTCTTCCAGTTGCGGGGGCTCGTACAAAAAAACCATATCGAGAACGCCGTCGATCATGCGCCGCATAAGGCGGTCATGGCCGTATGCTTCCAAGATGAGTGCCAGTTCCGGGATATTGCGATGTACACGGTGCGACCATAGCTGCAGGCGCACATCCCAAAGGCTCACTATCCCACCCACCGCGAGCTGTACCTGCGCATGTTCGGACAGAGCAACGTCTTGTTGCGCTTTGCGCCATAGCGCAAGCATGGATTCGGCATGGAGTAGCAGTCGTCTCCCCTCAGGCGTCGGATGGATATCACGGCGTTGCCGATCAAACAGGCGAACCCCAAGACTGTCTTCTAGTTTCTTAATACGGGCGCTGACCGCCGACTGCGTGAGAAAGAGTTCGCCCGCCGCCTTGCCGAAATGTCGGGTCCGGTTTACTTCTAACAGTGTACGCAAAGTATTGATGTCCACAACTATGCCCCTCAGCAAGAAATAAGTTTGATTGTATCAAGCTTATTAATCTCGATTATTTATCGACTAGATTTTCGGCCGACGGATTCCACCTGGCCCATAAACGTTTGTTCAAAAGATGAAAGCGCGCACGTGGGACGTATGAATCCCGAGAACGGCACAACGGTCATGGGTTAAGCGTGACTTTCCCAAGCAAACCACGGTCTCTCACTTAAGCAAACCACAAAACCCTTAATGCAGACACTTGTTCGAGAATTAGCGCTAGCAAAATCTAAATGCGGTCAAACAATACACACCTGACACTGGCATCGGGTAATAATCAATTGAAACAGCCAGTTATAACGATATTCATGACTATAAACGGCCAATCATATGCTTATTCAACAAATATTTTTAATTAATACGATAGATATAAGTCGTTTTCTTTGTGATCAAAGCTCATTTACAGTGCGCGCCGAAGTTCAAACCAGAGGTGCGTATCAATGCCGAACAACGGATTTGGTGATGTTATTAAACACAATATTTATGCCGGAGCTTCGTACTCCGATGAAGACCTCGTTGCGCTTGTGCAGGAGCGTGGTCCGACCGGAGCCGACGCCATGACATCCTTATTGCGGCGCTATCAAAATCCGATTTACCGCGCATGTTTGGTCTATTTGCGCGATTCAGCTCTGGCCGAGGACGCCAGTCAGGAAGTATTGGTCAGGGTTTATCGGGGTATTAATCGATTTCAAGGGAGGTCCAGTTTCCGGACCTGGCTGTACCGCATTGTTCGGAATCAATGTTTCACACTCTCCGCACGTCAGGATCGAGATAAGCTCAACGAGAGTCTGGATGAAGCCATAGATCAATATGCGGCGGTCAACGCCGACTATACAAACACCTTCGCGGAAGAAAAAGATAGCGTTCATACGGCGTTGAAAAATCTTTCACCCCAGCATCGCGAAGTTATCCGGTTACGGTTCTTTAGCGATCTTTCACTGCACGCGGTGGCTACACAACTCGATATCAGTCTGAGCGCCGCGAAGATGCGGCTTTATCGCGCGCTGGAAAAGTTTGAGGGCGCTTACGGGAATCTACAAGTCAGTGAACCCCTCCCGTGAGCAACTTAACGATGCGCAAATTCAGTGTTGTGGAATAAACGAAGACTTTGTTCTCTAAGGGGAAAAACCATGGATCAAAATCGGCACCGCAATATGAAATATTTTGACTTCAATAGGTCTTAACAACAAGATGAAACATTTTAAGATTCTTTTTAGTGTGGTACTGCTATCCGCAGTCGCCGTGTTCGTGTTACAAAACACAGCGGTAGTCGAGTTAACTTTGTTGATTTGGACTGTTTCATCACCGCGCGCGTTAGTGGTGTTCTCGGTATTACTGGTGGGCGTGGTGCTTGGATGGTTGTGGCGCGGTCAGTGTCGTCGGTCCTAAAATGATGAGTATGAACTCCGATACACGTCGTGAGAAAACTCCGGTTCACTATCACATATCCGCATTGCGTAGCCGGATCTCTAGGTTGCCCAACCGCCAACTCGAATCACTGTGGCGCGGGTTGATTGATTTGTTAACCGATGTGACCGCCGAGCAGGCAGTGCGGCACGCGAGTCCTCAGCGAAAAATCGGAATTGAAACCGACAGTCCGAGGGCTTGATGCACAATATAACCGTATCGGCTAAACAATTAGATGCGTGCCTCTGCTGCGCCGTAACGATAGATAATATACCTGCAAAATGTGACTTTTAGTAATACGAGCTGGTCTGACGGCACATTGACCACAGCAGGAGACCTAAAACGAACTTCCGCGAGCGAATGACCATCGCGCTTGTCGGCGCAATACTTGCGATTCCCGTTGTTTCTGTTGCACAGACACAAGATAAAATAGTTTATGCTAATGTACTGAACCGAAATCCGATTATGGAACAGGTGCAAATCGCGGAACCGCGTCGTGTTTGCAGAGAGCAACAGGTGGTGAGCCAAAATGCCAAATCCTACACCCCGTCAATTGTGGGTGGCGTGATTGGTGGCGCACTGGGTACTCAATTCGGGCATGGCACCGGAAAGAAACTTGCGACCATAGGTGGTGCGGCGATCGGGGCTTCGGTTGGACGCGATATTCAAAACAAACAAGGCGGCCACACAGTCGTTCAGGAAGTATGTCACGAGGAGACCGGCTATCGTTATGAAGATCGCGTTATTGGATGGCGCGTCACTTACGAATATGATGGCCAACCTTATATAACTCGTACCGCCTCAGACCCGGGTGACACCATAAAGCTCCATGTCCTGATCCAACCGGAAAGTTAGCGAGCGGCTACAATCCAGGCCGAGCTCTCAACAATCGCGGTCTGGAAAAGTTTATGGCGTAAAGATGGTAATAAGAATTGTACGCTTCATTTGACCGGAATTAAGAGTATGTGCACTCGTTCGTTTGTTTTCATACCAATAACTATTACTCTCTGCGTTGGTTTGCCCGCTTGTCAGACTACGATTACTCCGCCACCGGGCATGACGGATTTACCGCCAATATCGATGGAAAAAGCGGATGTGAACGGGGACGGAGCCTTGGACCAGGACGAGTTCAAGCGACGGCTCGAGGTATTATTCGATATGCGCGACGTTGACGGAAACGACATATTGGTGCCATCAGAGCTCCCCGGGGTCAATATCAATGCATATAAACATGCGGATCAAAACAAAAGTGGCGACCTGACCAAAAAAGAATACCTTTATTTACGCGCCCTGGATTTCAACAGATTGGATGTCAATCAAGACGGCGTACTGGTGCCACATGAAATTCTCCGCTGGTAGCTGGATTTTGTGGCGTGCTAGGCAATCAGGTTGAGAGGAGTCGTATTCGAGCAATCAATTGGGCAGCCATTATTTGCTAGCGCGAAATATAAGGGAAAGTAAAATAAAACTGCTAATACAAATTTTTCATTTGTGATATTGATATGGGCCGGAGCGTCGACCGGTGTGCTGCGCGCAAATGTGGGATCTGACGTTTTGGTAAAGACAACTACGGATAAACTTTTACGTGGGCTGAGTGATAATAAGTAAAGATTTGCGGGAACCAGTCTGCGCTATTTCAATTAGTTGATGAAGTTGATTTGCCTCATTTTGACTTTAGTTTGATGTCGTAACTAGTGCTGGGGAAACACTGGAAAAGCGTGACCGATGCACAACAGGAGCAATTCGTCACTTAGTAAATAAAGTGACAATGCGTGGCATGTGTTTGATATCATCATTGATGGCATCAGTTTAGTAACGAACTATCGCTCCGCCTATGGGCAAGCGATTCGATCCAAAGGGGTTGACGGGTTAATTTCTTCCTTATCCGAAATGAACGCATTTACCCAGTGAGTTCCACGATCCATGGAGTTATTACCAACCGTTGTCGTGTTGGTATTGATGGAGAAACATCTTGTTAGTGACATTTTCATGTAAAGCTTGGGCGGATATCACGATGTTTGGCGATGTCGCGGTACGTCTTCTTAATCTGATGGGGCACCCCGGAAGTATCCCAGGGGCACTGCTCGCTAAAGACATTCCAGAGGCATTGAATAAGTTGAAAGGCGCGCTGGAGGAAGACGACGCATTGTCGCAACCAGAAACGGACGACGACTCGGAGGAAGATAACGTGAGCCTCGCGCTTCGCGCCTACCCTCTAATTGAGTTACTGACTGCCGCCGCTAAGAAAAATTGCAGTGTAATGTGGAACAATTAGGTAACGTCGTTGCCCGCTACCCCACTATAGGTTGGAGCCGGGATCAACAATTGTTTTCTCAATGAGACCCGGAGGTGTGATTGACTCACGACGGCAACCGGGCTTGGTAAACAGTAACTGTGCATTGCCGATAGCACGCTCTAGAAAACCACCTTCACAGTAACAAAAATAAAACTCCCACATGCGAATGAACGCATCCGGATAACCCATCTCGCGCGCGCGCGCGAGGTTGCTTCGAAAACGTTCACGCCAATGGCGCAAGGTGATTGCATAGTGCGGCCCGATGTCTTCAAGATGAAACAGGCGCATGTCGGAGGAGCGCGCCGCGGCCAGGGTCATAGCTGACACGGAGGGGATAAAGCTACCGGGGAAAATATATCGTTGGATAAAATCCACTGATCGTTTGGCCACCTCGTAACGTTGATCGGCAATGGTTATCGCCTGCAATGACATCATGCCTTCGTGTTTGATCAGGCTGCTGCATTTTTCGAAATAGGTGTCCAGATACTGATGCCCAATTGCCTCGATCATCTCAATTGAGACGAGTTTGTCGTAGGTGCCGGTCAGATCGCGGTAATCTTTTAAAAGCACGATAACGCGATCCGCCAAACCAGCCTCCCTTATCTTATTCTTGGCAAAGACATACTGTTGTTTGGAGATCGTCGTCGTGGTCACCCGGCATCCATAGTGTTTCGCGGCATGGACGGCAAAACCGCCCCAACCGGTACCGATTTCCAAAACATGGTCACCGGACTTTAAATCCAGCTTACGGCAGATTAGATCGAGTTTGGTTACCGACGCCTCGTGCAAACTGCTGTCCGGATTTGGAAAAATCGCGCTCGAATACATCATGGTGTCATCGAGAAACAACTCGAAAAGTTTGTTACCGAGATCATAGTGGGCGGCGATATTGCGCTGGCTGCCACTGCGTGTATTACGGCGTAGCCAATGGAACACTTTCTGCAGCGGTGCGCTAATCCGAGTGACCGTGTCATCCATGCCGTCAAGCACATGGCGATTACACAGAAATAGCCGAACCGCCGCGGTGAGATCGTTGCACTCAAAATGTCCGGACATATAGGCCTCACCGGCACCAATGGTGCCGCCTAATGCCACTTGCCAATAAAACGACGGGTGATTGACGACGATTGTCGCCTGCACCCCGCCCTCGGTCGACCCAAACCTATGCGATTCGTGACCGTCGTGAAGCACCAAAGACCCGGCCGATATGCCTTTAAGGCGCTTTATCAGCGCGCGTTTGGCCATACGGTCGAGCACACCGACACGCCGGTCACGGGGAAATTCAACTTGCTTATCTACGAGGGCGACTTTCATAGGACAACTCTTTTGGGCGAGAAACAGGATTGAAATGATTCGTATGGGTATAAAAAGGAACGCGTTTCAACCAAAGACGCAACGCTTGGTAATAAATGGCGCCGATAACCTTGAACGTCATCAGTGGGTATTGCACCAACACACCCGCCAGCGTGGTGCCTGAAATGGAACGGCGACGTAGCTTCAAGGTCGCATCAAAGACCTTACGCGCGTCTTTGCGACTTTCCATGTGCACCGCAAGCACTTCGTCTGGGGCGGAGAAGCGCCAGTCGTAATCGATTTGCATAGGCATAAATGGAGACACATGAAATGATTTTCGTATTTGAAAACGCTTATGACCATGCCGGCCAAGGTCTTGGTCAGCCCCCAGAACATAGTGGTGTTGTTCGCCCCACGGGGTATTGTTGACCTCCGCTACGATGGTTTCGACGCGCTCATCGTCTTTATCAAAGCAATAATAAAAGCTAACCGGGTTGAATCCATATCCGAAGTAACGCAAGTGA
>Ga0224512_10004097_pt1 | contig 12493 bp, 8 predicted proteins | sample SF_May12_sed_USG_4_FD_169103 | JGI IMG/M metagenome (GOLD analysis project Ga0224512, IMG submission 169103) | Sediment microbial communities from San Francisco Bay, California, United States - SF_May12_sed_USGS_13 | ecosystem: Environmental > Aquatic > Marine > Sediment | place: USA: California... | reverse complement strand
GACACCAGAATGACGGCCACGCCCGCGGAACGGTAGCGAAACAGCAGCAGCAGCCCGGCGAACGCGAGCACCAGATTGCCTCCCGGGGGAAGCACGAAGGCGGCGATACTTTTAGTGAGGTATAGCTCCATAGATGACGCGCCTGGTGTAGCTCGGCCGGTCGAGATCGGTGCCGGTATAGAGCCCCCGCGCTGTCAAGCCACGGCTTCTCCCGCAGCCTGAAGGTCGGCGTGGTAGGAGGAGCGAACCAGCGGGCCGCTGGCCACGTTCTTGAAGCCAAGCTCCCGGGCGAGCTTGCCCAGGGAGGCGAACTCCGCCGGCTCCCAGAAGCGCTCCACCGGCAGGTGATGCCGGCTGGGCTGGAGATACTGGCCCAGGGTGAGCATGTCGCAGTCGTGGGCGCGTAGATCTTTCAGTGTCTCGATAACCTCGTCTCGCTCCTCGCCGAGACCCAGCATCAGCCCGGACTTGGTGGGCAGATCAGGGTGAGCGGCCTTGAAGCGCCGGATCAACTCCAGCGACCAGGCGTAATCCGCGCCCGGCCGCGCCTTGCGGTAAAGACGCGGCACGGTTTCGAGATTGTGATTGAAGACGTCGGGCAAAAAATGGCTCAACTTTTCCAGCGCGACTTCCATGCGGCCGCGAAAATCCGGCACCAGGATCTCGATGCGGGTCTCGGGGCAACTTTTTCTGAGCGCGTCGATACAGGCGGCAAAATGCGACGCGCCACCGTCTCGGAGGTCGTCGCGATCGACGGACGTGATGACCACGTAGCGCAAACCCATCTTTGCCACGGTGTCGGCAAGGTGCGCGGGCTCATCGGAATCCAGCGGCTCCGGCCGCCCGTGAGCCACATCGCAAAACGGACAGCGACGGGTACAGAGATCGCCCATGATCATGAAGGTCGCGGTGCCATTGGAAAAGCATTCGCCGATGTTCGGGCAGGAAGCCTCCTCGCACACCGTGTGCAGGCGCTGCTCCCGCAAGAGCGCTTTCAGCCGGCTTACCGCGGGGCCCGTGGGCGCTTTGACCCGGATCCAAGAGGGCTTCTTCGGCAACGGCCCTTCCTGCGGGGCAATCTTCACCGGATTGCGCGCGGTCTTGTCCGGCCCTCGCTGGGCGCGGGTGGGCTTGGAAAGCTGAACTTCTACCTTGGCCATGACTTTCAGTATCGCACAGCCCGGGTGGCGTGTTGCAAATCAGGAGGCTTACGCGTTCCAGTCATTTCGATTTTTCGGTGACCACGTGCCGCTCATTCCACAGATTGACGACGCGGCAGAACAAATCCGCCGTCTGCTCGGCGTCGTAGATGGCCGAGTGGGCGTCTCGCTCGTCCCAGGCCATGCCTGCAGCCTGCACTGCCCGCGACAGCACAGTCTGACCGAAGGCGATCCCGCCCAGGGTCGCGGTGTCGAAGGTCGTGAAGGGATGAAAGGGATTGCGCTTGATCCCGCTGCGTTCAACCGCGGCGTTGACAAAGCTCAAGTCGAAAGACGGATTATGGCCGACGAGCACCGCGCGCGTGCAGCTTTCCGCTTTCACCGCTTTTCTTATCGGGGCAAAAATCTTGTTCAGCGCTTCGCGCTCCGGCAGGGCAAGGCGGAGCGGGTGATCGGGGTCAATGCGGTTGAACTCCAGCGCAGCGGGGTCGAGGTTAGCTCCCGGGAACGGCTGCACGTGGCAGGAGTGCGTTTCCGACCGAACCCAGCCGCGTTCATCGTCGATTCGAAGCGTCACAGCCGCAATCTCCAGCAGGGCATCGGTCTGCGGGTTGAATCCGCCAGTCTCCACGTCGACGACCACGGGCAGGAATCCGCGAAAGCGGGACTTGACCGGAATTCTCTCCGTCGCGCCCACGTTAGGCCGCCAGCGACCAGGTCACACGTTCGCCGGCGCGGTAGGGAACAACCGCTTCACCACCGAAGGGCAAAGTTGCCGGAATTTCACGCGGCGATTTATGCATCTCGATTTGGTCCTTGTTTCGAGGCAAGCCGTAAAAGTCCGGACCGTTGAAGCTGGCAAACGCTTCCAGCCTGTCGAGCATACCCGCCTGCTCAAAAGCTTCGGCGTAAAGCTCGAGCCCCGCGTGCGCGGTATACATTCCAGCACAGCCGCAGGCGTTCTCTTTCGCCGCCTTGGAATGCGGCGCCGAGTCGGTGCCGAGAAAATACCTGGCGCTGCCGCCGGTGGCGGCCTGGATCAAAGCGGCTCGATGAACTTCCCGTTTGAGTACGGGGAGACAATAGTGGTGCGGACGGATACCGCCGGCGAACATGGCGTTACGATTAAGCAGAAGATGATGCGCGGTTATGGTCGCGGCAACGGTATCGGGAGCTGATTCGACGAACTCCACCGCCTGCGAGGTAGTCACGTGCTCGAACACGATCTTGAGGTGGGCGTAGCGTTCGACGAGATCGGCGAGAACCCGCTCGATGAAGACCCGCTCTCGATCGAAAACGTCCACGTCCGCTTCCACCACTTCTCCGTGCACCAGCAGCGGTAACTCAACCTCCTCCATCGCGGCAAGCGCGCTGGAAGCATGTTTCAGATCGGTAACGCCGTAGGCAGAGTTAGTTGTCACGCCGGCCGGATAGAGTTTGACCGCGTAAACGTGCCCGCACTGCTTCGCCCGCGCGATTTCTTCGGCGGACGTTTCGTCGGTGAGATAAAGCGTCATGAGCGGCGTGAAATTCATACCCTCGGGAACCGCCGCCAGAATGCGCTCGCGATAGCTGAGCGCCTGGGCAACAGTTGTGACGGGCGGGTCCAGGTTCGGCATCACGATGGCGCGGGCGAACCGGCGCGCCGTGTCCGGGACCACGTCCCGAAGCGCCTCTCCGTCGCGAAAGTGGACGTGCCAATCGTCCGGGCGCGTGATCCGTAAACTTTGCAACGCGATGATGCCCGCCGAAAAAAGATTGAGGACGTTATCAAAATCGCGCCCTGGTGTCGTCCCGCCCTGGGTCCGGGGCTCAAATTGCCCTGGGTGCGTGTGCACAAAGTCCCTTATAATGACGCCCGGACGCACGATCGGCACGTACCGCGCTAGCGGGACGTAGTCCGAAATCCGGCGTCCCTCGCGCGAATTCAGCAAGCGGCGCACGGATTCGCCGTCGCGCGCCGAGAAGAAAAGCCCAGTGGAGACCTGCATGACTCCATTCGGGCAGGACAGGTCCGGCACGGATTCCGGCCAATCCAGCAGAAACCTTGGAAGGATCCGTTCTTAGATCCTTCGGCAGCGCAAAGCGAATGACCTGCTTTTCGCTCTGGTAGCGTTTTGAGCGCTTGGGCGGCGCAAAAAAATCGCGGCGCCACCCTGCGCAGCTGGGTCACTGAGTCTCTCAGGACCTGCTTGAGAACAATTAAAGCGAGGACGATCATGGCCGCATTACCCCAGATTCAAGATGTCGATCGCGAAGAAACCGAGGAGTGGATCGAGTCTCTCAACGCGGTCGTCCAGAGCGACGGCATCGAGCGGGCGCACTATCTGCTCGAGATGCTCATTGACGAGGCAAGGCGCGCCGGCGCGAATCTGCCTTATTCCGCCAACACGGCCTACTTAAACACCATTCTCGAGTCGCGCGAGGAACACACCCCGGGCGACCCTGCAATCGAGTGGCGCATTCGTTCGCTTATCCGCTGGAACGCCCTTGCCATGGTGGTCCAGGCGAACCGGCAATCCAGCGAGCTCGGCGGGCACATTGCCAGCTTCGCCTCATCGGCGACCCTTTACGACGTCGGATTCAATCATTTTTGGCACGCGCCCAGCGAGAAGCACGGCGGCGACATGATCTTTATTCAGGGGCACTCGGCGCCTGGAATCTACGCGCGGGCGTTTCTAGAAGGACGCATCACCGAAGACCAGCTGCACAAATTCCGCCAGGAAGTGGATGGCGGCGGCTTATCCTCCTACCCGCATCCCTGGCTGATGCCGGACTTCTGGCAGTTTCCTACGGTCTCCATGGGTCTCGGCCCGATCATGGCCATCTACCAGGCCCGCTTCATGAGGTACCTGCACAATCGCGGCCTGGTGGACACCGAAGGGCGCAAGGTCTGGGCCTTTATGGGTGACGGCGAAATGGACGAGCCGGAATCCCTGGGCGCCATAACGCTGGCTTCGCGGGAGAACCTCGACAACCTGGTGTTCGTGGTCAACTGCAATCTGCAGCGGCTGGACGGACCCGTTCGGGGCAACGGCAAGATCATCCAGGAGCTGGAAGCCGCGTTCCGGGGCGCCGGCTGGAATGTGATCAAGGTGGTCTGGGGGTCTTACTGGGATCCGCTGATCCAGCGCGACACCAAGGGTCTGCTGCGCAGGCGCATGGAAGAAGCGGTGGACGGCCTGTACCAGGCGTGCAAGGCCAAGGGCGGGGCATATACCCGGGAGCATTTTTTCGGCGCTTACCCTGAGCTCAAGAAGATGGTGTCGAATCTTTCCGACGAGGACATCTGGCGCTTGAATCGCGGCGGACATGATCCGCATAAGGTCTACGCCGCTTACGCGGAGGCGGTGAAGCACCGTGATCAACCCACCGTGATCCTGGCCAAGACGGTCAAAGGCTACGGCATGGGCGAAGCCGGAGAAGGCCAGAACATTACCCACCAGCAGAAAAAGATGGGTGAGGAAGCGATCAAGGCGTTCCGCGACCGCTTCAACATTCCCATCTCCGACGACGCCATCGCCGCCGCACCGTTCTATCGCCCGGAGGAAGACAGCCCGGAGATCAAATACCTGCACGAGCGGCGCAAAGCGCTGGGCGGATTTCTTCCGCAGCGGCGCAGAGAGGCGACGCCGCTGGAAGTCCCCGGATTGGACGCCTTCGAGGGCCAGCTCAAAGGCACCGGTGACCGCGAGATCTCCACCACCATGGCGTTCGTGCGCATCCTCACCGCGCTCACTCGGGACAAGAAGATTGGCAAGTACGTGGTGCCCATCGTTCCCGACGAAGCGCGCACCTTCGGCATGGAAGGCCTGTTCCGCCAGCTCGGCATCTATGCGCCACATGGCCAGCTCTACGAGCCGATGGATGCGGACCAGCTGATGTATTACCGGGAAGACAAGAAAGGGCAGGTGCTGGAAGAAGGCATCAACGAGGCGGGAGCGATTTCATCCTGGATAGCCGCGGGGACTGCATACAGCAACCATGGACTGGGCATGATCCCGTTCTACATCTTCTACTCTATGTTTGGTTTCCAGCGGGTGGGCGATCTCGCCTGGGCCGCGGCGGACATGCAGGCGCGCGGCTTCCTTGTGGGCGGCACCGCGGGGCGAACCACGCTGGCGGGCGAAGGGCTGCAGCACGACGACGGGCACAGCCACCTGTTCTCGGCCAACATTCCGAACTGCATCTCCTATGACCCGACTTTCTCCTACGAGCTTGCGGTGATCATTCAGGATGGCTTGAGAAGAATGTTCGCAGACCAGGAGAACATTTTCTATTACCTGACGGTGATGAATGAGAATTACGTCCACCCGGACATTCCCAATGGCGCGGAGGAAGGCATTCTCAAGGGCATGTATCTGCTGGAAGAAGCCGGGAAGAGAAAGAAGGATCAGCCCGTGGTGCAACTGATGGGATGCGGCACCATCCTGCGCGAGGTCATCGAGGCTGCAAAGCTGCTGAAGGACGATTTCGGCGTCGCGGCAGACGTGTGGAGCGCAACGTCTTTTACCGAGCTTAGGCGGGACGGGGTCGACGCACAGCGATGGAATATGCTTCATCCGGACAAGAAAGCAAGAGTCAGCTATGTGGAGCAGTGCCTGGCCGGCCGAGCAGGCCCTGTAATCGCCGCTTCGGACTATGTGCGCCTGTTCGCGGATCAAATCCGGAATTTCGTCCCGCGGCGGTACATTACTCTGGGAACCGACGGCTTCGGCCGCAGCGACGTGCGCAAACAACTGAGAAAATTCTTCGAAGTCGATCGCTATTACGTAACGGTGGCGGCACTGAAGGCGCTTGCCGATGAGGGTGAAATACCGGCGAAGAAAGTAAGCGATGCCATCAAGAAATACGGTATCGATCCCGAAAAACCCAATCCGATTACCGTCTAGCCGGATGTAAAAGGGAGACTGACGTCGTGGCATCAACAACAAAGGTCGTCGTACCGGATATCGGAGACTTTGACGACGTTCCCATCATAGAAGTGCTGGTTCACAAGGGTGACCGGGTAAGCGCGGAAGACCCGCTCATCACCCTAGAGAGCGACAAGGCCACCATGGACGTGCCGGCACCGCAGGCGGGCGTAGTGAAAGAGATCAAGGTCTCCGTGGGAGACAAGGTGTCCGAAGGAACGGACATTCTGATACTGGAGATTGATGGCGAAGCCGCCCGCCCGCCGGGCGGAAACGGCGCCAGCCAGCAGGATACTCCGGCGGAGATGGCCGAGCCGCCGCCCCAACCTGAGGAAAAAGCCCCCGCGGTCAGACAAGCGACGGCCGGCGGCACCCGCATTGAGGAAGTGCGCGTGCCCGACATCGGTGATTTCAGCGACGTGCCGGTGATCGAGGTGCTGGTCAAAGTCGGTGATTCGGTCAAGCAAGAGGATGCGCTCGTCACTCTGGAAAGCGATAAGGCCACCATGGACGTGCCGTCACCTTTTGCGGGCACGGTGAAAGAGCTCAAGGTCTCCGTCGGTGACAAGGTGTCTGAAGGCGCAGTCATCCTGACCATGGAGGCGAGCGCCGGGGCGACGGGCGCAGAAAGCAAACCAGCCGAGAAAAAACAGGAAAAAGCGCCCGAAGCTAAAGCAGAAGCGCCGCGGGAACCCGCGCCGGCCCCGTCCGCCGACGTGGCTACGCGGCCCTCACCGACCGCGGCCATCTCTACCGATTCGCCGCCGCCCAAGTCCGCCTTTCACGCAACCCCGGCAGTGCGCCGCTTTGCCCGCGAGCTGGGCGTGGACCTTTCCGGCGTCCGCGGCACCGGCCGCAAAGGGCGAATACTGAATGACGACATCAAAAGATTCATCAAGGAAACGCTCGCAAGACCCGCAGGAGCGCCCGGGGCCGGAATGGGCATCGCGCCGATTCCGGCGGTGGATTTTTCCAAATTCGGCGAAATCGAGACGCGCCCTCTTCCCCGAATAAAAAAGATCTCGGGCCCGTTCCTTCACAGGGCCTGGCTCAACGTCCCTCACGTAACCCACCACGACGAGACCGACGTCACTGAGCTGGAAGAATTTCGTAAATCGCTCAAGGCTGAAGGTGAGAAGAAAGGCGTGCGAATTACCGCGCTCGCTTTCATCACTAAAGCCGTGGCGACGACGCTGGCGGAGTTCCCGAGTGTCAACGCCTCGCTTACGCCGGACGGCGAAAGTCTCGTTTACAAAAAATACTTCCACATCGGCATCGCCATGGACACGCCCAACGGGCTCGTCGTTCCGGTGCTGCGCGACGTGGACAAGAAAGGCATCTTCGACCTCGCCAAGGAGATGGGTGAGATAAGCGGACGCGCCCGGGAAGGAAAGCTCAAGCCCAACGAAATGCAGGGCGGCTGCATCAGTATCTCCAGTCTCGGCGGCATCGGGGGCACCGCTTTCACGCCCATCGTCAACGCCCCGGAGGTGGCCATCCTCGGAGTCACGCGCGCGCGCATGATGCCGGTATGGAACGGCAAGGAGTTCGTGCCGCGACTGATGCTGCCGCTGGACCTCTCCTACGACCACCGGGTCATCGACGGCGCCGAGGCCGCGCGCTTCATGGCGTACCTCTGCGGTCTGTTGGGTGATTTGAGGAGACTCCTTCTATAAGGTATGTAGTAGGTAGTATGTGGTATGTAGGGTGGTCTGTGCTTTGTCAGCGACTGGCGATGTTTCCAACCGAAAAAATAAGGTCAGTGCCGGTAGGTGCGCGGCGTTTCTCCCTACATACTACATACCACATACTACATACCGACGACCCTTCGGCATCTCTCTTACCTAATCAATTGACGTTCCCCTCAAGGATCGCACCACTATGCCCCAAAACGTCGAAATAAAAGTTCCCGATATCGGTGACTACAAGGACGTCGAAATCATTGAGGTTCTCGTGTCCGGTGGCGACTCGGTGGACATCGAGCAGCCGATTATCACCCTGGAGAGCGACAAGGCCACCATGGACGTGCCGAGCAGTCATGCGGGCAAGATTAAGTCGTTGCACGTGGCGGTGGGTGATCGCGTTTCACAGGGGTCCGTGATCGCAACGCTCGAAGCGGCTGAAGCGAAGGCGGCTGAAGCTCGAGAAAAAAAGGACGGAGAAGAAATTGCAGAACGAGACGGCGGCGGTGACCGAAGCGCGCCGACGCGGGCTGCCGGTCCCGCGGCGTCCGCTGGGGACGTGACGAAAGGCGGAGATATCCACGCTCAGGTGGTGGTGCTGGGCGCCGGACCCGGCGGCTATACCGCCGCCTTTCGTGCCGCGGATCTCGGCCTCAAGACCGTACTGGTGGAGCGCTACCCGACCCTGGGCGGAGTCTGTCTCAACGTCGGCTGCATTCCTTCAAAGGCTCTGCTGCATACCGCCGAAGTCGTCAATGCGGTACGCGCCATGGCCGATCACGGCGTGGAATACGGTCAACCCAAGTTCGACATTAAGAAACTCGCGGGCTGGAAAGATAAAGTCGTCGGACAGCTCACCAAGGGTCTTGCGGGGCTCGCCAAGCAGCGCAAGGTGGAAGTCGTTCACGGCGTCGGCAGGTTCGAGTCCCCGAACCTCATGAGCGTCGAGAGCAAGGACGGCACCAAGACGATCTCTTTTGATTTCGCGATCATTGCCGCCGGCTCCCAGGCAACGCAGATCCCGCCCTTTCCCAACGATGATCCGAGGATGATGGATTCCACCGACGCCCTGGTGCTCGAGGAGATTCCAAAACGTCTGCTGGTTATCGGCGGCGGCATTATCGGACTGGAAATGGCCACCGTGTATCACGCCCTCGGATCAAAGGTAACGGTGGTGGAACTGCTGGACGGCCTGATCCCCGGCTGCGATCGGGATCTGGTCAAGCCGCTGCAAAAGCGCATCGAGAAACAGTACGAAGCCATCTACACCAGCACCAAGGTGACGGGCATCGAGGCAAAGAAAAACGCGCTGGTGGCAAAGTTCGAAGGCGACAAGGCACCTGCATCGGCGGAATTCGATCGAATTCTCGTTGCCGTGGGGCGGCGTCCCAATGGTCACAATATCGGTGCGGACAAGGCCGGGATAAAAGTCGACGACTCCGGTTTCATTCCGTCTGATCGTCAAAAGCGCACCAACGTTCCGCACATATTCGCCATTGGGGATATTACCGGTCAGCCCATGCTGGCGCACAAAGCGACTCATGAAGGCAAGGTCGCGGCGGAAGTCGCTGCGGGGGAAAAGTCCAGCTTCGACGCCCTCACCATACCCTCTGTTGCCTACACCGATCCGGAGGTGGCCTGGACCGGAGTGAGCGAGGACGAGGCCAAAGCACAGGACATCGAGTACGAGAAGGCATCTTTTCCCTGGGCCGCAAGCGGACGATCTTTAGGCATGGGGCGAAACGAAGGCATAACCAAGGTGATCTTCGAAAAGGAAAGCGGGCGCATCATCGGCGCGGGCATCGTCGGGCCGCACGCAGGAGACCTGATTGCCGAGGCAACACTGGCAATCGAGATGGGCGCCGACGCGCAGGACATCGGCCTGACCATCCACCCCCACCCGACGCTATCCGAGACCTTCAACTTCGCCGCGGAAATGGTTGAGGGGACGATTACGGATCTTTATGTGCCGAAGCGGAAGTGATATTGGATCGCGTGAAGCAGAGTTTTAGCGTGCTGCTGCTTGATCCGGAGTTCGTATGTCGTATTTCGTATTTCGTATATCGGGAATAGTTGATTCGAATCATTCGCAAAACCGATCGTCGTAGCCATTTCGCAATCGAGGTGACTACACATTCGAGTCGTGGCTTTTCCGACATACGAAATACGATATACGATATACGAAATACGGTAATGCCCCTCCCCCTCCACCACCAGATCATCGGCGAAGGGCCGCCGTTGATCGTGCTCCACGGGTTGTTCGGCTCCGGCACCAATTGGCGTTCTTTCGCCCGTTCCATGGTCGATGGGCGCCAGGTGCATCTACTCGATCTTCGCAACCATGGCCGCTCACCCCACTCCGAGGAAATGAGCTATCCACTCATGGCGGCCGACCTTTTCGCCTACATGGATCAGCAGTCGCTGAAAACGGCCACCCTGATGGGTCACAGCATGGGTGGAAAAGTCGCCATGCTGGCGGCACTCCAATCGCCCGAGCGGGTATCGGACATGGTGGTGGTAGACATTGCCCCGGTCGCCGCCGGACACGACCATCTGCCCGTTATCCTGGCTATGCAATCGATTGACCTCGACGTCATCTCCCGCCGGGAGCCGGCTTCGGAAATGCTTTCCGATGCCATCCCGGACGCGGGCTTGCGGCATTTCTTACTGCAAAACCTGGAACGCGATGATCTGGGATTCCGCTGGCGCCTCAACCTCCCGGCGCTGGCGGCGAACATGACCGCCTTGCATGATTTTCCCGTGGATGCCGCTAAGGACCGCTACCCGGGGCCGACTCTATTCGTTCGCGGGGAAAAATCCGATTACGTTCCGGATCGCCACTTCGAGCTCATTCGAAGGTATTTTCCCGCCGCGGAGATCAGGACCGTCGCCGACGCCGGGCACTGGCCTCACGCGGAAAAGCCCCAGGCCTTCGCCGAAACGGTGAAAACCTTTCTGGACCCGGCAGGCTGATGATCCACAGGGGCCGGCGCGCTCAGCGGCCGCCGGGGCTGCTTGCCGGGTTGGGGCTGTGCCTGTGGATAGCGGGCATGGGACAGGTCCCGGCGCAGCCGGTGGCCTCCTCCGAACTCTCCGCGCCCCACCAGATATCCGCAGACCATCGCAACGGCAGCCGCTACATGGGGATCCGGCTGCTGGGCGCCGTGCGGCTGAAGTCCCTGCGGATTGACGGCCAGCCGCTCCAGGAGCTTTCGGGGCTCGCCTGGGACGAAGACGAACAGATTCTTTACGCGATTTCCGACGGCGGCGGGCTGTTCCATTTCCGCACAGAGTTCAAAGGCGGCATGCTCACGGGCCTCGCGGCACGGGCCGCCTATGCCCTGCGGGACCCCGAGGGCCGCCCTTTGAGCGGGAGGCGGGCGGACAGCGAGGGGCTGGCCATTGAGAACGGCGACAACGGCATTCCCGGCGACACCCGGCTGGTGGTCTCCTTCGAGCGCCGACCCAGACTGGCGCGTTACTCAACGAAAGGACGCTTTCTCGAGCCCATCGCCCTGCCGGGCCCTCTCGGCGTCGCGGCAAACTACGCCTCCCCCAACACGTCCCTGGAGTCGGTGACGCGGCACCCGATTTTCGGCTGGCTCACGGCCCCGGAAAGGCCGATGACCGGGGACCCGCCTGGAATCATCAGGATCTGGAGCAGCAGGGGCCTGAGCTGGGAGTATCCGCTGCGAGATACACCGAACAACGCCCTGGTCGCCATGGAGGCCCTGGAGGACGGCTCCCTGGTCACGCTGGAACGCGGGCATGGCCTATTGTTATACATGCCGCTGATTATTTCGCTTAGGCGGACCTTTCCGCTCGCCGCTGGGCTTGGCCGCCTGCCCGACGTTGCCACGGCGGCGGTCCTGAACTCGTCCACCGGCTGGTGGATAGACAATTTCGAGGGCCTGACCCGGCACCGGGGACTTCGTTTCTTCCTGGTGAGCGACGACAACAAAAATGCCGCGCAGGTGACTATTCTGCTCTATCTCGAGATCGTGGATCAGGCTCCGACGGACTACCGACCTGTGGAATCGGACACGCGTCAAGAAAATCGGCATTGAACTCGCATAAACTCATGTTAGGTTTTTCACTAGTCGCCCGCCGGATGCAGGAAACACGGACATGAGCCCAGCAGGAAGCTCCGAAATCACTGAAGCCCTACTGACCCGTTTCGTTCCGATCAACGGGATCGCGCCCAAGCACCTGAAAGAGCTGAAGAATCACTGCGAAATCATCACCATACGGGACGAGCAGCCCATCGAAATGGGGGCAGGGCGAACTCAGTACAGCTACTACCTGGTGGAAGGTGAAATTCAGGTCTTGAGCGGCAGCCGGGTGACCGACACCATCTTCGCCCGCACCGAAAGGGCCCGCTTTTCCCTTTCGCAGATGCGCGAGGAGAAACAAAGCCTGAGAGCGGGCAGCCTGGTCAAGCTGCTGCGCGTCGACCGTAGAAAAATCAGCGCCATGCTCGTCTGGAGCGAGTCAGACGACGACGACGGCAAAGCAGACACCCCCAGCATCGACGCGAGCATCCTGAACTCGGAAATTCTGTCACGAGTTCCCCCTGCCAACGTGCAGAAGATTCGCAGCGTGGTGGAAGAGGTTAAGGTCAAGTCCGGGGACGTCGTGATCCGGCAGGGCGACCGGGGAGATTATTATTACTTCATCCGCGACGGCCGCTGCCTCGTCACGCGTCAGAATGAAGAAAATACCGCTCCGGCGGAGATCG
>Ga0224512_10004096_pt1 | contig 12493 bp, 15 predicted proteins | sample SF_May12_sed_USG_4_FD_169103 | JGI IMG/M metagenome (GOLD analysis project Ga0224512, IMG submission 169103) | Sediment microbial communities from San Francisco Bay, California, United States - SF_May12_sed_USGS_13 | ecosystem: Environmental > Aquatic > Marine > Sediment | place: USA... | reverse complement strand
TACTATTTTGACAGATACAATAATGAGCCAAAATACAAGGAATGGTTTGATGATAATTATTCAGAGTATTCTTCTATTTATCAGGCAGTTGGGTTAGAGGAGCCAAAAGAAGAATCAAAACCAAAAAAAATTATTGGGGAGTGTGGTAAAGGTACAATTCTAGTAAATGGTGTATGTACACCTGAAAAAGCAAACACAGAAGGTGGAGGTTGCCTAATTGCCACAGCTGTATATGGTTCAGAGATGGCCCCACAAGTACAATTTCTCAGAGAAATTAGAGATAGTAAGGTGATGAGTACTGAGTCAGGTGCATTATTTATGACAGGATTCAACCAATTCTACTATTCGTTTTCACCATATGTTGCAGACTATGAAAGAGAAAACCCGGTATTCAAAGAGATGGTAAGACTTGGAATTACCCCAATGTTATCAACTCTTTCTATAATATCAATGGCAGATTCAGAAGAGAAGATTGTTGGATACGGAATAGGTGTGATCTTGATGAATCTTGGAATGTATGTTGGAGCACCTGCAGTATTAATTTACAAAGCAAGAAAAAGAGTTAGGTTTTAATCATAATACTTTTTGAGTATCGACATGGGCAAGCTGAGCAGAAACCTAAGAATTTGCGGAGAGTGTGGAATTGCATATACCTCAGTTAGTTTTACAAAATATATTGACCAGTGCCCAATTTGCAATTCAAGAAGATATGAGTCTATTCCAATAAGGACAGATGGAGACTAGTATTATCTTTGAATTCAATATAGATTTTTTAATAGAAATAAATAGAATAGAGTAATGTCTGAAGATCCAGAAATTGAAAAGATAAAGCAAAGAAAACTAGAAGAGATGCTAAGACAGCAAAGTCAACCACAGATTCCATTAGAAATTGCTGATCTGGATGGAACAAATTTCGATCAAATAATATCATCAGAGAATCCAACACTTGTAGATTTTTGGGCAGAATGGTGCGGTCCATGTAAGATGATGCATCCGGTATTTGAGAGCCTCTCAAAGAAATATCCAAATGTAAAATTTGCAAGGGTTAATGTTGATCTAAATCAAAATATTGCTATGAGATTTAGTGTACAATCAATTCCAACATTTATCATGTTCAAGTCAGGTCAGATTGTTGATAAAATGATGGGAGCAGTTGGCGCTCCTGGAATCAATATGATTTGCAAAAAACATTCTAAATAACACAAAAAAATTAATTAACAAATTAACATGCTTTTTTAAAAATATATTACAAACTGAATCTTAAAATTTAACTTAGAAATTTTGAAGAATAGTATTATTTAGTATGCATATGCTGCATCCTTTTCTCTTTGAATTTCTACTATTTCATTTAGAACTTCTTGTTCTTTAGGACTAAGCTTGTACATGTATTTTTTTAAGATCTGTTTTGCCTCATGTGATGGAGGTAATGTGTAGTACACATCTTCTTCAAAGATTTGTCTTCCAATGGTTACATCTTGAACAGAACATGCAACTTCTTGTCCTTCTTTGGCAGAAGTTACTGTTTTTCCTTCATGTTGCAGCTGATGTACAATTCCAACTTTTCTTCCGTTCTTGTTCATAAATGGAATCTTTTGTCTCAATGTTCCAGTATCAACTCTGATTCCAAATACTGCAGGGCTGTTATTTCGAAATACATATCCTTTCAAAAAAGTAAACTTTGCAATAGGGGTAAACTCTGCAAATACTGCATCTTCTTCATGTGCAGTATCTTCTTCAACCCATGCATTATAATTATCAATTAAACTGTAAATGACTCTGTCTTCAAATATTCGGATATGGCTTCCTTCGGATTCATCTTTAGCATCTGGAAGAATCTTTACGTTAAATGCCAACACAACCCCAAAGTGTCTATTTTTTTCCTTGATTGCCTTTGCCTCCATTATATCACGCCTGTTTATAGGTCCAATGTCGGCCTTTGCAATAGGAACCTGTGAGCGTCGAAGCATCTCAACTATTGCCTCAAGAGAACCAATTGTATCACATTTTAGAATAATTCCATTTGTTTCAGTATCAATAAAGACAGACTTCATTTCTGACTCAATTAGCTTTGTAAATTTTTCTATATCAGCTGAAGTTGATGCAACATAGAGAGTACTTCCTGGTAGAACGCCTTCTAATTCAGGTGATGCAATTTTCAGACCAGCTGCCGCATTAACACTATCAACGGGTTTAAATTTATCTCGGGGATCTCTCATCTCATCAAGAGGTTTTGGTAATAGTATTGCCTTTGGTTTTGTAACAATTACAGAATCTCTTTTTGCAACAACAATGCTATCGCTTTTCTTTATTGCTCCATCAATCAAGATAATGTTTGCAGTTTGTCCAAGACCTATCTCATCATTTACTTCAAGAACAATTCCACGTGGGTCTTTTTCTTCCTGGTTGAGCCTCTTTTGCAGATATTGCTGTGTAAGTCCAACTAGCACTGCAAGAAGTTCAGGAATTCCAACTCCAGTTCTTGCAGAAATTGGAACGATTGCAATTTCCTGTTTGAAATCCTTTACCCTGTAAAATGCCTCAGATCGATATCCAAGAATTGAAAGGGTACCTACTACGTCATAGATTTTTTGATCAAGATCTGTTTGAATTGATGTATCTTGTTCTTTGATTGCCTTTGAGATGAACTGAGTTTCAGATTTTCTCCAACCGGACATCTGATCACATTTGTTTAGTGCAATAACAAATGGAACTTTTCTGCTCTGCAAAATTTTAAGACTTTCATTTGTCTGTGGTTGGAATCCGCGATTTACATCAACTACAAGTATTGCGATATCAGCAGCTGACCCCCCACGTGCTCTAAGATTAGTAAATACTTCATGTCCAGGTGTATCAATAACTAGAATTCCCGGTACCTGATTTTCGGATTCTTCTAGTTTTTTGTATAGTGGGCCACATGTATTCTTAATTGTCTGGGTTGGGAGAAAACTCGCTCCAATATGTTGCGTGATTCCACCTGCTTCACGGCCCTGAACACCAGTACCTCTAATTCGATCTAAAAGAGATGTTTTACCAGAGTCTACGTGACCTAGAACTACCACAATGGGTTGACGAATCTGCAAGCCAGATCACTCAAATGCTACCCTCGATTCATGTTCAAAACTTTGTTGTGAATCAGATGCATGTATGATATTTTCACTAAATCCTAATCCAAAATCTCCTCGGATCGAGCCAGGTGCTGCTTCAAATGACTTTGTAGTTCCAATCATAATTCTTGTAGTTGCAATTGCATTGTTTCCTTCAATGATTGCAGCAACTACTGGTCCTGATGTAATAAAGGATGTAAGCTCACCAAAGAAGGGTTTGTCTTTGTGAACTCCATAAAAGTTCTCAGCTTGTGTTTGAGTAAATGTAAACATCTTTAATTTTAAAATTTTAAATCCCTTTCTTTCAAATCTGGATATTACTTCACCTACTAAGTTTCTAGCTACTGCGTCAGGCTTTACAATGAATAATGATTGCTCAGTCAATTCTACTTCTTTTTAATTCCACCCTTAACGTATTTTTTGGTCCATTTTAATTTTCTTGGATCACGTTTTAGATCGAGTGCATTTTTCTTGCATTTAGATGAACAAAACCATAAAACAGTTCCATCATTTTTTGCAAGCATGGTACCAGAGCCTTTTGCAACAGGTCGGTCACAGAAATTACATGGTTTGACTAAAAGACTCATATTCTACTTTCACCTATTTGATCTTCTTTGCTTCTCTTTCGGTTTCTCTTAACATTAAGATCTCTCCTAATCTAACAGAGCCCTTTACATTTCTTGTAAGAATTCTACCTTTATCCTTACCGGAGAGAACTTTTACTCTAACTTGAATAACTTCGCCAGCAATGCCAGTTCTACCAACAATTTGAATAATTTCAGATTGAATTACTTCTTCACTTGTAGTGCTCATTGATCAGTCTTTCCACCTTTAATTTTAGCAATTGATGAGATAACTTGGTCAACAATATGTTGAGCATCACCAGCATCCAAAATTGCTGCAGCGGCAGAAGTAATGTCAATGCCCAAAGATTTTCCTAGTTCTTGTTTGCTTGGAACAAAGGCATATGATGCTCCTTGTTCTTCACATAATATTGGAAGGTGAGCAACTACTTCTGGTGGTTCAACATCTTCAGCTATAACTATTAGTTTGCTTGTTCCACGTTCAATTGCCTTTGTAGCTTCGTTAGTTCCTTTCTTGACTTTACCGCTGGTAGATGCAACTCTAACAGCCTCAAGTATTGGATTAACCAAGTCTGCTGGTGTCTCAAATTTTACATAATAAGCTTTACCCATCTTACGTCACCCTTAGGGATCATTCTCCATTCTCATCATGCAAGCGTTTGGTTTTAAAAGTGTTATCTGGAAATGATGAGCTTGGATTTTTCCATAAATTCAGACATTAGAGAATCTAGTTTTTGCTTGTTTTCAGCTTCTACATATATCCTAATGATTGGTTCTGTACCACTTGGTCTAATCATCACCCAGCTTTTTTGATCAATAGGAATTTTGATACCATCAGTAATATTTGAATTAGGATATTCTTCTATGAGTTTTGCAATCAATTTTTTTGCATCATTTCTAGAACAAGATATTTTATCTTTAGTGGTAAAGGAAGAAGGAAGATCAGTTATTTCTTCAGATAATTTTCTGTCTGAATCTGCCAAAAGATCTAACATTAACGCAAGGGTCATACAACCATCCCTAACCTGATTGTGTTTTCCATACATGAATCCCCCATTTTCCTCAAAACCGATCAGAGCCTTAGTTGGAACCATTTTGCGTGAAACCTCAACGCTTCCAACCTTTGTTCGAATCACTTGAGATTCATATTGCTTCGCAATAACTTCAATATTTGATCCAGAGTTCAGACATGTAATGACAAGTGATGTTGGATTTTTTTTTAAGATATGTTTTGTCAATACAAGTGCAGATTTGTCGCCAGTAAGAATCTCTCCATTATCATCACAGAAAATACTTCGATCACCATCTCCATCAAATGCAATTCCAAGATCGGCATTATTTTTTCTTACAGCATCAGATAATGTAGAAAGATTTTGGGGCGTTGGTTCTGATCCACGCCCTGAAAATTTACCATCAATGTTTTGATTTATCAAAATTGTATCACATTCTAAATTTTTGCATAGAATTGGTGCAGATACTGCTTGTGCACCATTACCTAAATCCAACACAACTTTGAATTGTTTTGATTTTATATTGTTAGAATCAACTTGTGAAATAATTCCATCTAGATATGCTTGATTTGCTCTGTCTTCTATTCGTGTTTTTCCCCATCTAAATGAATTCTTTATCCATTTTTTATTAAGAAAAATATCTTCAATCACTAGCTCATCTTCTCTTGAGATTTCAACTCCATCTTTAGCAGCAGGTTTGATTCCATTATATTGTGGAGGATTGTGAGAAGCAGTAATCATTATACCACCAGAATAATCCAATGTCTTTACTGCATATTCAAGACATGGAGTTGGAACTAGTCCTGAGTTGTTACAATCAAGTCCAGCATAATTTAGTGTGGCACAAATAACTTTAGCAATTATAGGACTCGAATCTCTTCCATCATAGCCAATTAGTATTGGTCCTTCTTTGAAGTATGTTGCAACTGCAAGTGTCATATCATGTATAAATTCTAGATTAAAATTTTCATCAAATATTCCGCGAATTCCATTTGTTCCAAAAAATTTTGCCATAAGTTTGTGCAATAATAGATAAATTTGTGTTTAATGGCAAATCCGTTGCGGGAGTCGCCCAGCCTGGTCAAAGGCGTAGGGCTTAGGACCCTATCTCTTAGGAGTTCGTGGGTTCAAATCCCACCTCCCGCATCATATTTCTTTTCTCTTAATGATTAATAATAAGAAAATAATGATCAAAGAAAAGTCATGAGAAAGACAGTAATCGGGATTACAGTTGTAGGTAACGATAAAGAAGGAATTGTTGCTGCATTTACCAATTTTGTATTTGAGAAAGGTGGAAACATTGAGAAAGTAAATCAAAATGTAATCAAGGGATTATTTGGAATGTATCTTGAAGTATCTTTTACGAAACAAGTTAATATCAATCAATTTGATTCAGAAATTCAATCACTTGCAAAAAAAGAAGAAATGGATGTTAGTACTCATCATGAGACTAATTCCCAGAAAAATATAGCAATTTTTGTGACAAAAGAACCACTTTGTCTTGAGACAATTTTAGTAGATTCAAAAAAGAGGCTACTAAAAGGAAATATTTCAGTAATTGTTGGAACAGAAAATACACTTGAGCCAATTGCAAAAAAGGAAAAAATACCATTTATTATAGTTGAGGAAAAAAATCAAGAAAAAGCAGAGGCAAAAATTATTGAAATTTGCAAAAAATATGACATTGACTTAATTGCACTTGCGAGATATATGAGAATTCTTACTCCAAACTTTGTTTGGAGATATCCAAATAGAATAATCAATATTCATCCATCATTGCTTCCAGCATTTCCTGGAGCAATGGCATATGCGCAAGCATATGAAAGAGGAACAAAAATTGTTGGAGTCACCTCCCATTATGTTACTGAAAACTTAGATCAAGGGCCAATTATTTTTCAAGACTCTTTTAAAGTTGACCCAAATGATTCACTAGAAGAAATAAAGGCAAAAGGACAGCAACTGGAAGCTCAAACTTTACTAAAAGCAGTAAAAATGCATCTAGAAAATAAGCTAGAAGTAAGATGGAGAAAGGTCCATATCAAATCCAAGTGATAAGATGATAGAGGTTAGTTCCTATTTTGATCCAATTCTAAGAAAAGATATTAAAACAAAAAAAATGATTGCAATAATTCCAGTAGGCTCAATTGAACAGCATGGTGCACATCTTCCAATATCAACTGATTCAGATATTGTTACTGAAGTTGCAAAAAGAGTTGCACAAAACAAAAGATTCTTGCTCTTGCCAACAATAACATATGGGGTTTCATATGAACATGCTCCATTCTTTAATCTAAGCATTAAAGAGTCTACATTAAGAGCGATTCTAGTAGACTTGTGTGAGTCGTTATTATCAAATGGAATCAAGACAGTCTTTGTCATAAATGGACATCATGGGAATCTAAAGCCCATAAAAAATTTGGATAAAAAACTACAAAAGGTGGTAAAAAACAAGCTAAAGGTATTTTCATTGTCATACTGGCATTTTATGAGAAGAGAATTTGATCATGCAGGATTTGTAGAAACATCACTTATGCTTGCCATATCTAAAAATGTTAGGATGAATTATGCAAAAAAAGGATTAATCACAGATGGAATGAATCAGCAAGAGATAGATAATTTAGGACAACTTGCATCAAAATCATTTCCTAAAGTTACAAAGAACGGAATTTGGGGAGATCCAACCGAGGCTACTAAAAGAGATGGACAGAAAATACTGGATGAAATTGTTGAGAATTTATCAAAAAAGTGTCAAACTTGCCTTACTGAGCATATCTCATAGTTACACCAATGAAATTTTAATATAATCCCTCTATATCTAAGCCAATAAGTGAAATAGATGTCCGTTGATATGGCAGTAAAAGTACTGGATGAGAGCATAAATCAAGTTGTATTGATAAAACTCAAAGGTGGTAAAACGATTAGAGGAAATCTACTTGGTTTTGACCAACACATGAACCTGCTACTTGACTCTTCAGAGGAAATTCCTACTGAGGGTGATTCAAAAAGCCTTGGAACCATTGTCGTTAGAGGAGACAATGTAGTTATGATATCTCCTCCACCAGTAGTAAATTAGGTGGTTTAGATGGTAAAAGGCACAACTTCTATGGGTGGCTTTACAAAGAAGAAAGTCCATATTAGATGTAGACGATGTGGAAAAAACTCTCTTCATAAGAGACACCATACATGTGCAAGTTGTGGATTCCCAGAGGCAAAACGCAGAAAGTATTCCTGGATTAAATGGTATACATAGATGCAAGAAATTGTCATCCTGCTTAGTTCATTAGCCGGTGTTGCTACAGCAGCAGTAGTACGAAATATACCAAGAAACAAAAACCAGCTTCTCAGCCTCGGTGCCAGTTCTCACATCAAGAGCCAAATTAGGACTTTGAATATAGAAAAAGATATTCTCACGAAAACAATTTCACGATTATATCAAGCAGACTCTGAATTTTCAAAGATTCAACGTGATAAGCTATTGTTAAAATATCAGCATCAATTGGGAATTGTTCTTGCAAAATTAGAAAAATTAGAGCAAGCAAGTAAACATCCAGACTTGGGTCCAGTTGGAGATGGTCTTATTACTTTGATGGATCAAAAGCTATCAAAGCTTGATGATAGACTCTATGAGTTATCATCAAAGATTTCAACAGCTAAAATATCTGTACCAGAAATAAAACAAGATAGTAAATCAAAATACAATGAAGAGATGAAACAAGATAGTAAAATAAGAGTAAAAACAATCAAAGACGCATTCAGTTTTGAAAAGCTAAAACAAACACAAGATCCAATTGTGATTCCACCACCAAGACAGAGACAATCATTTGAATTAACGACACTTACTAGATTATCAAGGAATGAACCAAAGTTTCCATTATTTGAAAAACACGTTGAACCAAAATCAGTTATACCTGAAGTAACAAAGCCAAAAGTAGTAAATGAAGTTATTCAACCAAAACAAAAAATTGAGGATAAGATTGAGATTATCCAGTCAATCATTCCAAAATCAGAACTAAAACTAGAGACAAGACCAGATCTTATCAAGGAAGTAGCAAAAATTACAGAGCATAAAGCTTTACCCGAACCTCAAAAGAGTCCAAAGTCAACAATATTAGATGATGACTTTGATGAGGACGATGATTCAGACGATCTAGATAAAATTAAAGGAGAGATCATGAATGTTCTCTCCAAGCTAGACCAAGCTGAGGTAGAGTAATTGTCTTATGATGATGCTATTGAGGCATTATCAAATGATGCGCTAAAATTAGTAAAAAATAATTTTATTATTGGATTAGGTAGCGGAAGAGCATCCACCCTACTAGTAGAATCACTTGCAAGACTAATCAAAATAAAAAATTATGATATTAAAGGAGTTCCAACTTCATTACAAATAAAACAGATAGCAGAAAAAGTTGGTATTCAATTAGTAGAGGCTGATCAAGTTGTCCATATTGATATTGTATTTGATGGAGCAGATCAAATTGATTCAGAGAAATATGTAATCAAAGGTGGTGGTGGTGCCCTTCTTCGAGAGAATATTTTGTTTAGTTTAGCTAAAAAAGTTGTAGTGATGGCAGACAAGACAAAATTTGTAAAAAACTTTACAAAAACCGTTCCAGTTGAGGTTCATCCTTTTGCAAGAAGTTCTGTTTCAAATGAAATAAAGAAACTAGGAGGAAATACAGACATTCGTTCACTTGATAGAGGATATCCATTTTTTACAGAAAATGGAAACATTATTCTTGATTGCGATTTTGGCATAATCAAAAATCCAAAATCACTTACACAGAAAATTAAGCAAATTCCAGGAGTAATGGAATCTGGAATATTTCTCAGAAAGCCAGACATAATTTACAAAGCAAAGACGGGTGGAAAGTTTGACATTATCTAGCATTTAATTTTCATGCCTGATTAAATTCATAAATCCTTGGTGCTCTAACATTAGTTTTACCATTTGTTCTCGTATTTCAGGATCATCCATCATAGGACCCAATATTTCACCCATCATTTGATCAGACATTTGAGCCATATATTCAGGATTTTCAAGCATAAATTCATGCATGTCTTGGTTCATCTTATCATTAATCCAAATATGATACATCAAATCCATCATTGTATCATAATGGGAAAACCACAGGAAGTTATTCATGGGTTTATGGTGTATGTATTCTGGGCACCATCCACACTCATCATTATGCATACCTTGATCCATTTCAGAGCCCATCATTGGTCGATGAACAGAATCCATCCACATTTGATTTTGTTTTAAAGAATTTTCCATTATTGGATGCTTTTTCATTTCATAAATCATTTTTTCTTGTAGTTTAGGTTCACTTGTAATTGGACCCATTATATTTGCCAAAAGTTCTGGATTTTCTTTCATTTGAGAAATCCACTTTGTCATTGTTTTGGTAATTACAGTTGGATTTTTTATCATCATATCATGCCAATGACTCATCAAATTTTGGTTTGATGCCATGTTTTGCATTAAAGAGGTCATCATATCATGACGATTTAGGATTAACGTAAAATCAACTTTTGTAAATCCTCTATCAATAAGTTTGAGATATGTTGAAGGAGTAACACATGCAGGATAACCGTTATTTTTTTGAAGTAGAACAAATCCTTTTTTGCATGTCAATAAATCAGGATCTGCAAACTGTTTCCACTGTTGTCTGGGTGACAAGTTCTCTGCAAAAGAATTTTCATATAAAATTGTTATTATCAAAAGATTTGTAATTAGTAAAAAACAAAATACCAAGTTAGTTTTCAATGCTCTAAAAATATAATTTAATCATAAAAATGATTCGTAGTTTATGTTACAGATCTTGAAACAAGTTTGCCATGACCAATCTTTCCAACAACTTCAAAGTTTTCTGCAACAAGTTCTCCTCTGACAATTGTCTTAACTGGCCAACCTTTGAAATTTCTACCATCATAAACAATATAATCAGAAAATCCACCAAAAAGTTCATTTGATGCCCTGTTTTCTTTTTTCAGATCAAGCATTGTAATGTCAGCATCAGAATTTTTTTTTAGTGTTCCTTTTTTTGGATACATGCCAAAGATTTGAGATGCGTTTTGGCTTGTAAATTTGACAAATTGATCCAATGTGATTCTGTTTTTGTTTATTCCTTCACTAAGCAAAATAGGGATTAGAGTTCCTATCCCCGGAAATCCTGCAAGAGCACTCCAAACATCATTACCATCTAGTTTCAATTTGAGTTTATTTGCAACATGATCCGTGCCTACAGTATCAATTAGATTCTTGGATAATGCATGCCATACAGCTTCATTATCTTTTTGTGATCTAATGGGAGGCATGACTTTTGCAAGATATCCATCTTGTTTCTCATATGATAGCGTGAGATAATGAGGGCATGTCTCTACAAAAATTTTGGTTCCTAGTTTTCGCTCTAGAGCAATCTGTTGTAGTGCTCTTTCTGAACCAATATGAACAAAGTAAATTACACATCCATAATTTCTTCCATATTTACATACATTCTTAATTGCCTTTGCCTCAAATTCCGGAGAGCGACTCTCAGACCATGCAGATAGACCATCTTGTTTTTTTTCTTTAGCTGTTTTAATTCCACATGCACAAGACTCGTAATCCTCTGCATGAACAAGGACAGGGCAACCAAGGGATGCTGCCTTTTTTACAGTTTCTTTAACTATTTTGTTAGTTACATCAACTTGAGCTGCAATTAATTCTGAAGAATATGGTGGCATATCCATATAGACATGCCCAACTTCTCCACCAAGATTCATATAAATTTTAAAAGATGTAATTCCTTTGTCTACACAAAATTTCATTTCATCAATTTGTTGGGAAGTAAAGATGGATGCATGTATTGCATAATCAATATAGTGATATCTTGATGCAGCATCTAGCTGTTCTTGCAAAGTCTTTTGAAAAGAGTTTTTCAATCTGAGCATCCTCATCATAGTTGTGATACCTCCTATTGCTGCTGCATGTGATTCTGTTTTTGCAGCCTCATCAATTGGTGAATATACTCCGTAATGAACGTGGGTATCAATTGGGCCGGGAACTGAGATAAGTCCACTTCCATTTATCTTATGATCATGTGCAGGAATATCATTTGTAAATCCTACAATCTTTCCTTCATCGATGATGATATTTTTGTCAATCATCCCTTGTGGTAATATAATGTGTGAATCTGTAATTATAGTGTCATAAGTCATCTGAAATTTTTCAAATCATAGAGTCTATTATGCGTTAAGAAAATTTTGTTGTAAATTTCTATTACCACTAGAGAAGAATATCATTGAAGGTTAAATGTAAAAACAACAAAATATCAATGAGATAACTCTCGGGTTTGATGGTGTTTGCCTACTAGGAGTCATTATTCATATTTACCATCAAATCTCAATTTTATTTTTAAAAATACGCTTAGAAAATGAATAAAAACACATTTCAGCGAATTATATGAGAGGGCCGATGATTTAGGAGTATAATGCCTCGTTCGCAACGAGGATGTCGGGGGTTCAATTCCCCCTCGGTCCATTATCTCCAGAAACCATTATACATAAACAAAGATTACAAAATTTCATGAGAGTCTTTGATGGAAAGAAAGCTGCAAATGAGTACATGTCAAAGCATACTCTTGCATTCTCAACACCAGAGTTAACTTTAATGAGATTTGCATTTTGGCTAGGAGATTCGGTTCCAGATCCAGAAAACAAAGAAGAGGCGATACCTAGAATGATGACATTTATGACAGAACAAGACTTTGCGCCAGTTCTCATTGATGATGACAAATTTGTTCCAACAGGT
>Ga0224512_10004094_pt1 | contig 12502 bp, 11 predicted proteins | sample SF_May12_sed_USG_4_FD_169103 | JGI IMG/M metagenome (GOLD analysis project Ga0224512, IMG submission 169103) | Sediment microbial communities from San Francisco Bay, California, United States - SF_May12_sed_USGS_13 | ecosystem: Environmental > Aquatic > Marine > Sediment | place: USA... | reverse complement strand
GGCGCTTTGCTCGCACCGGGCGGGTGGTCGCCGGCGATCACCGCGGCACCGAGATCGGTTTTCCGACCGCCAACCTCGATATCCGGGCGGGATTGGTTGTGCCGGCGCGCGGAGTGTATGCCGCGGTGGCGGTGCTGGAAGGCGCTCGTATTCCGGCGGTGGTCAACATCGGTGTCCGGCCGACGTTCGACGGCGTTCGTGAGGTGGTCGAAGCCCATCTGCTCGACTTCACGGCCGACCTCTACGGACGCGACCTCACCCTCGAGTTCGTCGACCGGCTCCGTCCGGAGGAGCGGTTTGGCTCGGTCGCCGAGCTGGTGGAGCAGATCGGCGAGGACGTCGAGGCAGCTCGAGTGCGGCTCCGGCGGCTGTAGGCAACGACCCCCTTGTACGGTCGTGCGATGTCCTGCATTCTGGGCGGGTGCTGTGGCCGGCGATTCTGCTCACGCTGTTCGGAGGCTTCGGGGCAACCGCCTCGGAGCCACCGCCCTCGACAACCACTCTTCCGGAGAGCCCGGCGGCCGGTCTGGCATTGCTTGCGGCGCCCGCGGCCCCGGCGACGGCTGCCGGATCAACTCCGCCGCCTCCCGGGGAGGCACCTGGGGCGGGAGCCTCCGCGACGCTGGCCGCGCTGGTAGCGGGCATGGCCGCCCTGGCGGCGCGGGCACGCCGGCTTGCCGGTGCCGAGCAGACAATCCGCCGCTCGTTGCAGGACAACTTGTTCTCGGACGTCGGCCACGCGGATCTCACCACCATCGCCGACACGGTGGGCCGCCTCGATCCCGGTGAAGCGAGTGCGGCGCTGGCCGCACTCAGCGATCGCGAGCTCGGGGTTTGGGTTCGCGAGCTCGATGGTTGGCGGGGAGGGCTCGACCGGCTCGAACAAGCCGGGCTGTTCGAGCTGCTCGCGACCCGGCTCGACGCCCAACAATTGCGGCGTCTCATCAGCCATGGCAAGGCAACCGAGCTCATTGCCGCCGTCTCATCCAGTGCGCCGCCGGACGTGGCCGTCCGGCTGGCACTCCTGCTGTGGGGAGATCGCAACCCCACCGATGACGGCTGGGAGCAAACCATCGAGCTGCTCGCAGCCGCACCGTCGGGCATTGTGGAGGCGACCGTGGCTGCGGTCATGCCGCGCTCCTTGCCGGGTGATCTCCTCGGCAGGCATCAGGCCCATCCGGGCGGTCCGATGCTCCTGCAGCTCGACGCCATGGCCGCGTTTCTCAGGCTCGCCGCTGGATTCGGCGATCCCCGGCTCAAGGCCGAGTTGTTCATGGCGGTCGGCGGCCAGCTGCGGATGCATCGCCGGGAGACCGTGGTGGGCGATGTCACGTACGGCGATGTGCTCGGCCACCTCACCTCCCTGATCCGGAGCGATACTCCGGCAGTCGTCACCCAGCTCAACCATGCCGCAGACCCGCATGGCAACCGCACCTCGGCGTGGATTCAGGACATGATCGAGGCCGACCGCCTCGATGAGCTCAACGTCGTGCTTGCCGACCTCATCGGGACCGGAGACCGGGTGGCATTCTTCCGTGACCCGGGAACCGACCCCGGCCGCCCCTATCCGAACGCCGCCAACCTCGGCTTCTATGTGGGGGCCTACAGCCTGGCCATCGACAACCTGGCCGAAGACGCCGCCGAACAGATCCGCCTGGTTGGACATCTGTTCTCGCTCGTGACCGGAGTCGTGCCGGGCCCGGATGGATCCAAGATCCGTCTTCCGTTGGGCCCGCTGGTCGATGTGCATGCCGACCGTGTCGTCGACGATTTTCGAGACCATTCGGCCTCTCTCAAACAAACCCTGTGGAGGTTGGCCAAGCCCCGCACCCCCGACGGTCTGGTTTGGAACGGCGCCGGCACCACCCAGTTCCAGGATGCCTGGGAGGAGGTCGTGACCGTTCGCTAAACGCCACGAAACTGTCCATCGGCTCTTTAATCTCCTCTGGTGAGCACCATCGACGAGCCCCGGCAGCCCGGCGTCTATCGGGGCTTCCTGGCTGCCCGGGCCGGGATGCCCCAGTGGATTCCCCACCTCCTCGTCATGGTGGCCGGCATGGTGGTCGGCCTGTTCGCCGGTCTTGCCGTGTTCCGGTCACTGCGCGGCCTCATCGTCTTGCTGCTCATCTCGGCGTTTCTGGCCACCGCCCTTGAACCCGCCGTCAACTTCCTGGCAAACCGGGGATGGCGTCGCGGTGTTGCCACCGGCGCCATCTTTCTGCTGGCCTTCCTGGCCGGCTCGGCGCTGATCGGGCTCATGGTGCCGCTCATCATCGACCAGACGCTCCTCCTCATCGACCGGATCCCCGGTTACATCGACGATCTCGCAGTCCAGGCGGAACGGTTCGGCATCGAGTTCTCGTCTGACAAGATCGCCGCCGGCCTCACCGACTTCGACGACACGCTGCAGAGCTACGCCACCGACCTCGCCGGGAGCGCGTTCGGGATCGGCTCGCAGCTCATCAGCACGGTCTTCCAGGGCTTGACGATCGCGCTGTTCACGTTCTACCTGGTGGCCGATGCCCCCCGGTTCCGGAGGCTGCTCATGTCGACCCTCCCGGCCGACCGGCAGCGCGAAGTGCTGCGGGTGTGGGAGATCGCCATCGAGAAAACCGGCGGATACTTCTACTCGCGGGCGCTGTTGGCGGCCATCGCCACCGTCACGGCCTGGGTGGTGTTTCGGATTCTGGGGGTTCCCTTCGCTCTGGCGCTGGCCTTGTGGCTCGGTGTGCTCAGCCAGTTCGTGCCGGTGTTCGGCACCTATCTGGGCGGTGCCGTGCCCGCACTGATTGCCCTCCTCGAATCGCCGGCCGAGGCGGTGGGCGTCCTCGTCTTCGTCGTCGTCTACCAGCAGATCGAGAACTACCTACTCAGCCCCCGAATCACGGCACGAACGATGTCACTGCATCCGGCGTTGGCGTTTGGATCCGCCATCGCCGGTGGAACGCTCATGGGGGTGCCGGGAACCTTGATGGCGCTGCCGGTGGCTGCCACCGTGCAGGCATTCATCTCCACCTACGTCAACCGTCATGATGTGATCGATTCGGCGCTAACGGGCAGCGGCGCCCGACCGGCGAAGCCCGGCCGGAACTCGCGGGCTTGAAAGTGGTCGAGCGGATTCACTCCGGATCGCCCTACGAGGAGACCTACGGGTTCTGCCGTGCCGTCCGGGTCGGAGGCCGCGTTCTGGTCTCGGGTACCGCCCCGGTGCCGTCCCCCGGCCAGCCGGTGGCGGGCACCGCGGCCGGTCAGATGCGCCGCTGCGGTGAGATCATTGCTGCGGCCCTCGCTGAGGCCGGAGCGGCACTCTCCATGGTGGTGCGTACGAGGATGTTTATCACCGACCCCGCCGACGCGGATGAGGTCGGCGCCGTGCATGCTGAACTCTTCAGAGAGGCAGCGCCCGCCGCCACGATGGTCGTGGTCGCCGCCCTCCTCGACCCCGCCTGGAAGGTGGAGGTCGAAGCCGAGGCGGTATTGCCGCTCAGTTCCGGTGACCCCTAGGGTTGCCAGCGGCCGGTCGCATGATGGCCATGGCCGGCCCGCTCTTGCCGTTCCCGAGCCGCTGGCTATCCTCTCGTCTCTGCTACAGTTCCGAAAGCCGATTCCGGCGGAGTTTCCAAGGTGAATGACACCAAGACCATTATTGAAGAGTTCGGTAAGCACGCCACCGATTCCGGTTCGCCGGAAGTTCAGGTTGCGCTGATTACCGAGCGCGTTGCCCATCTAACCGAGCATCTGAAGGTCCATGAAAAGGACCATCACAGCCGGCGGGGTTTGCTCATGCTGGTCGGAAAACGCCGTCGTCTCCTCAATTACCTGAGGAATCAGGATGTGGAGCGCTACCGCAGTCTCATAGCCAAACTGGGGCTTCGTCGGTAACCGGGGAGGCGGCCATCAGGCCGCCTTCAACGCGAATTACGCGAACAACGTGAGGACCCGGGTGCGGTTGTCAGTGGTGATCCCTTGTCACGAACAAGGCATGACTACTGGTAATTGACCCGCTCCTCCCAAATACCTAAGGAGAGACGCGTGTCTGAATTCACCGTCAAGGGCCAGGTCGGCAACTCCGAGATTTCGTTCTCGGCCGGCAAGATCGCCCAACAAGCCGATGGGGCCGTAACGGTCGACATCGGCGAAACCGAGGTCCTCGTGACCGCCGTGGCATCCCGCCGCTTGCGGGAAGGAGTCGACTTCTTCCCGCTCACCGTGGATGTCGAAGAGCGCATGTACGCCGTCGGCCGCATTCCGGGATCTTTTTTCCGGCGTGAAGGCCGGGCTACCGAGCGGGCCATCCTCACCTGCCGCCTCATCGACCGGCCGCTGCGCCCGTCGTTCAAGGAGGGCTTCCGGTGCGAAACCCACATCATTGCCACCATCCTGCAGGTCGACCACGAGCACCCCTACGACGTAGCTGCTCTCAACGGCGCCTCGGCGGCCCTGTCGATCAGCTCGATTCCCTTTGAGGGGCCACTCGCTGCCGTGCGGATGGGGCTCAAGGACGGTGAGTGGATGGCGATGCCCACCTACACCGATATGGAAGGCGCCGTCTTCGACCTGACCGTGGCCGGCAAGCGCAACAGCGCAGGCGGCATCGACGTAGTCATGGTTGAGGCCGGCGCCACCGAGGACGCGCTCCGCCTGATTGGAGAAGGCCAGCCACCGAGCGACGAAGCCACCGTGGCCCGGGGCCTCGAAGAAGCCAAGACGTACATCAACCAGCTCATCGATCTGCAGCTCGAGCTGACTGCCAACTTCAGCCCACCTGAAGTCGAGTGGCCGCTCGTTACCGACTACACGCCGGAGGTGTTCGACCGGGTAGCCGCAGCCGTCGGCGATCGCGCCGACGACGTCATCACCATCGCCGACAAGCAGACCCGCAGCGAGGCGCAGACCGCCCTGGGCGAAGCCGTCGAGGCCGAGCTCACCGGCGAAGACACCGATCCCGATGAAGCGGCCATGATCAAGAAGGCATTCCGGTCGGTCATGAAGCAGAGAATGCGTCATCGGGTGGTTGCCGACGGTGTACGCCTCGACGGACGGGCTGCGGCCGACATCCGGGCCCTCGAGGCCGAGGTCGGCGTCCTCGGCCGGACCCACGGTTCGGGCTTGTTCAAGCGCGGTGATACCCAGGTGCTCAATGTCACCACGCTGGGGATGCTGCGAATGGAGCAGATGCTCGACACCATCGCCCTCGAAGAGTCGAAGCGCTACATGCACCACTACAACTTCCCGCCATACTCGACCGGCGAGACCGGCTTCATGCGGGGACCGAAGCGTCGTGAGATCGGCCATGGAGCGCTCGCGGAGAAGGCGTTGCTGCCGGCGATTCCGACACCCGACGACTTTCCGTACGCATTCCGGCTCGTGTCCGAGGTGCTGGCATCGAACGGTTCCAGTTCGATGGCCTCGGTGTGCGGATCGAGCCTTTCGCTCATGGACGCCGGGGTGCCCATTGTGGCGCCGGTCGCCGGCATCGCCATGGGTCTGATCGCCCACGACGATGGGTTCGTAACCCTGACCGACATCCTCGGCGCCGAGGACGCCCTCGGCGACATGGACTTCAAGGTGGCAGGCACGGCCGATGTGATCACCGCCCTGCAGCTTGACACCAAGATCGAGGGCTTGCCCGAAGAGGTGCTCACCAACGCCCTCAATCAGGCCAAAGATGCCCGGCTCAAGGTGCTGGCGGCGATGCACGAAGCCATCGAGGGCCCGCGCAGCGAGCTGCGGCCCTTCACGCCCCGAATCGAGGCGGTGCAGATCCCACGCGACAAGATCGGCGAAATCATCGGGCCCAAGGGCAAGATGATCCGCGAGATCGAAGAGGAGACGGGAGCCACGCTCGACATCGACGACGACGGGACGATCCGGGTCGGCGCCGCCGATCAGGAATCGATGGAGGCAGCCAAGAACAAGGTGATGCTCATCGCTTTCCCGCCCGAGGCTGAGTTGGGCAAGGAGTACGAAGGCGAAGTCGTCAACATCACCAAGTTCGGAGCGTTCGTCAACATCCTTCCGGGCCGCGACGGATTACTCCATATCTCCAAGATCGGCGGCAACCGCCGGATCGACAATGTCGAGGACGTTCTCAGCCTCGGCGACAAGATAACGGTCGTGGTCGGTGAGATCGATCGCAACGGCAAGGTGAGTCTCAACATGGCGGGCGAGACGCCCACCGACGACGGAGGCGGTGATGATCGCGATGACCGAGAGCGTGGCCGGGATCGTGATCGTGGTGATCGTGATCGTGGTGATCGTGGCCGGGATCGTGATCGTGATCGTGACCGTGGCGACCGGGACCGGGATCGCGGTGACCGTGGCGGCCGGGACCGGTCGGAACGATCCGACGACGGCGACAGCCGTCGCCGGCGCCGTCCCCGCCAGGACGAGGCCGCCGAGCATCGCCGCGACGCAGGATCGACCCGGCGCCGGGCCGCCAGTTTCGAGGATGAGTTCGAGAAGGGTCTGGACGGCTGACCGTCACTCCTCGGCGATACCGACGGCCCCTCGATCGTCCCCGGACGGAGAGGGGCCGTTGCCATTGCCGGCCGGCCCGACACACTGGGGCCGGGCCGAACCTTCGGCCTGGCCGGCGCTGATCCCACGAGGACCGACACCTCCGAGAGGGCGCGCTTGACCCGCTGGCCCATGACCGGAGGAAGCTCTACTTGGAACCTTCCCGGCAGCAACGGTCACGTTCGGTGGTATTTGTAATCGAACGTATGTTCGATTACAGTGATCGGTCCTATGACATTGGCACTGGAGGCGGGAAAAGTGATCGGGCTGGTGGGGGCTCCCGGGTTCGGTCTCACCCGGCTGGGTCTGGGGCTACTGCGAGGTCAGCCCGGTTGGGTTGCCTGTGTTGATGTACGGGGCTGGCTCAGCCCCATGGCTCTATGGGAGATGGGGATCGCTACCGAGCGGTTGGTGGTGGTGCGGTGTGCAGATCCCCGGCGGTGGCCGCAAGTTACGGCGGCACTGGTGGAGGGAATGCAGGCGGTATACGCCGAGATGCCGTCCGGCGTATCAGCTTCCATGATGCGTCGGCTGGGTGCCCTGGCCCGCGCTCGATCGACATCGGTGGTGTTGCATCCGCTCGAAGGTGAGATACCGGCCGGGATCACCCACCTCCGGCTGGAGGCGCAGGAGGTTGTCTGGGAGGGGACCGAACGGGGGAGAGGTCGTCTGCGGGAACGCCGGTTCACCCTGGCTGCCTCGGGGAAAGGTGTGGGGGGGATACGTCACATATTCGAGGTGGAGGACGATGGCACGGACGCTGTGCGTGTGGTTTCCCGACTGGCCGCTACGCTGCCTAGGCGCGCCGTCGGATGAGCCGCGCCAGGTAGTCGATGACTCCAACCGGGTGGTTGCGGCCAATTCTTCGGCGCGGGCTCATGGAGTAGAGGCCGGCATGCTGCGGCGCCAGGCCGAGGCGGTGTGTCCCACCATTGACACTTCGACTCAGGATCGGGGGGCAGAGGCGGGAGCGTTTGAGCCGGTGGCCGTAGCCATCGAGTCCCTGGTGCCGCGAGTCGAGATGGTCCACCCCGGCCTCGTGTTTGTTCCTATTGCCGGGGCGGTCCGCTACTACGGGGGAGAGGCGGCCCTGGTTGCTCAAGTGGTGGCAGCCGTCGAAGGAGCGGCCGGTCCGGGGGCCGCCATCGGGGTCGCCCAGGGCCCATTTGCCGCTCGGCAGGCGGCGGCGTTGGCGGAAGCCGGTCACGGGAATCCGTGCATCGTCACCGATGAGGCCGCCTTCCTGGCGTCACTGGATGTCGCGGCCATCGGAAGCGATGACCTGGCTTCTACGTTTCGCTGGCTCGGCATTACCACGTTGGGTGAGTTGGCCGGCCTTCCCCGGGCGGCGGTGGCCTCCCGGTTTGGCGCGCTGGGACTGGAAGCCCATCGCCATGCGTCGGGCGAAGAGCGCGACACGCACCCGCGTCCGGTACCCGAAGACCTGGCGGTGGAAGAGAAATACGAGGAGCCGCTCGTCAATCTCGAGCAGGCCGGGTTTGCGGCCCGGAGCCTGGCGCACCAGTTGCTCGACCGGATGCGTACCGAGGGGATAGCTCCGCATCGGATTGAGGTCGAAGGAGAGTCCCTGGGGGGCAAGGTGCTGAGTCGAGTATGGCGTAGCACCGATCCCTTCGACGAGGCCAATCTGGCCGAGCGGATCCGCTGGCAGCTCCGCGCCTGGGTGGAGTCGGGGGGAATCCCGGGCGGACTGCAGCGGCTGCGGGTGCTGCCGGCCGATGTATCGGGAGAGGGGCGCCAACTGGGGCTGACGGAAGATCCGGTGAGCGAGGCAGAAGCCACCCGGGCGCTCATCCGGGCCCAGGCTCTGGTCGGGCCCGATGCCGTGCTGCAGGCCCGGCCGCAGGGAGGACGCGACCCGCGGGAGAGAGTGCAATGGTTCCGATGGGGCGAAACGCCCCCCACACGGTCCCGGGACCCATCGGCACCCTGGCCCGGGCGCCTCCCTGCCCCCTCCCCGTCGCTGGTGCCGCCCGAGCCTCGCCCCGTAGGGGTGGAATGGGAGGACGGATTACCCGCCCGGATCCGGCTGCGCAGTCGCTGGGAGCCCATTCTGTCATGGGCGGGTCCGTGGCGGCGTATGGGGCGGTGGTGGGACGGGGAGTCGGCGGCCGACCGTTATCAGCTGGTTACGTCGGCGGGGGCGTTTCTCTGTGAGGTGCGCGGCGGGGAAGCCTTCCTCGTCGGGATCTACGACTGAGGCTCCCCGATCGGGGAGCCTCGTCTCGGTGCCCTCTCGCCTACGGATTCCCCTCGGGGTATGGCCCGTTCGGATCGAGGTCGGGCGGGCTGCTGCCGACGAATCCGCCCGTTGCCGCTGCCGTCCTATCCACCAGAACGGCTCCCGTGAAGGCGCCGTGCTCGACATAGGTGGGGTCGGGGTCCAGGTTGGGTGGGGTGGTTCCGACGAAGGCTCCGGCGACGGCTGCGGTCCGGTCGACGTTGACGGCCGGGGTGAAGTCGCCATGCTCGGGTGGGGCCGAGTCGGGGTCGAGGTCGGGCGGGTTGGTGCCGACGAATCCCGGCACCGCCGCGACCGGCCGATTCACAAGGACGGCCTGGGTGTACTGGCCGTGTTCGGCTTCCTGCCCCGCCGGGGGGGTCACGACATCCTCATCGCTTCCGCCGAGCAAGACCGCCGCCAGCACGGCGGCCGTCGCCGCCACCACGAACAGGGCCATCCACTGGATCCAGCGGTTGATCCGGGGGGCGGGGGGCATCTCCAGCCTCGGGCGGAGATCGAGCCGCTGCTTTTGCGGTGCCGGCGCCTTCGTCTCCGACGTGGTCTTCTTGTCCAACAGATCTGCCATGGCGGTTCCCTTCTCTCCCCCCAACCATGCACCTTCCATCCTGTGATACCCCTACAGCGCTGCTGCAGGCGGCTTGCAGGTTTCTTGTGAAAATGGTCACAAGGCCCTAGCTACCCGTCGGCCCGTGGCGTTCACTGGAAGGGGCGATGCGATCTGACACCGAAATCCTCATCCTCGGCCCGCTCGAAGTCCGGCGTGACGGCCACCCCATCCATATTGGCGGCCATCACCTGCGCGCGGTGTTGGCGGCGCTCGTTCTCAGTGCCAATCATGCGGTGCGCGCCGAGCAGCTCGCCTGGGTGGTGTGGGGGGACGATCAACCCCCGTCGTCCGAGGGCACGATCCAGTCCTACATCTCGCGGCTCCGATCCTTGCTCGGTCGCGATGCCATCGTCAACGAGGATCACTCCTACACGCTTGTCGCCGAATGCGCACAGCTGGACTCGTGCCGTTTCGAACGTTTGGTGCAGGAGGCGCGGGACCGGATCGACGACGAGCCGAGACTTGCGCTCGAGGCCTCACGGGCGGCGATTGCCCTGTGGCGCGGCCCGGTACTCGGACACCTGGGCGACGAGGAATTCGGACACCTGGAAGCGATTCGACTCGAGGAGCTCCGATTGCTGGCGATAGAGATAGAGACCGAAGCTGAGTTGCTCCTCGACCGGTTCTCGGAATGCGCCTCCCGCCTGCGGGCGCTGGTGGTCGAGTATCCCTATCGGGAGCGGTTCTGGCGGTTGCTGGTCCGGGCCTTGTTCGGCGATGAACGGCGCCTCGAGGCAATGGAGACATATGACGAATACACCCGGTGGATGGAGCAGTCGGGGCTGGAACCAGATATCAGCTTCGACCAGCTGGTCTCCGGCCGTTCCGCCTCAGATGGCGGTCACAGGCCCTCGTAGGCGTCCCGGACGATCTTCTCGACCCGGGTGCGCATCTCCAACGGAGATCCCTCCTGTTCCATGAGTGGGTGGATGACGACCCGGGCTCGCCCGCCGTACATGCGCCAGTCACCGGGGGGCCAGGCACGGTCGGTGCCCTCGATCGAGACGGGCAGGATGGGGGCGCCCACCGCCTCGGCGATGATGAACGGACCCTTCTTGAACTCCCGCACATCGTGCGTGCGGGAGCGGGTGCCTTCGCCGTAGATCATCAGCGACAGCCCGAGGTCGAAGACCTCCCGTACCTGCCGATTGATGAAGTCGTAGCCACCGGCGCCGGCCTGGCGGTCGACTTTCACCATGTGCATCGCCTTGACCGCCGTCCGAAAGAAGGGGATCTTGTAGACCTCCTTCTTGGCCATGAACCGGTAGTGGAGGGGCTGCAGCGCCAGCCAGTGGACCATCGGGTCGAGGTTGGACAGGTGGTTGGAAACGATGACCTGGGGGCGATCGGGGCGCAGATGCTGGCGCCCCTCCACTTCAAAGCGGACACCGGCCACCAGCAAGAGGATCCGCGCCCACGCAGACGCGGCTCGGTCCGAGACGTGCCATCGCAGCGGCAGCCAGCTGCCGATGATTGCGATTCCCCCAAACACGAGGGTTGAGATGGCAATAGCGGGGTAGGCAACGGCGGAACGAAGGATGGGGACCATGCTCAGGTGCCGTCGAACTCGGGTGGCCGCTTCTCGAGGAAGGCCATGACGGCTTCCCGGAGGTCGTTGGAATGGAGGAACGCGGCATTCCAGATCGAGACGTAGTCGAGGGCCTCGGTCACGCTCATGTTCTCGGTGGCGGCGAGCACTGCTTTTGAGCCCTGCACGGCCAACGGAGAGTTGGCGGCGATCTGCCCGGCGAGCTCCTGGGCAGCTGTGATCAGCTGGTCGCGATCGCGGTACACGTGGCTGACAAGACCCATTTCACGCGCCTCGTCGGCGCCGACATCCCGGCCGGTGAACGCCAACTCGGCGACGCGTCCGGGATCGACGATGCGGGGCAGTCGCTGCAGCGTGCCGACGTCGGCCACCATGCCCATCCGCGTCTCCCGTACCGAGAAGACGGCGTCGCCGGCCGCCAGCCGGATGTCGCAGGCGGTGATCAAGTCCACTCCCGCCCCGAGGCAGTAGCCGTGGACGGCCACGATGACCGGCTTCGGGCAACGGGCGACGGCGGTCATGGTGTGCTGCATGCGCTTGACCTGGGCGCGGGTGGAGGCTCGGCCGGCTACTCCCGAGTCGTCGCCGAAGCCCTCCATGAGGGCGGCACCGAATTCCTTGAGGTCGAGCCCGACGGTGAAGTGGTCACCGCGTGCAGCGATGACCACCACCCGGACCGCAGGGTCATCTCCCAGCGCGTTCATGACGTCGGGAAGCTCGTGCCACAGGCCGGTTCCCATCGCATTGCGAGCCTCGGGCCGGTCGAGCCAGATGGTGGCAACGTGCTCGTTTCGTTCGAGGGTGAGTACCGCTGACATCAGCCCAGGTTAGATGTCCTGCCCGGCGAGGGGCACAGCGGCCGACACTACAGTGGCAAAGACCCTGAAGGAGACGTCGATAATGGTGGATTTCAAGGACCGGGTGGCGGTGGTAACGGGTGCGGGAGGGGGTTTGGGGCGCCAGCATGCGCTGCTCCTGGCCGAGCGGGGAGCCGCCGTGGTGGTCAACGATCTTGGCGGCAGCGTCGACGGCATCGGCTCGGCCCCGAGTGCTGCCGACGGCGTTGTGCAGGAGATTCAGGCCAAGGGCGGGGCGGCCGTCGCCGAGTACTCATCGGTGGCGAGCCCGGAAGGCGGCTCTGCCATCGTTCAGAAGGCCATCGACGAGTTCGGCCGCGTCGATGTGGTTGTGAACAATGCCGGGATCCTCCGGGACAAGGCGTTTCACAACATGGAGGTCGACCAGATCACCGCGGTGCTGGATGTCCATCTGCGAGGGTCGTTCTTCGTGACACGGGCTGCCTGGCCCCACCTGCGCGAGCAGGGGTACGGGCGGGTCGTCATGACCTCATCGGCGTCCGGAGTCCTCGGCAACTTCGGGCAGAGCAACTACGGGGCGGCAAAGATGGGCATGGTGGGCCTCGTCAACGTGCTCAAGCTGGAGGGCGCCAAATACAACATCAAGGTCAATGCCATCGCCCCGATTGCGGTGACTCGCATGACCGAGGAGCTCCTCGGGGCCTTCGGCATCACGGCCGAGCAGTTCGGTCCCGAGCTGGTCA
>Ga0224512_10004093_pt1 | contig 12505 bp, 16 predicted proteins | sample SF_May12_sed_USG_4_FD_169103 | JGI IMG/M metagenome (GOLD analysis project Ga0224512, IMG submission 169103) | Sediment microbial communities from San Francisco Bay, California, United States - SF_May12_sed_USGS_13 | ecosystem: Environmental > Aquatic > Marine > Sediment | place: USA... | reverse complement strand
TTCTGCAATTTTCTTTATTTCAACATTATCTAATGAACCAAAAACAGTTTCCAAGAAAATTTCTTTATCAAAGGGTATTAGATCTGGATATTCTTGTCCAACTCCAACAAAAAGAACAGGTGTAGATGTAACTTTTACAATAGACAAAGCAGCTCCTCCTCTTGCATCTGCATCACTTTTAGTCAAAATAGAACCATCGAATTTTACATGTTCATAAAATTCACGTGCTTGATTTACAGTATCATTTCCGGCTAAAGAATCACCTACAAAAATTTTCATGTCAGGATTTACAACTTTGGTGATTTTGCCAATTTGTTCCATCAGATTTTTACTTGTTTGCATCCTTCCTGCTGTATCAATCAACACACAGTCTGTTTTGTGTGATTTAGCGTATAGAACTGCATCTCTAGCAACTGCAGCAGGATCTGATTCATAATTCTGAGCAACAAGTTTTAGATTAAGACGGTTTGTATGTTCACGTAATTGTTCAATTGCACCAGCTCTAAAAGTATCTGCAGCTGCAACAACAACAGAATATTTTGCTTGTTGCAACATATACGCAATTTTGGCTAAAGAAGTAGTTTTTCCAGTACCATTAATTCCGACAAATAAAATTAAGAAAGGTTGTCCTTGTTTCTTTTTCTCATTAATTTTTTCAAAGAGATCAATTGTTCCTACAGCATCAAACAACATAGAGATATTTGAAATCAAACTATCTTTAACAAACTTTTCAATTTCACTCCTGCCAACTTTTGAACCAATCAATTTTTCTTTTAAATCAAATTTAATTGAATCAATTACTTCAGTAGCAACATCAGATTCTAAGAGAGCGATTTCCAATTCAAAAAGAATATCTTCAATATCTTTTTCATTAAGTTCTTTTTCACCAAGGCTTTTCGCTGCATTGGAAAATGCCTTACGAAGTTTATCAAACATGAATTATCCTGATTTTGGCATAGATGCAGATTGCATTAGTTGGTTGATTTGTGCCTTTCCTTGCTCTAATCTTCCTGCTGCATCTTGTTTTTTTGCAACAGTATCTTGTAAAGCAACCTCAACTTCCTTAATCCTTGCTTCAAGATAGTTAATAGCTGAAGAGAAATCTTTTTCGACTGCAATTCCAGCACCAATATTCATAACAATTTTGGTATTTGACGAAATTTTTGTTTGAACATATGTTCCCATTCCGATTGGAACAAGAGCTTCTGATTCAGGTTTCTGATCAAGAGACTTGATAGATTCAATGGAAGCAACTGCCTCCCTCATAATATTTAAAAAAGTCCCTTCCCTTTGAGATAAATCAGAAAAATATGTTTCAAGCATTTGCATTTGCTGCATTAATTGCTCTGCCTGTTCTTCACTCATTTACAACAAACTTCTTCCAGATGGTTATAAATTCATTCATAGGCTTTGAAAAAAATTAAAGGTAGGTGAATAAATAAATATAAAAAAATAAAGATTAGAACTTTATTTTGCTTTAGAGAATCTAGATTCTACTTCATCCCAATTAACCACATTCCACCATGCCTCTATGTAGACAGGTCTTTTGTTTTGGTAGTTGAGATAGTATGCATGTTCCCATACATCACAGCCCATTAAAGGAATTAGTCCTTCAGTTCTTGGACTAGTTTGGTTTGGCATTGATTTGTATTCAACCTTTCCTGAAGAAGGATTGTATACCAACCATCCCCAACCACTGCCTTGAATGACAGCTGTAGTAGATGAAAATTTCTCTTTAAAGTCAGAAAAGCTTCCAAAGGAATCATTAATTGCATCAGCAATGGATCCTCCAGGTTCTCCGCCTCCGTTTGGTTTCATGTTGTTCCAAAATAGCCTATGGTTATCATAACCACCACCATTGAAATTAATTGCACTTCTTTTGTCTTCTGGGACTGATTTAATATCAGACAATATGTCAATGATATCTTTTGCTTGAATCTCAGATGGACATGTTTCAAGAGCTGCATTTAGTTTGTCTGTGTATGTTTGATGATGTTTTGTGTGATGAATCTCCATTGTTTTTGCATCAATATGAGGTTCCAATGCATCATAAGCATATGGCATTTCAGGAAGAGTATATTTTCCCATAAATGACTTTGAAAATTTATTCAATTTATTGCTTTAGTAAACAATTCACTTTTACTTGTTAAACTAGTTAGAAAGTTTATGAAAATAATAGTAATTTTCTCTTTTTCGATAGTCATTTTTGGAATTTTTATTTTTTCTCAACCTTTACAACCTGAAAATGAAATTCGAACTTACTTACAAAGAAGTGTACCATATGTTGGAACAGAAATTCCGAGAATTGATGGAATTGATGGATCAGGAATCAGAGTGGCAGTAATAGACACTGGTGTTGATTTTAATCATCCAGATTTATTCGGATGGGGCAATGATGGAAAAGTTGTAGGCGGATACAACTTCATACATGAAGGTGAGTCACCCATAGATACAAATGGTCATGGCACTCAAGTTGCAGGAGTAATTGCAGCAGATGGAGAAATTACAGGGATTGCACCAAAAGCAAAAATTCTTGCTTACAAAGTTTCAGAAGATGGTGAGGGAGTATCATCAGAATTAATCATCAGAGCAATTGAAAAAGCAATTGAAGATGAAGCAGATATTATCAATATTAGTTTGGGAGTGAACAAAACAAATTCAAAGATTGAACGCGCGGTTAATCTAGCATTAGAGAAAGAAATCTTTGTTGTAACTGCAGCGGGAAATGACGGACCAGAGTTTGAAACAATTGGCAGTCCAGGAAGAAATTTTGGCTCAGTGACAGTAGGTGCAACATACAATAATCTAACTTCCAGTCTTGTTGCAACATTAGAAATAGATGAAAAACCACATATTGTAATACCGATGGTAGGCTCTTCAAAATTAGAAGAACCAATTTCAGGAAAGATAATTTTTGGTGGTTATGGAAAAGCCGAAGAACTTGGAATGCTTGACGTAGAAGATGCAATACTAATTGTTGAAAGAGGCAGTGATGCAGAAGGAGAATTATTGTATTTTTCAATCAAAGAAAAAAATGCTGCAGATGCAGGAGCAAAGGCATTGATTATTTACAATAACAAGCCAGGTATTTTTTTGGGAGAATTAATTCATGAATTTATGGAATCAGGATATACTCCACAAATTCCAGTGGTATCCATGGATAGAGAAGAAGGGCTTGAAATAAAAGAATCAATTAAGAAAGATACCAAAGGCACCATGCATTTATTTTACAATCCAGATTTTGTAACACATTTTAGTTCAAGAGGGCCAGTCTCCCCATTTTACATTAAACCAGAAATTGTGGCACCTGGTGCATACATCAACACCACACAAAATAATGCCGGATACAACTTTACAAGTGGAACAAGTTTTGCAGCGCCACATGTTAGTGGTGCTGCAGCACTATTACTTCAAAAAAACCCAGACCTTCACCACCATGAAATTAAATCCCTATTATTGACAACAGTTGAGCCTGTTTCGGATGCCTATGGACAAGAATTTTCATTACATGAGGCTGGTGCAGGAAGATTAGACATAGAAAATGCGTATGGCGCAAAATTAATTATTGAGCCACCAAATTTTATCGCTAATATTTCATCAAAAGAACCAATTGTAAAAAAACAATTTGAATTAAAGTTGCTTGATGGAACATTAGATGATTTGGATGTCAAATTTGAAGGTCCAAAATTTATAAAATTTGTACACCTTCTTGAAGGGAACACATTACAAATCAAAATGAATATGGGTGAAGAAAAATTTGGAGACCATGAAGGAAAATTAATTATCAAGCATGAGAGTACACGATACACAATTCCATTTTTGATACATTACACACCAGGTTTAATTTCTGTGAATCAAGAAAACCAGAAACTTTTCTTTGAGGCATATCATCCAGAAGAGTGGAGTTTTGCAAAAATTTCAATAATAAATAGTAAAGATGGAAGTGAGTCCACAGTAACTACAACACCAAATAAAAAAGCATCAATTGAAATCCATGAAAATTCAGAATATTGGATAGATGCTAAGATTAGAGTTAACGGTAACACTTCAAATGCATTCAATACAATTGAAGTTAATTCAATTCCAGAAAATTACAACAAAGTAAACGTAATAGATATTCCAGAAAAACAAATAGGCATAATTACCATAATTTTAATTGGAATAGCAGTATTTGGTGTAGTTAAAAGAAAACAGTCTATTGAGAAATTTTAGGACCTGCATCAATTATTTCTGGTGAAACATTTTCAAATTTCTTGAAATTTTCAACAAACATTTGTGCCAATTTTTTTGCAGAAATATCATACGAATCTTTGTCATTCCAAGTATTTTTAGGATCTAAGATCTCAGAAGGTACGCCATCCACTTCTGTTGGAATATCCAAATTGAATAAATCATCATGTCTGTATTTTACAATATCAAGGGCACCTGAAATAGCAGCAGTAACCATTGCCCGACTATACTTGATCTTAATTCGTGTTCCAACTCCATACGGACCACCAGACCATCCAGTGTTAACGAGATAAACTACAGTGTTGTGTTGATTGATTTTGTCTCCAAGTAGTTTAGCATAAACTGATGCGGGCCTAGGCATGAATGGAGCTCCAAAGCACTGCGAAAATACAGATTTTGGTTCTTTAATACCTCTTTCAGTTCCTGCTAATTTACTAGTGTATCCAGACATGAAATGATACATTGCAGCTTCTTTTGTAAGTCTTGAAACCGGAGGTAAAACCCCCATTGCATCTGCAGTTAAAAATACAATTACTCTAGGATTCCCACCAACACTTGGAATTACTGCACCTGGAATGAAATCCAACGGATATCCAACACGAGTATTTTCAGTTAATGTATTATCATCATAATCTGGAACATTGTCGTTTAAGACAACATTTTCTAAAAGTGCTCCAGGTTTGATTGCATTCCAAATTTCAGGTTCTGCTTCCTGACTAAGGTTAATACATTTAGCATAACATCCACCTTCAAAATTAAATGTCCCATTATCAGACCAACCATGTTCGTCATCACCGATTAATTTTCTATTAGGATCTGCTGAAAGAGTTGTTTTACCAGTACCAGATAACCCAAAGAATAAAGCTGTATCTCCTTTTTCACCAATATTTGCAGAACAGTGCATTGGGAAAATATTACGGTCAGGCAATAAGAAATTCATCACACCAAACATGGATTTTTTCATTTCTCCTGCATATTCAGTTCCTCCAATCAAAACGATTTTTCTTGTTAAATCAATTAAGATGAAAACATCGGTTCTTGTTCCGTCAATTTCTGGAACTGCTGTAAAATCATTAATACACAAAATAGTGAATTCAGGATCATGGTCTTTTAACTCGTCATTTGTAGGTCGAATAAACAAATTACTTGAAAACATATTTTGCCATACATGATCATTGATTACTCGAATAGGCAAACGTGTTTCAGGATCAGCCCCTACAAAGCCATCAAAAACAAAGAGTTCTTTATTATCAACAAAATTTTTCATTTTTTCAAATAGTTTTTCAAACTTACCACTTGGAAACTGATGGTTAATCTTTCCCCAATCAATTGTATCATGTGTCTTGTCATCATATACGATAAATCTGTCATCAGGGGATCTGCCAGTATATTTTCCGGTATTTACCGAAAGAGATCCTGTTGAATTAACTACACCCTCTTTTCTTTCAACTGCGAGAGTCACCATTTCATCTACACCTAGATTTCGATGTACCTTTGAAGGATTAATTCCAAACGAAGTTAATTGTGACAAAAATTTCTCAGTGGCTGCATTTCCTAGTAGTTGAGTCATAGGAACATGCCCCTAAAAATAATTTTTTTAATCCCAAACGAATTCATGAAGTATTCGAATTGCTCTAAGTTTCCTTATTATGTTTTGCTCAATGAGATTTTTCTTGGCTAGGAACGTATTTATTCTAAAATTTAAGAGTCAATTTGATGCCAATTAACAAAGAAAAGATTGCAAAAAGACAAGAGGTAAAAGAACACAATCCAGACTTTGTTAGACCAGAAAGTTGGCGTTATGTTAGGCTTCAGACAAATTGGAGAAAACCAAAAGGTATCGATCATCATCAAAGAAAGCAAAAGAGCAGAGGTCGTCCAGGCCTTGTAAAAATAGGATATGGTGGACCTAAAAATGCAAGAGGATTACATCCTTCAGGATTTACAGATAACTTAGTTTTTAATTTAACAGATTTAGGAAAATTAGATCCAAAAAAAGACGGGGTTAGATTTGGACACAGTGTTGGAACTAAGAAAAGAAAAGAAATTATCGTTAAGGCAATTGAAGGTAAGTTCAAAATTTTTAATGCGAGAGTGAGTGCAAGTGGTAGTAAATCTTAAATCTAAAAAAAGACTCGCATCTAGAGTTACGGGTGTTGGAATTCATAGGATAAAATTTGATACAGACCATCTAGATGATATTGCAGATGCAATTACAAGAGAAAATATTCGAAGTCTTATTACAGCCAATACAATCAAGATTAGACCATTTACAGGTACATCAAGAGGTAGAGCACATGAAAAGAAAGCCCAGAAAAATAAAAGAGGCACTACTCAAGGTTCCAAACAAGGAAGAAAAGGTGCAAGAGTAGGTAAAAAAACAGTATATGTTGCTAAAGTTCGTGCATTAAGACGATTGCTAAAAATTGCTAAAGATAGAAAAGATTTGACCAATCCAGAATTTTGGATTCTTTACAAAAAGGTTGGTGGAAATACAGTTAGAAATAAAGCACACCTTAGAACTTTGATGGAAGAAATTAAAGATAAGAGAAAAGATTAGAATCGGTATAGAGTATTTTTTAAATCCACAATTTTTCCATTTTGAATTTTTACACCCTCATCATTTAACATCTTAGTTTTTACATGTTCTCCATATGCATAACCACCAATTTTTCCAGTAGACATCACAACTCGATGACATGGAATAATAACAGGATATGGATTTTTGTTCATTATTTTGCCAACTGCACGTTGTCCATTTTTTAATCCAACAGATTTTGCCAATTCTCCATAAGTTGTGATTCTGCCTTTTGGTACTTCTAGTAATTTTTTAAAAATTTTTTGTTGAATATTCAAAGTTTGACTACCTCAAGTTTTGTGGATTTCAAAAAATTAAGTACTTTCTGTTTGTAAGATCCTAATCCCTTCCAATCCAGAAGGGCAATTTTTGCCATATTATTTTGTCTAAGGATATGAGAGAATAGATTTTCATCAAGATCACCTAGAGCATGTTTTGGAATTACAGTTCCAAGAGCATATTTTCCTTCCAGTAATTCATCAGTAAATTTTGAAGGGTAATGAGTCCCACCAAAACAAATTGCTACAGGATGTTCTTTAATTGGTTGGGACATCACTTGATGAACCAAAGTTGCTACAGAATTGCACAAATGCACATCAGTCCATTGTTTTTCGGTGGTACCAATTTCGATAAATATTGAGGGTTTAGTAAGCGCAGTAGGTCCATGATGGGTTGCCTCAATGGTAATTTGGAAATTTGAGAATTGTGATTGATTATTTTTCAAAGTTTGAAGGTATATTTTTTGAAGATCAGGTTTAGGAATTGCAACTTGCCTATCATTTCCACCAAATTTTGCATCAGAAAAATTTCCAGTGCTATGACAAGTCAAAGCTAAAACCCCAGAATCAGCAGCATGTTTTGAAAGAAAAACAAATCCATCATAATCATATTTTTCTTCTAACCAATCAGCAGAAATGGCAGGTGTTGGAATTACAACAAGATCATAATATTTCCCGTGGAAAATATCACCTTCTTGAATCATTTCTTTTGAAAGAAATTTTGCCATATTATGACCTGCAGGGTCATCTCGATACGCAACCAGTAACTCCATGAGATAAGAGATATAAGGACACCTTATTAATTTCCAGCAATGAACCCTAGGCAAACTTTGAAAAACATGGCCAATACAATGAAAATGGCCAAAAAACCAGACAAGGATGAGTATCAACAACATCTTAGACTTGTATTATTGGGAATAGCTGGAGTGGGAGCTATTGGTTTTACTATTCAGTTTGTCTTTTCTGTAATTACATTTGGTAGATAAAATTGTCAGAAGAAATAAAATCACATTTGTTTGCAATTAGAACCACAGGAGGACAAGAAAAAGTGGTGATGAGGTTATTAGAAGCAAAAGCTAATGCCAATCAAATTAATATTCAATCGGTTTTGTTAGTAGATAATCTAAAAGGATATGTCGTAATTGAAGCAATCAACCCAAGTGATGCCTACATGGCAGTTGAAGGAGTTAGACACATTCGTGGTCAATTAAGAGGAGAATTAGAATTCAAAGATATTGAAGGATACCTTATCAAGAAATCAACAGTTTCACAATTAGCAGTAGATAACATAGTAGAAATTACCGGAGGTCCATTCAAGGGAATGAAAGCAACAATTACTAGAATAGATGTTGATAAAGAGGAAGCAACCGTAGTTTTGTTAGATGCATCATATCAATTACCAGTAACAGTAGACGCAAATTATCTAAAGATCTCAAGTGAGACTTAGGAAGGATTAAATTTTCATATTGATTTGATTAAACATGGGAGAACAAAAAGTATCATCACTTGTAACGGGCGGAGGAGCATCAGCTGGTCCACCACTAGGTCCTGCATTGGGTCCTCTAGGCGTTAACATTATGGAAGTCATTAAATCAATTAATGACAAAACAAAAGATTTTGAAGGAATGAAAGTTCCTGTAACTGTAATTGTCGATACAGATACAAAAAAGTATGAAATTGAAATTGGAATACCTTCAGCTGCAGCACTCATCATGAAAGAGGCTGGAATCCAAAAAGGTTCAGGGGCATCAGGTACTGAATGGGTGGGAGATGTGACAATGGATTCAATTGTCAAAGTGGCAAATACTAAACTTGAAAAATCTTATGCTTCTTCATTAAAATCAGTTGCAAAAACCATCATCGGAACATGTCTAGCATTAGGAGTGAAAGTAGAAGGAAAGACTCCAAAAGAAATCACTGCTGAAGTAAATGAAGGCAAATGGGATGAAAAATTCCAATAATTATTGTATTAGATAAACAGGATCTTTATCGGTTTTTTGTAATTCTACAAAGGTTTCAGTATTTTGAACTCCTTCAACTTTTCCAATTTTTTCAATCACAACCGAATGAAGTGCTTCAAGATTCTTTGCATAAACTTGAATCATTATATCAAATCTGCCAGTAATTTCAGAGATGGAAACAACTTCGGTAATATTCATGAATTGCTTATGAATCGAATCTTTAAACTTTGGATCTCGATTAATTCCAACGGATGCTTTTACTCCTATTCCTAAAAGAGAATCATCAATCTCAATAGTAAATTTTTTAATGAGTTTCTTCTTCATCAATCTTTTGATTCGACTATACAACACTGAAGCATTAATTCCAAGTTTTTTAGATAAAGTAGGAACAGAGATAGAACCATCGGCGGTTAATTCATAAAGTAATTTCATATCTAATTCATCAAATCGATGCATCGTATTAGAAAAATATGATTAAGATTTAATATATGTAGGTTTTGAGTAAAATTTTCACTTAAAATGGAATTATTTTGTGGAAAATATGTAATTTTTTAAAATAAATGATGGGCAAAAAACTCAATCTCTAAACGATTTTAAGTAGGCTTTCTAGAAAATTGTTCGTAATGATTACAGAGGCAAGTCTTGTTGACATGGTCAAAGAAGCAAGAGCAGCAACAAAAGAAAGGAAATTCAAACAATCCGTAGAATTGATCGTTACATTCAAGGATATTGATGTCAAGAAAGGATTTGCCATCAATGAAGTTGTTCAACTTCCAAAAACTAGTTCTCCAGCAACTGTTTGTGTCATAGCCACAGGAGACATGAATCAAAAAGCAAAAGATGCAAAAGCAGATTCAGTTATTGGAACAGAAGAATTAGATAAATTTGCAGCTAACAAAAGAGAATCTCGAAAATTCATTAACAAACACGATTTCTTTTTAGCAGATACAAAGGTCATGCCAACTGTCGGAAAAACTTTGGGTCAGCTTTTAGGTCCAAGAGGGAAAATGCCAACACCAGTTCCATTTGATGCATCCATTGAAGCATTTGTGGAAAGATTTAGATCATGTATTAAAGTAAGAACAAGAGCATCATTATCAATTGCATCTAAAATAGGAGATGTATCTATGGAAGATTCAGATTTAGCAATTAATGCACACGCAGTTCTTACTGCAATTGAAAAGAAATTACCAAACGGAGAGAAAAATATGAAAAAGATTTTGATTAAAACTACAATGGGTAAGCCAATAAAACAAGCACAGGAGGTTAAGAAGAAATATGCATGAGAATAGAACAACATATCCTAAAAGAAAAAGTCAGATGCATCAACAGCTTCAAGAATTACCAAAAAAATACAAAGTGATATCGTTAATCCATATGAAAAAAGTTCGTTCAACTCAAATCTTACCGTTAAGAAAATCACTTAAAGGGGAAGTAGAATTTGTCTGTGTCAAAAATAACGTTGCAGCAAAAGCACTGGAAACATTAGATGTTCCAGGAATTAAAGAAATGATTGGTGAACTCAAAGGCCAAATCATGTTCATATTTACCAACATGTCACCATTCAAGCTAAATGTTCTTCTTGCTAAAAACAAAATCATGATGGCTGCAAGAGGGGGAGATATTGCAAGTATGGATATTGTTGTTCCCGCAAAAAACACAGGAATTGCACCAGGACCAATGCTTACAGAATTCAAAGAGGCCGGAATCCCAACTAAAATTGATCAAGGAACAATTTGGATTGCAAAAGACAGTACTCCAGTTCTAAAAGGCGAAGCAATCAATGAAAAATTAGCCTCAATTTTAGGTAAATTAGATATCAAACCAGTCGAGGCAGGAATTTCACTCTACTCAGCATTAGAAGATGGACTCAAGTATGCAGAAGCAGAAATGATTATTGATGTTGAGAAAATCAGATCACAATTCTCCCAAGCACACCAAGAAGCAGTATCACTGTCAATTGAGGCAGCATATGTTACTGCAGATAACATCTCACAGATCCTCAGCAAAGCATCTCGATCTGCACGTTCTGTATCAGTTGAATCAGGATTTATGACTGATGAAACAAAGGAACAAATCTTGCAAAAAGCAGACGCTCAAGCAAAAGGCGTTGCAAGACAAGCAAAAGATTACACTCCTGCTTAAGCTCCTCTAACTTTAGGAAGATTCCAATTATACTTCATTGCAAATAATCTAATTCCAGTTGCAGCTACAATTCCAATTACTGATGAAACTTGCACATCCACGCCAAATAACAATACTACATAAAATACTACAATTCCAATAATACTAGCTATTGCATAGATCTCTTTTACAAAAACTATCGGAATTTCCCTGACAAAAACATCTCGCAGTATTCCACCACCAATTGCTGTAATCATTCCTCCAAACAGCATTGGAAGGAAATTCAATCCAACTACGTGGTATGCAATTGATGCACCTAAAATTGAAAATACCCCCAACCCAACTGCATCAAAGACTAGCCAAATGCTCATCTGTTTTTTGAATTTCACATACAAAAAAAACATTACAATTCCAACTCCAACAGTCAATCCAACATAGATTGGATCATAGAATGCCGTAGGGAATCTACCAAAAATTACATCCCGTGTTACCCCACCACCGACACCAACTACAGTTGCCAATACAATTATTCCAAAAATATCAGCCTTGTGTGCAATTGCCTTAGATGCGCCAGTTACTGCAAAAGCTACCGTACCCAAATAATCAAGAATGCTAATGAAACCATCTATCGGAAAAGAGAAATCAACCAATCAATATAAAATGAGAGTTAAAGTAATTAAGAATAACAAAAATAAAGATCAAAATTAAATTGAAAAAAATAAAGTTGCTTAGCCAAATAAGGAAGACAATCCTTCCATGGCTGCTTCTTCGTTTTTAGGCTCTTCCTTCTTCTCTTCTTTTGCTGGTGCTGCGGCTGCATCTGCTGCCGGTGCTGTGGCTGCTGCAACTGCTACTGGGGCGGCTTTAACTGCCTCGTCGATATTAACATCAGCCAAGGCTGCAACTAGAGATTTAACTTGGGCTTCATTAACTTCAGCACCAGATGCTTTAACAACTGAACTAAGGTTTGCCTCGTTAACTTCTTTGTCTAGCTTGTGAAGAAGTAAAGCAGCGTAAACATATTCCATTATGTCGAAATTTCCTTAGGGCATAATATAAAACTATGGAGAAGTCATGCCTAAAAATTAAAAATTTAGTTTAGGATTTTAAGACTTCTACAAACAGCGTATAGGGTTCGTTTTAGAGTTGGATCCGTCAAAGTATCCATCCTATTTTTTAAAACTCGTTTAGCTTCATCTCTTTCAGAACCTGGGGGTAAAGACAGAACAGTGTTAATGAATTCAGGTAAAGACTCTCGAATCCAACCATCCAACATTGCATAAATCTTTGGAGGAAGGATATCACATTTATCAACATCAAGATCAATTACTTCA
>Ga0224512_10004092_pt1 | contig 12506 bp, 13 predicted proteins | sample SF_May12_sed_USG_4_FD_169103 | JGI IMG/M metagenome (GOLD analysis project Ga0224512, IMG submission 169103) | Sediment microbial communities from San Francisco Bay, California, United States - SF_May12_sed_USGS_13 | ecosystem: Environmental > Aquatic > Marine > Sediment | place: USA... | reverse complement strand
GGCGACGGATGCAGCGCTAAACCTATAATTTAACCGTTGCTTCCTAATCCAAGCGCTATATTCGCTACTTGAAGCTCCAACCGGACCGCATAGAAGGCGTCAACGCCGTCACGGCTTTCGTTCCGGGCTCGGTGCGTGTCAACGCCCAGTTCTATACGCATAGCTTGCTGTTGCCCTGGCGAGGCGAGGTACAGGCGTGGCCGTGTGCGGATTTCTCTGAGCTCACGCCGCAACACTTCGAGCAGCTGCTCGCGCTCACACCCGAGCTGGTGATTTTTGGCAGTGGCCGGCGCTTGCGCTTTGTCGCACCCAGCTTGCTGCGCGCATTGATCGAGCGGCGTATCGGACTGGAAACCATGGACACCGCTGCCGCCTGCCGCACTTACAACGTCCTGGCCAGCGAGGGCCGGCAAGTGGTTGCCGCATTGCTGCTGGACGAATCGCCGCCGCCCGCGACACAGCCCACAACCGGTCCGTAAGGCCAACGAGTGGCCATCGTATAATTTGCGGCTGCGTTCAGAGAGACTCAGGCCCCTAGAATAATTCATGACGCCAGCCCTCAACAAACCCCTTCCGGAATTTGAAGCGCTCGCAACGCGTGGCGTGAAGTTCACGCCACAGTCCTACCTTGGAAAGACAGTCGTACTGTTTTTTTACCCCAAAGACAATACACCCGGTTGTACCACGGAGGCAACGCAGTTCCGCGACCAACACAAAGACTTTCTGAAGAATGGGGCGGTAGTGTTCGGCGTGTCGCGCGACAACATGTTGTCGCACGACAAGTTCCAGGAGAGCCTCGAGTTGCCGTTCGAGCTGATCGCCGACACCGAAGAAAAGCTGTGCCACATGTTCGGTGTGGTCAAAAACAAGATCATGTACGGCAAGAAGGTCAAGGGTATCGAGCGCAGCACTTTCGTGATAGATGGTGCGGGTGTTTTGCGGGCGCAATGGCGCGGCGTCAAGGTGACCGGCCATGTCGACGAAGTGCTAAAGCAGGTCAAGGCGATCAAAAAGGCGGGTTGAGAACGCGTGCGCGGTTGGTCCTGTACACCTGAGCGCCGCACGGATTATCTTGCGGCCCGGTAAACCTGGCATGCCCTTGCCCAAACCACCCCTCAAGCGCGCCTCGATCCTCCGCCCGGCCGACATTGCGGCCCAGGCCGCCATCAAGCCCGCCAAGCGGCCGCCGTCTATCACCGCCAGCGAGCAGCGTGTATTACCATTGGTCGATCTGTATGACGCGCGCGGTGTGCGTGCTGATCCAGTCGTGGCTGCGACAGCGTCGGATACCTCATACGCGCCCAGGTCGGCCGCTGGGCCCAAGCCCAAAGAGTCGCACAGCGACGGTTCGAGCAAGCTGTTCGTTCTGGACACCAACGTGCTGATGCACGATCCGATGTCTTTGTTCAGCTTTGAGGAACACGACGTTTATCTGCCGATGGTCACGCTCGAGGAGCTTGACGACCACAAGAAAGGCACGAGCGAAGTGGCGCGCAACGCGCGCCAGGTCAGCCGTGACCTGGATGCGCTGGCCGCGTCCTTGCCGCGTGCGGGCGCGGTCGAAATTGCCGAGGGCCTGCCGCTGGCGCGAACAGGGCACCGCGAAGCCGGCGGCAAGCTGTTTTTTCAGACCACGCCGCTGATTGCAACGTTGCACAGCGCGCTGCCTGCGGGCAAGACAGACAACCAAATCCTCGGCGTGGTGCACGCATTGCGCGAGCAGCATGCCGGGCGCAATGTGGTGCTGGTGTCCAAAGACATCAACATGCGCATCAAGGCGCGCGCCCTGGGCCTGCAAACCGAAGACTACTTTAACGACAAGACGCTAGACGACGGCGATCTGCTCTACACCGGGGTGCTCCGGCTTGCGGACGATTTTTGGAGTCGCCATGGCAAGTCCATGGAAAGTTGGAACCAGGGTGGCTTGACGTATTACCGCATCGGTGGTCCGCTGGTGCCTGGGCTGTTGGTCAACCAGTTCGTGTACCTGGAGTCACCGGGTGCTGCGCCGCTGTATGCCAGAGTGATTGAAATCACGGGCAAGACGGCTGTGCTGCGCACGCTCAAGGAGTACACCAACACGAGGAACGCGGTGTGGGGCGTGACGGCCCGCAACCGCGAGCAAAACTTTGCGCTCAACCTGTTGATGGACCCCGAGTGCGACCTTGTCATCCTCACAGGAACCGCGGGCACTGGCAAGACGTTGTTGACGCTGGCCGCCGGTCTTGCGCAGGTGATGGATGACCGCCGCTACACTGAGATCATGGTCACCCGCGTGACGGTGCCGGTCGGTGAGGACATCGGCTACCTGCCCGGCAACGAAGAAGAGAAGATGAGCCCTTGGATGGGCGCGCTCGATGACAACCTGGAAGTGTTGGCCAAAGGCGATAGTAGTGCCGGTGAATGGGGGCGAGCCGCCACCAACGAGCTGGTGCGCAGCAAGATCAAGATCAAAAGCATGGCGTTCATGCGCGGCCGCACTTTTCTCAACAAGTTCGTTCTCATCGACGAAGCGCAAAATCTCACGCCCAAACAAATCAAAACGCTTTTCACCCGCGCTGGGCCGGGCACCAAGATTGTTTGCCTGGGTAATCTGGCGCAGATCGACACGCCTTATTTGACCGAGGGCAGCTCCGGACTGACTTTTGCCGTCGACCGCTTCAAAGGTTGGCCGCACGGCGGGCACGTGATGCTGGCGCGCGGCGAACGTTCGCGCTTGGCCGATTACGCCTCGGATGTGTTGTAGCCATCGCGGTGGTGCGCGGTGGCTCAGCCGTGGCGGCCGCGAAGGCGGGCTGGGCTATTCAACCGCGGGGAGTGTCCACACCAAGCTGGACAAACTATTCAGCCGCAGCCTCGTCGGCACCCGGCAGCAACTCGCCGGCTTGCGCTGGCGGCAAGGCCTCGACGTTCTTCAACGTCCGCGTCATGACATTGGTGCGCGTCTGCGCTTCGTCTATGGTGTCCGAGGCTTCCCTGAGCTTCTTCTTGGTTTTCGCCAACACGTCACCAAACTTACCGAACTCGGTCTTCACGGCGCCCAGCACTTCCCACACTTCGGAGGAACGCTGCTCCAGCGCCAAGGTGCGAAAGCCCATTTGCAGGCTGTTCAGCGTCGCCAGCAGGGTGGTGGGGCCCGTCAACATCACCTTGTGCTCGCGCTGCATAGCTTCCACCAGACCGGGCCGGCGCAAGGCTTCAGCGTACAGCCCCTCGGTGGGAACGAACAGGATGCCAAAGTCCGTCGTGTGCGGCGGCGCAACGTACTTCTCGCGGATGGCGCGCGCCTCAATGCGCAGGCGGGTCTCGATCGCCTTGCCCGAGGCCTCAACAGCCTCCCGGTCGGCGCGCTCCTGCGCGTCCAGCAACCGCTCGTAGTCTTCGCGCGGGAATTTGGCGTCGATGGGCAACCACAGCGGCGCACCGTCGGCGCGCCGGCCGGGCAGGCGTATGGCATATTCCACCCGTGCGCCGCTGCCCGGCACTGTCTCAACGTTGGCCGCGTATTGCTCAGGAGTGAACACTTGCTCCAAAAGGCCCGCCAACTGCACTTCGCCAAAAACGCCACGCGTCTTCACGTTGGTCAACACGCGGTTGAGCGAGCCCACGTCCTTGGCCAGCAGCTGCATCTCGCCCAGACCCTTGTGCACTTGCTCCAACCTGTCGGCCACCTGTTTGAAGCTCTCGCCGAGGCGAGCCTCCAGCGTGGCGTGCAGTTTCTCGTCCACGGTCGCGCGCATCTGGTCGAGCTTTTTCTCGTTGTCGGCCTGTAACGCGCTCAGCCGCTGCTCAACCGTGTTGCGTACTTCCAGCAGCCGCCGCTCATTGGCTTCGGACAGCAAGCGCAACTGCTCGTTTTGCGTGCGCGCCAGGTCACCCGCCTGCGCCAGCAGGGTCTGCTGAAAAACAGCCAAGACTTGGCCAATTTCTTGGCGTGTGCCGCTGCCACTGCGCGCGACTTCGTCGCGCAGTTCGCGCTCCAAGCGCTCGCTGCTGGTCGATACCACGCGCTGCACAGCCTCGCCCAGGGCATCCGAGGGGCGCTGGCGCGCCAGCAGCCACAACAACAGCCCCGCGTTGACTGCCAGGGTGCCCAGGATCAGCCAGTCGGACCAATTCATGCCGTGACGAGGGCTAAAGCGCGGGCGGGGTCGCGGCGCATTTCAAAGCACTACCGGCTCGGGTTCGAGCCGGATGCCAAATCGCCCGTAGACACTTTCCTGAATAGCGCGCGCCAGCGTCACCACTTCGGCCCCGCTCGCGCCGCCTTGATTGACGAGTACCAACGCGTGTTTGTCGTATACGCTGGCGCGGCCTATGCTTTTGCCCTTCCAGCCACACGCGGCGATCAGCCAGCCGGCCGCGAGTTTGACCGTACCGTCGGGCAAGGGGTAGTGCACGATTTCAGGATCGCGGCCAATAATATCGTTGCATTGGTGTTGACTCACGACCGGGTTCTTGAAGAAGCTACCGACGTTGGCCACCCGCGCTGGGTCAGGCAGCTTGGCACGACGGATGGCGCAAACCCAGTCGAACACCTGCTGCGCGCTGGGCGCAGCAATGCCGGTCTGCGCCACGCGGCGCTCGAGTTCCACGTAACCCAGCACGGAGCGCCACGGACGAGGCAGGCGGAAACGGACTCGAACGATCACGCTTTTCCCCGCCAGTGCACCCTTGAACACGCTGTTGCGATAACCGAAACGGCACATCGCCGCCGTCAAGGTGACGGTGCGGCCGGTCATCAGATCCACCGCATCGAGCGATTCGAAGCGGTCTTGCAGTTCCACGCCATAGGCGCCGATGTTTTGCACCGGCGCGGCGCCGACGGTGCCGGGGATCAGCGCCAGGTTCTCGAGCCCTGGCCAGCCCTGTGCTAATGTCCAGGCAACGAATTCGGGCCAAGGTTCACCGGCGCCGGCCTCAACAATGTAGGCGCGGGGCTGCTCCTCGACCAAGCGGCGGCCCTTGAGTTCGACCTTGAGTACCAACGGCTGCACGTCGCGCGTGAGGACAATATTGCTGCCGCCGCCAAGGATGAACTTGCTTGCCGTGCCAAATTTGGGGTGGTTTACCACCGCACGCACATCGGCTTCGCCAGTAATGCGGATCAGCGTGCGCGCAACGGCGGGCAGCGCAAAGGTGTTGTAGGGTTGCAGGCTAACCGCAGCCTCGATTTGCATGGCAGAATTTTCACCGATAAGAATCACCCAGCACCCGCGTTCAGCGCCTCAGACGTACACTGCAGACACCGTGCCCAGCTTCGACGCCGTCATTGACCCTAACTTGGTGGAGCTTCGCAATGCCATTGAGCAAAGCAGCAGGGAAATCGGCACGCGTTTCGACTTTAAAGGCACTTCGGCGCGCATCGAGCACAAGGAGTATGAAATCACTCTCTACGCCGACAGCGATTTCCAGATTGCGCAAATTACGGATATTCTGCGCGCTAAATTGGCCAAGCGCAGCGTCGATGTGCGCTACATTGATACTAGCGCAAAGGTGGAAAGAATCGGTGGCGATAAGGTCAAGCAGGTACTGCGGGTCAAGAGCGGCGTCGAAAGCGATATCGCCAAGAAGATGCAAACGCTGATCAAGCAAAGCAAAATGAAGGTTCAGTCGACCATTCAAGGTGACAGCGTGCGCGTCAGCGGCGCCAAGCGCGATGACTTGCAAGCTGCCATTGCGCTCTTGCGCAAGGAACTGGCCGAAGTACCGTTGTCTTTCAATAACTTTCGGGATTGAGCATGCGCGCCCTTTACACCACTACCGCGCTGCTGTTCGCAGGCAGTGTTGCGGCACAAAGCGTTTCGATGAGTGGCAGCATGGGCAACAAGGCGCTGCTCATCATCGACGGCGGCGCACCGCGCGCCGTTGCTGCCGGTAACACGGTCGATGGGGTAAAGGTGATCAGCGTCGCGGGCAGTCGGGCGGAAGTTGAAATCGACGGTAAGCGCCAGACTTTGCAGATCGGGGACGCGCCGGTCAGCGTGAGTGGATTGATGCAAGGCGCTGGCGCCCGCCAGATCGTGTTGACAGCCAGCTCCGGTGGGCACTTTGTCAGCAGCGGCTCGATCAACGGGCGGGCAGTCCAATTCATGGTTGACACCGGAGCTACCAGCGTCGCGCTGAGCCAGGCTGAGGCCGAGCGTATTGGTCTTGACTACAAAAAGGGTCCGCGCGGCCTAATGAACACTGCGAACGGCCAAGTACCTGTGCACTACATCGCGCTGGCCATGGTGCGCTTGGGTGAGGTGGAGGTTTACAACGTCGAGGCGGCGGTTTTGCCAGCACAAATGGAGAACGTGCTGCTGGGCAACAGCTTTTTGTCGCGCTTTCAGATGAAGCGAGAGAACGACCGCATGACCTTGGACCGACGGTTCTGACTGCGGCGCGGCGCAGTAGTAGTAAGCGCGAGCCTTACCAAACGACTCGGGCAGCTTGTCAGACAGAGGACTTAGAACTGTGAATAATCTCGTCCTAAATTGCGACCATCAGGCGATAAACGCTAAAGACAAGCCGCAGCGCAGCGTGCACCCTGGCGCGAGACGGTCTTGTTCACGGACCCGCACTTAGAAGGCACCGCATGGCTGAACGCTACCGCGTCGCATTGCTGGGCTTCGGCCGGTTCGAGTGCGATGCGCTGTCTTTTAGTATCAATCTTGCCGACTCGGGCGAGCGATGGTATGAACTGGCGGACACGGTCGCAGACAGCGACTTCATAGTCGCCGACGCCGACAAGGAGCTCGTCAACGGCCAAGTCGCGTCCTCCGGAAGACTGAGCGACACGCTGTTTGTAGGCAGCAAATCGCCGCCAGGTGCTGCCGCGTATGTCGCACGCCCTATCAACCCGCAAAGCATCCTGCGCGCGCTTGACGACTTGATCACGCGGCAGCGCGCAGCCGTGCCAGCGAGCGTGGACACCGCCCTGCCAGAGAGCACCGACGGCGCGGACACTCCGCTGCCAAACACCACGGCTGAGGCAACACCACACAGCGCACCGGTGATCGAGGCGAGCGACGCGGCCACGCAGTCGCTCGATGCCGACAACGCGAATGAGGAAAAAGACGAAGAAGACGCCACGCCGCTGACTTTCCGGCGCGAACTCACGGCTGAGCCTGTGCCAGAGACTGCGCCCGACGAACCGGCCACCTCCGATTTTTCACCAACGCAAGACGGCAGTACCAACAGGGCTGAGGCTGCGTGGATTGATGAAAATCTCACTGAGCGCCCAGCGCCTGTGGCTGCGCTCGGCGATGCCGCCCCCGCCAACAGCCCTATTGCCACTGCCAAGCCTAGCACCGACCGAGAATCCAAGCGCGCCGCCACCAAGGCAGCGGTTAGGCGCGCCGTGCGTCGGGCCCAGCTGGCACAGTCGGAGCGCTCAGGAGCGGCGCGTCCGGTCATTTTCGATACGTTGGTACTGGAAGTCGACCCCACGCCGAGCCAGCTGTGTGCCTTGCTCGAGGTGTTCGGGTTTCGCGTTCATCACGCCAGTACCAGCGAGCGCGCCATTGCCGTCATGCGAGCCATACCGCTGGCGGCCGTGTGTATCGATCTTGTGCTGGCCGACTCCGACGATACCGATGGTTTGGACCTGTGCCTGCGAATCAAACAGAAGCAACTCGGAGTCGTCGGCGACGCCCCGGTCGTCGTGCTGGTCTCGGGCCAAGCCACCGCGACTGCGCGCGTGCAGGCCAAACTCGCCGGGTGCGACGCCTTCCTCATTGAGCCGGTAACGCGCGGCGACTTGGTGCGTGCGCTTGAGTCCTGTGGCGTCGCACTGCCCACCGACCCGCGGTGCAGCTGAAGTGGCCGCCGCTGCCGGAGCGCGGCGTCGTGCGCCTACTCGCGGGCTTTACCGCGGCAACACATCGGGCTTGCGTCGTGTCAACAGGTTCCTCTAGTGCGAGCGGATCATGGTGCCATAAGCTTGATCGGTCAATATCTCCAGCAGCATGGCATGCGGGACACGCCCGTCGATGATGTGCACGGTGTTCACGCCGCTTTTGGCAGCTTCAAGCGCTGAGGCAATTTTGGGCAGCATGCCGCCCGAAATCGTACCGTCGGCGAACAACGCGTCGATCTCGCGGGCGCTCAGGTTGGTGAGCAGGTTGCCTTTCTTGTCGAGTACCCCCGGCGTATTGGTCAACAGCATCAGCTTCTCGGCCTTGAGCACCTCCGCGAGTTTGCCCGCCACCACGTCGGCATTGATGTTGTAGTTTTCGTTGTCGGCACCAAACCCCAGCGGTGAAATCACCGGGATGAACTGATCTTCTTGCAGCGCCATGACGACGCTAGGGTCTATCGATTGAATTTCTCCCACGGCGCCCAAGTCGTGCACCTTCTGCGGATCGTCCAGGTCTCGCAGTTGGAGCTTCTTGGCGCGGATCAGCCCACCGTCGCGACCCGTCAGGCCCACCGCCTTGCCGCCGGCCACATTGATCAATCCGACGACGTCTTGCTGCACTTGGCCCGCGAGCACCCACTCGACGACTTCCATCGTCTCTTCGTCGGTGACACGCATGCCCTGGATGAAGCTGCCCTTTTTGCCGATTTTGGCCAACGCCTCTTCGATCTGCGGGCCACCACCGTGCACGACCACCGGGTTCATGCCCACCAGCTTGAGCAGCACCACGTCTTCGGCGAAGTCTTGCTGCAAGTGCGGGTCGGTCATGGCGTTACCCCCGTACTTGATGACAATGGTCTTGCCGTGGAACTTGCGGATATACGGCAGCGCTTGCGCGAGGATCTCGGCCTTATCGCGCGGCGCAATATGGTCGAGGCGGTGCTCTGAATCGGTAGGGGGGGCGGTGCTCATAGTCTGGGCTGCATAGTAGCCGACTTGTACGGCCAACACCTGAGGCCGGCTAACGCCAATCGCCGTTGCCAGCGCTGGCAAACGCGCCCAGACGCCTTACGCATGCGCCCAGCTGTGCAGCGTCACAGTCACATCTTCGACGCCACTCTTGCTCAACGCAGAAAACAGCGTGACGCCGATGTCGGCTTGTTCCGTTGTGTATTCGCCCAGCAAAGCACGCGCAGTCGCAAAGGCGGTTTGCGATTGGCTATGGTTGAGCTTGTCGGCTTTGGTCAGGAGCACCAGTAACTTCACCACACCGGTGCCCACGCGGGGGGCGATGAAGTTCAGCAATTGACGGTCCAGCACAGTGGCGCCCAAGCGAGAATCGATCAACAGCACCACACCGCTCAAGCTGCGGCGCAACGCCAAGTAGTCGGCCATCACCTGCTGCCAACGCAGCTTGGCGCCACGCTCCACCGCTGCATAGCCGTAGCCCGGCAGGTCGGCGAACAGCGCGTCGGGCGCGTTTTTCGGGCCCAGCTCGAACAAATTGATGTGCTGCGTGCGGCCGGGTGTTTTAGACGCAAACGCGAGTCGCTTTTGTTGCGCCAGCGCGTTGATCGCCGTCGACTTACCGGCGTTAGATCGGCCGACAAACGCGATTTCGGGCAACTCGGTCGCGGGCACCTGATCGAGCTGGCTGGCGGTGGTGAGGAAGCGAGCCGTGTGCGCCCACGAAAGCGCAGTTTCAGCAGATTTCTCGGCCGGGGAGGTAGGGACGTTAAGCCGTGTCATCGCTGGAGACCAAAGTCACCATTGTAAAATTGCGTTCCTTTGCACCCTGGAGCACGCTTGGGCATGAAGTCTTCTACCTGTGTGTTGCGTTGTTTGACGTTCACCGCCTTTGCCGCCTTCGTCGTGGCACCAGCGATCGCTGCGGAAGCTAAGGCCGCTGCCAAGCCCGATGTCGCCAAGGGGCAAGAGATTTCGGCGCAGGTCTGTATTGCCTGCCATGCAATCGACGGCTCGCGCGGAAGCCCGGCCAACCCTATCATTCAAGGACAGCACCCGGAGTATGTGGTCAAACAGCTCGCCGATTTCAAAACCGGTCGTCGAGCCAATGCGATCATGACTGGCTTTGCTTCGACGCTGGGTGAGGCCGACATGAAGAATGTCGCGGCCTTTTATGCCTCAAAGCAAGCCAAACCAGGCTTTGCCAAGAACAAATCGCTTGTCGCTTTGGGCGAAAAGATTTATCGCGGCGGCATTGCCGACCGCAAGGTCCCGGCATGCGCAGCCTGCCATAGCCCGACCGGTGCCGGTATCCCGTCGCAGTACCCACGCCTGGCGGGCCAGCACGCTGACTACACCGAGGCGCAACTTGCCGCCTTCCGCAGCGGCACCCGCAAGAACAACCAGCAAATGACGGGCATCGCGCAGAAGATGAACGACCGCGAGATCAAGGCAGTCGCCGACTACATCGCCGGGCTTCGATAGCCTTCGCCGGTATTAGATTCTTACGCTCCTGATCTTTGACAGAAGCTGTTCAACAATTTCAAGTTGCTTCCAGTAGTTCGATGACCTTGCGGATGGAGTTGTCTGCCTTGTGCACTGCTGCTTCGAGTTTGCTGTTGGGCTGGAAGTTGGCGTCCGGACGGTGGTGGAAGAGGCTGTTGGCAAGCGGACCGCAGAGCCGCTGGTGGAAGAGCACGAATAGCGTTGCGACCTTGACCCCCTTGTTGGTGAGGCGGTAGGCGTAGCGATTGCCGTCGCGTTCAATGAGCGCGTGGGCACGCAGTTTGCGCAAGTCGTAGCGCAGTTGGTTCAAGCCGTAGCGTTTGTTTGAGAGGCCAAAGCTCGCGACGACGACTTCGTGGAGTTGCTGGGCACGCCAACCACCGACGGTGGTGCCGGCATGGAGCAGTACCTGCATGAGGCGAATCATCCGGGTGTCGTGGATCTTGATGCCGGGATACTTGGCGCTTCCAACGGTGATGGGCAGCGCCAAGCGCTGCAACAGGGCAAACTCGACATGCACGTTCAGGCATTGGGCCTGGAAGGTGGCGAAGCGCTCGGTAATGCCGAGGAACTTTTCGCGCACCTCAGCCAGGTGATCGAGCCCCTTGCGCAGGCCGAAGTCAGTCAGATTGTTCGAGCAGACCTCGTTGCGCAGGAAGGTGGCGAACTTTTCGTACTGTTTGATGAACGCGTGCTTGCAGTAGGCGCGAAAGATGTGATGACCGTGCTCGATTTTCTCCAGGGTGGTGTTGAGCTTGCCGTGGAGCTTTTTGGTGATGCGAGTGCCGAAGACCTCCGAAATCTTGTCGGCCGTAAACAGCCAGAGCCCCAATTCGCAGCTGCGCTCGAAGATCCTGTGGATCGGGAAGTTGCGCTTGAAGATGAAGTTGCGACAGTATTCGATTTGGCTGATCGCGTAGAAGCGGCGTAGGCTGATGCGCTCGCGCTCCTTGTTCGAGAACTTCGGGCCCAGCAGCAATGTCCAATAATCCAGCCGCTCGCGGATGAGCGCTGGGTTGAGCCGGTCGGCTGCCGCTTGCAAGGCGCTCGGGTCGTCAACCGCGAGGAACGCGTTGTCGGTCTTGCGAAAGCCGATTCCGCTGCGATTGAGTTCTTGCTCGATAAACGAGTGACCGTTGAGGTAGTACGTGGTCTGGAACGGAAAGAACGAGGCCACGCGCATTGCGATGGGCCCCAGGACATCGTCGCGAATGTAGAAGTAGTAGTGCGTGAAGCGACTGCGCTGCGGAGCCAAAATGCGGTGATTCGGGTCGCGGGTCGGATACTTCGGCACCGTGCAACGAAAGGTGCGGCCCTCCTCCATGCTCTTGAAGATGAAGTACACGCCGTAGCGCTGAGCCCGCACCATCGAGCGCAGGTAACGGGCAACGTATTCATCTTTGCGCACGCCCTTGTCGGCCCACTCGATGGGCGTGGCGTGATTGCGGGCATAGGCCTCGACCCAGTCGCGGTACTCCCCTGTGCGTCGGCTCAGCACTTCCTTGTCGACGACGTTCACGCCCACGACATTGCGAAAGAAGTAGACCACCTGCTCGGGTCGTGTCAGCGCGCTCAGGTAGCCGTGGATGACAATGCGGTCGAAGCAGTGATATACAAACACCAGCAGGCTGCCAAACAGCTTGGTAAAGAGTTCCATTCGTTCTCTCCTCAATGCCATAACAAGCGGTTGACAAACATCGGCTGCGGGACGTATGCATAGGAATCAAACCCATGACTTGGCGTAAGACCCGCCACCAACCCACCACCGCGCGACTCTCCCGCGAGAGTTTGCACCTTGCCAAGGAGGTCCGTTCGATCCAGCACCGCGCGGCCGAGCATGATGGTTGCATTGTTAGCATCGGGCCGCTGGTGTTCTTCTCCACCGACAGCGGCGACGCCTGGATACTCGAACCCGCAGATCAACTCGCCACAAGACTGGCAGTGGGTGGAGATCCGCTGCCGGTTCATATCCAAGAGACCGAAACCAACTTCGCCATCGGCTGGCAGGGCCACTACCAAATCGATGGCGATACATTCCTCTGGGAAGACAATGACTCCCGGCGCCTCAACATCATCAAAGGCTATCCGTTGAAGCAGCTCCTGGATGTCATCAACAAGGCTGGTTGACTAGCGTCGCCGAAGCAGTTCGGAAAATTTCAAATATGTTTGGCTAGAACTGACACCAATTCCG
>Ga0224512_10004090_pt1 | contig 12507 bp, 12 predicted proteins | sample SF_May12_sed_USG_4_FD_169103 | JGI IMG/M metagenome (GOLD analysis project Ga0224512, IMG submission 169103) | Sediment microbial communities from San Francisco Bay, California, United States - SF_May12_sed_USGS_13 | ecosystem: Environmental > Aquatic > Marine > Sediment | place: USA... | reverse complement strand
GGTCGAGGGGAGCTGGGCGGGCTCCTGAACGTGCTGATAGGCGACCGCTACCGGGGACTCACCGGAGAAGGGAGGCTGGCCAGTGAGCATCTCGTACAAGACGACACCGAGCGAATAGATGTCGGATCGCTCGTCGACCGTTTGGCCTTGAGCCTGTTCGGGACTGAAGTACGTTGCGGTCCCGATGACGGCGCCGGTCCGGGTGAGTTGTGCCGAATCGTCCCACGCCAGCGCGATCCCGAAATCGGTGACCTTCACGGTTCCGTCGGCGGCCAAAAGGATGTTGCCGGGCTTCATGTCGCGGTGCACGAGGCCCGCCCGATGGGCAACAGCCAGGGCGGCGGCTGCTTCCGCGGCGATCTCGGCGCTGCGCCGCGGCATGAGCCTGTCGGTGGAACGAAGAACGTCTCGTAACGACTGGCCCTCGACGAGTTCCATCACGATGAAGTAGTTCGAACCCTCCTCACCCCAGTCGAAGATGGAGACGATATTGGGGTGGCTCAGATTGGCGGCAGCTTGGGCTTCCCTGCGGAAACGCCTGATGAACGCGTCATCGGTCGAGAACTGACTGTGGAGCACCTTGATGGCGACCCGGCGGCCGAGGAGGGTGTCGCGAGCCTCCCACACGTCGGCCATTCCACCCCGGGCGATGTGGCGAATCAGCTCGTATCGATCGAGTAGCCGGTGACCGGATTCCATTCGGCGGATTGTAGGGTCACTCACGGGTTCCTCCCCAGCCACTCGGCAAAAACCCTCGAAGCGATGGGCGCAGCCACAGACCCTCCGGTTGCCTCGTCTCCGGCCGAGCCACCGTTCTGGATGATGACAACGAGAGCAATCGTAGGGTTATCGGCCGGAGCAAACCCGACGAACCAGGCGTGTGGCGCCCCGCCGGTTTCGGCGGTGCCCGTCTTCCCGGCTACCTGGACTCCGGGCACCGAGGCCGAGCGCCCGGTTCCTGAAGAAACGACCTGCGTCATGAGCCCGCTCAGTATCTGCGCCGTGGTGGGGGTGATGGCACGTTGCCATTCGGTCGGCGCCGTTCTTTCGACGACCGCTCCATTGGCATCGAGCACCTGGGCGACCAGGTACGGCTCCATGATCACGCCCTGATTGGCAATGGCCGACACAACCAGGACCATCTGCAGCGGCGTGGCCTGTACGTCGCGCTGTCCGATACCGCTCTGGGCGAGAGCCGGTACATCGTTCTCGAACGCCGAGGGAGGCGGGAAGACCGAATCGAGAACGTCCCACTCGAACGGAATGTCGAGTCCGAAACCGAATGCGGTTGCCTGTTGAGACATGGCCCCGGCGCCGAGATCCATGGCCAACTGTCCGAACACCGTGTTGCAGGATCGCACGAAGGCGGTCTGGAGGGTGACGGTGGCGCCGGCGCCGCAGGCGCCACCATCGAAGTTCGAGATCGTGGACGTGGAACCGGGCAACTCGAGGGCTGTAACGTTGTCAAATGCCGTGTCGGGCCTGGCGAGGTCCAACTCCAGGGCCGCAGCCGTGGTAACGATCTTGAAGGTCGACCCGGGTGCGAAGGTTGCGCTGCTGATCCGATCGAGCAACGGTTCATCCGGATTGGCGACAAGAGTATCGCCGGCCGGCCCGGCGGTCGGTCCGAGCAGCGTCGTCGGGTCGAAACTGGGCGACGACACATAGGCGAGAACCGCACCAGTCTGTGGATCGAGCGCCACGATTGCGCCTGATTGGATGCCGATCGCTTCATCGGCCACTCGCTGAAGCCCGGCGTCCAGCGTCAAGACGAGGCTTTCGGGTCGCAGGTCGCGACCGAGCAATGCAGCCACCATGTCCGAGATTGTCAGGTCTTGTTTGGATCGAAGCCGGGTGGTGTAGGCGCGTTCGATGGATCGGTCCCCGAAGAGGAGCGATGAGACGCCGACTGGATGGGCAAAGAGGTCACCGAATGGATAGACACGCAGGAACCCCTGTTCGTCCGGATTCTCCCCTGAGGCGGCCAGCACCTCGCCGGCGCGGTCGACGATGGCGCCGCGTTCTTTTGCGGCGCGACTGAGCAGGACCCGCCGGTTGCGCGCGTCGTCTCGATAGCCGGTCCCGGCGATGGTCTGGATGTAGGTGACGTTGGCAAGCACCAGCGCCAGGCCGACGAGCAGCACAAGAGCCAATCTACGAATCGGCCCGTTCATGAGCGTTCCTCGTGCGAGATCCGGATGAGCAACGCGACGATCACAAAGTTCGACACAAGCGACGACCCGCCGTATGACATGAAGGGCAAGGTGATGCCGGTGAGCGGGAAGAGTCGGACGACACCGCCGACGATGAGCACAGCCTGCAGTCCGAGGGTGAAAGTCAATCCGGCGGCCAACAACTTTCTGAACAGGTCCCGCGATCGAAGAGCGATGCCGATACCGACGGCCACGAGCAGCCCGAAGAGGGAGAGAACCACCACCGACCCGGGGTAGCCGAGTTCCTCGGCGACGGCGGCGAAGATGAAGTCTGTCGCCGCGAATGGAATCAGGTTAGGTCGACCGAGTCCGAGTCCCGCGCCGGAGAGAGACCCGGACCCCATCGCAAACAGGCCGTTGGCGACCTGGTAGCCGGTTGTCTCGTAGTACGTGAACGGCGAGAGCCAGGCCTGGATACGCGGCTGCACGTGCGCAAATGTGGCCCAGGCCGTAACGGCACCGACCGCAAACATGCCACCACCTGCCACGAGATAGGCGGCACGACCGGTGGCTGCGTAGACCATCGCAACGAAGACTGTGAAGAGCAGCAGCGACGCACCCAGATCCCGCTGGTAGACGAGCACTCCGAAACTGGCCGTCCAGGCGATGGCAAGTGGCAGTACCTGGCGCGGTTCGGGAACCGTGAAGCGACCGACTCGCCTGGTCATCATGGAGAGGGCCTGCTGGCGTTCGGCGAGATAGGAGGCGAGAAACCCGACGAGGAGGACCTTGACCAACTCGCCAGGCTGGAATTGGATGTCGATGAATCCGAAGTCGGCGGCGACCCAGAGTCGAGAGCCATTCACGAGCCGACCCCGGATCGGAAACCCCCAGTCGAGCGGGAGAAGGGGGAGCAGGAGGAGCAAGAGAGCGATTGCCAGGAAGATATATCGGTAGCGTCTGATCACGTCGGTTCCGGCTCGTGTCAACGCTAGAAGGGTCACGATGGCGAGGGTGGCTCCGATCACGATCCACCATCTCTGGAGCCCGGCGAGTCGCGTGTCGAGCCTGTAGATCTCCACGAACCCGATGGTGGTGAGGAGAGCGGACAGCGGCAGCAGGAAGGGCGAACCCGCCGGCGCCCATTGTCGTGCTGCGACGTGGAGCCCGCCGAACGCCAGCACGAACACGAGGAACGTGAGTGCCACCTGCGTGTCCATGCCCCGGGCCGATGCCAGGTTGACGAGGGTGACCCCGAAGGCGGCGATCACAGCCGCAGCGGCGAGGAGTGCGGCTTCTGCGTTGCGGCTCATGGGATCCTCACGGGAGGAGGTCGACGACCGCCACAGTGATGTTGTCGTGGCCGCCGGCCTGGTTGGCGGCCTCGATGAGTGCCCACACGGTCGCCTCCGCAGTCCCGTCGGAGGCGATCCTGCGTATTGCGTCGTCGTCGATCATGTTGCTCAATCCGTCAGAACACAGGATCAAACGATCACCGGCAACCATTCGTTCCTCGAGTTGATCGATGGGCAGATCGCGGGTGAGCCCGGCTGCTCGTGTCAGCACGCTGCGCTGTGGGTGCGAAGCGACGTCTTCCGGGTTGATCTTCCCGCTGGCCACGTACTCGGCGACGACGGTGTGATCGCGTGTCAGTTGGGAAATGGCATCGTTTCTCAACAGGTAGGCGCGGCTGTCACCGACATGACCGATAACCAGCCGTCCATCCGGGGCGATCTCGGCAAGGGTGATGGTGGTGCCCATACCCCGCAGGGTCGAATCCTGCTCCGATCGAGCGACAACAGCCTCGTTGCCTGCGGCAACTCGCTGTCCCGGAGATCCGTCGGTTGCGACTGCGGCGGCGAGAGCAACCGAACTGGCGATCTCGCCGGCGACATGACCGCCCATGCCGTCGGCGACTGCAACCACGAGGGCGACGTCAACCGTGCCCGATGCCTCGGGAAAAACGGTGTCCTGGTTGTTCGAACGGACCAACCCCTGGTGGGTGCCGGTTGCCCACGACAACGTCATCGGACCTCCATCACGGTCTTGCCTACCTGCACTGCGTCGCCCTGGTTGAGCGGCACAGGCGCGGCCACTCTACGACCATTGACGTAGGTTCCGTTGGTCGATCCGAGATCCTGGAGAACCAGTTGGCCGTCAATGGCCGAGAATCTCAGATGGAATTCGGATGCGTAGGCATCGTCGATCACGATATCGGCCTGCTCACTCCGGCCCAGCACCGTCACGTCGTCGACCTGAAAGTCGACCCCCGCCATCGTGTCGGACCGGACGAAGACGATCTCCGTTCCCCGTTTCGGAGTGCGGGTTGTCTCGAGACCGCCCAGATGTGCTCCGATGGCGCGGGCTATCTGCCACACGAACAGGAGCAACAGCGCGACAAAGATCAGCTTGAGCGATGAGAGAATGAGAGCGGTCATGCGGCCGTCAAGGAGCGAAAGCTGAGCTGCACCCTTCCGAACGCCAGAACCGCACCCGGATAGATCGATACCGGGCCGTCGGCCAGGCGTCCGTCGACTTTGGTGCCATTGGCCGAGCCGAGATCCTGAACCCACACACCGCTGCCGTCTCGCCAGAGAAGTGCGTGGACCCGACTCACATGTGGATCGTTGATGCGAACATCGACGCTATCCCCTCGACCGATGGTGACGCGGTTGAAGGCGATGTCGAACGATCCGATCGACCCGGACAACCTGCTCCACGTCTTCGTGGGAGCCGGTTCGGCGACGGCCGTGATCTTGACTCCCGAGCCCAGATCGGGGTCTTCGAGCAGGGTGATCTTCACCGGCCCTTCGAGTCGCCAACCTCGTTCGACGGCGCTGTCCTCGACGGCTTTGGCCAATCCCTGGAGGTAGGCGGCGGGCAGTTCGTCCGTGAGCACGTCCGGCGCAATGCGGATCTCGAAAGCGTTCGGGGCGGTAGGACCGATGGGAGGGCGGTCCTGAACTCCGAGGTCTGCCTCACGGACGAGTTTCGACGCCAACTCGACGGGGTGGAGCTGGTCCCGGAACATCTTCCCCGCCAAGCCTTCGACGAGTTGTTCCAGGCGTCGTTCAACGTGTCTGACGAGACTCACACGCAGAGTGTATCGACCCTCGCAGGCCTAGCGGTCGCGGCTGCGTGGTACGATCCCGGCCAGTTACTCCGGGCGAGTGGCGGAATTGGCAGACGCGCAGGCTTCAGGTGCCTGTGGGCATTAGCTCGTGGGGGTTCAAGTCCCCCCTCGCCCACGACATGTTCCCCGAACGAGCGCGCCGCCGGCGCCGGCGGCGGTTGATCATTCCTGCAGTGGTGACATTGCTGATCGGGGTGTTCTGGGCTGCCGGTTCCCTTCGGTCCGACAGCATTGCCGCAACGGCCTTCTACGACGCGACCCGCGATATCGCCGGCCGTCAGCAGGCGACGGCGTCGAGTTTTCAAGCGCTCGCCACGTCTGCCGTGATGCTCGACCGGGCGCAGTATCTCGCGCAACTCGATCAGCTACAGGCAGCCGTCTTCGACGGCCTTGTGTTGCTCCCAGCCGAGGAGGAACTGCCCGTGGAGACCAGGGGCACTCTCCGTTTGGCGACCCGGACCCTCGAGTCGTGGCAAGCCGGCCTCGATGAGTTCAAGTCCGCCTCCTTGTTGATCGTCGATGAACCTGCCAATCCGATCGCCGTCGCCGAACTGGGTGACGCGCTGGGCCTGCTCGCCCTGGGTGACGCCCTTTATCGAGTCCTCGTCGATGAGATGGCGTTGCTTCGAGCCGACCTCGATATCGCGGCATCGGAGATGCCTGGCATCGCGTTTCTTCCGGCAGGCGGCACGACGCCCGACTTCCTGGGCGCTCTCGTCGGAAGGTTGCAGGCAGCCCAGGATCTCGTCGGCAGGCGCGGCCTGCTGATCACCAACGTCGTTACGGTACCTGCCGCCACGGGCGGTCTCGAGAACGGTGTCCAACGACTTCCCTTCGTCGAGATGCTGGAGGTACAGGTGGTCGTGTCCAATTTCGGCAATCTCCCCGAAGAGAACCTGATCGTTCTGGTACAGCTGAAGTCACAACTCGGCAACCTCCTCTCACAGCAGACGCAGCAGATTCCGGTCCTCGACACGGGGGCGCAGTTGACTGTGTCATTCACCGACTTTGAAGTGGTTCAGGGGGCTTTCTACGAGATCGTTGCCGGAGCCCTGACCGAACGGACGGGTGGGTCTCCGCCTCCGGTCACGATGGAGGTGTTCATTGCCGAGGAGGCGGTCATTCCGGAGGGATGACCAGGCCTACCGGCATTACCATTTGTAGACAACCAAGAACGGGTCAACGTCATGATCGACATTTCCATACTCCGTGAGAGCCCGGACTTGCTCAAGCACGCCATCGCCCGGCGAGGCATTTCCATCGACGTCGATCGATTGGTCGAACTCGACGAGATGTTGCGGGCCACCCGCCGTCGGGCAGAGGATGTACGAGCGCGCCAGAAAGAGGCCGGGAAGTCGATCGCCGGTCTCTCCGCCGCCGAGCGTCCTGCAGCGATCGAGGCGGCCGGCGTCCTCGCCGAGGAGTACAAGCAACTCTCGGCTGAAGCGGACGCCCTCGAAGCCGAATTCGAGGCGGTCTGGATCCAGGTCCCCAACATCGCCCACGATTCGGCACCGGACGGCGCCTCAGACGAAGACAACGTCGAGATCAAAAAGTGGTCCGAGCCGCGGACCTTCGAGTTCGACGTGAAGGATCATCAGGAGATCGGCGAAATGTGGGACGTCATCGACGTCGCGGCCGGCGTTGCGGTTTCCGGATCCCGGTTCGCCTACCTCAAAGGGCAAGCGGTCATGCTCGAGTTCGGTCTGGTCCGGTGGGCTCTCGATCTGCTGACGGGCGAAGGATTCACTCCTGTGGTACCACCGGTGCTCGTGCGCGAGCAGGCACTAAACGGTACCGGGTTCTTTCCGGACGCTCGCGAACAGGTCTACGCAATCCCCGAGGACGACCTGTATTTGGTCGGGACGGCCGAAGTCCCGCTGGCTGCCTTGCACATGGATGAGATCTTCGACGGAGAGGCCCTCCCGAAACGGTACGCCGGCTTCTCGACCTGTTTCCGACGCGAAGCCGGGACCTACGGAAAAGACACCCGGGGCATCTTCCGGGTGCACCAGTTCGACAAGGTCGAGATGTTCGCCTTTGTGCATCCTGACGAGTCCTGGGATGAGCATGAGCGGCTCGCCGCCATCGAGGAGCGGATCGTCCAGGCCCTCGAACTGCCGTATCGCGTCGTGAACGTAGCCACGGGAGACTTGGGCGCTTCGGCCGCCAAGAAGTTCGACATCGAAGCGTGGATACCCTCCCAGCAGGCGTATCGGGAGATCACGTCGTGCTCGAACACGACCGACTTCCAGGCGCGCCGCCTGAAGATCCGGTATCGGGCCGAGGACGGGAACCAGTTCGTGCACACTCTGAACGGCACGGCTGTCGCGGTGGGTCGGACCATGCTGGCGATTATGGAGAACCACCAGCAGGCCGATGGCACGGTGGTCATCCCCGAGGCGATTCGTTCTTACGTGGGATTCGATGTCCTCGGAGGTTGACGACCCGAAGGGGATCTTTTCGGGGATCGCCTCCCGCTACGACACCCTGAACAGGGTTCTCTCGTTGGGCCAGGAGCAGAACTGGCGCCGCCAGGCCGTGGAGCATCTGCCCGGCGGACGTCTGCTCGACCTCGGGTCGGGCACTGGTGCCGCCGCTCCCGTGTTCGGCGACAGGGAGGTCGTGGCGCTCGACCCCGAACCCGCCATGCTGGCGCTGAGCCCGATCACCGAACGTGTGGTCGGTTACGGGGAGGCGCTTCCGTTCCCCGGCGAGTCGTTCGACGCCGTGTTCTCGGCGTACGTGTTCCGGAACCTCACGTCGGTCAACGACACCCTGGCAGAGATCCATCGCGTGCTCCGACCTGGTGGCAAGGCCGCAGTGGTCGACCTGGCGCGGCCTCGTGCCTTCGGGCTGGCCGCGCTGCACCGGGCCGGCACCGCCGTGGTGTTGCCGCTCGCCGGAGCCACGGTGGGCGCCCGCGACGAGTACTCGTATCTCCATCGGTCCCTCGACAAGCTGGCGCCTCCCGAAGAGCTGTACGCATCGGGTCCACTCGAGGTCGAGCGCCTGTGGCGGATGGGCCCTCTTGGCTTCGTGTACGGCGTGGTCCTGGCGAAGCCGGGTTAGACGGGGGATCTTCCAGTCTCCGGGATCAATCGTCCGGCGAGGATTTCGTCTTCGATCGCCGTGATGTCTTGGCCTGCTTCCAATCCCACTTCTGCCAGGACCGTCCGCAATCCCCGGCAGACGCGCAGAGCCTCGGTCCGGCGGCCGTTGCTGGCGAGTGACCAGGCGAGCAGGTACCAGAGGCGCTCGTTATAGGGATGTGCCTCGACGAGATTCTCGAGCCTGGGGATCGCCCGGCGAGGATCGCCGGTGGAGAGGTCGGCTTCGACGCGCACTTCGATGGCAACATCGCGCAGTTCGGAGAGACGGCGTGCCTCCAGAGAGAACGGGGGTTCTTCGCCGAGTTGCCCGAAGGCGTCACCGCGCCACAAGTCCAGCGCCTGACGGGCCAGATCGCCGGCTCGCGGCGGATCCGTATCAAGTGAGCGCATGGCGGTGTCCAGGAGACGCTCGAACCGGACTGCGTCGACCCCGTCGGCAGCAACCTCTAGCCGGTATCCGTGGTCGTCGGCCTGTATGAAGTCATCGGTCACCTTGGCTCGAAGCCGGGACACGACCGATTGCACGATGGCGTGAGCGGTCGCCGGCGGATCTTCTCCCCAGAGCGAGGCCACGAGGTGGTCCACGGACACGACATGGCCCAACCCGAGGACGAGCGCAGAAACGACGCCGCGCTCCAACTTGCCGGCGAGATCGATTCGTTGGCCGTCGACTTCGACCACAACCGGACCGAGCACCCGGACCTGGATGGTGGTAGCCATGCGTGACCTTTCGACTCCAGCCTGTACCGCTCAAGTCCGTCCGTGTAGTGCCGTATGGCCCTCGTCAGGAGCCGGTCATGGAGGCGTCAACCGACCATCAACCTGCCGTCATGCGGGTGGCGTGTCGGGGGGCAGATGATGAGATCAGTGAAGAAGGAGGCTGGAAGTGCTCACGACGAATGATCGATCCGATGTGCTGGAGCTGCCTGAAGTCATCGAGACAGAGCCGCCGCCAAGCCCACCGAAGGCACCGTGGGGCTTTAGTTGGTTGTCGTGGGTCGTAGTGCTTTTCGTGCTCGCAGCAGGAGCGGCGCTGCTGGTTTATGACCTGACCCGTTCGGACGATCTGGTGACACCGGCGTTGTCGGAGATCTCACCGTATGAGAATCCGGAGGTGTTTGGTCTGGCTGCGGCGGGGGAGTTTGGTGTGACGGTGGCTGCCGATCTGGTTGCTCCGGCGTTGTCGGAGATTTCCCGGTATGAGAGCCCGGAGGTGTTTGGTCTGGCTGCGGCGGGGGAGTTTGGTGTGTCGGTGGCTGCCGATCTGGTTGCTCCGGCGTTGTCCGTGATCTCCTCGTATGAGAATCCGGAGTTGTTTGGTCTAGGCGCACAGTCCCTGCCCGCGCTCTGGAGAACCACCCGTTGAGGTGATGCTCGCCGTCTTCGGCCTACCTCCTGCATCGCCTCGACTCGAGATCCCGGGTACCCCACCTGGGATCTCGCCCACTCGAACTCCGGGTCGTCCTTGAAGGGGTTGTCGCACCTGGCATCATTGCGGTGTGCCAACGCTCCCTTCGATCCCCGATGCAACGTGGCGGCCGATCAACGTCCGGGATGCCGCCGCCATGGCCGACCTCACCGGAGCGTGTTACGACGCCGATGGTGGCTTCAGGATGTCCTCGGGGGAGTGGTCCGATTGGCTGAACGATCCTGCAGACGATCCATCCCGGGACGGGGTCGTGGCCATGTCTGTGGATGGCCGGGCCCTTGCCGGGGCCTTCTGTATGGTGCCGGAGAATCCGGCCACCGTCCGGAGGGTGTTCCGCTGGATCGGCGTTCATCCGCAGGTCCGAAGCCGCACACTGGATGATGCGCTGGTGCAGTGGTGGGTTGAACGGGCCCGGGCGAGGATCGCTGCCTCCGACGACGACCTGCCCGCCATGCTGTTCGCCTCGGTGTATGACTGGATGGCAGAATCGCGCGACGTGCTGACGGCCGCCGGTTTTCGGCCGGTCAGATGGGACCGAGAGATGGGCCGATCGCTCGTCGGCGATCTTCCGACCGTCGACTGCGACATCGAGATCGTGGCGTACGAGCAGTCACTGGCCGAAGCCGCCCGGTCGGTGTTCAACGAGGCATTCGCAGGTCAGTCGCAACCTGTTTCTGACGAAACCTGGCTCCGCTATTACGTGGGTGGAGACGCATTCCGCCCCGACCTCACGTTCCTGGCGACAGTCGGCGGCGACGTGGTTGCCGTCCTCCTCGCGGACGTGTATCCGCACGACTTCGACGACAAGGGAAGGACCGAAGCGTGGATCGGCGGACTCGGGACCCGCCCGGGCCACAGAGGCCGCGGCATTGCCTCTGCGATGATCTGTCACGCTCTCGCCGCCTTCAAGGAGGCCGGCTTCGAGTATGCCGTCCTGGGGGCTGATGCCAACAACCCGACCGGAGCGTTTGAACTCTACGACCGACTTGGATTCGTTGCGGAACGGTCCTCCACGCAGTACGCCATGCCCGTGTTCGCTCCGTTCGAGAGGCCTGGTCAGGAAGAGGACCTGCCAGGCGAGATTCGTCTCGAAGAAGGTGATCTCGCTGCCATCAGTCGGCGCGGAGATGTGCGGCGGGCTGCCGGCGACCTTGAGGGGGCGGCTTCGGACTTCGACGCCGTGCTCTCGGCAACCGACGAGCCCGCCCTCCTGGCGACGACCATGCTCCGCAAAGCGGTCAACGAACACCACAGGTCTCGAATCCTCGAGGCGGACCAATTGTTCGACACCGTGTTGCGCGTCCTTCCGCCAGGCGATGACCTGGTGTCGTTCGCCTGGCAGCATCTGGGCAAGTTGCGAACCGAGTGTGGGCGGTTCGCATCGGCGAGGGCATGTTTCGAGGAAGCGGATCGGCTTCGGCTGGATCGCCCCGACCTTGCGGCCTCGACGAGGTCGGCTCTGCGCGCCCTCCGAATCCTGGAGGATCGATACGGGGCGGCTTGACGCAGATCAGGGGCGGCTAACATCTCAGATCCGTGCTAGGTGGGGCATTAGGGGAGCCCTGAACCCGAAATCCTCTTCATGCGGGGCTGAATTCCCCGCCTGAGGATGGTGGTCGACCAGGTCGAGCGCCGGGCACGTGGTGTTGACAGGTTGGGTCCCGCGCGGCGGGGCTCCGTGAACCGGGTCAGATCCGGAAGGAAGCAGCCCTAAGCGGTAAGTCCCGGGCGACGTGGGGTTGCTCGATCCGAGCCAACGACCCGGAACGCGCTGGCAGGCGCCGTCCGAAGGCGGGGTGCACGGAACAAGCGGTCGGGCCGTCTGGTCCGAACGGGACGCGGCGCGGTAAGGTGCCGGTCACATCGGAGGGGTCGCATAGTCTGGCCTAGTGCGCGGCACTCGAAATGCCGTAAGGGGCGTGAGTCTCTTCGTGGGTTCGAATCCCACCCCCTCCGCCGAAGGCGGAGGGCCTACGCTCCGAAGGCGGAGGGCCTACGCTCCGAAGGCGGAGGGCCTACGCTCCGAAGGCGGAGGGCCTACCGGCCGGTCGGTAGCGGGGCGGAGGAACCGGCCGCGCAGGTCTCAGCGATCCACGCTTCCCCGGTCAGCGATCGCCGCTCGTGCGGTACCCCGAAAGGATTGACGACGGTCCTGATCGCTGGGGACAATGACCGGTGAACGGGACAATCTCGTCCCACCCCTCGACGCCGCCAGGCATGAGGAGGAATCCGTCATGACAACTATCGAAGAGCCGACGGTTCAGACGGGCCGTGTCCGGACCTTTTTGCTCAAGGTGATGGCACCCTTCGGTGGCCAGATGATTCCCGGCGGCACCCCCCCGGTCGTCGTCGAGAAGGCCACCGGCAGTCGAGTGAAGGGATCCCATGCGGCTTCAACGTCCTTGATAGGCGAGATGCAGGCCGACCTGCACACGATGTCGGCCGCCGAGTTTCGGGCCCGATATCTCGACTTCTAGCGGTCGAATGGACTCCACGCGCGTGCTCGGTCCGCCCCCGGCACTGAAGGTGGTTGGGGTTGGTGTTCTGGTCGCCGCCACGGCTGGGGCGTTGGTCGAAGAGGGACCGACGTCGCTTGCCTTCGCTGCTCTTGCGGTGGTAGTTGCCTGGCGCTTGTTCGGCCTGTCTGGCTCCTTCGACGGTAGGACACTGGATCTTCGA
>Ga0224512_10004089_pt1 | contig 12507 bp, 11 predicted proteins | sample SF_May12_sed_USG_4_FD_169103 | JGI IMG/M metagenome (GOLD analysis project Ga0224512, IMG submission 169103) | Sediment microbial communities from San Francisco Bay, California, United States - SF_May12_sed_USGS_13 | ecosystem: Environmental > Aquatic > Marine > Sediment | place: USA... | reverse complement strand
CGGGATGGCGATGGCGGCGGGCAAATTTTCCAATGCCTTCTTTTCCTGTTAAAATACGCGAGACGTTTTCTGGAACACAATATCGGCGAGACAGGGGCACACCGGCATGAACCGAATTTTCATGATCGCGGCATTGGTTTTGACCATTGGACTCCTCGGCTGCGAGGAAAAGGGCAAACAATCATTCATCACCATCGGAACCGGCGGCGTGACCGGTGTCTATTATCCGACCGGCGGTGCGATCTGCCGTCTTGTCAACAAATCCAAGGACAAGCACGGTGTGCGCTGCACGGTGGAGAGCACCGGTGGCTCCATTTACAACATCAACACGATTCGGGCCGGCGAATTGGATATGGGGATTGCCCAATCCGACTGGCAGTACCATGCCTACAAGGGCACGTCGAAATTCGCTAAAGCGGGGCCGTTCAAGGAATTGCGCTCGGTGTTTTCGGTCCACCCCGAATCCTTCACGGTGGTGGCGCGAAAGGATGCCAATATCCAGACCCTGGATGATCTCAAGGGCAAGAGGGTCAATATCGGCAATCCCGGGTCGGGCCAGCGGGCAACCATGGAAGTGGTCATGCGGGCGCTGGGGTGGACGAGAAAAACGTTCTCATTGGCATCCGAGCTCAAGCCCGCCGAACAGTCCCAGGCGCTCTGCGACAACAAGGTCGATGCCATCGTCTATGTGGTCGGCCATCCCAACGGCTCCATTCAGGAAGCCACCACCGCCTGCGATACGGTGATCGTCGCGGCCACCGGGCCGGCCATCGACAAGCTGATCAAGGATGCGCCGTACTATGCCAAGTCGACCATCCCCGGGGGCATGTACAAGGGCAATTCCAAGGATGTCGAGACCTTCGGGGTCAAGGCCACCTTCGTCAGCTCGACCCGCACCCCGGCCGACACGGTTTACCAGGTGGTCAAGGCGGTGTTCGATGATTTCGCGTCCTTCAAGACGTTGCATCCGGCGTTCGGGCATCTCGATCCCAAGCGCCTGGTCAAGGACGGCAATTCCGCGCCGCTGCATGACGGGGCGGCGCGTTACTTCAAGGAAAAGGGCATGATGTAATGCCTGGGGCCGCGGTTCGTCTTTGGCCGACGACTGGATGACGCCGCCGTCCCAGGGTTCGGCCGAAGACACAGTCAGAGCCACCGACAGCGGCGCCCGCGCCCCCGACGGGACGGCGGCGCGGGTGCTGTTCGCGGTGGCGCTCTGCTGGTCCTTGTTCCAGCTCTGGTATGCCTCCCCGCTGCCGTTCGTCCTGGGTGCCCTGAATCTCAATTTTGCCGAGGCGCGGGCGCTGCATCTGGCGTTCGCGCTGTTCCTGGCCTTCGCCGCGTTTCCCGCGGTGGGGTCGTCGCCCCGGGACCGGGTGCCCCTCCTCGACTGGGCCTTGGCGGCGCTGGCGGCGGCGGCGGCGGGATACATCCTGGTCTTCCAGGGGGATCTTTCCCAACGCCCCGGCGCACCGATCGTCCAGGATATCGCGATCGCCGTGCTCGGCATGATCCTGCTGCTGGAAGCGACGCGGCGGGCCTTGGGATCGCCGCTGGTGATCGTCGCCGCGGTCTTCCTTGCCTACGGATTCGCCGGACCCTGGATGCCCGACGTCATCGCCCATAAGGGCGCCTCGCTTTCCAAGATGGCATCGCATCAGTGGATCACCAGCGAAGGGGTCTTCGGCGTGGCCCTCGGCGTGTCCAGCAATTTTGTTTTCCTGTTCGTCCTGTTCGGGGCGCTGCTCGATCGCGCCGGGGCCGGGGCCTGGTTCATCCGGGTGTCCTACGCTGCCCTCGGCCATCTGCGGGGTGGGCCGGCCAAGGCGGCGGTGGTGTCTTCCGGGCTGACCGGCATGATTTCGGGGTCCTCCATCGCCAACGTGGTCACCACCGGGACCTTCACCATTCCGTTGATGAAACGCGTGGGCTTCTCCGGCGAAAAGGCCGGCGCGGTGGAAGTCGCGTCCTCGGTCAACGGACAGATCATGCCGCCGGTGATGGGTGCCGCCGCGTTCCTGATGGTGGAGTATGTCGGCATTCCCTATATCGATGTGATCAAGCACGCCTTCCTGCCGGCGGTGATTTCCTACGCCGCCCTGCTTTATATCGTTCATCTCGAAGCCTTGAAGGCCGGACTTGAGGGTCTGCCGCGCCCTGAATCGGACCGCCCACGGGACCGGTTGATCGGTTACGGCCTGACGGCGGCGGGCCTGCTCGCGGTCACCAGTGCGGTGTATTGGGGACTCGCCTGGGCCAAGGCCGTGCTGGGCCCTCTGGTTCCATGGGCCGCCATCGCGGTGCTGGGCGCCGCCTATATCGCTTGCCTCGCGCTTGCGGCGCGCAATCCGGCGCCGGACGACGGTGGCGAGATCGGCTTGGTGCTACCGCCGCTGGGCCCCACCGTGAAAGGTGGTCTGCACTACCTCGTGCCCGTGGTCGTGCTGATTTGGTGTTTGATGATCGAACGCCTGTCGCCGGGCTTGAGCGCTTTCTGGGCCATCGTCTGCTTGATCGTGATCCTGTTGACCCAGCGGCCGCTGCTGTGGCTGTTGTCGGCGCCCGGCGGTGGCAGCGAAGGACCTTGGACGGCGTTCTCGGTCGGCGTGGCCGACCTGTTCGCGGGCCTGGTTGCCGGTGCGCGCAATATGGTGGGCATCGCCATCGCTACGGCTGCGGCGGGGATCGTCGTCGGCACCGTCACGCTGACCGGCCTCGGCCTAGTGATGACCGAAGTGGTGGAGCTGATTTCCGGCGGCAACCTGATGCTGATGCTGGTCTTTACCGCGGTGATCAGCCTGATTCTCGGCATGGGCCTGCCGACCACCGCGAATTACATCGTCGTCGCCACGCTGATGGCGCCGGTGGTGGTGGCGCTGGCAGCCCAGGGGGGACTGACCGTTCCGTTGATCGCGGTGCACCTGTTCGTTTTTTATTTCGGGCTGATGGCCGACGTCACGCCGCCGGTCGGTCTTGCCACTTTCGCCGCCGCGGCGATATCCGGCGCGGATCCGATCCGGACCGGCGTGCAGGCCTTCTTCTACAGCGCCCGCACCATCGCGCTGCCTTTCATCTTCCTGTTCAATACGCAGCTCCTGTTGATCGCCATTGACGACACCCCGCACCTGATCATCACGATCGCAAGCGCCCTGGTCGCCATGCTGGTCTTTGCCGCCGCGACAATGGGCTGGTTCGTGGCGAAAAGCCGTGCCTGGGAAACCGCGGTTCTGCTTTTGGTCGCCTTCATCCTGTTTCGGCCGGGGTATTTCTGGGACAAGCTTTACGCGCCTTACGAACAGCGCCCGCCGGCCACGATCATGGAAGTGGTGGATACCCTTCCCGAGGACGGCTTTCTGCGGCTGACCGCCGAGGGGGCCGACGCGGAGGGAGAGACCGTCACCCGGGCCGTCGTCGTGCCGATGGGGGAGACCGGTCCGGCCGGGGCGCGGCTGGGCAGGGCCGGACTTGCCGTGCGGGTGGACGAACACGGGGCCCGCATCTCTTCCGTCACCTTCGGCAGTGCCGCTGAAAAAATCGGCCTGGCGGCGGGATGGGGGATCATATCGGTCAGCGTCCCGGCGGACCGGCCGGCCAAGGAATGGGCGTTTCTTCCTGCCTTGGTGCTGCTTGCGGGAATCTGGTTCCTGCAGGGACGGAGACGCGCCATTTCACCGTGAGGGAGGCGATCCATGTATGACTGCATTCTCGTGCCGGTCGATCTCGACCAACCGAGTTCCTGGGAGAAAGCCCTGCCTATTGCCGTTGAATACGCCCAAATCTTCAGCGCCCGGCTTCACGTGGCGACGGTCCTGCCGGATTTCGGCGCCGGTGTGGTGGGCAGCTACTTCCCGCCCGATTTCGAGGAAAAGGCGGGCCGCGAGGCACGTGAGAAACTTTCCTGCCTGGTCCGGGACAAGGTGCCCGCCAAACTGGACGCGGACTGCCACGTTGTGCACGGCACGGTGTACGAAAAAATCCTCGATCTTGCCGATGAGGTCGGGGCCGACCTCATCGTCATGGCCTCGCACCGGCCGGAATTGAAAGATTTCCTGATCGGCCCCAACGCGGCCCGGGTCGTCCGTCATGCCAGCATGTCGGTATTGGTGGTGCGCGGCTGAAAAAGCTGCGGACGGAATCTAAAAAGGGGGGCGGAACATAGTTCCGCCCCCAGTCTACTCAGGACCGCATGAGGGACAATCCCCGCTTCAGGCGGTCACTTGACCCGGTATTCAGCGGGAAGGAAGAACATGTGGTCCTGGGTTTCGCCCACTGCGGCGTGACACTCGGCGCAGAATTTCATCTTGGCCGAGCCTTTACCGTTGGTCGTGCCGAACACGGATCCATCCGGCATGATCATCGTGTAGCGCCAATCGCCCGATGCCTTGCTGAAACCCGCGCCCATCTTTTCCATCAGGAACAAGGGCCCGACGCTGACGCCCCCGGCCTTGGTGACCGAAAAGCTGTCCTTGGCCAGCACGGCGCCCTTCGGCATCTTGCCGGCATTTTCGAAGCCACCGTACTTGCTGGCCCTGGCATTGGCGTAGTTGTTGACGAATCGCCCGCCATGGGTAGACGACGGATAGGAGACGTGATTGTAGCGCCGCCACTTGGCCGAAGCCGTGGCCGCAGCATGCCCCGACTTCTGGTAGGCGTGCAGCAGCTCCGGCACGATGCAGTCATAGGCTTTGGCCGCCTCGGCGTTGGTCAGCTTGACCGACCCCCCCGCGCCGCACGGGTTGCAGGGATTGGCCGCGGCGCAGGGATTCTTCGCGGCGCAGGGATTGGCCGCGGCGCAGGGATTCTTCGCCGCGCAAGGATTGCACTTCGCCTTCGCCGCGCAGGGGTTCTTGGCGGCGCAGGGATTGGCCTTAACAAGACGGGGAACGAAGCAGCGCTTCGAGGCTGCCGCGCTCGCGCTGCCGCACGGATTGCAGGCATTTGCCGCACCGCAGGGGTTCTTGGCCGCGCAGGGGTTGCCCGCGGCGCAGGGATTCTTCGCCGCGCAAGGATTGCAACCAACTTTGGCCGCGCAAGGATTCTTGGCCGCGCAGGGGTTGCACTTCGCTGCCGCTTTCTTGACCGCGCAAGGATTGCAACCGCCTTTGGCCGCGCAAGGATTCTTGGCCGCGCAGGGGTTGCAAGCGGCGACCTGGAAACTCCGAGGCTGCGCCCGGGGCAGCATCCGTGCCGCAGGTTGGGCCGAGCGGGCGGTTGCTTGCGGGCGTTCCCAGCTCTCGCTCGCCGGGACAGGGGTTGATCCGGCGGCGAGCCCCGCAAGTCCGATCCCGGCGCCGACGGCCAAGGGGATCACGGTGCCCGACAGGAGTGTATTACGATAAATTTTCATGAGCCTCATCCTCGTTGTTCCCATGCTCATGGGGCGTATGATCGGTTCGTTAGGGACAAACTTCACAGCCAAGGTAGCTTGGCGCCCCGGCCAGACGAATTCAAAGTCGGTCACAATCCCGTGATTTGCGGAACATTCGGCGTTTCGTCCCTGGCGGCGGGCGGGGCCCGGCACTATTTTTTAAGGCCCGGGAGGGGGGCCGGTTGTGGTGCCGGTTGACCGATGGAGGACACGATGGTTGTGGACGAGACCGCCGAGATCGAGGAAAGCCGCTCAGCGTTTTCCCCCGAAACGTTAGACCGCGCGGCCCTGCAGCGGATGCTGGAGGCGGCGGAGGAGGCGCTTGAGATCGAGGTGTTGCTTGCCAAGACCGGCGACAACCTGGTCGGCGAGCTTCTCAAGAATGCCGGCACATTCTACGAATGGAACCATTATCCCGACGGCGACATCTACGATCCCGAAACCGGCAGCCAGTATTTCTATCATGCCCATCCGGCGGACGAACGAATTGGAGAACATGGGCATTTTCACACCTTTTTGCGCCCCGATGGCATGCCCGACGGGGTTCGCCCGGCGCCGGTCGTGGATCTTGAACTGCCGGAGGAGGAAAACGATGCGCTCAGCCATCTGGTGGGTGTTTCCATGAATTCCTTTGGCAAGGCCGTGTGCCTGTTCACCGTCAACCGTTGGGTCACCGGCGAGGTGTGGTACGGCGCCGAAGACGTGATCGCCATGCTCGACAGGTTCGAGATCGGCCACACCCAGCCGTCCTGGCCGGTCAACCGCTGGATCAGCGCCATGATCCGGCTCTATCGCGAAGATATCGCCCAATTGATTCGCGACCGAGATGCCGCGATCGCGGCCTGGTCGGACCGGCCCCTGCCGATTGACGAGGACACCGGAAAGCCCGTAACCAGTGTCTTCGAGAACCGGGATTTGGAGATCACATCCTTTCAGAATATTTCCGTCCCCGATCGGTGGGAGGCCCTGCGGGCGGCTCTCAAAGCCACGTGATGGCGACGGTGGGTGTTTTGACGCCGGCCGGGCCGTGGTCCGGGCGCCGGTCCCACAGAGGAGTAGCGGCGGTGCTGATCGGGCTGGTCGCGTTCACCGGTGCTGGCCTCGCGGCGCCGGCGCTTCAGGGCGCGGGGCCGAATCCGGTGCCCGAGGTCGTGCCCATCCCAGCCGGGCCGTTCATTGCCGGTTCCGGCCGGGCGGAGCGCGAGACGGCCTACCGGCTCGATGAGGCGGCCTACGGACATTCGGTCACCCGGCGCGACAGCTGGTATGAGAATGAGCCGGCCCGCGTGCGCCGCCGCACCGGCGCCTTCGCCATCACCAAGACGCCCATCACCAACGCGCAATACGCCGCGTTCGTCGCCGCCACCGGTCATCCTGCCCCGGACGTCGATGCCAAGACCTGGAAGGGATACGGCTTGATCCATCCCTATTCCCGCACCCGGCGCCATGCCTGGGCCGGGGGTCACCCGCCCCGCGGCAGGAGCCGGCATCCGGTGGTCATGGTGTCCCACGCGGACGCCCGGGCCTATGCCCGCTGGCTGTCGCGCCGCACCGGGCTCCGCTGGCGCCTGCCCAGCGAAGATGAATGGGAAAAGGCGGCGCGCGGTCCCGACGGCGCCATGTTCCCCTGGTCCGGTCCGTTCGACCCGGCGCGCCTCAACAGTCATGACGCGGGACCATTCGACACCACGGAGGTGGGCAAATTTCCGGCGGGGGCCAGTCCCTTTGGCCTGCTTGATGCCGCGGGGCAGGTGTTCGAATGGACCGCGACCCCTTCGGCGCCTGGGCGTTTCGTCGTCAAGGGCGGGTCCTGGGATGACAGGGGGTGCGGGGTCTGCCGGCCGGCGGCCCGGCACGGACGGCCCGCCGGCATCCGCCATATCCTGGTCGGCTTCCGCCTGGTGCGCGAGGGATAGGGCCCCTCGGGATCCTTGCGGATGCGAGAAGGGCCGGACATGAGCCCGGCCCTTCTGCGGCGCTGAACGCGCGGAAGACTCTATTTCAGGGTCTTCATGTAGGCGATGACGTCGTCGCGGTCCTTCTTGGACCGCAGACCGGCAAACACCATCCGGGTGCCCTTGACGGTCTTGCGGGGATTTTCCAGGTACTTGTCCAAGGTCGCTTCGTCCCATGTCAGGCCGGATTTCTTCATCGCCGGGGAGAAGCGGAAACCCTTGACCTCGCCCGCCTTGGTGCCAAAGACCCCGAACAGGCTCGGGCCGATCTTGTTCTTGCCTTCCCTGACGTCGTGGCAGATGGCGCATTTCTTGAAGACCGTCTTGCCCTTCGCCGCGTCGCCGTCGGCCAGGGCGCTGCCGCCGGAAGCCATCATGCCGACCACGAGCGTGGCGGCCAGAACACCGTATTTCATCATCTGTATTTCTCCTCAAATTCGACCGATTTCGCGCGGCGTTTCCTGATGGTTTCCTAGGCATTCCCACGTATTACAAGAGCGATACCCGTCGGTACCGGGAAAAACCAAGCTCCACCACCGTTTTAGTCGCGGCTGACCTATCATCTTCACTGGCTGAATGCAATACCGTAGGCCTGCTGGATCCCTACGATGCAAGGGGATTTCAGCTCCAAATTAAGCATGCGTTAATGCTTCAAACCAATAATCCGCCTCAATTCTATTGGTAGGGCCGGACCGCGGCAATATGCCGGGTGGCGGGAATATGGCTCTCCGAAACTTGCGAGGTCTGATGATCGTGAGCTTGACCAAACAAGATGTCGAACGGCTTCTGGTGGATCCCTCTGCGGAGGCGCGCGCCGATACCGCGCGGAAGATCGCCGAGGATTACCAGGACCAAGCCTTCACTCCCGAGCAGCGGGAAATGGCCCTTCAGATCTTCGAGATCATGGCGCGGGACGCAGAGGTCCGTGTGCGCCAGGCGCTTTCGGAGCATCTCAAGGAATGTGCGGATATTCCACGCGATATCGCCTTGGCGCTGGCCCAGGATGTCGACTCCGTTGCGATCCCGTTCCTCGAGGTCAGCCAGGCGTTGTCCGACGACGACCTGATCGAGATTATCCGCTCCGTCGGCGATGCCAAGCAATGCGCCATCGCGCGGCGTCCTAAGGTATCCGGACAAGTGTCGGAGACCCTGGTGGAGGTCGGCAGCGAACGCGTGGTCACGACGCTGATGAACAACGAAACGGCCACCGTCAACGAAGAGAGCCTCGAGCTTGCGCTCGACCGCTTCCCGCAGTCCGATGCGGTTTCTACGTCGGTGACCCGGCGCCCGGGCCTGCCCGTACAGATCGCCGAGCGTCTGGTCAACATGGTGTCCGAAAACCTGAAGGCCCATCTCGCCGGCAAGGAGACGCTGTCGTCCGACGTGACGTCGGACCTGATCATGCAGGTTCGCGAACGCGCGACCCTGGGTCTGGTCGATCCGCGCTTCGGGATCGGGGATGCCGAGCAGCTGGTGCGCTCGCTCGAGGAGAACGGCCGCCTGACCGGCTCGATCATTCTTCGGTCCTTGTGCATCGGTGATCTTACCTTCTTTGAGGCCGCTCTGGCGCGTCTCGCGCGGGTCCCCCTGATCAACGCCCAAGTTCTGGTCCATGACGAAACCCATCGCGGCCTTCAGGCGCTCTGGGAAAAGGCCGGCATGCCCGATGGCCTCTTTCCCGCCGTTGTCGTCGGCATGGAGGTTGCCGAGGAGATGGGCTACGACGGCGAGGCGCATGACCGCGAACGCTTCCGCCGGCGGATGCTGGAGCGGGTCTTGACCCAATGCGAAGGTACGGACCCCGCGAAGCCCAAGATCGATGCGGAAAACCTAGACTATCTGTTACGCAAGCTGGGCGACGTGTCCGGCGAGGAGACGCTCCGCCGGGCGGCCAATTAAGCGGCCGCCAATCCATTTTCTAAAGCCGGCGTCCCGATCCAGGGGCGCCGGTTTTTCTTTGCCCGAGGACGGGCCAGCCCCGGGCAACCGGTTTTATTTGCCGCGCGAGTGCACTAGACTCTCACGCCAATGACCGGCTACGCCCGGCCCCGCAAGCAAGGAAATGGCATGAGCGACAAGTCTGCGAACGGTGGCGCGCCCGCCTCCGGCCAACCCGCTCCGATGGAACAGGCCCTGGCCCATCTCCGGGCCGGCCGGTTCGACGAATCCCGGGAGATCTGCGAGACGATCCTGGCAAGCGATCCCGATAACATCGACGCGCTCTACGCCTTGGGATGGGTTGCATTCGGCCGGAAGGATCTGAAGACCGCGCTGGGCTGCTTCCAGCAGGTGGTCAAGCTCAACCCCAGGCACGCGCGGGCGCATAACAACATCGGCACGGTGTTGATGAATTTCGGAGACGCGGCGGGGGCCGGCCGGCATCTCGAGGCCGCGGTCGCTGCGGATCCCAATTTTACCGAGGCTTATAACAACCTCGGCGCCGTCAGGTTGGCCCAGAACGAACCCAATGCGGCTCGCACGGCGTTTGAGAAGGCGGCCGCGCTCGCGCCGAACGATCCCGGGACCCTGAACAACTTGGCCGCCGTCAAGCTCAGGCTGGGAAACGTTGACGAGGCCATCGCCGACTTCCAGAAGCTGGTGTCGTTGAAGCCCGATTTCGCCGATGCCCATAACAACCTCGCCAACGCGCTGAGGCGCAAAGGTCGGATCGTTGAGGCGCTGGCCGCGATCGAGCGCGGGCTGGAGGTTTCGCCCAAGGCGCCCGAACTGCTGGCCAATATGGGCGTTATGCAATACGAAACCGGGGATTACGTCGCCGCGCTTGCCGATTACGACCGCGCCCTGGAGGCGGCGCCCAGTCACCGGCGGGCGGCCTTCCTGAGGGCCTTCCCGCTCCTGGCATTGGGCCGCATGGGAGAGGGCTGGGCCGCTTACCTGAACAGGCCCAACGTGATCAAGATCGAGGGGCGGTTGCACCGCACGCCGTTCGCCGCCGATCTCGGCGGGACGGTCATCGTCCTGCGAAGCGAAGGCGGCGCCAACGATGATCTCGAATTCTTGCGTTTCGTTCCGGAGTTGGTGCGCCGGGGCGCGGAGGTGCGCATCGGCGCGGCCTCGGCCGCTGCCGCTGTGGCGCTGACCCTGGACGGCGTTACCGGGATCGCGCCGGAAGGTCCGGGGGGGGCACCCGGCGTACTGGAGGTGGCGCTTGGCGACCTTCCCTATCTGCTCGGCATCGAGACGACGGCCGACTTGCCGCCGCCGGCCCCGTTCAGACCCGATGAGTCCCGTACCGATGCCATCGCCGCGCGCCTCAATGCGTCCGGCAGGGGCCCGTTTACTGGGGTGACCTGGCAGCGGCTGGCCCGGGGCGGCGCGACGGCTGTGCCGCTTGACGGCCTGGCGCAAGCGCTCAAGGGCGGCGGCGGCACGCTCATCATGCTGCAACGCGGGGCCCCCTCGGATATGCTGGGCCGGCTCGAAACCGGGTCGGGCCTGCCGGTTGCGGACCTTTCGGACATGGTGGACGACATGACCGGCCTGTTGAGCCTGTTCACGCTGCTCAACCGCTATGTTTGCATCCCCGGCATCGGATTGTCGCTGCGCCAGGCCGTGGGCAAACCCGCCGACATCATGGTCCCGGCCCCGGTCGATTACCGGTTCGCGGGCACCGGTGAGAGCTCTCCTTGGTTCCCGGGCTGCCGACTCCACCGCGCGGCGCTGGGCCCCGATTGGGGGCCGGCCCTCGGCAGCCTGGCGGCTGCGCCGGCCGCCGATGGGTGAGCCGGGCCTCGTCCGCGCCCGGTCCGCGCGGAGCCGTTGCGCCGGCCGACCCTTGGGGGTATAAGGTCGGGCCTCATTCGGGGAGTAGCTCAGCCTGGTAGAGCACCACGTTCGGGACGTGGGGGCCGGAGGTTCGAATCCTCTCTCCCCGACCAATGAATACAACGGCTTAGATGTTTCGGCATCTAGGCCGTTTTTCGTTAAGTACACTTTTGAGTACATATTGGGCCCTGCGGGGCGGTAGTTTGATCCGTGCTACGATTTCACGCGATACTGACTGGCAGCACGTTTCGTCAGCGATAGGACGGACGATGGCAACTAACCGAAAGCGTGGCTTCCTAAAAGTTCTGCTCGGTAAATCTGGGCAGCCAGATCGTGTCGCCGATTCCTTCTATGAAGAGATCCGCAGCGATCAGATCAATTTGTATCAGCGATATCTGGACGCCCTTTTCACGGTAATCGACGTTGATAACTACTCTCGCTGGTCCCGGATCGAAGCCCACGATTCTGAGAGGCTAGATCGAGACGCCAAGCTGATAGAGAGGGTATGTCGGGAGGAAGGCGCGTCCCACGGGCTGGAGCCAGCGTTTCTGCAAACCATGATCCATCAATACGTTTTCGCTGACCAAGATATCCGGGAGGAGCACCAAAAGTCTTGGGCTGAGACAGTCGTATACAGTCGCAAAAGAAACTTTTTCCCTAGCGGTGAGCCGATCCTAAGACTCTTCGGATTAAAGGATGAGAAATAAGCGGTGCTAGACTTCCGCGGGATAATGACTGGCAACACGTTACGCCAGCTATAGGGAGGGAGCGATGACTGACAGAGCGAAGCACTGGCTTTATGCGCTGGGTATCCTTTGGGTTATCTACTCCCTCGGTGTTGCTCCATATGTAGCCGACACAACAGCAGCCTCAGTTTTACTCAGCATTGGCGTATTGGTTGCTGCGCTTTTGGGAGGCGGGCTGGTTGCGGTAGCGATGCGGTTGTTTCCGCTGGGGCATATCCTTTTTTTAGAGTTTTGGTTCGCCACCAGTGCCGTCTGCATCGCGGTATTAGGTGCCTTGCAAATCCTCGTCCTTGCGGACGTATTGCCGGGACGTGATGCGTTTAGAGGGTTAGGCTAAGAAGGACGACTGGCAACACGGGTTTGCCAGCGATAGAAGGTTGGGCTGCGCTGATCCAACCCGCCACTCCCGCCGCCACCATTTGACCGATCTGTTGCATCCGGTATTCGCGGAAAAGGCACTCTATCCGCCCGTGCTGTTGACAAGGTTCCCGATCATATTTCCCATTTTTCACACCTAAAAAAAGAGTAGATATGCTGCATCTAGTGGGGGTGTTGGGGCTGCTAATGAAAGCGGGCAGCTTCGTGACCGCTGGCGGTCTTGCTTGGTGGTCAGCAAGGCATCGGCTATGGCGCAGGGGCGCGCATATGACCC
>Ga0224512_10004088_pt1 | contig 12508 bp, 8 predicted proteins | sample SF_May12_sed_USG_4_FD_169103 | JGI IMG/M metagenome (GOLD analysis project Ga0224512, IMG submission 169103) | Sediment microbial communities from San Francisco Bay, California, United States - SF_May12_sed_USGS_13 | ecosystem: Environmental > Aquatic > Marine > Sediment | place: USA: California... | reverse complement strand
GCGATGCACTGCTTGATCGCCCGGAAGATCGCGCGCGACCCTGATTTACTGAACAAAGCCAGACTCAATCTCGAAAGATGGATCGAAAAGTCTGGTAGCCCGACTGCACCTTACCTGTTGGAATGGAAGGAAATACTCGATCGTCCGTGGCCACAGATTGCGAGTTTGATTACGAGCATGACGGACGAAGCGACCCGATTGCGGTCATCGTCACCGTTTGCCGGTGTGCTAACGGAAAAGGAGCGCGACAGAATTTATGCGGCGTTCAGAGCTTGAGCACATCATCAGGGCGAGTGGGGATATCGCGAAAGACGATGAAGTGATTATTATCGGCAACCAGGCGATTCTCGGTCAGTTTCCCGACGCACCAGAACAACTTCTGCGATCGATGGAAACCGATATCTATCCGAGAAACAAACCGGAACTGGCAGAGATGATTGACGGCGCAATCGGGGAGGGCTCGTCATTCCACGAACTCAATGGCTACTACGCGCAAGGCGTTGGTCCGGAAACGGCAGTCCTTCCATTTGACTGGGAGGCCCGGTTGGTACCAATTCAAAATGAAAACACTCAAGGAGTGACGGGACTGTGTCTTGAAGTACACGATCTTGCAATCTCAAAACTGGTCGCGGGCCGGACGAAGGACGTCGACTATGTGCAAGAACTTGCCCGACACAAGATGATCCGGAGACACAAACTGCTAGAGCGACTTTCGAAGACAGAATTGTCGGACGCAGAACGAGAGCTCGTAAGCGCCAGAGTCAAGGCGATAGCCTGTTGACAAGTTTGGTTCCAAATTCCTCCCAACACATGGTCATCACGTTATGCGCCAGGAAAGGACGGGGGCCGGGCATTACCCGGCGCATGGTCAACACTGCAGTGTCTGCGTTACAGGCGCCGCGGGATTTGGCCGGTCTCAGACGAACATCGACGCGGTCGTTGTGTAGGCCTTCATAACCAGTTCGTCGAGACTACGTGAACGGTTCTCCGCGTTGATGACTTCCACGCCATACGGTCCTTTATAGCCGGTTGCGAGGCAGGCACCCATAAACGCCGGCATGTCCCATTCACCTTCGCCGGGAAACTGGCGCTGCAAGACCGTTTCTTCGCCCAACGTCAGCCCTTCCGGGGTTTCGTTCCACCCGTCGTTGAGCTCGATACCAAGCAGGTAGTCCGATGGCATCGTGACGATCTGCTCCATGGTCACGCCCATCTTGAACATGTGCCAGGCGTCCACCATGACGCCGCCGTTCTCCGCGCCGGCGTTGACGCACATCTGGATCGACTGATCGAAGTCGTCAATCATCGCAAACGGCATCATTTCGAACAGGATGTTCGTACCGGCGTTTGCCGCATCCGCGCAGACGGCGGCAAAAACGTCGGTCGCCTGGTCGAGCGTGGTCGGTGTGTTGAAAAAGTCGCCCACTTTGACGTGACGGGCGCCCAGCGCCTCCGCCCAGGTCAGCAACCTGACCTTATCGGCTTCCGCTGCCGCCACGGCGTCGCCGCCGGTGAGCCACCCCGCGAGTTGCAGGAATTCGAGCTCGAGGTGCGCGATGCCGTTGTCATCGAGGATCTTTTTCATGTCCGCGAGCGAATGGCGTTCGAGGGTGTGCTCCACGTCGGCATGCCATAGCCCGATACCCCTGAATCCCGCGCGCGCGGCCGCCTCGACGCGGTCACGGAAATCGAACAGGCTCCATTCGCGACCGCCGGTTCCGGGGTTTACGTCGCCCGCGATGGTCCAGTACGACGCCAGTAGGTCAGGGTGCGAAGCCGGAGTTGCCGGCGCGGTCGCTATGCTCGCCGCCTGGCCCGGTGCCGCCTCGTCGTCGCCGGAACAGCCCGGGAGTCCACCGATTGCCGTCGCGCTTGCAACGACGGAGGCATCTTTGAGGAACTTGCGTCGATCCATTCGTCTGCTCTTCAGGCGTTGTTGACATAGCCGTAACGAAGATTGCTGCGGCCCTCGTTAAGCGCGACGAATTCGTGTCTCATCGACGTGATCGCGTCGGCCGAAATATCGGCCAGCGTGTCGTCCGGATCGAGACCGTAAATCCGGGCTGCGTTGTTCGCGAAGATATTGCTCTTCAGCGGGCCTTCGGGCGCACCGAGTTCGGGATATCCGTACTTTTGCTGAAGATCCTCCGGCATTTCCAGGCGACGCAGGGCTTCGATCTGCCATTGCGGCGATCCATACCAGACGGAATCCGTACCCCAGACTATCTTGTCGCTGCCGAGACCGTTGATCAACTGGCCCAGCATCGCGGCAGCAAGTCGGGGGGTTGTCACCGACGTCGTCGCGAAGCAGGTGCCGAGTTCGGCGTAGACATTGTCGACGCCCCACTTCTCGGGGATCTCCGCGAGATCCGTCACCCAGTCAATGCGGCCGGTCTTCGCGAATTCGGCCATCGGGCCTTGCGGAATCTCGAGGAACGGGCGTAGCGCCGAGTGATAGATGATGAAATTCAGTTCGGGCCAGTCTTTCGCAGCCTTGCCGAGATCCCAGACGGTCGCATACTCCCAGAGTTCGGGCCAGGTTTCCCTGTAGTTTGCCGGCATCAGGCCTTTGTGAATACAGACGTTCCTGACGCCGGCTTTGACGGCTTTTTCGTAGAACGGGTACACGAGTTCCTCATCGTCCAGGCGCCAGTTCGATTTGCGTTTCGTCTGGAACAGCGGATCGCCGATCGTGTACCCCTTCCAGCTGTCCGGCCTGAGTTCGTCGAGCGTGTAGTCGACGACGTCCATGAAGTCCGGCTCCTTCGGCTGAATGATGCCGTGGGCGAGCATACGTCGTGAGCCCGCAACGGTGTTCACAGATTGCCGGGCGGATGCGATCTGCTCATTGGTCAGGAACCTGTTTTCTTCATCGTCGACCGGCGAGCCTGACAGGATCACGACCTTCGTGTCGCTGTCGACAAAGATCTCCTTCACATAGTTGGAGAACTTGAACCGGTCGAGTGTAATGTTGTCCTCGAGCGCCGGGTTCCAGTGGGCCTTCGCGAACTTGCGCAGACCCGTAATGTCTTTCGTGTAGTCGTCGCGGACGAAGTGCGTCTGGCAGTCGAATATGAACTGCTTCGACAGTTCGCCGGCGCGGGTTGCCGCTGCCCCCGGCTCCATCGTTTCTGCTTTGGCGACGTTGTAGAGTGGACCAAAGACGTCGTTCATGGCGACGAAGGCGGCGGCCATGCCGGCTGCAGAGCCCAGAAACTGGCGGCGACTCATGCCGTGACGCGGCCCTAAGACGTCGGCGAGTTCCCTGATACGGGTCTCGACCCGTTTCTGTTCAGGAGTCTGGGGCAGCGGATTGAACTCGCCGTTCGAAATCATCTGCGTCGGAATGGGTGAGGCGAACGTCGTGTTTTCCGCTGGTTCCAGGTTCTTCAGGTCATAGTCGCTCAGGTATCGCATGTCTGTCCCCGTCAAAAGATCAATTGCGGCTGGTTCGCTGGCAGCGATTCACCGGTCGCCGGCTCGGAGCAGCGCGAGCTGCGGGCCCTGACTGGGGGAACACCGTATGCCCCGTCGACGATGGTAGCGCCGCGTTACACGGTAATCGACCGTAAGCAGCCGGCAAAAAAAGGGGAACCGAAATTCCCCTTTTCGCATGTGCCGGCGGTTCCCGGTCAGAAAAAGTTGCGACGGATCGTGAGCATCCAGGTGCGCGGCAGTGCCGGCGCCGCATAGTCGATTCCTTCGGAACTCCCGTCCTGCACGTAGTACAGGTACTCCTCGTCGGTGAGGTTCTTGCCTTCGAGCTTGATAGTCCAAAGATCATCCGGCGACCTGAGTGCGATCGAGCCGTTCAGCAGCGTGTAGTCACCTATGAAGGAGCCGGACTCGTTGTTCGGCTCGGTGAAGATATCGTCCTGAAAGTTCGCATCGAGCCGGGCGAAGAACGTACCCCGGGGCCCACCGGCCGAGTACTGGGCACCGATGCTCCACGTCGTCTCCGGCGAGAACGGCGTGATGCCGTTCGGATCGACGTCCGCGCCCTCGACCAGGCTTGTCCACTTGAAGTCGAGCGATGCGAACGTCGCTTCCACCGTGAAATTGTCGGTGATCGCAGCGTCGAACTCGATTTCGAATCCGTCGACGTCGGCGTCGCCCGCGTTCAGCGTCGCGAGGCACGGGTTGGCCTGAGCGAACTGCGGACAGAAGCTGAAATTCGCCTGGATGTCCTGGTAGTCGTTTATGAAGTACGCGGCATTGAGGCGGGCCCGGCCGTCCCAGAAGTCCGACTTCAGGCCGACTTCGAAGGTACCCAGTTCTTCCGGGTTGATCGACACGATCTGGGAGTTGAAGAACGGCCGCGGGTTGTTGCCACCGCCCTTGTAGCCCGTCGAGTACGAGCCGTACACCAGCGAGTTATCAGCAAATTTGTAACTCAGCGCGAGGCGATAGTCGGTCCGCGTGTCCGAGAAACTGGCCGATTCGCCGGCGACGTCGGAGATCAGGCAGTTCGGCGGGTTATTCGCTCCCTCCGGAGTCCCCGGCGCTCCAAGGCAAGGCTGGATCGCGCTCAGGTCCGGATTGCGCCGCTGGAACGTGTAGTCTTTCTCGTCATCGCTGAAACGAATACCCGCATTGATCTCGAAGCTCTCGCCGACATAGAACGTGCCGTTCGCGAACGCGGCCAGGTTCGTGGTTTCGACCGGGTCGGGACCGTGGATGAAGTCGAAGCCGACGTAGCCGAGGCCGATACGACCGGTCACCGGCGTCTCCGAGTTGTGGTAGAACGCACCGACCGTCCAGTCGAAGCTGTCGGACGAACCGCCGCTCAGGCGAAACTCCTGGCTGAGCTGCTCCTGGTCGACGTACTGGTAAAGATACCCCAGCGGGATCGGCGTGCCGTCTTCATCCTGACCCCAGCCGCTCGTCAGCTCCCGGAATGAGGAAATGGACTTGAAGGCAAGGTTGCCGCCCAGAAGCCAGTCGATTGAAAACGTAAAGTCGCGCGCTTCGAGCGTTTTCTCGCGCGTGATCTTGACGCCGCTGCGCGAATCGTCGTAGGTCGCGTAGTTGACGTACAGGCTGTTCGGGCTCAGCGGGTCACAGGATTGCGGTCCGTAGGCGAGGAACAGGCAGCCCGGCGGCGTGGCGATCGGTGCCCCGCCGTACGAATACGGCAAGGGAGCAGCGTTGTCCCACAGGAGAAAAGGAATGCCGAGTCCGGCCGTATCGAATACGGGTGCCAGCGTCTGGCCGAAGTTGACCGGCACGTTCGGGATCGGATCGCTGTCTTCGTCGACGATGTTGAAACTGAAGTTGAGCTCGACATCGTCGTTGGGAGTCCAGCGGAACGCCATGCGCGCGGCGGTATAGTCTACGCCGCCCTCGGTGCCGGTGACGCAGCCCTCGATCTGTCGGACGACCGGGAATCCCAGGCCCGGATGCGTGCACCCGTAGTCGAGGTTCTCGACGTAGCCGTCACGCGACAGCGACGTACCCGATACACGGCCCCACAGTTTGTCCTCGATCAGCGTGAAGTTCGTCGCGCCGCGGACCCTGACGGCGTCGAACTCGCCGAAGCCGGCTTCGACGAAGCCGTCCAGATCGCCGCTCGGCTTCTTGGAGTAGAGCTTGATGGCGCCGCCGATCGAGTTCTTGCCGGCGAGCGTGCCCTGCGGCCCGCGCAGGACTTCGACGCGATCGAGGTCGAGCAGCTCGAGCACGGCGCCGGTGATGCTGGCGTAGTAGACGTCATCGACGTAGATACCGACACCGGGTTCGACCGACGGAATGAAGTCGATCTGGCCGACGCCACGAATGTATGCCGTCAGGGAGTTTCCGCCGAAAGCACCGGCCTGGGTCAGCGTGACATTCGGAGCTTGTGCTGCGATCTCGGCGACCGAGAGCTGGCTGCGCTGCTCCAGCGTGTCGCCGGAAATCGCCGTGATCGCGAGCGGCGTATCTTGAGCGCTCTGCTCCCGGAACTGCGCCGTGACGATGATTTCTTCGAGTCCGCCGGATTCATCCTGCGCGATAGATGGAGCAGACAATGAGAATATGCCCAGTGCTGCGACGACGCTCCCCGTAACTGCGGCCAACGAGTACTTCATGATTAACTCCCCTCAGACTTAATTGGATGATACGCAGACCATCACTTTGAATTATGGGATTCCTTTCGTGCGCCAGCCCTCGTGGTATGTCTCGCGAGCAAGGCGACTGCAGAGAATCGGACTGACAATAGCACGAACCTCGATCTGCTTGTGAGGCTCGACGGTCGTCTTTGCGGTGCCGCCGTTTTCTTCGCCCCAGACACTTTGACCTCGGCGCCGACCGGAATTCTCGCATCCACGGTAGCAAGGCCGAGCGCCTGCTTATCATTGTAACTGTAGCCCGAGAACATGGACAGACCAACGATATTGCCGTCCGCGTCGACGACGCTGTCGTAGTTCGATGAGGCATAATTAACGAGCGGAAGATCAAAGAACTCGTACGGTTCACCATCCGGGCCGAACAGTGACGGGACGATTTTCGTCGACGACCGGGTAGACGTAGGCTCCGATCTGCGAGTTACGCAGCATACGGACGACATTTTTTTGTCAGCGAGGATCTGCTCTGGATTGCCTGCAGACATGAGTCCCCTGTCTTATTATTGCTGTGCGCTTGGCGATGGATATTGTTCTAAATCATAGCATTTTTTGTATGTAACACGAACAGTTTTTGGTTCCCGGAGGGGCGAGCCGTTAGCCTGGATTCGTGATGACCACTTTGCCGAACAGCTCCGGCGACGCCTGGTAATCGTAGGCCTCCTGTGCCTGTTCGAAATCGAAAACGCGGTCGATCACCGGTCTGATACGGTGCCGGTCTACGAAGGCGTTCAAATCCGTTGCCATCTCCACGGAGCCCACGAAGATGCCCCGCAGGCTCGCGTTCTTTACCATCAGCGACTTCGGATCGGACTCGCCGTCCAAGGACAAGACACCGATCAGGGCGATCTCGCCGCCGAAGCCCACCGCCTGCATGGACTGCGCCAGCGTGCCGGGCCCTCCGACTTCGACTACGTGATCGAAGCCGCCACCAGCGAGCTCGGCCGTTTTCGCGCCCCAATCCGGGTCTGTGCGGTAATTGACCACGGCCTCAGATCCGAGGTCCTGCAGCCGCTTGCTCTTTGCCGCGCTGGACGAGGTCGCTATGACCCGCGCGCCGGCCGCGCGTGCGAGCTTGAGTGCGAGCGTGGACACGCCGCCGCTGCCCAGCACCAGCACTGTGCTGCCTTCGCGCACGGGCCGCAGCCCCGCCATCAGTGCGTTCCACGCCGTCACGCCGGCACAGGGCAACGTCGCCGCTTCTTCGAAACTTAAGGATTCCGCGATTGCGTAGACACCTGCTGCCGGCAGGACGACGAAATCGGCGAGCATGCCGGGCGCCGGCGGCGCACCCAGCGCCGCACCCATGTTCGGTGTCGGTGGCCCGGCCAGCCAGCCCTGAAAAAATGCGCCCGCGGCTCTGTCGCCGGGTGACCAGGCATCGACCCCTTCACCGACCGCGTCGATGACGCCCGCACCGTCCGACAGCGGCGTGGCCGCTGTCACCAGCGGACCGCCGAAGTAATGTCCCTCGGCGACCAGCCGGTCGCGGTAATTGAGGGAACACGCGTGCATGCGCAGGCGCACTTCGCCTGCCGCCGGTACCGGCGCCGGTGTCTCGATCATTTCCATTTGGGCCGCCGAAGTGCAGCCAACAGGCAAACGCCACGCACGCATGATTTCGCCGGTCGTCATGGTTATTCCTCGTCCTCGAGCGCCTTGTCCTCATTGGCGCGTTTGATCACGTAAAGCCGGATCGACTCGACCTGGTCGGCGGTCAGGGTCTCGGCAAAACCAACCATGCCGCGATCCTCGAGCGGACCCTCGAGCGTGATCGAGCGCCAGGCGTCCGCGACGCCCAGCATGCTGCTGCGTCTGAGATCCGGGAGCAACGAGCCGCCGTAAGCAGCATCGCCGTGGCAGACCCCGCAGAAGCGTCCATAATGCCTGGCACCCTCCGCCAACTGTTCCTCGGATCCGGTGACTGGCGGCGGATTCAGCGGCGCAATGACTTCCGGTTGCGGTGGCGGCAGCTCCGCGCCGCCGCCGAGCTTGAACACGAGCAAACGCGACACATTGCGAACCGGTCCTGCGACTTCGGCGAGCACGCCGGTTGCGAGCGGATAAATGCCGCCCCAACCGGCGAGTACTGCGACGTACTGTTCGCCGTCAATGAAATACGTCATCGGGGCTGCAATCACGCCGGTCTGCGCATTCGTCGACCACAGTTCGACACCGGTTTTCGCATCGTAAGCGGCAAACGCTTCGGGCGCATGCCCCTGGAAGACCAGGCCGCCACCCGTCGCGAGCACGCCGCCGTTCCAGGGTCCCTTGAATGCGGCCCGCCAGCGTTCCTGCTGGTCGACCGGATCCCAGGCAACGAGTGCGCCCGTCGTCGCCGCCATAATCTCGCTGCGAATCTGAGGATTCGCGGGCATGGCCCCGGCCGCGAAGTCAGCACCGGTGTTGAATCCCTGCGACTTGCTCTCCCAGTTCGCGTCGAGAATGTACGGAAAAGCCGTTAATAGCACCGGGATGAAGACGAGCCCGCTATCGGGGTCGAACGCCATGGGCTGCCAGTTGTGAGCGCCGCCGGGCCCGGGCGTCACCAGAGTCGGGACGCCGGTCTTGTCCCAGCGCGCCTCCGGGACTTCGACGGGCCGACCGGACTCCATATCGATGCCGGTTGCCCAGGAGACGGGAACGAAGTTGTTGGCCGAGATGAGGTCCCCGGTCGCACGATCGAGCACATAGAAGAATCCGTTTTTCGGTGCCTGCATCAGCACTTTGCGGGTCTCACCGTCGATCACCAGATCGGCAAGCATGATGTGCTGCGCGGCCGTGTAGTCCCAGACGTCGCCGGGTGTGGTTTGATAGTGCCACACGTACTCGCCGGTCGCCGGACGCAACGCAACGATCGAAGCCAGGTAGAGATTGTCGCCACCGTCCGGTGAACGGTAGGTCTGGCTCCAGGGGCTGCCATTGCCCACGCCGATGTACAGGAGGTCGAGTTCCGGGTCGTAGGCCATTGCGTCCCAGACCGTTCCGCCCCCGCCGAGCCTCCACCACTCGCCGGTCCAGGTCGACTCGGCCGCCCGGAGATACGCGGCCTCGTTGCGGCCCGGCGCGTCGGGCACGGTGTAGAAGCGCCACAGCATTCGACCGTCTTCGGCGTCGTAAGCAGAGACGTAGCCGCGTACCCCGAACTCGGCGCCGCCGTTACCAATGATGACCCTGCCATCGATGACGCGCGGCGCCCCGGTAATCGTGTAGCCCTTCGACTGGTCCACGGTGACGTTCGACCAGACGGGCTCACCGGTTTCGCGATCGATCGCGATCAAACGGCCGTCCAGCGTACCGAGGTACAGACGCGTACCCCAGGCCGCGAGTCCGCGATTGACGACATCGCAACAGGCCTTGGCCGCCGTCTTGCCGGGCACCTCCGGATCGAACTGCCAGAGCAACTCGCCGGTTGCGCCATCGTACGCCTTGACCTTCGACCATGCGGTGGTGACGTAGATACGCCCGTCGATGACCAGCGGGGTAGCTTCCTGCCCGCGCGCGGTGTCGAGGTCTGCAAACCAGGCCAGGCCCAGGTCCTTGACGTTGTCGGTGTTGATTACATCCAGGGGTGAGAAACGCTGTTCGTCGTACGTCCGGCCATACGTAAGCCAATTTGCTGCGTCCGCAGCCTCTAACGCTTCGGCGTCGATGTTCGGCACCGGCACAGCCCGGCTTGTTTCCGTGTCTCGTGGCGAACACGCCGCCAGCAAAAGTATCGCCGCCACGACCCAACCGACTCGTGAGTGCTTGCACATCCGGATCGCCCTCTCTTGATTCGTATGCGTTGCATACCATCGGCCGGACGGGCGGGTCAAGCCGGGCTACTTCCCGCCCGGAGACAATTTCGCGCTCGGCGACGAGACACTTGCCTTTACGGCAGCCGCGTTTGTTTGGCAACCACGCTGAAGCGACCGCAAGAATACCTGTTGTCTGCAATTCGCAATGACGTTTGTCTTGCGATTGATTGCGGGTGTCCGTAGTGGCTGGCCGGACAGGACGTTCGAGTTGACCGCGCGACTTGCACGAATCCCGGATTCGTGTATCGCCATTACCGAACCTCAATGGTAAGTTACGCAAACAAATTCATTGGGGGCAAAGTTTGGATGACGGTCTATAAAGAGACACTGGCTTTCACAACGCCTCATGTCGAAGGCGACGACGACATTGGCGAGATCCAGACCATCGTCGGCTTTCACATCAGGCTGGCGCACGGTGCGGCCCACCGACACTTCATGCAGACATTCTCGCACCTCGACCTGACCCAGAAACAAGTGACCGTGCTATGGCTCGTTGACGATCATCCTGACATCGCGCAGACGGGTCTGTCGAAGCGTATGCGCATGGACCGTGCGACGACGATGGCCATCGTCAAGCGACTAGAGAAGCGGGGCTGCGTGAAGCGCACGAAGTCGAAGACCGACGGGCGCAAACTGGCGCTCAACCTGACGGCGGCGGGGCGTAAAGCGCTAAGGACGGCCAAGCGTGCGATTCGAGAGCACGAACGGTGGCTCAAGGCCCGGTTCACCGAGAAAGAGACGCGACAACTGATCGAGTTGCTGACGCGAATCCACGAGTGACGGGCAGGGTCGACTCAGCGAGGGACTTATGACAGACAGCAATCCGAAGGCGATCATGGAGCACGGCCCGATGAACGCGGCGCAGTGGGCCGCGGTCGTCGTCACCGTCGGGCTGAACGCGCTCGACGGCTTCGACGTGTTGTCGATCAGCTTCGCCTCGCCCGGTGTTGCTCGCGACTGGGGCCTTGGCCCCGCGATGCTGGGCTGGATCCTGTCAATGGAATTGCTCGGCATGGCACTGGGTTCCGTGTTCCTGGGGCCGGTGGCCGACAAGATAGGCCGGCGCAAAACGATCCTCGGATGTCTCGTAGGCATGAGCATCGGCATGTTTGGTGCGGGGTACTCCGCGAGTGTCCCGGTGCTGCTCGGCTTCCGATTGCTGACCGGCCTGGGAATAGGCGGCATGCTCGCCTCCATCAATGCCGCGGCAGCCGAGTTCTCGAACCGGCATTGGCGCGGACTGGCAATGGCCTTGATGGTGATCGGTTATCCCATAGGCGGAATCTTCGGCGGTCTGGTCGTGCGCGAGATCCTGCAGGTCGGCACCTGGCACGACATATTCATCTTTGGCGGCTGGGCAACCGCTGCTTTTGTCCCGATCGTCTTGTTGCTGGTGCCCGAGTCCCCGGCGTTTATCGATCGGCAGCGAGGACCCGGGGCGCTGGAAACGGTTAATCGCGTGCTCGCCCGATTTGGCCATCCGCCGGCGACCGAGCTGTCGCACGTCGACCCGGCTGCACCCAAAGCCTCGATTGCGGATATCTTCAAGCCCGGTTTGCTGCTGACGACTGTCCTGGTTACCGCAGCGTACTTTGCCCACATCACGAGTTTCTACTTTATCGTCAAGTGGGTTCCGAAGATCGTGGTCGACATCGGTTTCGAGCCCCGGGCAGCCGCAGGTGTACTTACCTGGCTGAATGTCGGCGGCGCCACGGGGGGCGCGATCTTCGGATTCATCGCTACGCGTATCAACCTGCGGCCGCTGACCATGGTCACGCTGGTGGGCGCAACGCTGATGATCGGCTGGTTCGGTCGCGGCGCCGATGACCTGACGGCGCTGACCGCCGTCGTCGTGTTTGCAGGCTTTTTCACGAACGCCGCCATCGTCGGGCTGTACTCGCTGTTTGCGAAGGTGTTTCCCACGCACGCGCGCGCGACCGGAACAGGTTTTGCCATCGGTGTCGGCCGAGGGGGTGCGGCGCTTGCGCCGGTCCTCGCCGGCTACTTGTTTGAGGCCGGTTTCGGGCTGCAGTCGGTTGCCATTGCGATGGGTTGCGGCGCGTCGCTGGCCGCGGTGTTGTTGTTCTTCCTCAAGGACCGTGCTGCGGACTAGTGCGCAGCACAGATTGACGCCCTTGCGTTCAGTCGCCCGCGATTTCCCGTTCGGCCCGTGCTTTGAGGATGTGCTTTTGCAACTTGCCGGAAGCCGTCCGGGGCAGGGCGTCGGTGATGACCGCGGACTTCGGGACTTTGAAACTGGCAAGGCGTTGCCGGCAATGCTCGAGCACTTCTTCCGCGTTGATGCTACGGCCCGGTGGCGGAACGATATAGACGCGTCCGACCTCGCCCCAGCGTTCATCGGATACACCGATTACCGCGCATTCGGCTACGCTCGGTAGCTCGGAAATCGCCGCTTCGACCTCAGCCGGGTAAACGTTCTCGCCTCCGGAAATGAACATGTCTTTTTTGCGATCGACGATGTAATAGAAACCGTCCGCGTCTCTCATGGCCGCGTCGCCGGTCCTGAACCAGCCGTCGCAAAATGCTTGTTCGGTGATTTCGGGTTGATTCCAGTAACCGCGCGTGATGCTTGGCCCGCGCACCCAT
>Ga0224512_10004087_pt1 | contig 12510 bp, 5 predicted proteins | sample SF_May12_sed_USG_4_FD_169103 | JGI IMG/M metagenome (GOLD analysis project Ga0224512, IMG submission 169103) | Sediment microbial communities from San Francisco Bay, California, United States - SF_May12_sed_USGS_13 | ecosystem: Environmental > Aquatic > Marine > Sediment | place: USA: California... | reverse complement strand
TCCAGTCCTTTTTTCGTTCCCGGGCGGTCGCGATACCCTTTGTGACGTATTTTTTTGCGCTTTCAATATTGCCGCGGAGCAGTTCGAGTTCGCCCAGGGAATCGAGGATTCCGGCGATATGAGAGTGATCGACTTCCTTTGCAATTCTCAGGGCCTCGAGAATCATCTCCTCGGCACGTGTCCAGTTACCCAGAATCATCAGGTTCATACCGAGGTTGTTGTAAGCGGCAACGGTCTGAACTTTATGCTCGGTTTTTGAAAAGAACTCGATCGATTTCTCAAGACACGAAATTCCCTCGTGGGGTTCACGGTGGAACCAGTAGGCTCCGGACATGTCCGAGTAAATTTTGCCAAGCAAAAACGGCGCGGTCCTGTCGCCGATGATCTTTATCGCAAGGTTGAAATGTTCAAGGGCCTGTTTGCTGTCACCCTCCTGGTGATAGGTCATCGCGATCGTGTGATAGGCGTCAGCCATGCCCCGCCAGTCACCCTGTTCGCGGTACTCAGAAAGTCCGTGGCGCGCATTATCGCGGGCGATCGGGTATTCGTTGAGCTTCCTGTAAACCCGCGCGATTGCAACATAAATCTGACCGAGATGCCCGGCAAGCTTTTCTTCCTGAGCTTTTTCAAGCGAGAAGTTCAGAAGTGCTATGGCCTTCGGGTTATCATTCGCGTTACTCAGTGATATCGCGAGTTGATTGAGCACGAGTACCTGTGTCTCAGGAGTAAGTTCTGCGAGGACTTCCTCGTCATCGTAGATATCGATTACATCCAGGGCCCGGTCGTATTGCCCCAGCGTCTCCAGGGAGTAGGATAAAAGGCATGTGACTAGTGCTTTGTTTTCGGGAGAGAGTTGATAGGTCTTGAGCGTTTCGGTCAGTTTCTGTTCCGCTTTTCCGGACAGACCTTCGACCAGGTTCTCTCCCACATCAGAGAGAATCGTGGAGACGGTTTCATCCGATATTCGTCTTTTTCCCGGCGGATTTGCCAAACTGACCCTCCTTGGTCGGTAGTCGGTTCACTTTTGGGAACTCATAACACGTTTTGTCCGTTGAACTTATAAGATGTTCAATCGGACAGAATTTTCACGAATCTCCGCAAATCAACTAATCAATGAGGGACTTTGGCCGCGCAAAAATCGCGGTTGAGGCTTAAAATTATCAAATACGTGCCCGTTAGTCCATTATTTATGGGCCTAATCCAAGATTGGACTCACAAGTCGGATTTGTGACATGCTCTCTAAATCATATCAATTGGAGTTTGGGATTTGAACGCTGAAGAAAATCGCTTAGATCAAGCCGAAGGCCGAGCCCGGGACTGGAAGCTATGGGGCCCCTACGTAAGCGAACGCGCCTGGGGAACCGTGCGTGAGGACTATTCTCCGGATGGCTCGGCGTGGGATTACTTTCCCTTCGAACACGCACACCTTCGCGCTTTCCGCTGGAACGAAGACGGAATAGCCGGAATTTGCGACCGAAAACAGCGGATATGTTTTTCGCTTGCGTTCTGGAACGTAAATGACGAAGTCCTCAAAGAAAGACTGTTTGGACTTGCAGGACCCGAGGGCAATCATGCCGAGGATGTAAAAGAGTATTACTATTATTTGGACGCGACTCCGACCGCCTCGTATCTGAAGTTTCTTTACAAATACCCACAGTCTGCATTTCCGTATAGTGATCTTCGCGATGCAAACCGCAAGCGCGGAAAAGACGACGACGAGTACGAGCTGGTCGACACCGGGATTTTCGACGACGATGCCTATTTCGACGTATTTATCGAATATGCAAAGGCTGAGTATGACGACATTGTGATCCGGGTTACCGCACACAACCGGGGTTCCCGAAAGGCACCGCTCCACCTTTTGCCGACCGTGATGTTTCGGAACAGGTGGTCATGGGAAAACGATTTGGCGGATAAACCTTCTCTGAAAAAGGCCACGGGCAGAGGGCTGCCCGCGATCGATCTCAGCGAACCGAAAAGGGGCGAGTACAGGCTTACCTGTACGGGCCGGCCCGAACTACTGTTTACAGAGAACGAGACAAATTTAAAGGAGCTTTACGATGTCGAGAATCCCTCCCCGTATACGAAGGACGGGATCGGCCGTTATGTCGTCGGAGGCGAAAAGGAATCGGTGAATCCCAGGGGAACCGGGACAAAAGCCGCAGCCCACTACAGGCTCCAGATCGAAGGCGGAGGAAGCGCATCAGTATATCTGCGGCTGGCGCGTCCGGATTCCGAGCGGCCAGGCGCGGAAAAGGACTTCGTCGAAGGCTGCAAAGAGGTTTTTGAATCTAGAATTGAGGAGGCCGAGGAGTTTTACAGGGGAATCGTACCGGATGCGCTTGGCGAGGATTCAAAACGGATCATGCGGCAGTCGCTCGCAGGAATGGTGTGGTCAAAACAGTTTTATCATTATGTCGTCAGGGAGTGGCTTGAGGGCGACCCCGCGTCACCGAAACCGCCCGAGGTCCGCAAAAAAGGCCGCAACGCCAGCTGGCGGCACCTCTATAACGACGACGTCGTGTCGATGCCGGACAAATGGGAATACCCCTGGTACGCCGCATGGGATCTTGCATTTCACTGCGTTCCACTGGCGCTCATCGATCCGGATTTTGCCAAACGACAGCTACTCTTGTTGCTGAGGGAATGGTACATGCACCCCAATGGGCAGATTCCGGCGTACGAGTGGGCGTTTGGGGATGTAAACCCGCCCGTTCACGCATGGGCCGCACTTCGCGTATACCAGATCGAGAAAAAAAAGGCCGGCGAGGGCGATTACATCTTCCTGGAGAAAATCTTTCACAAACTCCTTTTGAACTTTACATGGTGGGTAAACCGAAAGGACTCGGAGGGCGACAACGTCTTTGAGGGAGGGTTCCTGGGACTGGACAATATCGGTGTATTCGACCGTTCTTCCGCCCTTCCCACCGGCGGCAATCTCGAACAATCCGACGGCACGAGCTGGATGGCAATGTTTTGTCTCAACATGCTCGCGATCTCGCTCGAGCTCGCTCAGCAGGACATAGCCTACGAAGATGTCGCTACCAAATTCTTTGAACATTTCATTTATATTTCCGATGCGATGAACAACGTCCGGCATGACGACACGGAGCTTTGGAACGAGCGCGATGGATTCTATTATGACGTGCTCCATCTGCCCGATCATCGCGATGTGCCGCTGAAGGTGAGGTCGATGGTCGGCTTAATCCCGTTGTTCGCGGTTGAGACGCTGGAGGAAGAATGGCTCGACCGGCTCCCAAATTTCAAACGCCGGACAGACTGGTTCATCGAGAACCGGCCGGACGTGATCGACGATATCGCCTGTCTTCATGCAAAGGGCGAGAAGAAGCGCCGTTTGCTGGCGCTCGTTAACCAGGACCGGCTTCGCCGGGTGCTTCGAATCATGTTGTCGGAGGCCGAGTTTCTGTCGGACTACGGGATACGCGCGCTTTCGCGGTATCACAAATCAAAGCCCTATGAGTTCAATGTAAACGGTGAAAAATACACCGTCGAGTACGAACCGGGCGAATCCAGGAGCGGCATGTTCGGGGGTAATTCGAACTGGCGCGGCCCGATCTGGTTTCCGGTTAACTATTTAATAATAGAGTCGTTACAGAAATTCGACTACTATTTCGGGAAGAGTTTCAAGGTCGAGTTTCCGACCGGCTCGGAAAGAATGCTGACGCTTTGGGAAGTCTCGCAGGAGCTCGAAAAGCGGCTCGCCAGCATTTTTCTGGTTGATGAAGAGGGTCGCCGGCCTGTCTTTGGCAATTCCAGGAAATTTCAAAACGACGAGCACTTTAAGGACTATCCGCTTTTTTATGAATATTTTCACGGGGATAATGGAAAAGGGCTCGGCGCGAGCCACCAGACAGGCTGGACGGGTTTGATAGGAAAGATCCTGAAGCAGATCGGTGAGTATGAGTAAGGGCGGTAGTGCGTGGAGCGAGAGAGCGACTGAGTGTGAGAGGGCGGGTGAGAACCTGAACCCTGAACCCTGAACCCTGAACTCTGAATCCTGAATCCTGAATCCTGAATCCTTGACGTTTATGAAAGCAATAGCAATTACACCGGGCATAAAAAACAGCGCAAAGCTGATAGAAACAAGAGACCCTAAGGTCGGGGATATAAAGGGCGGCCGCGGCGTGCTCGTGGAGGTATTGAAGGCGGGAGCGTGCGGAACCGACCGTGAAATAAACGACGCCGAATATGGCGTCGCACCAGCGGGGTCGGAGCACCTTATTTTGGGGCACGAGAATTTTGGGAGGGTCGTCGAGGTCGGCCCAAATGTTTCGGAGCTAAAACCCGGCGATCTTGTCGTGGCGACGGTGCGCAGGCCGTGCGGAACCAGTATTTACGATCTCATTGGCCAGCAGGATTTCACTACCGACAACGAGTACTACGAACACGGGATATCGAGGCTTCACGGTTTCTGGGCCGAGTACTATGCCGAAGACGCCGACTTTCTGATCAAGATTCCGCCGGCCATAGCGGATATCGCGGTACTGCTTGAACCGCTTTCGATCATCGAAAAAGGAATAAAACAGGCCGAGGACATTCAAAGGCGGCTCGATATATGGCGGCCAAAGACGGCGGCCGTGCTTGGCACGGGGAACGTCGGTCTTTTAACTGTGCTCGCTTTGCGTTTGAGAGGGATGGAGGTGCATGGTTTTGGGCTCGAGCTACCCGAAGGATATCTCAATGCCGGGCTTTGCACCGATATCGGGGCGACATACGATTCGACCCAGGAACTTTCGGTGACTGAATCCGTTAAGAAGTATGGAGATTACGATCTCGTTTTCGAAGCGACCGGATATTCGCCGATCATGTTCGAAGCGATGCAAACTTTGAATGAAAACGGCATCTTAATTCTATCGAGTGTCACCGGCGGCGACCGCACGACAGATGGTGTTCCCTCGGACCTGATCAACCAGCAGTTCGTACTTGGAAACCGGGTGATGGTCGGTACGGTCAACGCCAACCGCGAGCATTTTGAGGCGGGCGTTCGCGATCTGGCGCTTGCCGAAGCGATGTATGGCGGGTGGCTCGGGCGCATGATCACCCACCGGGTGAAGGGCCTCGACAATTTTGCGAAGATCTTTGAAATCCTTGAAAACGGCGGCGAGCACAGTGCCATAAAGGCAATATTCGAGGTCGCGGAAATTTAGTTTTTACCTTCGATCATTTATCATTCATTTTGAGGGCTTCAAACATGCCGGGGCTGACCGAAATGACTGAAGACGACCAATGAGCAACCACGAATACGACCAGGACGAAGAAGTCCTGACCGAGACAAAGAAAAAGCTCGAAAAGCCGCCGATGTACAAAGTGCTTCTGCACAACGACGACTTTACGACGATGGAGTTTGTGGTTTTCGTATTGAACAAGATTTTTCAGCGTTCCGAGGCCGAATCTGTGGTAATAATGCTAAAGGTTCACAACGAGGGAGTCGGAGTCGCCGGAGTTTATTCTTATGAAATCGCCAAAATGAAGGCAGAAAAGGCGATGAATCTGGCGCGGGCGCGGGAGTTCCCGTTTCTGTGTACCGTCGAGAAAGAGTAGTTTTATGTTGACGAAAGAACTGGAAAAGACATTGAGCGTTGCGGTCGATGAGGCCGTCAAACGCAGGCACGAATATGTCACGCTCGAGCATCTGCTTTTTGCATTGCTCGACGATAAGTCGGCCCGCGATATTCTCTTTAATTGCGGCGCCGATCTCGGCGAGATCAAGACTTCTCTGGCGGAATTCTTTGACACTTCCGTCGAGCAGATGCCGGAAGGCGTGAACCAGATGCCGGAACTGACCTCCACATTCCAGTCGACGATCCAGTATGCCCTGCTTCAGGCCGAGGGAAGCGGCCAGCCCTTTGTCGACGGGGGAAACATACTCGCCGCGATGTATCAATCCGAGCATTCGCATGCGGTTTTCGTGCTAACCCAGCAGGGCGTTTCGCGCCTCGATGTTTTGAACTACATTTCGCACGGCATTTCGAAAATCGAGCTCATCGACGACATAACCGACGAGGAACTCGATGACAACCTTATGTTTGCGGAAGAACGTGCCGGCCGACAGAAAAAGGCTAAACCGTTGGAGTCATTTTGTGTCGAACTCGTCCAAAAGGCGAACGAGGGCCTGATAGACCCGATCATCGGGCGTGAAGCCGAGATCGAACGCACGATCCAGGTCCTTTGCCGCAGGAAGAAGAACAATCCCCTTTATGTCGGCGAACCCGGCGTCGGCAAGACCGCGCTAGCCGAGGGCCTTGCCCTCAAGATCGCAAACGGCGAGGTTCCGGAGGTGATCGCAAACGCGAAGGTTTTCGCCCTCGATATGGGAGCGGTCTTGGCGGGAACGCGTTATCGGGGCGATTTCGAACAGCGGTTCAAAGCGATCATCACGGACCTGAAGAAACACGAGGACGCGATTCTATTTATCGACGAAATCCATACGATCGTCGGTGCGGGTGCAGTTTCAGGAGGGGCGATGGATGCCTCGAATATTCTCAAGCCGGCGCTCGCCGAAGGCTCTTTGCGGTGCATCGGTTCGACCACTTATACCGAACACAAAGCAGCCTTCGAACGCGACCGTGCCTTGGCGCGGCGGTTTCAGAAGATTGAAATTTTCGAACCGACGATCGATGAGACTTTTGAGATCCTGAAAGGCCTTAAGAAATATTACGAGGAGCATCACGGCGTAAAATACTCCGAAGATGCGCTCAAAGCCGCAGCCGAACTCGCCGGTAAGTATATTGGCGACAAGCATTTACCAGACAAAGCCATCGATGTGATCGACGAGGTCGGCGCGATGACAAAGCTCATGCCCGAAGGCAAGCGGCCGAAGAAGATAAGCGTTACGATGGTCGAGAACACGATTGCGCGGATGGCCAAGATTCCACCGAGAACGGTCGTTTCCGACGAGAAAGACCGACTCAAGACCCTCAAGGACGATCTACGGAAAGTCATTTTCGGACAGGACGATGCGATCGATACGATCGTCGACGCGATCCAGATCTCACGCGCAGGTTTGGGGCATGAAACGAAACCGATAGGGTCATTTCTATTCTCCGGACCGACCGGGGTGGGCAAGACCGAGGTTTCGAAACAACTGGCCGAGATCTCCGGTGTCGAGTTCATCAAGTTCGATATGAGCGAGTATGCCGAACCCCACACCGTTTCGCGTTTGATCGGTGCTCCCCCGGGTTATGTCGGATTTGACCAGGGCGGGCTCTTGACAGATGCGATCATGCGCCACCCGCATTCGGTTCTCGTTTTGGATGAAATCGAAAAAGCGCATCCGAATCTCTTCAACCTTTTGCTTCAGGTCATGGATTCTGCGACCTTGACTGACAACAACGGGAAAAAGGCCGATTTCAGGAATGTGACGCTGATCATGACGACCAACGCCGGGGCCCGCGAACTCTCATCGGGAGGTATCGGCTTTCAAAACGAAGCGTCGACCAAGGGCACGGCAAAGGGCGCGATCGAACGTACTTTCACCCCGGAATTCCTCAACCGGCTCGATGCAAGGGTCGCTTTCAAAGCGCTCGATATCGATGTAATTAAACTGATCGTCGACAAGTTTATCTCGGAACTCAATGCCCAGATGGCCGAACAAAGGGTGATCGTCAAACTCACCGAAAAGGCCCGGGAATGGCTCGCCACAGAGGGGTTCGATTCGAAATACGGAGCCCGCCCGATGCAGCGTCTTATTCACCAAAAGGTCAAACAGCCGCTCGCCAAGGAAATCCTGTTCGGAAAACTCGCCGATGGCGGAAGCGCGAAGGTCGTTATTAAAGGCGATGAACTGGTGCTCGAGGCCTGATGGCGGGAGTGGGAGCGCTGAGGCGGTGTTCCGTTTAACGCCTTTTGGCGTGAACGGCTCTCCGGCTTTGGTTCTGATGCCTTACAGGGCGAGCCAGAGGCGTCAGCCCGAATAAGATTTTCCGCTGCAACCGCCGAAGCAAGCGCGGCGTAACTTACCCGCTTACTCAATCAAACTCCCCCGATAGACCCTTCGTACTAAATCTTGAGACCTTATCCTTGAATAAAATAAACTTACTAGGTGTGTACTGCGTAGAATAGCGAAACACATAATAATGGAGTCCAAAACGACGTCATCCGATTGAACTACTTTCGCAATTTCAAAGGGATCATTATGAAACCAAGCTTTCGCAGAAAGCCGGCGATGGCTCTGGCCACAATTGTCACCGGGTTGCTTCTGTTTACAGTAGCAGTCCCTCAATCGTCGGTCGATGAAAAGCGTGTTCGGGCGCACATGGAATTCCTTGCCTCGGATGATATGCAGGGTCGCGGGAGCGGTACCAAATACGAAAAACTCGCTGGGCTCTATTTGGCATCGCAGATGAAGCAGTTCGGGATTGCCCCGGGCGGAGACAAAGACGGCATTGGCCTCGGTGCTTATATTCAAACGGTCGAAATAGAAAGGACAAGAATCGGTAAAACGACCCTCGATCTTGGCCCCGAAAAAAGCATTTCGCTAACCGGACTACGTATCGGAAACACCTCACTCGAAGGGCCGCTCAAGCGCATTTCGATAGACGAAACGGCGGAGGCCGGTTCGATTACCATCGTTACGACCCTCGACGGGACGATTCCAAGGGAGGCGTTTCCTTCATTATTCGGCAGCCCCGCGAAAGCGTTGATCTTGATAGCGCCACCGGCATTGATGCAGCAGTTGAGCGGGTTTGCGCGGCGCGCTTCATCGATGACCAGGATCAAAGGGACCGGGGAGGGGGAATCTGCGAGCCTCTACCTCGTTGCCGAAGAAAAAGCGGGCCTGCTAGATTCAATTCCGGTCGGAAGCATAGTCAATATACTTTCCGAAATAACCGAGAGTACTACTTCTAACACCTGGAATTCGGTCGGGAAGATCGAAGGTTCGGGTGGTTCCGGCGAGGCAATTCTGCTCAGCGCGCACATGGACCACGTCGGAGTCCGGGAGAATGCTCCCGGAGACGACAAAATATTTAACGGCGCTGACGATGACGCATCGGGGTGTGTCGCGGTTTTGGAATTGGCGCGAATACTCGCCGCCGGTCCAAGACCAAAGAGGACGGTCTACTTCGCTTTTTTTGGAAGCGAAGAGGCGGGAGGGTTCGGCTCCCGCTATTTCGTCGGGACATTCGACAGGCCGCTCGAAAAGCTCGTCGCCAACCTGCAGTTTGAAATGCTGGGCCGTCCCGACGCGAAGGTTGGCAAGGACGAACTATGGCTGACGGGATATGAGCGTTCCGATCTGGGTTCCGAACTTGCGCGCAACGGCGCCAAGCTGGTCGCGGACCCGCATCCGGAAGAGAACTTTTTTGAGCGCTCTGACAACATAACGCTCGCACGCAGGGGTGTCGTCGCACATACGGTCTCGAGTTATGGCCTGCACACCGATTATCACCAGGCAAGCGACGAGATTAGTACGATGGATTTTCCATACATGACCAATGCGATCGATTCGATAGTCAAACCGGTAATTTGGCTGGTAAACACCGATTGGAAACCAGCTTGGAAAGAAGGGATGAAACCCTAGGAAGTTCAAGGTTCAAGGGTTCAAAGTGCGAAGTTCAAGGTTCAAGTTTCAAGGTTCATGGTTGTTGCAGCTTATTGGCTTACTTAACTGCTGCTTGGGAATCTTGAAATACAGAATCATTGTCCGATCGCAAACTTCGCACTTTGAACCTTGAACATTGATCTTGTCCTGACCACGGAACACATTCTGAGAGGAGAGTAAAAATGAAACGCGTATCGTTATTAATGGCAGTGTTTATCGGATTGTTCGCGATAACATCGGCTCAAAACACCCCGATGCTTTACCAGTCCCCGGCGATGAATTCGACGCATATCGTCTTCGTGTTTGCGGGCGATCTCTGGAAAGTTCCGCGCTCGGGTGGGACTGCCGAGCGTCTGACTACAGCCGTCGGTAACGAGGGATCTCCTCACTTCTCTCCGGACGGAAAATGGATCGCGTTTACAGGGCAGTATGACGGCAACACGGATGTCTTTGTAATTCCCGCTGAAGGCGGCGTACCGCGACGAATTACCTACCATTCCGCCGACGACGGCCCGATCGGCTGGACCAACGATGGGAAATCGATCCTCTTTCTATCGTCACGCAATCACGACATGCCGGTACCCGTCCCGGGGATGTTCACAATTCCCTTGGATGGCAAGGGAATGCCGGTCCAGCTGCCGTTTCCGATGGCAGGGGGAATCGCAAGCTATTCACCCGACGGCACGCGACTCGCTTATATGCCTCTCGCGCCTGCCTTTAACCAGTGGAAGCTCTACCGCGGCGGCCGTACGACCAAGATCTGGATCGGAGAATTGGCAGATTCGTCGGTCGCAGAAATCCCAAGACAGAATTCAAACGATTTTGTTCCGATGTGGGTTGGAGACAAGATTTATTTCCTGTCGGACCGAAATGGACGGAATGTCTCGCTTTACTCCTACGATGTTGCTCAAAAGACGGTCAGCGAAGACCTGTTGAACAACCGGGGCTTTGACATCAAATCGGCGCGATCGGGCCCGGGCGGGATTGTTTATGAACAGTTCGGATCGATCAATATTTACGATCCCGCATCGAGGCGTTCAACAAGGGTGAATATCGAGGTGCGAGGTGACTTTCCGGAGGTCCGTCCGAAGTATTCGAAGGTCGCCCGGAGGGTCGCCAACGTCGCGATTTCGCCAAAGGGAAAACGCGCCGTATTTGAAGCTCGTGGCGAGATTCTGACGGTTCCCGTCGAAAAAGGAAATGCCCGCAACCTGACGAATTCATCCGGTGTTGCGGAACGGGATCCGGCATGGTCGCCGGACGGCAAGTGGATCGCCTATTTTTCGGACGAATCGGGCGAGTACGCTCTCCATATGCGGGAGCAGAGCGGTCTTGGTGAAACCAAAAAGATCAGCCTCGGGAATCCATCGTCGTATTTTTATACGCCGAAGTTTTCACCCGACGGCAAAAAGATCATGTTCAGAGATAAACGCCTGAACATCTGGTACTTGACGATCGAAACCGGGAAATTGACCAAGGTCGATACAAACACATTTGAAAACCCGTTTCCCGTCATGCAGCCGAACTGGTCGCCCGACAGCAACTGGATCGTATATACAAAGCAGCGCCGGAACAGGCTCGGTGCGGTCCATGTTTATTCTCTTGAAACAGGAATAGTAAGCGTTCTAACGGACACGATCGGCGACGTGAGGTTTGCCGATTTCGACAAGAGCGGTAAGCATATTTTCTTTACTGCAAGCACGGACAGCGGTCCGACTACCGGTTGGCTCGATATGTCGAGCTTTCCATTTCAGACGACGCGAAGCGTTTATGCGATCGTTTTGAACTCGAAGGACCCTTCACCGCTGGCGCCGGAAAGCGACGAGGAGCCTGTCAAGGAAGACGAGGAAAAGAAGCCTGAAGAAAAGAAAAGTGAAGATGCCAAGCCCGAGGCTGCCAAAAAAGATGAAAAGAAAGAAAAGAAGACTGTCATCGACCTCGACGGGATAGGCCAGAGGGTCGTCGCGTTGCCGCTGCCGGCTAGAAATTACGCCGGACTCACCGCCGGAACGCCGGGAACGTTTTTTTTAGCCGAGGCCGTGCCTGCTTCCGGTACGTCTTCGCAACCGAACATAGGCGTGACAATTCACAAGTTCGATCTCGAAAGCCGGAAAGCGACGTTGGTTCAAACCGGCGTTGTAGCGTTCGATGTGTCGCACGATGGCGGCCACATGATCTACGGGCAGGCAGGGGGCAGGTTTACGATCGTTCCGACGAACCGTCCATCCAAACCGGGCGATGGCGTCTTGAATGTCGGTGAGATGGAGGTCTATGTAAATCCGCGCGAAGAGTGGGAACAAATGTATCGAGAAGTATGGCGGATACAGCGCGACTTCTTTTACGACCCTGATTTCCATGGTGTTGACATCAGGAAGATGGAGAACCGCTACAGGCCGTTCCTTTCGGGAATCGCATCACGCGGTGATCTGAATTACCTCTTCCGGGAAATGCTCGGAAATCTAACGGTCGGTCATCACAATTCCGGCGGAGGGGATTCACCAAACCCGACGCGGTATTCGGGCGGACTTCTCGGGGCGGATTACACGATCGAAAACGGGCGATACCGGTTCAAAAAGATTTACGATGGCGAGAACTGGAATCCAGGCCTGACGGCACCCTTGACGCAACCGGGTCTCAATATGAAGGAAGGTGAGTATCTGATCTCAGTGAACGGACGAAATGTCTCGTCGAACGATAATCTTTACTCCTTCTTTGAACAGACCGCCGGGAAACAGGTCGTAATTTCGGTCGGATCGAACCCCGATGGATCGGACGCGAGAAAACTGACGGTTGTTCCGGTCGGTGACGAACGGGCACTTAGGAATCTGGCGTGGATCGAGAGCAACCGGAGAAAGGTCGACGACCTCAGTGGCGGACGGCTTGCGTACATGTATCTGCCGAATACGGCTGGTGCCGGGTATTCGAACTTCAACCGTTATTATTTCGCC
>Ga0224512_10004086_pt1 | contig 12510 bp, 11 predicted proteins | sample SF_May12_sed_USG_4_FD_169103 | JGI IMG/M metagenome (GOLD analysis project Ga0224512, IMG submission 169103) | Sediment microbial communities from San Francisco Bay, California, United States - SF_May12_sed_USGS_13 | ecosystem: Environmental > Aquatic > Marine > Sediment | place: USA... | reverse complement strand
TCGGAGGGGCCGGCCTCGCGGCGGACCTGTCCGTCAAACCGACACACCTCGGCCTCGATCTCGGCACGGAGGTGGCGGAGGAGGCGCTGCGGGCGGTCGTGGTCCGGGCCGGCGCGGCGGGACGGCTGGTCGTCGTGGACATGGAGTCGTCCGCCTACGTGGACGCGACGCTCGCGTTGTACCGCGGCATGCGAGCCAACCACGAGAACGTCGGCATCTGCCTGCAGGCATATCTATACCGGACCGAGGAGGACATGGAGTCGCTTCTGCCGATGCGACCGATGATCCGGCTGGTGAAAGGCGCCTACCGGGAACCGGACGACGTCGCGTGGCCGAAAAAGCCGGAGGTGGACGCCGCGTTCCTCGCCCGGGCCGTGCGGTTGCTCGAGGCGACGAAGGCCGACCCCGGCGTTCGGGTCGGCTTCGGAACTCATGACGGGAAGTTGATCGATCGCATCCAGCGCGCTGCCGCCGACATCGGCCTGGAGCGGGACGCCTACGAGATCCAGATGTTGTACGGGATCCGTCGCGACCTGCAGGCGTCGCTAGTGTCCGAGGGATACGCCGTCCGCATCCTGATCAGCTACGGACCGCACTGGTTTCCGTGGTACATGAGGCGTCTCGCCGAGCGTCCGGCCAACGTCTGGTTCATGCTGCGCAGCGTGACGGGCCGCTGATCGGAGTCAGAACCGGAGGGCCGGCTCCTCGAAGGCCTCCGGCTCCAGTTGAATGGTCACGTGATCGATGCCGAATCGCTCATGGACCAGTTGCCGCACACGTCGCAGCATGTCCCTGTCACCGCGGCCGTCCTCGACGACCACGTGTGCCGACATCGAGTGCATGCCGCTCGTGATCGTCCACACGTGCAGGTCGCACACCCCTGCCACTCCATCGAGTGAGACGATGGCATCGTGCAGCTCATCCACGTCCACGTGCAGCGGCGCACTCAGCATCAGTACGGCAACCGACGCCCGGAGCAGCGCCCACGCGGAGTAGACCACAAGGCCGGAAATCAGAATCGACGCGAGCGGGTCAGCCCAGGTCCAGCCGAACCGGACGATCAACACGCCCGCTACGACGGCCTGGACGCTCCCGAGCATGTCCGTGAAGACGTGCAGCCATGCGCCGCGCACGTTCAGGTTGTCCTTCCGGCCTCCATGCAGGATCCACAGACCGGCCAGGTTGATGACGAAACCTCCGGCGGCGACGCCGGTCATGAGTCCGCCCTCTACCGGCGGCGGATCTCCCAGCCGCTGAACCGCTTCGACACACACGATCCCCGCGACGGCAACCAGTGCAGCCCCGTTGGCGAGCGCCGCGAGAATCTCCGTCCGGTGATAGCCGAAGGTGTGGCGGGATGAGGCCGGGCGCCCCGCAAACCAGATGGCGAACAGCGCGAGCGCAAGAGCCGCGGCATCGCCGAGCATGTGGCCGGCATCGGCGAGCAGCGCGAGCGAATTCGTCAACAGGCCGCCGATGACCTCGGCGACCATGTACACGAGGACGAGAATCAGGGTGATCGACAGGCGCCGACGGTTGTCCGGTCCGCCGGGTGGGGCATGACCGAGGTGTGCGTGGCCGTGACCTTCGTGGTGGCTTTCGCCCGCTATTCCCATGACCGGAAGATGCGGAATCGGGCCTACGGACGGAACACGAAGCCATCCCAGACGGGAGAGGACGGCTCAGTCACCCAGGCTCACGCCCAGATCGCGAACCGTGCGCACGGTGTCCGAGTCCAGGGGGACCGTCTTAATCCGCTTCGTCACCAGGGCCAGGGGCACGTAGAGAACCTCGGGCGGATCCAACGAGACCATGCAGCCTAAGCATCCCTCACGTATCGCCCGCACGGCGGCCGCGCCGAACCGCAACGACAGGATCCGGTCGCGTGTGGTCGGACTTCCACCCCGGAGCAGGTGCCCCAGAACCACGGTCCTCGTCTCTTTTCCCGTCATTGTCTGCAGCTCCGCGGCGACCCTGTGCCCGATGCCGCCGAGGCGTTCGGCCTGTCCGATGTCGTTTCCGATAACCGACGGAGCGCCGCCCGCCGGGTGGGCACCCTCTGCCACGACGATGATCGAGAAATGGCGCCCTGCGGCCTCGCGGCGGCGTATGACCTGCGCGACACTCTCCAGGTCGTACGGGATCTCAGGAATCAGGATGGCGTCCGCCGAGCCGGCCAGTCCCGAGTGGAGTGCGATCCAACCCGCATACCGGCCCATCACCTCGATGACCATCAGCCGATCATGTGCTTCCGCCGTCGTGTGCAGCCGATCGATGCACTCCGTCGCGAACGTCACAGCCGTATCGAAGCCGAACGTGACCTGGGTTTCCTCAAGATCGTTGTCGATCGTTTTCGGGACGCCGACAACCTTCAGGCCCTTCTCCGCCAGCGTGTTGGCGATGGCCAACGAGCCATCCCCTCCGATCGCGATCAGCGCGTCGATGCCGTGATCCGCGAATGCCTGGACGAGTTCGGTGGAGCGGTCGACTTCAGACCACGACCCGTCAGCCGCCTGCACAGGATAGGCCCGCGGATCGCCACGGTTCGTCGTACCAAGTATCGTACCGCCCAGATGCGTTATCCCCCGCACGGAGGATCGAACGAGCCGAACGAGCCCGCCTTCCGGATACCGGTCGGGTTCGAGCAGACCGTTGTAGCCGTCGCGAATCCCGACGCACTCCCATCCTTCGTGAAGCGCCGACACGACAGCAGCTCGTATTACGGCGTTGAGTCCCGGTGCGTCCCCGCCGCCGGTGCTGATGGCGATCTTGCGAATGTTGTTGCCCTTGCCGGCCATATGTCCACATCGGTTAGGGTGAGTCCGCCAGGTAAACGGGCGGCCGCGTACCCGGGTTCACGGAGTCCACCGGCAGCCGTGGCTCGGACGACTAGGCGTCGCTCGTCATGATGAATAGCGGGAGGCCGTTGAACTCCTTGTACTTCGGACGCATGCGCTCCGTGTCGTAGTATTTCTCGACGTCGACAACCTTCTTGGTGCCGATGATCGCTTCCATCGGGACGCTGCGGTAACGACCATCGTGAACCGAGACCAACCGACCAGACTTGCCGGAGGTCACCAGATCCAACGCGAGATTGCCAAACGCCATAGGTGCAATCGAATCGAGCGCATCGGGATTGCCCGACCGGACCAGATAGCCGAGACGCTGGCTCACCACGTTGACCCGGCGGCCGTTGTTGTATTTGGGTGAGAGCTGCTTGAGCCCGTTTGCAACGCGGTCTCCGATACCGCCCAGCTTTCGGTGGCCGAACATGTCAGCTTCCTCGCCTTCGAACGACATGTCGGAATCGCCGGAGATCTGTGCGCCCTCGGACACGAGCACCACCGAGTAGTTGCTGGGATTCCGGTTGCGGTCGTAGACCATCAGCTCGGTGAGCCGCTCCAGGTCGAAAGGGTGCTCGGGTATGACGCATCGACCGGCAGCGCCGGCCATGCTCGGCAGGAGCGCCGTATACCCTGCATATCGACCGAATACTTCGATGACCAGGAAGCGCTCGTGCGATCCCGCCGACGTGCGCAGCTTGTGGGTCAGCTCGATTGTTCGCGTGACGCAGGTGCTGAACCCAATGCAGTAGTCCGTGCCGGGGACGTCGTTGTCCATGGTCTTGGGAATCGCGACGACGGGCACGCCACGCTCGTGCAGGTGCGCCCCATAGCTGAGTGTGTCGTCACCACCTATCGGAATCAGGCAATCGATGCCGAGGAAGTCGAGGTTCTTCAGCACGTCGTCGGTCATGTCGTTGACGTCGTCTTGATACTTCGCCTGAAGGTGTGGAGGCACGAATTCTCTCGGCAGGGTGCTCGGACGGGTTCTCGAGCTGTGCAAGAACGTGCCGCCCGTGCGCCCTGCCTTGTCGACGATGTCTTCGGTCAGAAACTGGATGTTCCTGCTGTTGTCGGCGTCTTTGTCGGGAACGATGTCCACCAGGCCACCCCAACCTCTGCGGATGCCGACGACCCGGTGACCCTCCCGCAGTGCGCGAATCGTTACGGCCCGGATGGCCGGGTTGAGACCGGGCACATCACCGCCACCCGTGAGAATCCCAATCGTAGACTTCATGCCAGGACTCTAACGCAGGAATGCCGATGAGCGACAGCCCGTCACCGGGCCCGCGGCAGAGATCCTCCAAGCTACCGGCTTGACATATCAATAGTTGTTGATATATTGATCGCCATGCAGACGACAATAGAAATGCCCGTCAGCATGGACAGAAGCTTTCACGCCCTGGGCGACGAGAAACGGCTGGCCGTTCTCGGGCGGCTCGTCGGCGGCGAGCGTTGTGTCTGCGAGCTGGCAGATGAAGCCGGAGTTGGCCAGTCGCTGCTGTCTTTCCATCTGCGGGTTCTGAAGGATGCCGGCCTGGTCCGCGTTCGCCGGGTAGGGCGGTGGGGGTTCTATTCCGTGGACGTCGAGACGGTCGGCCGGTTGCAGTCGTTTCTGGCTGGCCTCGGCAGTGCCGATACCCGGGGAGGCCGCTGCTGCGCGGACCCCGAATGTCGCTGTAACGCGAGTTGAGGTTGGAGAGGCCCGGGCGTTTTTTTCGCCCCATATATCAACATTTTTTGATATGGAGGAATTCATGACGCAGACCGGAAAGACCTCGGAACCCGAGGAAAAGTGCTGCACCTGCGCGTGCGGTGACGCCAAGTGCGAGTGTACCTGCACGTGCTGCGAGGAAGGCGAGTGCACGTGCACGGCGAACGCCGCTTGCTGCTCGCCCGCCGAAAGCAAGGAAGGCGGCTCCAGCTGCTGTTGACGCGTAGCAGGTGGCTGAGGATCCCGGTGCGGGAGCTGAGCGCCCGCCCGGATCCTCGGACCGCTGGCGCCGGGACGACGCTGCACGAACTACTGATGCCGTTCAATCAGATACAGAAGCTGCCAGCTCAACTCGGAATCGGTGCAGGCGGGCGACGTCGGCAACGGGTGGTCGCTGGTCAGGCTTGCGGAATCGCTGGAAATGCAGGGCAAGGCGGAGGCGGCGGCTGAAGCGAGAGAACGGTTTACGGCAGCCTGGGGATCGGCCGACGTCACGATCTCGGCGTCACGCATGTAACCGCAGCCGGTCAGGCGGCAGGCATCGTTGTGCCGTCGCCGCGTGCCGATTCGAGAAGCCGGAATTCGGCCATGTCCCGCGTCCCGTCGGGAAGCCCGGTGAGCTCCAGCTGCGCGGCATGGCTGAAGAACAGGGCTGTATCACGCACCTCAAATACCGCTCCCAGGTCAGCTTCGCTCAGCGGTTGCCCGGTAGCCGGAAGCAGGATCGTGACGAGGTAGCGGTCTCCATCGCGAATCGCGTTGGCACCGACCGCCACGACCTTGTCATCTCTGACCCGCCGAATCTCGGAGGCCACTATCTGCCCCGGTCGCCGAGTGGAATCTGGTGATCCGAGTCCACGCGACGCCTTACGGTGCCCCGATCCGCCAAGATCTCCGTAACGGTCGCCTGAGACTCGGACCCCAGATCTGTCGCTGCCGTGCGAGCTGCCATCCAACTCCCCTGAGAATGCCGGCGATGACACTGCCCTCATTAGATAGGTGCCGCTCGAGACCCGAAACTCACATCGGACCGGGCAGCTCCTGCCGCCGAACCTCGATGGCCGGGTAGTGACGGAGCGTGTAAAGCTCTGTACCGTCAGATGATACGGCGATCGCGATCGCGTCGTGGTCCAGGTCGACAGCGCCGACGAAATCGCCATTCCACCGGAATACGTGCACCTGCTCGGCGTAGGTGGCCTCGTCGCGAAACACCTGGGGATCCCGGCCCGAAAACAGCGCGTAGATCGCCTCGTCCGTCACTGCCAGGTCGATGTAGCCGGCCGGCGAGCCGGATGTCACGAAGCCGGTCTTCTGGCTGATCTCCGGGTCCAGATCGACCGGCGCTTCCACGAAGCCCTGCGAGTCGCCGTGCCGATCGAACAGCTCCACGCGGGTGAACACCCGCGAAGCGAGGGCGAACCGATCCCGGGCGGGTGTGCCCTGGAGCGCCCCCTGATGAAGGAACTGAATCTCCTCAGCTGAGAACCCGTCCGGCGCCGGCGGCAAGGCCCCGGAAGCACGGATCAGGCGACCCTGCGGATCGAGGTGGCCAAGCCGCTTGTCGAACATCCCGGTGGCGAGGATTTCCCTGTCCCCGAGATGGATCGGCTCGAACACGCCGATGCCCTGCTCGTAGTTGAGCAGTCGGGTCTCTCGATGTCTGTAGGCCGTGGTCTCCGGCGGATCGACACTGAACAGCGTGCTGCGCTGACGGTTCAGGTCATGGACCCAGAACGCGTCACCGCCCGGCAGCACGTCAACCGACCGCGGCCCCCGGAACTCACCGGGTCCGTCGCCGCGAGACCCGAAGGACTCGAGCAACGCTCCGCTGCGGGCGTCGAGAACGTGCACCGCCTGCGCCGCCAGTGGATCCAGGACGATCAGGCGGTCACCCGCGACCGCCAGCCGCATCGGCAGGCCGAGGGCGGCTCCGTCATACAGTGGCTGGCTCGCCACGGCGGTCCCGGCGACCGGCCGCAGCGTGGCGGCCGGCGACCGGGGCGGATCGGACGGCAGTGCTCCGCTCGTGGCGACCAGGCCGGCGCCGGCGAGCAGGAGGAGACCGAACGTCTGTGGAGTTGTCTTGCTCATGGTTCACCTGTTTCGGGTCGTTGGGTAGCTCGGCGGACGGCGATGGCTATTCCACCGAGCGGAAGTGCTGGACCCACTCTCCCTCGGCCTTGCACAAGGTACCTGGTGACCACATGCAGCCCTCATCCGGCCCTTCCGAGCCGCATGCGAGGTTCCGGTCCAGGCCCTGCGGCGTGAGCGTGATGGGAAGCAGCAGCAGGCCGAGAGCCAGTGCGGCCGCGCGAACGACAAGACTGGGAGTGTGGTTTCCGAGGTCAGACATGGGTACCTCCTTGAGATGAAAAAGGGCACCCTTCCGGGTGCCGGGAGACCCGCCCATCGCGAGCGGTTGAACGACCTTCCAAAGCTGCCGATGGACGGGGTTGGGTTTAGGCGACCTGTCGCGGTCGCGGAAGCAGAAACAGAAGCCGGAGCGCGGCCTGCAGATCGTCGTACGTCCCACGCAGGACGCCGTCCGCATCCAGAACCAGGTACTCCGTGACTCGCGACACGCCGAGGATCCGGCCGGCCACGTTGTCGGGATCGTGGAATACCGGATAGGCGGGTCGATGCCCGCCGACAAATCCCGAAAACTCGGTCCGATCCCCCCAGGTCGTGAGCACGACGAACGGAAAGGCGCGCGCCGAGAGACGAGCGTGGAGTTCCGTGAACCGCTGCACGCTCGGCTCTTGAACGCGCCCGTTGATTAACGCGGACACCGCCACCAGAGTCGGCTGCCCCGGTGCGAGCGAACGGACAGGAACCCGGTCTCCGGTCCCCGTCTCGACGGTCACGTCTTCGCTCAGCCGCCGGAAGTCCGTCGCTTCCAGCATCCACAGGCGCAGCTGCTCTCGTCGATCCGCCACGATCTGCAGCCAATCGGGCACCCGCAGTCCCGATATCGAGACCAGATCGCTTCCAGATTCTTCAATCGCCGGCCCCGCCAGCGGATCGGCGGCCGCGCGTGCCAGCAGATCGAGGGCCGCGAAGGTGTCCCCCAACTCGAGACGGCGTTCCGCCAGCTGCCGCAACAGGTCCGGATCCCAGCTCAGGCTGGCAGCCCGGGCGATGACCGCGGTTGCCTTCTCCGGGTCCCCGGACTCGACCAGCGCGTCCGCGAGGAGCGTTAGAATTCGCTGCAGGCGCAGGGCCCGCTGCCTGCCGTACTGCAGGTCGTCGAGGACGAGCGGACGCGACCACGCGTCGTGGCGCTCCGCCAGCATGGCCGCACGCTCGAGGTACTCGATTCCGAGCCCCCGGGTCTCCGGATGGCCGACCAGCTGTCGGCCCGCCCGGAACAGGTTCCGCGGATCGCCGCCCGTCAGCCGGCGCGCCCAGGTTTCCGCCCGCTCCCAGCGCCCGGTCGTCAGGGCAATGTCCAATCCCAGTTCCGCGAGGTTCCAGTCCCTCGGGCTGGACGTCAGCCAGGCGTAATCGATCGCCTCGAGCGCCCTGGCCTGGTCGGGCTGCGACGTGAGGTCCCGGATCGCGCGGCGGCGCAGCAACCGGCGGTTTCCGGGGTCGCGGAGCGCCAGACGATCTTCCCAGTATGCCGCCACCGCCCGCTCGCCAAGACCGTCGGCGTAGTCCATCATCGCCGCCAGATCCACGGCGGGCACCTCCCGTGCTTCGAACACGAACTCCAGGCGGCGCAGTGTTGCGAGGTGCTCGGACCGTACGCTGTCCCGGTTTGCCGGATCGGCGGTCTCGAGTTCGTACAGGAAGCGCTGATACCAGCCTTCCGCCCGATCCGGAAACAGCCGGGTCATCTCGAACGCCGTCTCCCGCCGCCTGCGCCAATTCAGCTCCGCGTCGGCCGTGTACTGCCGCTGGCGCAGGGACTCGTACAGGACATTTCCCCGTGGGTCGTAGGTGACGACCTCCCACAGCTGGCGGTTGTTGGAATCGACCGTCAATCCGGGTGTGTCCTCGACCGCCAGCTGTGCATACACGACCTCCGCGGGCGGCACGAAGGACGCGTGGAACGCACCATTCATATCCGGGAGCAGCGTAAGGTGCAGGTAGTCGTCGAGGCTGTCCTCCTCGTCGAGGGGCTGCCCCGCTTCGCGCAGGCGCACGCGGAGGCGCAGCGAGTCCGCCCCTGCCAGCGCGGTCGTCGGATCGTACCGCACGCTGATCTCGTCACCCGGCTCGGGGTACCTGGGCGTGAACGTCAGGTTGTTCGACCCCGCCGTCGCCCGGCTCGTCAGCAGGACCAGCGCGAAGATCGTCAGCACCGCTGCGCCGCCGAGCGCGCCGGCATACTGCCGACCTCGGCGACGGCTCGGTGGAGCCGGCGGAACGTCGAGGGGAAGGATCAGACGGTCGCCTGCGGCGCGGCGCGACAGGACGCCGTCGAGAACGCCGTCCGGAGGCTGCACCTCGCGGAGCCTGCCCGAGGCGACCCGCAGTCGCTTGATCCAGGCGACCTCGTCGCGACAGCGTGAGCAGTCTCGCAGGTGGATTCGGATACCACCCAGGTCGTCCCCGTCCTCGCCCCGGTCGACGTACCGGGACAGGGCAAAGAACCCGGGGTGCCGCTTACGAATCCGAATACCGGTTCTCCCTGTCATGATCTGAGCAGCAGACGAAGCTGCGCCCGGGCGCGGTGCATTCTCTGCTGGCTCGCGTGCCTGCTGATCCCCAGCAGTTCTCCGATTTCCTCGTACGGCAACCCCTCGATTTCCCGGAGCACGAATACGAATCGCAGTGGCTCCGGCAGCTTTCTGACCGCCTCCTCGAGCTCCAGGCGTTCCAGGCTTCTGCTCCCGTCGCCCGACGCAGACGCCATGGACGCCGCCTCGGCTTCGACTCGGGAGCGCCGCGTGCCGGATCTCAGCCTCATCATCGCGGTCCGCACCGCCATCCGCCGCAACCAGGGCTCGAACGAGGCCGCGGCCTGCAAGCGACCCACGCTCTCCGGCAGCGCGACAAACACGTTGTGCAGAATGTCCTCGGCGTCGGCCTCGCTTCCCGTGAACCGCAGCGCAACGCGATACACGAGACCCGAATATCGGTCATATACCGCAGCGAGGGCCGCGGCCCGCCCGGACGCCAGGGCGGCCAGCAGATCGTCATCGATCGGCTGCGGGTCGAGCACGCGAGATCCTGGGGCATGGGTTCGCAATGCGGCTGCCTACTACATAAGGTGCCGCCCGAGTGACAAAACTAACATCTGAGCACTCCGGAGAGTGGCGGAAAATCGCGCATATGATTGTTGCGTATATAGTTACTACAAACTGCCCGGCCGCCGCGAATCGCCGACGACGGCGGCCGGACCCGGGACGAACGGGTGGTCAGCCAGGCCACAGCCAGCCGAGCGCGCCGGCCGTGACCAAGCCGTAAATGAACGAATCGAACACGGATTTCAGCGTCGCGGTCCAGTTCTTCTTGTACCAGATCGAGTTCTGAAGCAAAGCCAACCCGTAGGCGGCGAAAGCCACCGTACCCGCGATCCGGAACACGGCCATGTAGTCCGCGCCCGGGCCGAGGGCGATGCCGGCGACATAGGCGGCGAATACCGAGATCAGGATGCAGTACAGGAACCAGTGGATGAGGCTGCTCGTCATGTTGAGCGGGTCGTCTCCGTAGACGGTCATCATCACGACCGGACCCTCGTCGACTTTCTGCTTGAACTCGTCGCTGTTGCGCTCCTTGCCGCCCGCGCAGTGGGGCACCATGTAGTCGCCCGGCGGAATATTGAGTTCCCGCATCGCCTTGCGGAGGCTGTCTTCATTGGGCACACCACCGTAATCGGTGTTGTGGTACTGGAGAACGGTGTGGATGATCGAACTGACGATGAACACGAGGACGGCGGCCACTAGGATCGGCAGCCACAGTGCCGTAACGGAGACCATAAATTCCTCCTTGAACGGTCCCATACTAGCTCGCGCGGGCGCGCGGACCCCTGAAAGTGTAGCCTGCATAAGGCCATTCGTGCAAAAGGCGCAGATCGGCATCCGGTTGCTGGACGGTGGCCGAAACGCGATCTTCCCGCAATGAAAGAGGCTCCTGCCAGCTTGGCTACATGAAGTCCTACCAACAACTATTCGCCGAACTCAAGCGCCGGAAGGTGTTTCAGGTCGCGGCCGTGTATGGGGCCGTGGGGTTCGGCGTACTACAATTGGCGGACATTCTCGTCCCGGTGCTGCTTCCTTACAGCGCGGAGGCGGAGCGGCGAGTAATGGAAATCGACGCAGGCGTGACCGGCCGTTCTGAGCTTGCCCCATGAGGTCCTACCAGCAGTTCTTCGCGGAACTGAAGCGGCGCCACGTGTTCAAGGTGGCGGGTATCTACGGAATCGTCGCGTTCGGCGTGCTCCAGGCGGCAGATTTGGCCCTGCCGCGGCTCGGGCTTCCGGATTGGACCGTAACGTTCATGCTGGCGATTGTGCTGCTCGCGTTCCCAGTCGCGTTGATCATCGCCTGGGCGTTCGAGGTGACTCCCGAAGGTGTTAAGAAGACCGACGCGCCGGCTCCGGGTGAGATCGAGCGCATCGTGGCCGCTCCGATGTCGCAGCGCTGGCCGGCGGGCCTGCTCGCCCTCCTCGGGGTGGTGGCCCTGCTGGGAAGCGGCTGGTGGATCGGGCGGCGGACGGCACCGGGGGGTGGTTCGGAGGCAGATCCGTCGTCCAATTCGGCGGACGTCCGGCTCGCCATGACCGATCTGGCCGACGACGATCGTGCTTCGATCGCCGTACTTCCGTTCGCCGACATGAGTTCGGGTGGCGACCAGCAGTACTTCGTCGACGGGATGTCCGAGGAAATCATCAATACGCTGGTCCAGATCCGGGACCTCCGGGTAGCCGGACGGACATCGGCCTTCGCCTACAAGGACCAGAACAAAGATCTCCGCGAGATCGGCGCGGAGCTGGGTGTGGCCTACCTCGTCGAAGGAAGCGTCCGCAAGGCCGGCACCCAACTCCGCATCACGGCGCAGCTCATCGACGCATCGGACGGATCCCACCTCTGGTCGGACAGCTACAACCGATCCCTGGACAACGTCTTCCAGGTCCAGCGCGAGATCGCGGAGGCGATAGCGGACGAGTTGAGGATCCCCCTTGGTCTCGACGGGGCGGATCTCGTGCGGCCCACCGCCGATCTCGAAGCGTACGATCTATATCTCGCGGGGCGGTCGAAGATTCGCCAGCGACAGGACCAGCTCGACGAGGCCGTGCAGTTTTTCGAGGCCGCGATCGCGCGAGACTCGAACTGGGCACCGGCCTGGGCCGGATTGGCCGAGGCTAAGGAGCTGATAGGCTGGTGGGACGCCTCCTGGGACGAGGTGCCGGAGGACGAATACTCGCCAGAGCATCGCCAGATCATAGAAGCGTTCTGGCGGGATTCGGAGCACGCCGCCCGGCGGGCGCTGGAGCTGGATCCCAACAACGCGACGGCGCTCGTCGCCCTTGGGAGCGTGCTCAGAAACAGCTACAAATGGGAAGAGTCGGAGGCGGCCTATCTGCGCGCCCTCGCCAATGATCCGGACAACCCCGAAGCCCACCAGCAATACGGGACCATGCTGCTTTACACCGGGCGCGCCCGCGAGGGCCGGATCACCACCGGGCGGGCCGCGCTCCTCGATCGGGTACCCATCCGGGCTCTCTGGAAGGCGTACGGCCTGCATTCTGACGGCAGGGTCGACGAAGCCATCGAAGAGCTCGAAAGAGCAGAAGAGGAGTTCCCGGGGACCTTCATCAAGCGCAACCTCGCAATCACCTATCTCGAGGACGGCCGGGTTGCCGACTACGCAAAGCTGGTTGACCTGGATGCCGGCACGACCGCCCGATTGCGTGAGGGAGACCCGACGGTCATCGAATTGCTCTGGCCCGCGGGATTGGACAGGCGACCAGGAATTTGGCTTGCCCTCGGGATGCGAGACCGT
>Ga0224512_10004084_pt1 | contig 12511 bp, 12 predicted proteins | sample SF_May12_sed_USG_4_FD_169103 | JGI IMG/M metagenome (GOLD analysis project Ga0224512, IMG submission 169103) | Sediment microbial communities from San Francisco Bay, California, United States - SF_May12_sed_USGS_13 | ecosystem: Environmental > Aquatic > Marine > Sediment | place: USA... | reverse complement strand
CTGGTGCTGGGTCGTCACGGCCGCACGGCCAGTGCCGAGCAGAGACGGCGCTTCACGGCAGCTTTATATAACTACATATTGAACCGCTATGCACGGGGTCTACTGCGCTTCGACGCGGACAGACTGCAGATCCTTCCCTATCAAGGAGAGCCAGGCGAGGAGCGGGCTACGGTCCGGACTTTTGTGACTCTCGACGATGGTGAGAAGGTCCCCGTGAACTACGACCTACGTTTCGGCGACGGCGGTTGGAAGGTCTATGACGTCATCATCGAAGGTATCTCTTACGTTCGAAACCTCCGCAGTCAACTCGGCTCTGAGATCGAGCAACAGGGGCTCGACAACGTCATACTCAGACTCGAAAGCTACCGATCGCCCGACGAAGATGAAGCAGCCTAGCGGCTCTTTATGAGCGGGACCGACACCAGCACCGCCCACATGGAGGACCTGGGTGCTGGGGCATTCGCGATCCGGGGCGACCTGACTTTCGAGACCATCGCCGCGGTCTTGGCCGCTAGTCAATCGCTGTTCGCCGCGCACCAGCACATCGAGATCGATATGTCCGAGGTAGCGCAGGCCGATAGTGCGGCCGTGGCCTTGTTGCTGGAGTGGCTGAGCTGGGCGCGCGGATTCGACAGGCAGATCCAGTACCAGAATATTCCGCAGCAAATCCTGGCCATTGCCCAGATCAGTGGCATCGCCGAGTTGCTCGGCGGTGGGCGACCAAGCTCTTAAAAGTCAGGGCGCTACGGATCGCTCAGAAAGTCTTCTTCGGAGTATTCGCTCTCGAATTCCGCGTCGAGGGACGGCGGCTCACCGTCGTACAAGAGATAACGTCGGCGCTGTAGGTAGGCATTGCGCAGAAAAATATACGGATCAAAAGCGGCGGTCAGCTCTTGGTCGGCGCCCAGGACGCCGGCTCGCCGATCGAGGTAGTACAACAACCGCACCGCATTACGCGTGGCGTTGTCGGGATCGTAATACGCGAGCGGCTCCAAGGGCAGCTCCAGCACCCTGCCGATGCCGTCGCGCAAAGTATAGGGACCAAAAAAAGGCAGCATGAAGTAGGGTCCTTGCCCGAAGCCCCATCGACCCAAGGTTTGTCCGAGGTCTTCATTGTGACCTTCAAGTCCGACGTGTTTGGCAATGTCGATGAATCCAAAGATGCCCACGGTCGAGTTCAGCAGAAAGCGTCCGGTATCGCCGCCCGCCTGTTTGAATTTACCCTGCAGCATGTCGCTGACGATCACCACGGGCGAGGAAAGGTTCTCGAAGAAATTACCGATTGCCCGCTCGAGCCGGTCCGGCGTCACGGTGTGATATGTGCTGGCGACGGGTCTGAGCACGTGACGGTCCGCCGCCTGGTTGAATTTAAAGATCGCGCGATTTGCCCGCTCGAAGCGGTCGTTGACTCCAGTCTCCGTCCTTTCGCCGGTGGCCGCACAGCCGATACAGCTGCCCAGAAATAGCGAGACAAGAACGATGTTGGCTAACTGCCTTGCAGACACATTCGTCTCTTTGAACACTTCGTTTCGGTAGCGTAAGCGTGTATCCCGAAGCGCCTCAATAGGCCTCTGCAAAGCGGGATCGGTCGCCTCCAACGTAGCGGCCATCCCATCCGATCACGCTCGGGACCTGGCCTTCGTGCGCGCACCTCAGCCGACTGCGAACTCCCCTTGGCCTTCCGCTTCGGACTGCTCGGCCAATACGGCCTCAGGTGGCTCTTCCTTGAGCTTCAGGAACACCAGCAAGCCCGCGGCGATCAGCGAGCCAAAGCCCAGCACCAGGGCGACATTTGGCAGCGTGACGCCGCCCTCGAACAAAAAGCCCGCAACCACGGGGCCGACGACCGAGCCGCCGCGGCCAGTGCCGATTGCAAAGCCAGTGCCCGTCGCCCGGACGTGAGTCGGGTAGGCATGCGCGAAAATCGCGTACATGCCGACGATGGCCGCGTTCGTGAAGAATCCGCAGCCGAAACTTAGCATGTAGATGGCGCCGAGATCAGGACCGGTCCTGCCAAAAAGTATGACCAGGACCGTGGACAAGACCATGGTCGTGATCGTCAAGCCCTTGATCCCGTACTTCAGCGTCAGGAAGCCGAGGGTTGCGCCGCCGAGCGCGCCGCCGACCATGGCCCAGGTCAGTGCCAGGGCGCCGTCCGGTTGCGTGAAGCCGAAATCGACCGTGATCGTCGGTACCCACTTCACGACGAAATAGAAAGTCGTGATATGGAAGAAATAAGCGCCGGCGACGAGCAGCGTCGTCGCGATGAACGCGGGCTTGAAGATATCGAGCACAGAGGCTTTGCTTTCCTCGTGCGAGATTTCCGGCAAGGCAGTGGCCGTAGGGTGGCCCATGCGTGTCAAGGTATGGTTGATTTTCTCCAATGCCCCAGTCGGCTGTTTACGTGCGAGCCAATGCACGGTCTCGGGCACGAAAAAGTAGACCATCGGAATCAGGACGGCCGTCATTGCGGCGCCGAGATAGAAGACCGACCTCCAGTCGAACGTTTGCAGCAGCCTCGCACTGATGAGCCCACCGACGACGACGCCGACTGGATAGCCGATCGACATCAGCGAGACGCTCAAATGCTTGCGCTTGGCGTTCGAGTACTCGGCCGCGACGGCATTGATGGCGGCGAGCATGCCGCCGATGCCCAGTCCCGTGATGACGCGCCAGATCGAAAGCACGACGATGCTCGTTGTCGTGGTCACCATGAACATACCGCTCGCCATGACGATGAGGCAGCCAAGCATCATGGGGCGGCGTCCGATCTTGTCGGCCACGCCGCCTAGCACCACCGAGCCTATGGCCATGCCGATCAGCTCCATGGTCAGCACAAAGCCGAGCGCATCTGCGCCGAGACCCCATTCCTCGCGGATGCCCGAGCCGGCAATGCTAATCGACAACACGTCGAAGCCATCGAGCGCGTTCAGGGCGATCGTGATCGCCACGGCAAAGATCTGAAACCGAGTCATCGACGACTTGGAAATGATTTCACGAGGATCGTTGCTCACGACATTGCCTCCCTCGACGGCATTATTATCGGGGCAGGGTAGCATTTTATGCTGCTCGGAGGGATTTTTCGTCCCGAGTCTTAGGCGCCGCCTGAGTTCACCACCTGGGCCGCTGGTTTTCTGTCAACTGCTTGGAGCTGCGCCGGCAGAATCGTTAGAATCGCGAGTTCAGGCGAATGAACGAATCATCTCGGGGGAGTGAGGATGGATAGGGTCGTATGCGGCAAGCTGTCGGCTGTCTGTGCCCTGGCTCTGCTAGTCGGCTTCCCCGTGCAGGCGCAGATACTCATCGGTCGTGACCGCACCCCGCCCGACCTTGCCGGCGAATGGGTCTGGCAAGTCGACGAGGATCCGGGCCAGCCGCCGTATGGAGATTATCTCGGCGTGCCGTTCAACGACGCGGGTCGGCTGCGTGCCGATACGACCGCCGAATCGCTGTGGGGCTCGCCTGAGTTTCGTTGCCGGCCGCACTCCATGCCGCATCAGTGGCGTGGCATCGGCGGTGCGCGATTCATCAAGCAACTGGATCCACTGACGCGAGTTCCCGTCGCCTACCACGTGCAGTTTTGGCGCTCACTGGATCGTCCCATCTACCTGGACGGGCGCGCGCACCCACCGGGCTATGCACCGCATAGCTGGACCGGTTTCTCGACGGGCGAATGGATCGGGGACACGCTGGTCGTGACTACGACGCATATCAAGGACGGTTTCTTGAAGCGCGGCGGCCCGCAAACCAGCGACATGTATTCGATGACCGAGTATCTGACGCGGCACGATGAGTACTTGACCATCACGCAGATCGTCGATGATCCGATTTATCTAGCCGAGCCCTTCGTGCAAACCACAAACTATGCGCTCGACATCGACAGCTCCGTCACGATGGAATCCTGTGTGACCTCGGCCCTGGGCGATATGGGCGGCGACGACCCGCATTTCGTGCCGCACTTCTTGCCGGACCAAAACCCCTATGTCACGGAATGGCTCGAGGATCAGGATTGGATTCCGGAGCAAGCCGCGCGCGGCGGCGCCGAGACGCTCTATCCCGGCTACGCCGCGGGCGCCGCCAATCGCCTTGCCAGTTTCCCGATATCGCCGACGGCCGTCGACATCGAGGCGCGGATTGCTTCACAAGCGCCTCGAGACGGCGAAGTCCACGTGCTGCCCGTGCAGGGGAATATCTTCCTGCTGGTTGCGGACGGCACCAACATCACGGCATCAGTGGGCCCCGATGGTGTGCTGCTCGTCAACACGGGCTCGGCCCAGATGACGAGCAAGGTGATCGAAACGGTCAGTGATCTTGCCGAGCGCGTCGCAGCGAGCCCGAGGCCGAATAGCTGCATGGGCGCGCAGTGTCCCGGTTTCCCCTATGGCTGGGCCAGCCCAGCCTTCAATTCGATCGCCGCCTCGCCGGCGCCGGCCAGACCGATACGCTATATCGTCAACACCAGCGCCGCAGAAGTGCATACGGCCGGCAATGCACGCCTGTCGGCGGAAGGCTTTTTCCAAAGACGCGGTGGGACTAACGTATTGGGTGCCCCATCGAATGCTTCGATCATTGCGCATGAGAATGTCCTGATCGCAATGAGCTCGCCGAATCGTCCCGGCGGAGACTTGCCGCCCGAATCCTGGCCGACGGATACGTATTTCTACAAGTTTCAAAAGCTCAGCGAGTACTTCAACGGGGAGGGCATAGTGGTCTATCACGAGCCCGCCGCCAATACGGACGGTGATAGCATCGTGATGTTTCGACAGTCGGAAGTGATTAGCGCTGGGGACATTTTCTCGACCGTCAGCTATCCCTTCATCGACGTTGACGGTGGCGGCACAATCCGGGGCGTGCTCGATGGACTCAACCATATCATCGATTTGTCGGTCGCCGAGTACCGCTCGCAGGGCGGAACCTGGGTGATTCCCAGCCACGGACGCGTTGCCGATGTCGCGGATGTCGCCTCGTACCGGAATATGGTGACGATGGTGCGAGATCGCGTGGCGAGCCTCAAGGATCAGGGCATGACCCTGGAGCAAGTGCTCGCCGCGGGTCTCACCAGGGATTTCGACGGCCGTTATGATACTTATGATCCGGATTGGACCGCCGATAGGTTCGTTGCGGCCGTATATCGAACGCTAGACTAACCCAGGCAACCAGCAGGAGGGTTATCGTGGATAAGATGCGATTTCTTAAGGGATGTGCATTCGGGGCGATTGTCTCGCTTGCGCTGGTCGCGGCCGCCGAGGCTCACCACTCCTACGGGGCGACCTACAACGTCAAGGACCAGGTCAAGATCGAAGGCGAGCTCGTACAGTTCCAGTTCCGCAACCCGCACTCGTTCGTGCACATCGAGGCACCCGATGAGCATGGCGAGATGCAGCGTTGGTCCGTGGAGTGGAGCGGCACGGCCACCTTGACTCGGCAAGGTATTAACCGGGCGACGCTCCGCCCCGGCGACGAGGTCATTCTGACCGGCCGCCCCTCGCGCGCGCCGGGCGAGCGCCGCCTGCTCATGGTCACCCTGCTTCGGCCTGCGGACGGGTTGAGCTGGGGCCAACGCCCCGACGAGGTCACCGACTGAGCGATGGGCCTGTCCAGTGCCTTGGGCGCCTTGCTGCTGGCTGCATTCGCGCTACCGCTGACGAGCCAAGCCCAGCCCGGCGGGCCCGCGCTGAGCGCGCGCGCAGCTCCGGCGCTCGACATGCAAGGCGACTGGATTGCCGTGGTGACCGAGGACTGGAAGTTCCGCATGGTGACGCCAAATAAGGGTGAGTATGCCGGCATACCGCTCAACGCCGCCGGGCGCCGTGTCGCCGATGCGTGGGAGCCGGCCACCAGCGACAGCTGCAGGATCTACGGCGCGGCAAACATCATGCGCGTGCCGGGGCGCCTGCGCATCGGCTGGGAAGACGAGGATACGCTGCGCATCGACACCGACGCCGGCCGCCAGACTCGAATGTTGCATTTCGATTCTGCAACGAGCCCAGCGAGCGTGCCGAGCAGCTTGCAGGGTTATTCCGCGGCCGAGTGGCGCTATGCCGTCAACGAAAGCGCTGCCGACGCCGTGCCGAACCACGGTGGTCTCAAAGTCGTGACCACACGGCTTGCGCCCGGTTATCTGCGCGGCAATGGCGTTCCCTACGGTGAGCGGGCCATGATGACGGAGTACTTCAACGTGTTCGACGCGCCAAACGGCGACCAATGGCTGGTCGTCACGACCATTGTCGAGGACCCCGAATTCTTGAGTCGCCCTTTCTACACGAGCTCGCACTTTAAGAGGCTGCGTGACGATTCAGGCTGGAATCCGACTGACTGTTAACGTGGTTGTCCACGGCGTTTGATATCGTCGCTGTCGTTATCGCGCCCGAGTTTCCATACGAACGGGTTCTGCCCGGCAGCTCGGTTTAGCGGGCAGCGTTGCGACGAGCGCTGAGCCCAGCGAGAGCTTACCGCTCGGTGTGTGCCGTCAGCTCACGATAGGCAACGCCGAGCAGCAGGGTCATGAACACCGCGACGGCCGTCGAAATCACATTGAGGATCAATGCTGAGCCAGGACTCATGCTGACGACCGCCAAGTCCGGTTGCTGCATGCCTTGACCAGCCGCAATCCATGCCGGTGCCATGGCGAGGATGCTCGGCACCAGGAAGGCCAAGAACAGCGCACCGCGTGAGCCTTTCGTTATGGTTGCACTGAGCGTGAAAGCGTCGAACACACCGGCCCGACCATCCAGCACCAGTGGCACGACCATGGACCAGATCAACAGCAGCAGGATGCCCGGCACGATAAACAGTATCAGACCCAGCATGCTGACGATCATGACCAGTAGGGAGGCCACAATGGCACGTACCCCAAGACCGAGGGGGAGAAACAGGTCGGCGACACGAGTTTGCTGCGCAGGGGCCACTCGGATCGCGCAGGCGAGCAGCCCACAGTACAGATACCAGCTCGCCAAGCCCGTCGCGATGCTCCACACAAGCAGGCCGCCCGGGAACGTCTGCGGTACTCCTTCTGCGAGAGTCTGACTCACGACGGACTGATTGATCATACCGACCACGATGCTGAAGCCGCCCGCGACGGCCGCCGGGGGCCACACCAGCGGCAGTACGGCAACGGCACCCAACCACAATTGCGTGACCCGAAGCTGCATCGGTGCCTAAATTGCCGGCCTGCCGCCGCGGTCTGTCGACTGATCGAACACTTTCGTGGCCAGCGCAATCATGCTTGCCACGTCGCTCAAATTTGCCGGTATGACGAGCGTGTTGGCGTCTCTGGCCAGGTTGCCGAATTGGCGCACGTAATCCTCGGCGACGCGTAACTGCATGGCTTCGATTCCACCGGACTCGCTAACCGCGGAGGCCACTCTGCGCAGGCCCTCGGCGGTTGCTGTCGCGACCGCAAGAATAGCCTCGGCCTCGCCCTCGGCCTCATTGATTTGCTGCTGCTTGGAGGCTTCGGATTCCTTGATGATGCGCTGTTTTTCTCCTTCGGCCTGGTTGATCTGGGCGTCTCGCACGCCTTCCGAGTTCAGAATCACGGCGCGCTTTTCGCGCTCGGCACGCATCTGTTTCTCCATCGCCTCGATCACATCGCGCGGTGGATTGATATTCTTTATTTCGTAGCGCAAGACTTTGACGCCCCATGGCTCGGAAGCCTTATCGAGCTCGCTGACGACATTGGAATTGATGACCGCGCGCTCCTCGAAGGTTCGATCCAGGTCGATTTTGCCAATTTCGCTACGCAGCGTGGTCTGCGCCAGCTGCGAGATCGCGAACTCGTAGTTTGTGATGCCGTAGGAAGCGCGTGCGGGATCGAGGACTTGCAAGTAGAGCACGCCGTCGATCCCTACCTGGACATTGTCCCGCGTGATGCAGATCTGCTCGGCTATGTCGATCGCTTGTTCCTTGAGGCTGTGCTTGTAAGCGACGCGTTCGATAAACGGGATCAGAATGTGAAAACCTGCCGACAAGGTCTTACTGTACTTTCCCAGCATCTCGACGATGGAGGCGCTCTGCTGTGGCACTACGACTGCAGTTTTCGCGATCACGATGATCGCAAGCACGGCAATGACGAGCACCACAAAGAATACGTTCTGATCCATGCAGGTTCTCCTGGAAACTAATCCATTCGGCGGATCTTGAGATTCACTCCGTCGATCGCGTCGATGACGGCGGTGCCGCCCGAGGGAATGGTTTGCTCGCCGACATTGACGGCAGTCCAGAGCGAGCCCCGATACTGCGTTCGACAGGTATGGCCTGGGGCGACCTCCTCGTCGATCGTAAGCTGGTCCCCTGCGCCACTCGGCTTGAAGCCCAGCGCACGGCCGCGGGTCATTTCATAGAGCTGCCTGCGGAACGTGAACATGGCCAACAGCGACAATGCCGCGAACAACATCCACTGACCCCAGCCCGGCAGGTCAATCCCGATCACGCCAACGACGCCGACGACGATGGCCCCGGCGCCGATGAAGATCAGATAAAACTGCGCGTCGATTGCAAATAGCTCGGCGCATAGCAACAAGGTGCCGAGAATGATCCAACCCCACCACGGCATCATGGCAATCTCGCTGGCTGTCGAACAGTCACGATTATCTGGGCGGCGCCCGCAGATGTCACGCCGCCGCTGCTCGCTGCTACCACATGAAGCCACCGAACCTAGCGGTGTCGGGCGGCCAGCACGATGCCCGCAAACACCAGCGCAGCGCCCACGAGGTGATAGGTGAACAGGCGCTCGCCCAGAAACAGCATCGCCAAGGTGGCCCCGGAAACCGGGATGAGGTTGATGAAAATCGCCGCCCGATTGGGACCAAGTGTTCCGATGGCCAAGTTCCAGCACAGCGTTGCGAGTAGTGTTGGGAACAAGGTCAGGTATAGCATCGCGCCGATCACGCCGGTGGTGAACTCGAAGGGTCCGGATGCATTCGCCTCGACGAGGTAGATGGGCAAGAGCACGATGCTGCCGACCACGGAAATCACGAACAGCAACAGATCTCCGCTGGGAAGATATTCGCGACGATGCAGTTGCACTGCGTATAACGACCAGCCGATAACGGCGCCGAGCATGATGAGGTCGCCGATGTTGATGTCCAGTCCCAGGAGCACGCCAAGGTCGGCGCGAAATACCATCACCGTGATGCCCGCGAAGGCACAAACAATGCCCATGACTTGACGCTCGGTCAGGGCATGCCGAGCGAGTAGCCAGGCTGCCACGGCCGTGATCGCCGGTTGGCTGGCATTCACGAGCACGGCGTTTGTGGCAGTGGTGAAATACACGGCAAACACAGACAGGCTGCTGCCTGCGACCATGAGCAGGGCGAGGCCCGTCAGCGAGCGCCAGTGCCGCTTGAGCCTCGGCCACTCGGTCGGGAGCTTGCGCCAGACGAAGGGCAGCAAGACCAGGGCGGCCAAAAACCACCGCGAGAACGACAGGGCGCCGGGTGGAATCGCGCCGCTGACGGCGCGCGTCACCACGGGTGGGCTACCCCATATCACCGTGCAGCAAACAGCCAATAGATAGGCGGCGGGCGGGGCGACCGGTGGCCGGCGTGGCGCAGCGTTTTCGTCACTCACTCAGTTTTCTGCTCGACAAGGATCCTGAAGCGCAGCGCGCGGCCGCAATCCGCTGACACGGGCTCTGCGGCTCGCCGTTGCCAGCGAGCCGCGCGCTAGCGAAGCTAAGCTGACGACGGCGGCAACTGCGCTTCGGGTACCCACCAGCCGTGCACTTGACCCACGGCCCGCATCGGGAGCCTGACGGTCGCAATGGGCCCGTCGTCCAGATGCTCGGCATCGAGGATCACGAGATCCGCACGGCTGTTCTGGTCCCGACGTGTTGCCACACCCATCAGGTAACCCTCTCCCTCTCGGGCCGAGGCGCTCTTGGGCGCGAAACAGCACTCGGCCAGCGAGGTCGTCGTTCCGGCGTTGAACAGCGTGGCCTGGCGCGTTTGGTGGTCGAAGCGGGCATAGCAGGCACCCGCCTCGCGCGGATTCGGAACGGCTGGATCCGGGCAGGGGAGAAACCCATAGCGGTACGGCATGGTGTTGTAGCGATCGTCCTGCCTCGGCAGAGCGCCGACATGCGGATACATTTGCTCGATGTTATAGCCGCGCGGCCGCCGTCTGGAAAGATCGACCGAGAGCCGTGTGATGTGGCTTGATCCAGCGATCGGATCCCAACGCGAGCCATCCCGCATCGGCATGAACGGAAAAGGGTTCGACATCGACATTTCGACGTCGACATACAGCATTTCGCCGTCGTCAAACGCGCCCATGACATGTGTTGCGCTGCGGGTTGGGCCCTCGAACCAGCGCACATCGGAGCCATCGCCGCCGCGGCGCAAGGCGCCGAAGAAGGTGGGCTTGGTGCCATCCCAAGACCAGTGTATGCCGCCATCGCGCATCTGCGCCTCGTCGAAGGCCAGCGGCATGACATAGAACACGATGTAATTCTGCGTGACCGCAAAATCATGCAGCATGCCGACATAGGGCACCTGGATTTTAGCGTCCCAGACCCGCTGGCCCTGCGGCGTGAACTCGAACATCGAGACGACGTCGCTGCCGTGACCTTCTGCCTCGTAACCGAAAGCCACCATGTTGCCGGTCTCGGAGTCGAGCTTGGGATGCGCCGTGAAAGTTAGGCTCGGCAGCTGATTGTCGAAGGTGTAGTTAGGGACGATCGTCTCTAGCGTCAACAGATCGAGCGCCGCGGGAGGGCTGTCTTCTTTCAGCGCGAGTAGGTAGTTTCTATGATTGATGATATGCGTATTGGCCGTGCTGCGACTCAGGCCCGCGACACTCGGATCGTCCATGGACGGATTACGATAGATCGGGAACAAGCCCCGGCCCGCTTTGTCCTGAGCCATGTAGCGCTCGTTGCGCACGAAGCGGCTCTTGTAATCGGCGCGGCCGTTTTTGATCCTAAACATGCTGACGTGGCCTTCGCCATCGAAGGGAATGTTGCGCGGATGCAGCGGGTATTGGGCGTCTGGTCCTACCCGGTAAAAGGCGCCGTTCATATCGTCAGGGATGGTCCCGTCGACCTCGCAGTCGCGTACATCGGCTTCGAGCCGGTATAGGGTGGTCGGGCGCTGCATCGAGGGCCGCAGCTCCTCGTTCGGGGGCGGTCCGGGGGGCTGCGCCTCGGCCGGCCTGGATAACATGCCGGCCATCCCGACGCCTGCTGCAGCGCCGGCCGCGGCGCCTAGGAAGGAACGCCGGTCGAGCTGGTCGTCACGCTTGTCTGTCATTGGTCTCTCCCTGGCTCAAGTGCCCGAACTATAAACTGCGTCCCCCCTCAGGAACACTGTGATTTCCGAAGCGGCCGGTCTCATTACTATGCACTGCGGGTGGCGATCAACCCGCCGCACACAAGGATACGCTTGAGTCGCCCTCTTCAGCTCGACGAGGACCAGATCTCCATGAATACCAAGTACAACAGCAGTCCTGACAGAAAGCCGAAATACAGCGAGAGGATTCGGTCCTCGGGGGCAGGGTCTTCGGGGCTAGAGTCCTCGGGGCGAGGCTCGACGGGTGCCAACTCCTTGAGGACGAGGTCACGCAGGCTTTTGGGCGAGAACACGAGGACTGCCAGGCAGATGCCAACCAGCGGTTCCGCGAGCCGCCGGAAGATGGCCGAAAAGATCGAATTCTCGGTCGAGTCTAGAGGCAAATTCGTGTCCAAGGTGGCCGCGAGGAATAGACCCAATACGAAAGCGACGGCCCAGCAAGCCGAGCGACTCCAAGCCAGCAAGGGTGACTGTTGCCCTCGACGAAAGAGGAAGAAGTAGCTAACCAGAACGAGGGGCAGAAGCATTCGTGCCAGACTCCAGGTGGCCGGCCAGACACCGGACGGGGTTAGGCCCCGCCAGCTCGGACTCAAACCACCGGCCTCGAAAACGAGCCCGATCCCAATGAGTCCCACGATGAGCAGCGTACCGGCGATGGCAACTGTCCGAATAATGCTACTGGTGTTTTGCGCCATGGTTATTGTTTCCTAGTTCGTGTCGTAGCGCAGAGCAGCATAAGTATGCGCTATTCATGCTGCGTCGTCTCGCATCGGCTCGGTGGCATAGGTTTCGTCGTGGGCTTATGTCAAGTCGGCTGATTCACGTCCCTTTCTATCCTGTTAAACCCTACTTGTGTCGCCTAGACTGTCGAAAGCAATCCGCGCGACAACGACGAAACACAAGTGCGATTCGCCGCTCAATGTCATGAGCAAACGCATCGCAATAACAACAAGGTCGGGGAGCAGACCGGTCACACCAACTCCATTGGGGTTTGAGCGACGCGCATAGAATCCTCCCCGCCGCGAGAGAGGGCAGATGCTGGTACCGCTTGCGGGAGCGGCTCTTCAACGAAGCGTGCCATCGGGGCCAAGCTGTCGGCGCGGCAGGCTACTCGCTGGTGTCGGCCTGTTGCTGCTGCTGGTGCATGGCGCTGAAGCCTTCGCCTGGTGGGAGCCCGGGATCGAGCTGACGAAGCAAGCCGGCGAGGTTACGGCCAACGCCGA
>Ga0224512_10004083_pt1 | contig 12515 bp, 10 predicted proteins | sample SF_May12_sed_USG_4_FD_169103 | JGI IMG/M metagenome (GOLD analysis project Ga0224512, IMG submission 169103) | Sediment microbial communities from San Francisco Bay, California, United States - SF_May12_sed_USGS_13 | ecosystem: Environmental > Aquatic > Marine > Sediment | place: USA... | reverse complement strand
GCAGGTCCGTCGAGGCGCTGAGGATGATGAATGCCAGGACGGCGGCGACGCCGAGGGCCTTGCGAGTCCCCACCGGAGGCTTGGCGTCGAGGGGGGACACCAGCAGGAAGTCGTTGCGGTCATACCACCGGGAGCGAAACTCCGGGTCGGCGAGCAGCAGCAGGGTGTCGCCCACGCGCACGCGTACCTCGCCGAGCTTGCCCTCGACCCGCATTCCGGCTCGATGAATCGCCAGGACGGCTGCCTGATAGCGGCCCCGGAATTCGGCTTCCCGCAATGTCTTGCCGACGAGGGGTGACGAGGCACCGACCACAACCTCGAAGAAGGCGGTTCGATCGGTTTCGAACGTCAGATGCTCTTGCTCGGCCGACTTCAGGCCCCGGGTTGATTGCAGATCGATCACATTGTCGGCCCGGCCGACGAATCGAAGCCGGTCGCCCCCGCGCAGTACCAGCGTCGGTCCGGCCGGGCCGATGAGATCTTCACCCCGGCGCACCTGGACGAGGAAGACCCCGGCAAGGTGCCTCAATCCGCCGGCTTCGACGGTTACGCCGTCGACGGGGCCGTCGGCTACGACTTCCATGTCGACGACGAACTCCCGGACGTTCTCGTCCAGGTCGCCGCGGGCTGGAGTCCGGGCCCCCAGTAGTCGCGGTGCCAGGATGACCAGAGCAGCCACGCCGATGGCGGCGACCGGCAAACCGAGCTTGGTGATCTCGAACACCCCAATCGGGTCCATGTCGCCGGCCTCGAGCAGCCCGGAGACCACCAGATTGGTTGAGGTTCCGAGCACGGTGATGAGCCCGCCGAGGATGGCGGCAAAGGAGAGCGGCATGAGGAATTCGGCGGGTGAGCGGTTCCGCCGGGCGGCCCAGGAGCTCACCTGCGGGACCAGCATGGCCACGATGGGCGTGTTGTTGAGCACGGCCGACGACCCGGCCACCGGTATCAAGAGCCGCGCCAGTGCCCTGCGTTTCCGGCCGGTGTCCTGCAACATCGATGCCACCAGCGGTTGGAGGGCTCCGGTCTTCTCGACCGCCCGGGCGACGACGAAGAGAGCCGCCACCGTGATGGGAGCCGGATTGGAGAACCCGGACAGAGCCTGTTCGGTGTCGATGACCCCGAAGACGAGGAGCGCCACCACCGCGGCCAGCAATGTGGCCGCCGGTGCCAGGAGGTCCCAGACGAGCACTATCACTGCCACCCCGATGGTGGCCAGCGTCAGCCAGGCTTCCCAGGCCATGTCGGGTCCTCGCCTCAGTCGGCCTCGGGGCCGATGTAGCCTTGAGCTTCGAGATGGAGGATGATCTGCTGGGCGGCTTCCGAGGGTCGCAGATTGCTCGTGTCGATCACGATCTCGGCGTCGACCGGCTCCTCATAGGGGTCGGAAATCCCGGTGAACTCCTTGATCTCGCCGGCTCGTGCCTTGGCGTACAGGCCCTTGCGGTCGCGCTGCTCGCAGACATCCAGTGGTGTTGCGACGTGTACGAGGTCGAACCCGCCGACCGGCTCGATCATGGCCCGGACGACCTGGCGGGTGTGATCGTATGGGGCGATCGGGGCACACAGGGCAATGCCACCGTTTTTGGTGATTTCCGACGCCACCCAGCCGATGCGCTGAATGTTGAGGTCCCGGTGCTCCTTGGAGAATCCGAGCTCCGAGGACAGATGCTGACGAACGAGGTCGCCGTCGAGCAGGGTCACGGGACGGCCTCCCATCTCGAGCAGCTTGACCATCAACGCATTGGCGATCGTCGACTTGCCAGATCCGGAGAGACCGGTGAAGAAAACGGTGAACCCCTGTTTGTCCCGGGGCCGGTGGGTTTTGCGAAGCTCGGACACCACGTCGGGGAACGAGAACCATTCCGGTATCTCCCGCCCGTCGGCCAATCGATCGCGTAGCTCGGTTCCCGAGATCGAGAGCGACTTCTTGCCCTCCGGAACCTCGTCGACGGGGAAGTACGCGTCGTCATCGGGGACATACACCATCATGCGGAAGGGGACCATCTCGACCCCGATTTCGTCTTCGTGGGCTTTCAGCAACTCCTGGGCGTCGTACGGCCCGTAGTAGGGATTGCCGTCCGGGTCCGAGCCGGGACCGGCATGGTCGCGCCCGACGATGAGGTGGGTCACCCCGAAGTTCTTGCGGATGATGGCATGCCAGACCGCCTCCCGTGGTCCGCCCATGCGCATCGCCAGCGGCAGCAGCGCCATCTTGGCCGTTGACTTGGGGTAGTGGTGGAGGATGGCCTGGTAGCAGCGCACCCGGGTGTAGTGGTCGATATCACCCGGCTTGGTGAGGCCGACCACCGGGTGGATGAGCAGGTTGGCTTCGACATCCTTGGCCGCTCGCAGTGTGATTTCCTGGTGCGCCCGATGCATCGGGTTGCGCGTTTGGAAGCCGACGATGCGTCGCCAGCCGGCGCGGGTGAAGTCATCGCGCAGCTGGGCGGGAGTGTGCCGCAGGGCCCGGAAGTCGTAGTGCACGGGCAGCTGGAGCCCTTCCAGGCGCCCACCGACGTAGTACGGGTTGGTGGCCCGCAGGAGATGGGCCACTCCCGGATGGCTCGGATCGGTGGTCCCGAACACCGCCGCGGCCTCAGCCGCCAGATCGGGCTGCCAGATGTCCTCGACGTGGAGCACGGCGATCAGCACGCCTTCGGGATCGCGCAGCTCGAGCTCCCCGCCGACCGCGACCTGCTGCGCTACCTGTTCGGTGACGTCCAGCATGACGGGCATCGGCCACAGGGTGCCGTCGGCCAGGCGCATGTCGGCTTTGACGGCCTCGTAGTCGGCACTGGTCATGAACCCGGTCAGTGGAGAAAACCCGCCGTTGATGAGCAGTTCGATGTCGTTGAGTTGACGTGGGGTCAGGCTCCACTCGGGGATACCCCGACCGGGAGCCCGCAGCTCGGCGGATCGCTCGGCAGAAACCAGCAGATCGATGAGGGTTCCGCCGTGGGGGGCGATGAGGTTGTCGGACATCAGTCAACTACTCCGTCTCGTGGGGTTGGGGCGACACCAGGGTAGGCCATCGGCTGCCCGACGGCCGATGTCTTCGGGTTCGGGCTAAGGGAACGAGGCGGGTGGGTCGGGATCCGATGCGTCGACATCACGCCATTCGGCGTCGACCGGCCTCGGTCCCGACCGGACCTCCCAGCGGCCGGCGAACCGTCTGGTGACCACCCGGCGAGCGGCTTCACGGACCGGAGGAACCAGCAGCAGGAACCCGAGAACATCGGTGAGGAACCCGGGGGTGACGAGAAAGACGCCGGCGACGACGATCATCGCTCCGTGCGCCAGCTCCTTGCCGGGAAAACGCGCCTCGAAGAAGGCTGCTTGCACCTGGGCGATAGCACCGGCTCCCTGGCGGGCGACGAGGGCAGATCCGATGACGGCGGTGATCACGATCAGGACGAGCGTTGCAAGCAGTCCGATGCGCTCACCGACGTAGATGAAGAGGGCGATTTCGGCGATCGGAATGCCGACGAAGAGGAGAAAGAGGGGTCCCACCACCGTGAGCCTATCGGGTAGGGCGGGCAAGCGGCCGGCCTCCTGCCACTAGCCTTCCGCCGCATGAACGCACATTTCGTCACCTTGCCCGGGGATGGCATCGGTCCCGAAGTCGTGGCCGAAGCCACTGCAGTCTTGTCGGTGGTCGCCGCCCGGTTCGGGCACACCTTCACCTTTGAGGAGCGGCTCATCGGCGGGGCCGCCATTGACGCCGGCGGACATCCCCTTGCACCGGAGACCGTTGCGGCCTGTCGGCAAGCGGACGCCCTCCTGCTGGGAGCCGTCGGCGGCCCGCGCTGGGACCGTCCGGATGCTGCGGTCCGTCCCGAGCAGGGCCTTCTGGGAATCCGCCGCCAGCTCGGCCTATTTGCCAACTTGCGGCCCATCCGGGTGTTCCCGGAGCTGGCCGGGGCCTCGCCCCTCCGGCGCGAGATCCTGGCCGGAGTGGACATTCTCTTCGTCCGCGAGCTCACCGGTGGGATCTACTTCGGTGAGGCCGGCACCCGGGCGGATGGTGTCGCCTTCCAGGTGATGGAGTACCGGCCCGATGAGGTCGAGCGCATTGTTCGGGTAGCGGCCGACGCCGCTCGAGCCCGCCGTGGCAAGCTGACGATGGTCGACAAGGCCAACGTGCTCGAGCCGTCGCGGCTATGGCGCCGCGTCTCCGGCGACCTGGTCGCGGCCGAGTATTCCGACCTGGACTACGACGTGGTTCTGGTCGATGCGATGGCCATGTATTTGCTCTCGCGGCCCGGTGACTTCGATGTGGTGGTGACGTCCAACCTGTTCGGCGACATCCTGACCGATGAGGCTTCGATGATCACCGGCTCCCTCGGCATGCTGCCGTCGGCATCGCTCGGCTCGGGCGGCCCGGGGTTGTTCGAGCCGGTGCATGGTTCGGCCCCCGATATCGCCGGCACCGGCGTGGCCAACCCGCTCGCCATGATTCTCGCCGCCGCCATGGCATTGCGTCACTCCCTGCACCTCGAGGAGGAAGCGAAGGCGGTGGAGTCTGCCGTGGCGTCCGTTATCGCTTCCGGCCTCCGCACCCCCGACATCGCCGCCGGCGGGGATTCGGTCGGCACCAAAGAAATGTCCGCCGCAGTAATCGCGGCTCTGAGCGGGTAGCGGCTAGTAGGCGCTGGCGCGTGCTGCCTTGTTCAACGCACTCGTGAATGACCGAGCCGAAGCTTCGACGATATCGGTCGAGGAGCCGGTGCCGGTGAACGTGCGTTCCCGGACCTGCACCAGAACCCTCACCTCGGCCATGGCATCGGCACCGAGGCTGACCGGCTCGACGCGGTAGTCGAGCAAACGGGCCTCAATCCCGAAGGCGGTGCCCAGGGCGGCGAAGATGGAATGGACCATTCCGTCTCCCGAGGAGGTAAAGGACTCTTTGACGCCCTCACGTTCCACGGTGATGGTGGCTTCGGCCTGATTGTCCCGGCCGGTGGCGTGCCAGCCGAGGAAGTGGACCGCGTCGGACAGGTCGACCTGATCGTGAACGATGGCCAGGAGGCCCTCTTCGACGATCTCACCCTTGCGGTCGGCCAGCTCCTTGAAACGAGCGAAGGCTGCTTCGAAGTCTTCGTCTTCCAGGTTGATGCCGAGCTCTTTGAGGGCGTCACCGAACGCGGCGCGGCCGGAGTGCTTGCCGAGCACGAGTTTGGACTTGTCCTGACCGACGGCGGTGGGATCCATGATCTCGTAGGTTGTCCGTTCCCGCAGCACGCCATGCTGGTGAATACCGGACTCGTGGGCGAAGGCATTGCGCCCCACTACCGCCTTGTTGTACTGCACCGGGTATCCGGTCAGGCGGGACACCAGTCGACTGGCCGGGAACAGCTGGGTGGTATCGATGCCGGTCTCCACCTGGTAGTGGTCGGAGCGGGTGTTGATGGCCATGACGACCTCTTCCAGGGCCGTGTTGCCGGCCCGCTCGCCGATGCCGTTGACCGCGACCTCAACCTGGCGGGCCCCGTTCTCGACGGCCGCCAATGCGTTGGCGACGGCCAGGCCGAGATCGTTGTGACAATGGGTGGAGATCACGACGTCATCGCGATCGCCCTTGACGTCCTCGACGACGCGTTTGATGCGGGCGCCGTAGTCGGTGGGAGTTCCGTAGCCGACCGTATCGGGGATGTTGATGGTGGTTGCGCCCGCCGCCACGGCCGCCTGGCAGACGCGAACCATGAAGTCGATGTCAGATCGGGATCCGTCCTCGGGGGAGAACTCGACGTCATCACAAAGCGCCCGGGCTTGTGACACTCCGGCCCGCACTGCCTCCAGGACCTCATCCTCGGTCATCCGCAACTTGTGCTCCATGTGGATCGCCGAGGTCGCGAGGAACACATGGATGCGGGGCCGGGCCGAATCTTTGACCGCTTCCCATGCCCGGTCGATGTCCTCGGCGATACCGCACCGGGCCAGTCCGGCGATGATCGGGCCGTCGACTTCCCGGGCGATGCGCTGCACCGCAGCGAAGTCGCCGTCAGAGGCAATGGGGAATCCGGCCTCGATGACGTCGACGCCGAGGGCCGCCAGCTGGTTGGCGATGGCGACTTTGTCGTCGGAATCGAGGGCGATTCCGGGGGACTGCTCGCCGTCTCGCAATGTGGTGTCGAAGATGATTACTCGGTCAGGCATGATGTGCTCCTGGGCGCGTGAGAGATTACCGGGTTCCGGATGTGGCCGGGTCAGCGCTGGCTGCCCGACCCTGGAAGCGCGAGCGAGCTCACGAGATCGCTCGCAAGTTACGGGTCTTGGAGTCCCGGGACAGGGCGATCCAACCCGACTTCACCACGTCGATCAACCCGTAGGGACGCATCAGCTCGAGGAAGTCGTTGACCTTCGATGGTGTGCCGGTCATCTCGAACGTGATGGACATGGCGCCGACGTCAACCGCCTTGGCCTTGAATACGCCTGCCGCGTCGAGCACCTCGCCTCGCTTGGCAGCATCCGCCGACACCCGCACCAGCATGACCTCGCGCTCCACGCTCTCCGCCGGGTCGAGCTCGGTGATCTTGATGGTGTTGATGAGTTTGCGGAGCTGTTTCACCACTTGTTCGATTTCGGCTGCGTTGACGACAACCGTCATGACCGAATTCCCCGGTTCGGCGGCCGGACCGACCGCCAGCGAGTGGATGTTGAATCCGCGCCGGGCAAACATCGAAGACACGCGGGCCAGCACCCCGGGCTTGTCTTCCACCAGGACGGAGAGAACGTGGAGCTTCATTGCAGATCCTCCAGGCTCAGTGCGACGTTGTCGTTTGAGCCGCCGGCAGGGACCATGGGGAACACCATTTCGTCTGGGTCGACTTTGAACTCGGCGACCACCGGCCGGTCGTTGATGGTGAGGGACTTCTCGATTACCGGGCCAACCTCCGACGGATGCTCGGCCCGTAGCCCCGCGCACCCCATGGCTTCGGCCAGCTTCACGAAGTCGGGAGTGGTCGGCGACAGCTCACTCCCGGAGTATCGCTCTCGGTAGAACAGCGTTTGCCACTGGCGCACCATGCCGAGGTTGTTGTTGTTGAGAACGGCGATCTTGACCGGCACGCCGTGGGTGGCAGCCGTGGTCAGCTCCTGCTGGGTCATCTGAAAGGAGCCGTCTCCGTCGATGGCATACACGAGTTGATCAGGCATCCCGACCTTGGCCCCGATGGCGGCCGGGATGGCGTATCCCATGGTGCCGAGGCCGCCCGAGTTGATCCAGGTGCGGGGCCGGGTGAATTTCCACAGCTGGGAGGCCCACATCTGATGCTGGCCTACGCCGGCTACGACGATGGCATTGCCGCCGGTTATCCGGTACAGCTCCTCGACGACGAACTGGGGCTTGATTGGTCCCGCCGGGTCCTGCTGATAGTGAACTGCCTTGTCCCGCTGCCAGCCACGAATCGTCTCCAGCCAATCGGCATGGTCGGGCGCGGCGGAACCATCCAGTGTGCGATCGAGCTTGTCGTTGAGTTGCCCGAGCACGGTGCGAGCGTCGCCGACGATGGGCACCTCGGCGATCCGGACTTTGCCGATCTCCGAGGAGTCGATATCGACGTGGATGACCTTGGCGTTCGGGGCGAACGCGTCGGGATCGCCGGTGACACGGTCGTCGAAGCGGGCGCCGACGGCGATGAGCAGGTCGGATTTCTGCATGGCCGTGATGGCAGCGTACGTCCCATGCATTCCCGGCATTCCCAGGCTGAGGGGATGGGAGTCGGGGAAGGCGCCCCGGGCCATCAGGGTGGTGGTCACCGGCAGGTTGGCTTTCTCGGCGAGCTCGAGCAATTCGGCATGGGCACCGGCGGCAATAATCCCTCCTCCGGCATACAGCACCGGTCGTTCGGCAGCGAGGATCAGGTCGGCGGCCGCCCGGATCTGGAGCGGATGGCCCTTGGTGTTCGGCTTGTAGCCGGGGAGGTCGACCTTGCCGGTGGGCTCGTGCCACTCGATCTCGGTGTTGAGGATGTTCTTGGGGAGGTCGATGAGGATGGGGCCGGGTCGGCCGGTGGCGGCCAGCTGGAAGGCCTCGTGGATCACATCGGGGATGTCGGCGGCATCGGTGACGAGGTAGTTGTGCTTGGTCGCGGGCATGCTGATGCCCCAGGTGTGCGCTTCCTGGAACGCATCGTTGCCGATCGCATAGGTAGGGACCTGACCGGTGATCGCCACCATCGGCGTCGAATCCATGTAGGCGTTGGCCAGCGACGTGATGAGATTGGTTGCTCCCGGCCCAGAGGTGGCGATGGCGACACCGACTTTGCCGGTTGCCTGCGCATACCCCTCGGCCATGTGGCCGGCGCCCTGCTCGTGGCGGGCGAGAATATGGCGGATCGGGCTGTCGTACAGCGGGTCGTAGGCTGGGAGGATGGCGCCCCCCGGATGCCCGAACATGACCTCAACGCCCTCGAATTCGAGAGCCTTGATGAGCGCTTCCGCCACGGTGATCTTCATGATGTCTTTCTGGTGCTGGTACGAAAAAACCCTCCGGCCTTCGGCAGCGGAGGGAGCGCACTCGCCTGTATGTGGCGGTGCGCTATCTGAGTACGAGGATGCAGGTGATTGGGGACATGATTTTGCTGGTTCGCAGTATGTCGATTGAGCTCGAGCTTGTCAATGTATAGCGCGGTCAGCGGGCTTATCCCACCGCAGCTGTTGAAGCCCGCGATCGATGCCGGGCGGACCGCGCTCCGGCGACTCGAAGACGACGACGTGCCGGCCAAGCTGCGCAAGGTTGCCGCCCATCAGGGTGGCCGGCTTCCCGTTCCGCTCGCCAAGGCGCTCCTCGGAGCGCTCGACGAAGACGACTGGCTGCGGGAGAAGACCATCGCGGAGCTGGCGGAGGCCGACCCGTCGGCAGAAGGGCCCGTCGGTACCTCCGCCCTGTTCCTGCTTCGACCCGAGGGGTGGGAGTTCGAGCTTGGCCGGAGGGTCGAACGGCTCGCCCAACGGACGGCCGCCGGTCGGGTGAGTGAACTCGACGCCCTCGTAGCCGAAGCCCGGGCTCGTGAGAGCGAAGCCAAGAAGCGTTGGCAGGAGGCGAAACGCCAGATCAGGGAGGTGGAGCGGCTGCGCCGCCAAGAGGTTGACGCGGTCCGGGCTCAGCTGCGGGAGCTCCGAGAGGCCGATCGGGTCGAGGACGAAGCGCACGCCCGCCGAGTTTCGGCACTCGAGGCCGCCCGGGCCGAGGCCGAAGCCGCCCACCAGCAGGCGGTGGCGGCGGGCGAGGCGCTCAAGGCCCGGCTCCGCAAGGCCGAGACGCTTCGTGCCGACGTCGAGAAGCGGGCACAGTCGGGCAGCACCGCCTGGGGGAGTGGCGACCCGATCGCGCTTGCCCGCCACCTCGACACGCTCGTTCGTACCGTCGAGGCCGACCCGGCCCTCCTCGAATACACGAAACCGTCCCGGCAACGGGAATGGAAGCTGCCTCCGGGAGCGCGGCCGGACGATCGCAACGCCGTCGACTGGCTCGCCCGTCAGCCCCGGCCCTTCACGCTCATCGTCGACGGTTACAACGTGACGTTCCGGTTGAGCGGCGGCCCGGATGCGACCGCCCGGGAACGCCTCGACGAAGAGCTCTCCCGCTTCAAGCTTCGAGCCAGGACCCCCGTCAATGTGGTGGTGGTCTACGACTCGGCTATCAATCCCGAGGTAGAGACCGGCGCCGGACCCGGCGGCATCTGGCTCCGGTTCACAAAGCTCGGTCTCACCGCCGACGACGAGATCCGCCGGCTCGCCGCCGAGGCCGAGGGACCGGTTGCCGTCGTCTCGAGTGATCGCGAGGTCCGCGAAGGCTCCGAGCCATTCGGCGCCATCGCCATCTGGTCCGAGGCCCTGATCGGCTGGATTCAGGGTCGCTAGACACCGATCGTCTTGCCGACCGAGCGGAGCTCCTCGCAGGTTTGCATGACCCGGGTGGCCATAGCCGCCTCCGCGACCTTGAGATACGAGCGAGGATCGTAGAACTTCTTGTTGCCGACTTCCCCGTCGATCTTCAGCACCCCGTCGTAGTTGGCCATCATGTGGCCGGCGATAGGCCGTGTGAACGCGTACTGGTTGTCCGTGTCCACGTTCATCTTGACGACCCCGTAATCGACGGCATCGTGGATTTCCGACATGAGCGAGCCGCTGCCACCGTGGAAGACGTAGAGGAACCGGGCGCCGGGATGGTTCCCGTTCAGCGTGTCCTGGCACTCCTTGAGGATCTCGGGCCGGAGCTTGACGTTTCCGGGCTTGTAGGAGCCGTGTACGTTGCCGAAGGTTGCCGCCAGCAGATACGTGTGTTCGCCCGGTACGCCGAGGGCCTCGACCACCTTCATGACATCCTCGGGACTGGTGTAGAGGTTGGCGTTCTCGGCTGCTTGGACGCCGTCCTCTTCGCCGCCGACTACTCCCGCCTCCACCTCGAGGAGAACGTCGAGGGGGGTCATTTCCTCATAGAGCCTGGCGGAGATCTTCAGGTTCTCGTCGAGGGGGATGGCCGACCCGTCGAACATGTGGCTCTGGAACAGCGGCGGCTTGCCTTCGTTGCGTCGCTGCTTGGCGATGTCGAGCAGCGGACGGATGAACGAGTCGACCTTGTCGGCCTGGCAGTGATCGGTGTGGAGCGCAAAGTTGACCGGATAGCGATCGGCGAGCGTCGATGCGAACTCGGCGAGAGCAGCCGCGCCCAACGCCATGTCCTGGATGTGGGTGCCGCTGGCAAAGCTCCCGCCCCCGGTGCTGATCTGAATGATGCCGTCCGACTCGGATTCCGCCAGGCCCCGCATGGCGGCGTTCATGGTTTCCGAGGACGTCACGTTGATGGCCGGGAAGGCGTACTTGCCTTCCTGGGCGGCGGCGAGCATGGCTTTGTACCTGTCGGGCGTGGCGATGGGCATGAGAAGTCCTCCGTCTCGAGTTCTCGACTGAACCCTACAGTGGCGGGGTGCTGCTCGATTCCGACAAGAGACCCGAACCTGGGGGGCCGATCGTTGTCCAGTACTTCAAGTATTCGGGCGACCTTCACTGGCGCCACGACATGGTGTATCTCGGTGAGGACGAGCACGGCACCTGGCTGGGCGGCCCGGCCGGTACCACCATCCAGCGCGGCCACGAACCGGCCAGGCGGTGGCCCAGCCCGTTTGTGCAGCTGATTGCTCCCGATCGATGGTGGACGCTGTTCTTCAACGGCGATCAATCGGACGACTACCGGATCTACGTGGATGTCATAAAACCGGCCACGTGGCCGACCACGGCACGGGTGGAGATGGTTGACCTTGACCTCGACGTCGTGCTCCGCCACGATGGCACCGTCGCCCTCCTCGACGAAGATGAGTTCCTCGCCCACGGTGAGCTCTTCGCTTACCCCGACTCGCTCATCGACCGGGCGCGGGTCACCGCCGCCGAGCTGGTTCTCAAGGTCGAAACGGGTGAGGAGCCCTTCGGGAACGCGGGTGAGTCATGGCTGCGGCTGATCGAATAGCCAGCCGTACAGGAAAGGCTGGCTGTTGGCGGGCGCGGGTTAGCGTTGCGGATCCATGAGCAATCCCATGCCACCCCCAAGTCGCACCGGTTGGTTGCTGGTAACCGGCGAAGGCAGCCACCGCGAGGCGTATGCCCCGCTCGACTGGACGCTCCTTGGTTCGATATCGCTCATTTGGGGCGCCTCGTTCCTATTCATCGCCGTCGGTCTGCGCAGTTTGGAGCCGGGGGTCATTGCCTTGGCGCGGGTGCTGCTTGGCGCCGGCGCACTCCTGGTCTTTCCCGCCGCCCGCCGGATGATTGCCCCGGTCGATCGCGGCCGGGTCGTCATCATCGGGATCGTCAGTCAGGGGGCGCCCGCCTTGCTCTTCGCGCTCGCCGAGCAGCGGATCGAAAGTGCCCTGGCGGGCATGCTGGTGAGCGCCACCCCCATCCTCACTGCTTTGCTGATGACGGCCATTACCCGGCGATTACCGGGGCGAACCCAGCGCCTGGGACTCGTGGTGGGCTTCGCCGGAGTCACTGCCTTGACGCTGCCCAGCCTGGCCGAGGCCGGTGGCTCGGCGTTGGGGATCTTCTATGTGGTTGTCGCCATCTCCGGCTACGCCTTTGCCAACGTGTTGTATCCGCCTTTGCAGCAGACCTACGGGTCGCTTCCGGTGATCATGTGGGCCCTGGTCGCAGCCTCCATCGTCTTGCTACCGCTGGGTTTGCTCGGTCTACCTGATTCCCGGTTCGAGTGGGGACCGGTGCTGTCGATCCTGGTGCTCGGTGTGGTCGGGACCGGCCTCGCCCGGGCGATGCACATGACGCTGATCGGGCGGGTGGGACCAAATCGAGGGGCTATTGCCGGCTATTCGATTCCGGTGATCGCGCTCATTCTCGGTGTCGTCTTCCTCGACGAATCGGTCAAGCTCGTTCAGCTCGCAGGAGTCGCCGTCGTCCTGGTGGGCAGTTACCTGGTGACCCGCAAAGAAAGCGTTTGACCCGCCGTTCGCGGGGCGCCCGGCAGTGGACGGTTAGCCTCTAGCCGATGAGCAGCAAGA
>Ga0224512_10004082_pt1 | contig 12515 bp, 11 predicted proteins | sample SF_May12_sed_USG_4_FD_169103 | JGI IMG/M metagenome (GOLD analysis project Ga0224512, IMG submission 169103) | Sediment microbial communities from San Francisco Bay, California, United States - SF_May12_sed_USGS_13 | ecosystem: Environmental > Aquatic > Marine > Sediment | place: USA... | reverse complement strand
AAGCAGGAGACGATGTCCGTACCGCCGGTAATGGACGACAGGCAGAGGTCCTCTTTAATGGACTGGTACACGAAATCGAAGCTCTCTGGCAAGAGCGGGGATCCCGTAGAAAGCAGACTCCGAAGTGCCCCGAGATTGTGACTCTTCTTAGGCTCGAGCCCCGCCTTTTTTACAGAGTCTATGAATTTCGCCGAGGTGCCGAAGATATCCAGATCGATTTCATCTGCAATGTCGAACAGCCGGTTGCCGTCGGGATAAAACGGTGAGCCGTCGTAGAGCACCAGGGTCGCGCCGCTGGCCAGTCCGGTGACGAGCCAGTTCCACATCATCCAGCCGCAGGTAGTGAAATAAGTCAGGCAATCGCCGGATTTAAGATCCACATGGAGCTGATGCTCCTTGAGATGCTGTATCAGCGTCCCGCCGGCGCCATGGACGATGCACTTGGGCGCTCCGGTGGTGCCGGAGGAAAACATGATGTAGACAGGGTGATCGAACGGCAATTGTTCGAATTCGATGTCACCCGCCGGCTGACTCGCAGCGAAGTCTTCAAGTCCTACCGTCTTGTCCAGATTGCCAAGGTCCGGTGACTCACCCGAGTAAGACGCGACAACCACTCTCTCGATGCTGGGGATCTGCTTGAGTATCTCGGGAATTCGGCCCAGGGAATCGAAGCGCTTGCCGTTGTAGTAGTAGCCGTCGGCGCAAAACAGGATTTTCGGCTCGATCTGTCCGAACCGATCGACCACGCCGCGCACACCGAAATCCGGTGAACACGATGAGAATGTCGCCCCGATGCTGGTGGCTGCGAGCATGGCCATGATGGTTTCCGGCATGTTCGGCAGGTAACCGGCGACGCGGTCACCGGGAGCGACGCCGGCCGCGCGCAGCGCCCGGGATAAACGGGAGACCAATTCGTAAAGTTTTGAAAAGCTGACGTCGCGCCGGATCGCGTTCTCGCCGTAAAAAATCAACGCGGTCTCGCCGTCACGCCGCCGCAGCAGGTTTTCGGCAAAGTTGAGCTCCGCTTGCGGAAACCAGCGCGCTCCCGGCATGCGATCGCCGTTTTCCTGGACACGTTCACCCTTTTTTCGCGCAATTATTCCGGCAAAATCCCAAACTGCGTCCCAGAACTTATCGCGTTGATCAATGGACCATTGGTGCAGCGCTGCGTAATCCGACGCATCCGCGCCGTATTTATCGATGACGTGATTGGAGAAACGTTTCAGATTGGACTGGGCAACGCGCTCCGCCGAAGGGCGCCAAAGTGGCTCCGACATAAAAGCTCCTAATTGTGCGCTGTATTGTATTGTCCCGAGGCGATTCGCTTCGATTCGAAGAAGTGCGCTGGTGATCTTCGTTCGCAGGCGGTGGTGGCTTCAGTCAACGAGTTCTGATCCCCAGCCACCGGCCTGTGGCCCCTCGTAACGAGGGGGAGGAAACTCATACTCTGGCGCATGATGGAAATGTTCATGCCTCCACCTCCACCGCAGGCAGTGAACGCTTGGTGCCGTCCTGATTCAGGGCGACGAAAGTGAAGATGCCCTCCGTCACCTTGAGATTTTTTATTTCCGGGCCGCCCCGGTAACGCCGCACCCAGGTTTCTACGTGAACGGCGATGGAGGTGTTTCCCACCCGCACGACGCGGCAATAGCAGCTCACCTGATCGCCGACGTAAACGGGGCTGTGAAAGCTCATTGCTTCCAGTCCAACGGTTGCCACGCGGCCGTGGGCCCTCTGGATGGCGTAGCTGCCCGCCGCCAAATCCATCTGCGCCAGCAGCCAGCCGCCGAAGATATCGCCGTAGGCATTGGTGTCCGCCGGCATGGCGATGGTGCGAAGCTCCGCGATCCGATCCGGAGGACTTTGTGGACTTTCCATGCTCATACTCCGATTTATTCTTGACCACCGCCGCCGGGGCCGTCGTCTGAGGGTTGTTTTCAGTTTCGGTTTACGTAGGCTCATCAGCTTAAACCACCCTAAGGCTGCGTTCACCCGGCGGCGACCGCCCACCCGAAGCTGAGCCCCAGGAGCAATCCGTCATGGCCGCACAACCGCGCTCGACCAACCCTTACGAAACGGATCTCGATATGGCGCCGGCGAACTACGTTCCACTTTCTCCGCTGAGCTTCATCCGGCGGGCCGCGGCGGTATACCCGGACCATCCGGCCCTAGTCCACGCCGGCAGGACCTACAGCTGGTCCGAGACCTACGCCCGCTGCCGGCGGCTCGCCTCGGCGCTTGCCGCCCGCGGCGTCGGCCGCGGCGATACCGTCGCGGTGCTGGCGCCGAATATTCCGGCCATCTATGAGGCGAGCTTTGGGGTCCCCATGCTCGGAGCGGTGCTCAACACTCTCAATGTTCGCCTGGACGCGGCGACCATCGCCTACAGCCTGGAGCACGGCGAAGCCAAGGCGCTGATCACCGACACCGAATTCGCTCCCGTCATCGCTGAAGCGGTTGCGGGTCTAAAACGTCCGCCGTTCATTATCGACGTAAACGACCCCGCGGGCCCCGGCGGTGACCACCTGGGCGAACTGGAGTACGAAGACCTTCTGCTTCAGGGCGACCCGGATTATGTATGGCGCTTGCCGGATGATGAGTGGCAGTCCATCTCGCTCAACTACACCTCCGGAACCACGGGCAAGCCGAAGGGCGTCGTTTACCACCATCGCGGCGCTTACCTTAACGCCATCAGCAACATTCTCGGCTGGGACATGGGCAGTCATCCGGTGTATCTGTGGACATTACCCATGTTTCACTGCAACGGCTGGTGCTACCCCTGGACGCTGGCGTGCGTGGCAGGCACCAGCGTTTGCATGCGCAAAGTGGAGGCCAAAGCCATATTCGACGCCATTGCCGACAACGGCGTGACTCACTTCTGCGGCGCGCCCATCGTTCTGGGCATCGTTTTGAACGCCAAGCCTGGGGAACGACGCGAGTTTAGCCACACGGTGGAGGTGATGACCGCGGCCGCGCCGCCTCCCGCCGCCGTGCTTCAGGCCATGGAAGCCGCAGGCTTTCACATGACCCACGTCTACGGGCTCACCGAGACCTACGGGCCTGCCGTGATCTGCGCGTGGAAGAGCGAGTGGGACGCGCTTCCCGTTGAAGAGCGAGCATCGATGAAGGCGCGCCAGGGCGTGCCCTATCACGCACTCGAGGATCTTCAGGTGATGGATCCCGAAACGATGCAGCCGGTGCCCCGCGACGGCAAGACCATCGGAGAGGTCATGTTTAGGGGCAACATCGTCATGAAGGGTTATCTCAAAAACCCGGAGGCAACGCAGAAATCCTTCGCCGGCGGCTGGTTTCATTCTGGCGATCTGGGCGTGATGCACCCGGACGGTTACATCCAGCTGAAAGATCGCTCCAAGGACATCATCATCTCCGGCGGAGAGAATATTTCGTCCATCGAGGTGGAAGACACGCTTTACCGTCATCCGGCGGTGCTGGAAGCCGCGGTGGTGGCGCGGCCCGACGAGAAATGGGGCGAGACCCCGTGCGCTTTCGTCACTTTGAAAGACAATGCGCAGAAGGTCACCGAGGCGGACATAATCGACTTCTGCCGCAAGAACATGGCCAGATTCAAAGCGCCGAAGACGGTGATCTTCGGTGCCCTGCCGAAGACCTCAACCGGAAAGATTCAGAAATTCAAGCTGAGGGAGGAGGCGAAGAATCTGTGAGAGAGTGATTCGTGATTGGTGATTAGTGATTCGTAGCGAGGGGGTCCACTACTCGGCTGAGACCGCGCATCCGCCGCCAATCACGAATCACCAATCACTCGCGGCAATTATCAGTGACTGACTAATGCCCTACCGTCCTCACGCCCTTTCCGGCACCATGACCAGCGCGTCACCGTCCAGCACCAGCTTGTCGTTGACGGCGCAGGTGGTTCGGAGGGCGACTCGCTTTTTCTCCGGAATCAGCGCTTCAATCACGACGCGGGCAAGCACCGCGTCGCCGATGCGCACCGGCCTCAGAAATTTGAGATTCTGTCCCAGGTAGATGCAGCCGGGGCCCGGCAGCAGGGTGCCGATGATGGTGGAAATAAGACTCGCGGTAAGCATGCCGTGAGCAATACGGCTGCGGAATAAGGTCTCGGAGGCGAAATCGTCATCCAGATGCATGGGGTTGGTGTCGCCGGAAACCTCCGCGAACGAGACGATGTCGTTATCCGTGATGGTCTTGATATATTCCTCTGACATTCCGACCGAAAGATCAGAGTAGGTAAAACCGGTGCGGTCCAGCATTCGCATTCGTCGCCCCCGTATGTCTTTCCAGACCCGATCGGCCGCCACCGGAGCTTTTAAATCCGGCGGATGGGAAAAATTGTGCGGCGCAATATACCGGCGCCGCCCTGAAGGGACAAGTCTAGACGGTTCCCGGCGCGCAGCCAGAATGCCGTTTTCGCGCCCATGACGAGATTCGCCGATGCCAGGGGACTTGCGGTCACCGCGGCCAGCGCCGAGGCGGTCGGGCACTACGACCGGGTCATGGACGCCTACCTGCACTTTGCCAGGGATACGGGCGCCTACCTCAAGCAGGCCCTTTCTGCCGACCCGGAATTTGCCCTCGCCCACTGCACCAAGGGCTATTTCTTTCAGCTCTTCTGCAACGGCGCGGTGGAGAAAAAAGCCCGCCAGAGTCTCGATACGGCGCGTGGCGCAGCCGAGGCGAAAGAGATTACGCCGCGGGAGCAGCTTCATCTGCACGCCCTGGCCTGCTGGATCGCCGGCGATCTCACCGGCGCCGCGGCCTGCTGGGAAAGCATTCTCATCGCTCACCCGCGGGACATACTCGCGCTCAAGCTGGTCACCTATACCCATTTCTATCTGGGCGACAGCGCCCAGATGCGGGACTCCGTAGCCCGGGTGCGCTACGCCTGGACCGAGAGTCTGCCCGGATATCACGCCGTGCTCGGCATGCATGCATTCGGCCTGGAGGAAACCGGTGACTACGCCGCGGCGGAACGCGAGGGCCGGCGCGCGGTGGAACTGGACAGGGAAGATTTATGGGCGGTACATGCGGTGGCCCACGTTCTGGAGATGGGGGACCGGCGGCGCGAAGGCGTCGCCTGGCTGGAAGGCAGTGCCGCCGACTGGGGACGCGGCAACAACTTCGTCTATCACCTGTGGTGGCACCTGGCGCTGTTCTATATCGAGCTGGAAGATTTTGATCGCGCACTCGCAATGTACGACCAGCAGGTTCGCGTGGACACCTCCTCCGATGAATATCTGGACATCTGTAACGCCGCTTCCCTGCTCTGGCGACTCGAAGAACGCGGCGTAAACGCAGGGGATCGCTGGACTGAGCTTGCGGAGAAATCCTCTGCGCGCATCGGCGACCACCTGATGGTTTTCCCCGACGCGCACTTCGCACTGTCCCTGGCCGGCGCGGGCAACGCGGACGCACTGTCCGAAATGCTGCGTTCCATGCGCGACAGCTCGGGCAGAACAGGCGTCACGGAGTCAATGATTGCGGCGGAGGTCGGCGTATCGCTGTGCGAGGCCATCGCCGCGTGGTATGAAGATCTCTACGAGCTGGTGGTGGACCGGCTGATGCCGTTGCGATACCAGATTTTGCGCATCGGCGGCAGTCATGCCCAGCGCGACATGTTCTCGCAGATGCTGATCGTTGCATGCATCCGAAGCGGTCGGCTCAGGGAAGCCCGCGCGCTGCTCTCGGAGCGCACCGCGCTCAAACCCGCGAACGTGTGGAGCTGGCGCCGCTACGCCGATGCGCTGGAGGCTACTGGTGAATCAGATTCTGCGGCCAAGGCGCGGAAGAAGGCGGAGGCGTTGTTGGCAGAGAGACGGTGATGCGTGACGCGTGATGCGAAAAAAGTGATTCGTGATTAGTGATTAGCGACTTGGGAGTCGGCTCATTCTCCCCGACATACGGCATACGACATACGATATACGAATCTTCTCTACATACTACATACCACATACTACATACCGTTCTCCCTTCTCTTACTCGCCTCCACGAACGCCCGGGTGTGAAACTCTGCCTGCACTGCTGCGTACGCATACTTTCTCCCCACGGGACAGGCGCGGCGCGCGAGGCAACCTCCGGTCAGACATTCGCTTCCCGCTGGTGAATCCACGTGTGCTACGCAACGCGGCACGTGGTAGCCGGATTCGCTGAACGCCTCTACCGGACAGGTGGTCAAGCAGGGGCGATCGGTGCAGGTATCGCAGGGGCGCCTGGCGGCCTCCTTCTCCGGCAATTCAATGCGTGCGGAAAATGCGAGCGCGCCGCGGTAGGCGTGCCACAGCCCGTATTCCGCGTGGATCAGCGGCCCGATGGGGGACGGCCATACCGGCTCCGCCTTCTGCGCCCATTTGAGAAAGGGCAGAAACGGGGGCCCGGTAAACGGGAATAGTAATTTGGCGTCGAACCTCTCCGCCAGGTCGCCCACCACCCGTTGACTGAAAGAGTTCAGCGGATCCACCGGCAGCGTTCTCTCCGGCGAGGCGTTAAAGCGCCGCCACATCTCCGCTCCAGCGTTTCCGACCAGAACCAGCGTCGCGCAGGGGAACCCCGGCGAGACCTCCGGCACCGCGTCATCCGCCCGCGGGTGGAATCCACCCCGGGGCGTCAGCCCGGTTTCGCCAATGGCGTCGACGATGTCATTGTAGGTCAAGGGTCGAAGGACGGAAGTATGTGGTATGTGGTATGTGGTATGTGGTATGAGGGGAAGGATCTCATAGTTATCGAAGAGGGCGGACCCACTCCGACATCGCTAATCACCAATCACGAATCACGAATCACTTTTCTTACATCACGCATTACGCGTCACGCGTCACTCATACGTCCTGACATCGTCGATCACCTTGCCGTCATTAGGCAGGCTGCCGGGCTCCACCAGCTTCACTTCGCCGCGCAGTTTGCACACTTCTCGAAGGCTTGACGCGATCGCCTCAACCAGCTTCGCATCGCGCATGGCGACCTCGCAGTGCAGCGTCATCACGTCCTGGTTGTCCAGGCTCTCCACCACCAGCCGGGCCCTTGTCACCTCGGCGTGGCGGAGCATCACGGCGGCCACCTGGGACGGGTGCACAAACATGCCTTTTACCTTGGTGGTTTGATCGGCGCGGCCCATCCAGCCCTTGATGCGCATGTTGGTGCGGCCACAGGGACTCTCTCCCGACAGCACTGCGGAGAGATCCCCGGTGCCGAAGCGAATCAACGGGTACTCCGGCGTCAGAGTGGTGACCACCACCTCGCCCACTTCGCCTTCGGGCACAGGTTCCCCCGTCCCCGGCCGGACGATCTCCACAATCACGCCTTCATCGATGATCAGACCTTCCTTGGCTCCAGATTCATAAGCGATCAGTCCGAGGTCCGCCGAAGCGTAACACTGCAGCACGTCGACTCCCCGATCGTCGAGCTGTTTGCGCAGGCTCGGGGGCAGCGCCTCTCCGCTCACCAGTCCCTTTGTAATGCTGGATACGTCGGCCTTCATCTCCGCCGCCTTATCCAGAATGATGTTGAGGAACGAAGGAGTACCTACGTAGGCCGCAGGCCTCAAGTGTGCAATGGCCTGAACCTGTAGCTCGGTCTGACCGACGCCCGCTGGAATCACCGCGCAGCCCAGCGCCTCCGCGCCGGACTCCAGCATGACCCCGGCCGGAGTGAAGTGATAGGCAAAAGTGTTGTGTATCAAATCGCCGGCCCGGACACCCGCGGCAAAAAGCGCTCGGGCCAGGCGCCAATAATCTTTTCCCCGACCTTCCGGCTCGTAGATAGGTCCGGGCGAAGCGAAGACCCGTCTCGCCTTGGCTGGGGAAATTGCGGCGAGGCCGCCAAAGGGCGGGTCGGACTTCTGTCGCTCAACCAGCTCCGACTTTCTCAGCACGGGAAGTTTTGCCAACGCCTCGCGGCTGCGTACATCCTGCGGCTCCACGTCCTCGAGCAGATTTACGAACGCGGCCGCGTGCTCTTTGGCGTTGGCCAGCTGCTGCGGCAAAGCCGCAAACTGTGCTTGCTCGCGCTCTGCTGGATCACGGGTTTCGAGGGTGTCGTAAAAGGCGGACATTGCAACGGGAACGATCGGGTTTTGCGAGTGGATGAAAATAGCGCTCTGGAATAGTAACCAGTAACAAGTGACATGTGACTTGTGACTTGTGACTTGTAAGAGGAAGCCAAATACAGCGCGCGGTGGGTCCTTCTTACATGTTACATGTCACTTGTCACATGTTACCTCTTCAGGCTAGCCACCGCTTGCGCCGGCGATAGTGTTTGACGTCGCGGAAGCTCTTGCGATTTTCTCCGCTCATGCCGAGGTAAAACTCTTTCACGTCCTCGTTTTGCGCCAGTGCGTCCGCCTTCCCGTCCATCACCACGCGGCCGGTTTCGAGAATGTAGCCGTACCTGGCGTAGCGCAGCGCCACGTTGGTGTTTTGTTCGGCAAGGAGAAAAGTGACGTTTTCCGCTTCGTTAAGCCGCTTGACGATCTCGAATATTTCTTCGACCAGCTGCGGTGCGAGACCCATGGAGGGCTCGTCGAGCAGAATGACTTTCGGCTTGGCCATCAAAGCGCGGCCAATGGCGGTCATCTGCTGCTCGCCGCCAGAGGTGTAACCCGCCTGAGCGTCACGGCGTTCTTTGAGCCGGGGAAAGTAGTGATAGACCTTTTCCAGATGGTCCTGCACCGCGGCACGGCCGTCGGTACGGGTGTAAGCGCCCGTGAGCAGGTTTTCTTCCACCGTGAGATGCTCGAAACAATGCCGGCCTTCCATGACCTGCACCACCCCCCGCTTGACCAGATCCGAGGGATGGAGGCGATCGACACGCTCGCCGTGAAATTCGATGGACCCCTTGGTGACGTCCCCGCGCTCTGCTTTTAAAAGACTCGAAATGGCCTTTAGCGTAGTCGTCTTGCCGGCGCCGTTGGCCCCGAGGAGGGCAACAATGCCCCCCTCTGGAACCTCAAGCGAAACCCCTTTCAACACCAGGATCACGTGATCGTAGATCACCTCGATGTTTTTGACGGCCAGCAGGGGCGAGCCGTTTTCCGGCGCCGTCATAGTCGTAGCAATCCTTTGTAAGCCCTTATCGCCGCTTAAGTGCAGCTGCGTGGCTGGATGTTGTTCTCCTTGGCGTACTCTGCAGCGGTCTGCTCGATCATCGGCCGCACCACGTCTCTCATGGTCGGGATCCACTCGCTGACCATGTTGAATTCCTTGCCGTTCCACTGCTGGATGATGATCGGCCCGCCGGTCTCGTGATCGGCGCAGCTGACCTGTACCGGACGAGTGAAACCCTTCATGCCCAGCTGTTCCAATCTGGCGTCCGTGACGTTCAGATTTTCCAGCCCCCAGCGAACTTGTTCGCCGGTTATGGGCTTGTTGCCGAACTTGTTCATCGCAGTGCGGATCGCCTCCACGCCGAACATGGCGTTTACGACACCGCGGTTATACAGCACCTCGCCCAGATTGTTTTCCTTGGCCTTGGCGTAATCACCGTTGTAGACGTACTTGATGATGTCCTTGTGGATCGCGTACTGGTCACCGGCGCCGTGAAAGGTGGCTGACTTGTATCCCGCAGCGGCAGGACCGGCGGGGACCACGTCGGCGTCGCTTCCGGACCACCAGTTACCTACGAAGTGATCCATGGGGAACTGAATCGCGGCGGCTTCCTTTATCGCCACCTGATTCATGACGCCCCACCCGGACATGAAGATCCAGTCGGGACGCAGCCGGCGGATCTGAAGCCAGGTCGCCTTTTGCTCCTGTCCGGGATGGTCCACCGCCAGCAGGGTGAGCTCGAACCCGTACTTCTCGGCGAGCGCCTCCAGCGTCGGGTTGGCTTCCTTGCCGTATGCGCTGTTGTGATAGACGTGAACGATCTTCTTTCCCTTGAGCTTGTCAATTCCGCCTTCCTGTTGAGCAACATAACGTACGAACCCAGAAGCCTGACTCCAGTAGGTGGTGGGGAAGTTGAACACCCACTCGAACACGCGGCCGTCAGCCGCCGCGGTCTGTCCGTAACCCATGGAAAGGATCGGCACCTTGTCCACGGAGGCCTTCGGAATCAGTTGGTAGGTGATGCCGGTGCTGTACGGGTTAAACAGCGAGGCCCCCGTGGGGCCGCTGTTCTTGAGCTTCTCGTAGCACTCGACGCCGAGCTTGGTGTTGTACTGGGTCTCGCACTCCTCGAAGGCGATCTTTACGCCGTTGATTCCGCCGTCGCGATTGTTAACCAGGGTGTAGTAATCCCTAAAACCGTTGGCCACGGGAATACCGCTGGGCGCGTACGGGCCGGTTCGGTAAACGAGCATGGGAATGAATTGCTCGTTCTGGGCCAGTGCCTCGGTGGTAACCAGCCCCGAGAGGGCTGCGACCGCGCCGAATCCGGCGATGGTCAGTTTCTTGATATTCATCGGCTCCTCCTGCCTACGTGTGTTTTAAAGTAGTGTTGTTGTGGCGGAAAACTCTAGCACGCCCTTATCCGGAGCAGCAATTTTGCCCGCGATTCAATACGGAAACGGCCAGCGTCTGAGTTTCTCCTTGGCTATTTGCCAAAGCCGCGCGAATCCGTGCGGCTCGACAATCAGAAAAAAGATGATCAGTCCTCCGAAAATCATGACCTCCAAATGCTTCTGCAAGTCCGTCGCCATCTGCACTCCGAGCAGATGCGGCGTGTTGGTCAGCAGCACCGGCACCAGGGTGATAAAGGCAGCGCCGAGGAAGGACCCGAGAATGCTTCCCAGCCCTCCGATGATGACCATGAACAGCACCTGAAATGAGATATTGATGGCGAATGCTTCGGTTTCCACGCTGCCGAGCCAGAGGAAGAGAGTCATGGCGCCGGCTATGCCACAGTAAAACGAAGAAATGGCGAACGCCAGCAGCTTGGTCTGGTAAGGCTTGAAACCAATAATCTCTGCGGCGATATCCATATCGCGAATCGCCATCCACGATCGCCCAACACGACCGCGCACGAGATTTTTCGCAATCAGGGCAAAGACCGTCACCAGGATGAGCGCCACCATGTAGCGGGTTTCCGCGGTCGCTTCGGGGCCGGTGATAATGTGGCCGAACATCGTGCGCGGCGGCGCGGTGATGGTGCCGGAGGGGTTGTAGTTGTAGAACCAGGCGACCTTGTTGAACATCCAGCTGAGAAAGAACTGGGCGGCCAGCGTGGCCACCGCCAGATAAAAACCTTTGATCCGCAGGGACGGTATGCCGAAAATGATGCCAACGCCCGCGGCGCAGAGTCCCGACAACATGAACACAACGATGATGTTCATATCCGGCCAGGCGGTGGTCATTTTGTAGGTCATGTAAGCCCCGACCGCCATAAACCCGCCCGTGCCCAGGCTCAATTGGCCCGCATAACCCAGCAACAGATTGAGACCGATCGCGGCCATGGCGAAAACCAGGAAAGGGATCAGCACGGCCTGAAGCATGTATTCGCTGGTGGTTGTAGGGATCACCACGTAAGCGATGAGCAGAACCGCAAAGAGAAACCAGCGATCCTGCGGGATGGGCAGTATCGCCTGATCCGATTGATAGCTCGTCTTGAACTGGCCGGCTTCGCGGTAAAACATTTGTTTTAGTTTCCGTTGTCCGTACGTGGTTCTTCTAATGCTTAAGTTTATTTATCAACACTTGTTTCGAAGTATGTAGTATGTAGGGAAGGTGCGCCGTACTTAAAACTGCTTTGCCTACATACCACATATTACATACCACATACTCGCTACACCCTCTCGATTATCCGCTCTCCAAAAAGTCCCTGCGGCCTGAACAGCAAGAACACCAGCGCCAGCACGTAGGCGAACCAGTTCTCGATAGCGCCGCCAATCAGGGGACCCCAATACACCTCAGCGACTTTTTCACCGACGCCGATGATCAGGCCGCCCACGATGGCGCCCGGGACCGAAGTGAAGCCGCCGAGAATCAAAACGGGAAGCGCCTTGAACGCGATCAGCGAGAGGGAAAACTGCACGCCGCTCTTTCCGCCCCACATGATCCCCGCAACCAGCGCCACGATGCCGGCGACCGACCACACGATTACCCAGATGGTCTTCAGGGGAATGCCCACCGACAGCGCCGCCTGATGATCGTCGGCCACCGCGCGCAGGGCTCGGCCGATAGGCGTCTTGTGGAAAAAAACTGCAAGTACCGCAACCAGAATGGCGCCGATTGCCGCAGCCCAGATGTCGAAAGAATTCAGCAGAATTCCCTTGAACATCACCGGTTGTTCAGGAATACCGATGTCCAGGCGCTTGACGTTGCTGCCCCAGATCAGCTCTCCGAATCCTTCCAGAAAGAAGGCCAGTCCGATGGTGGCCATGAAAAGAATGATGTGCTCCTGATTGACCAGCGGACGCAGCATCACGCGTTCGATCACGATTGCCAGCACGACCATGACTGCCGCCGTAAGTATCAGCGCCAGCCAGACCGGAACACCTTTTTCCATCAAACCGACCAGCGTGAGGGCGGCGAACAGCACCATCACCCCCTGGGCGAAATTGAATGTTCCGGACGCCTTGAATATCAGCACGA
>Ga0224512_10004081_pt1 | contig 12524 bp, 9 predicted proteins | sample SF_May12_sed_USG_4_FD_169103 | JGI IMG/M metagenome (GOLD analysis project Ga0224512, IMG submission 169103) | Sediment microbial communities from San Francisco Bay, California, United States - SF_May12_sed_USGS_13 | ecosystem: Environmental > Aquatic > Marine > Sediment | place: USA: California... | reverse complement strand
CTGCGGCAGGTCATCCGAGGCGTGGACCCAGTCGACCGCGGTGACATCACCGTCGACAAGTTCCAGGCTTTCCCGACGCAATGCTAAGCGGTCCGGCCACGCCCACGGCAACGAGGGGTAGATCGTTTGTGCGTGGCGATTCCGGAGCCAGCCGGCGGGTTTGAACGTACTGCTTATGATGCGATTGTCGGTCGTGTCCGTTGTCATCGGCAGCGTTAGAGGGTGTCAGCGCAAGCAAAAAAAAGCCCCCCGCTTGCGCAGGGGGCTCGCCGTGGAGTGTAAACCACTTCAGGCATTGCAACAGGGGGCGGGGGAGCGTATCCCCGTTGCAGATGCCACGCTAGGGCATCTAAGGCCATGATGTCAAGCGATTCTTGCCAAAAATTGTTGCGGAGTTTGTCTAGCCGGCCTTTTTCGTGTCGTCGACGGATTCTCCACGCGTGTCATCACCGGTTGCCGCCGACGCACCCGCAATGCGGCTCAAGACCTCATCCTGTAATGCTTTGAATCGGCTAAGATTTTTTTGTGTCATGTCGGCGACTTTGCCGATTGGGTCCACCCCGACAACCTGCTTGAGCTGCTCGCGCATTATTTTCTGCTGCGACAGGAAGAACTTCAGGCTTTGCTCGAGATAATTGGCCATAAAATCCGGCACGACTTTGCCGTACGAGCGAATCACCTGGGACAGAAAATCTTCGCTCATGATCGCCTCGCCCTGGCTCTCCTGCTCGCTGATGACCTGCAGCAGGATCGAGCGAGTTATGTCGTCTCCGGTCCGTTTGTCGATCACGGTCAAGTTGATGCGCTTGATGACGAGTTCCTTGACGTCCGCAAGCGTGATGTAACGGCTTTCTTCCGTATCGTATAGGCGGCGATTCGGGTATTTCTTGATGATGCGGGGCGTGCTCATGTGCGTCTCTTTCAGCAAGCTGCGGCCACGAGAATACCCGGCTGGGCGGCATTCGGGGCAGCAACTTGGCATGCAAAGGATAGGCCGGCGGCCGGAATGGCGTCTACGATAGCCGATTTCCTGTGCAAGCCATAGGGTTTCCGGCGACCGGAATCTCGATCTTGCCGCGCAGCACGTCAACTTGCCAGTGCTCCCGCGCCCATGCCCAGATCGCCTTCGGTCGGGCCGATCCAAGGTCAGGTGGCGGCCGTTGGCCGAGCACATTCAGTGCGAGCACCAACGTCTTCGATATCCCGGTCAGCGAAACCTCACCGGCGCCCGTACTCTTGCTGAGCTTTTCGCCGGCCGCGTTGATCGCAACAGGAATGTGCAAGTACCTGGGGCTCGGGTATTGCAGCAGACGCTGCAGCCATATCTGCCGCGGTGTGGAGTTCATTAGGTCTATACCGCGAGCGACTTCAGTGATGCCCTGCTCGAAGTCGTCGACGACCACAGCCAGGTGGTAGGCAACGAGACCGTCACGGCGCCAGATGATGAAGTCACCGGAATCGGACTCGAGGCGTTGCGACTGCGGACCCTGCAGAGCGTCGACGAACGTCACGGGCACATTATCGGTCTTGACGCGCATGGCCGTCTGTTTGGCGTCGCAACCGCTTCGGCAGGTTCCGGGATAAACGATGCCGAGCCGGCCGTGGACTCCGTTCGCCAGGGTACTGCGGGAGCAGCCGCAAGGATAGGCGTGGCCGGCGTCCCGCAACGCTTGCAGCGCTGCCGCATGCCGCTCTCGGCTTCGACTCTGGAAGCTGACGGGCCCGTCCCATTCGAAGCCATAGCGATCCAGCGCCGCCACTATGGCGTCGGCGGCGCCAGGTTGTGCCCGCGGTGGATCGATATCCTCGATGCGCAGCAGCCAACGTCCAGCCTGGGTGCGGGCTTGCAGATAACTGGCAACGGCTGCCAGTAACGAGCCGAAGTGCAACGGGCCGGTGGGTGAGGGTGCGAACCGGCCGCTGTAAGGAGCTGGATCGCCGGGTGGCATCAGTGCCGGACCTACGCCGCAGGGCGCTGCGAATTATTATCGGTAACGATCGTCGCGATCTCGAAACTGACGTTCAGCGAGTTCGCGTCGCTCCTGGGCTTCGAGACACAACGTCGCGACCGGGCGCGCCTCCAGCCGCTTCAGGCCAATCTCCTCACCGGTCTCCTCACAGTAGCCGTAGGAGCCGTCATCAATACGCGCAAGCGCCGAGTCAATCTTGCGCAGCAGCTTGCGCTCCCGATCGCGGGTGCGCAATTCGAGTCCAAACTCGGATTCCTGTGTTGCACGGTCATTCGGGTCCGGAAAATTGGCGGCTTCGTCCTGCATATGATGTACGGTTCGGTCAACCTCGAACATCAGTTCCCGTTTCCATGCACTTAAGATTTCACGAAAATGCTCGAGCTGACCCACGCTCATGTATTGCTCACCACGCCGCGGCTTGTAGGGATTGATACCATGGATCGGCCCAGATAACAGTTCCTGAGTACTGCGCCTGCGGCGAACAGGCGTTTTGCGAGCGGTTTTCTTGGTTGCCGCTCGCTTCCTCGATACGGGTTTTTTCTTAACAACACGCTTTTTGGGGGCAGTCTTTCTAGCGGCATTCTTCTTGCCACGCTTCTTCTTGCCAGTCTTTTTCGATTTAGCCTTTTTCGATGCAGCCTTTTTCCGGGTCACTTTTTTTCGAGTCGATTTCTTCTTTCCCGACGCCGGCTTCTTCTTCGCAGCCTTCCTGCGGCTCACTGGCTTCTTTGCAGTCGCTTTCTTGCGCGTGACCTTGCGTCTGCTCACAGCCCGCTTCTTCGATTTCGATTTTCGCGCCGTCGCCTTCTTTCGAGAGGCTGGCGCTTTCTTGCGAGTCTTCTTCGCAACCATCTGAGACTCCTGCCGAATCCAGAAAAGGGCGCGATTATACATGTACTTCGCTCGCATGGAAGCCTATTTTCTGCGGATTTCGGCACGGATTTCATTATTCGCAGACTCACTGGATTCCAGCGTCACAAAAGCATCGGCTGAACTTGAATCTGGTATCGGTCCAGGCCGTAATTGTCAGCGTCGTGCGGCGTTGAGCGCCGCATCAGACAGCGTATTTGAGATCAGTGTCTATTTGTTGCGACAATCGTTTTATCGCTGAATTTACATTACACTAGCCCGATTTAACGGGCTACTGGCGTAATTCCTACTGATGCGATTAAGCAAGATCAAGCTCGCCGGCTTCAAATCCTTTGTCGATCCAACAACCATCACCTTTCCGAGCAGCCTCGTCGGCGTCGTCGGACCAAATGGCTGTGGCAAGTCCAATGTCATCGATGCCGTACGTTGGGTCATGGGTGAAAGTTCGGCGAGCCGCCTGCGCGGCGACTCGATCACTGACGTAATTTTCAACGGGTCCAGCTCGCGCAAGCCGGTCGGTGCCGCTTCAGTTGAGCTGTTGTTCGATAATAGCGAAACCACGCTCGAGGGCCAGTACGCTAGATATGCCGAAATATCGATTCGTCGAGAGGTCTCCCGTGACGGTATTTCCAACTATTTTCTCAACGGCACTCGCTGCCGTCGCAAGGATATCACCGGAGTTTTTCTGGGCACGGGCCTCGGCCCGCGAAGTTACTCAATCATCGAACAGGGGATGATATCGCGACTGATCGAAGCGAAACCCGAAGACATGCGTGTGTTCCTCGAGGAGGCCGCCGGCATTTCGAAGTACAAGGAGCGGCGACGGGAGACTTCGAATCGCATCCGCCACACCAAAGAAAACCTCGATCGGCTTAGAGATGTGCTTGACGAAGTCGAAAAACAAATCAAGCATCTCGACCGGCAGGCCAAAACTGCCGAACGCTATGGCCGTTACAAAGACGCGGAGCGAAAAACGGCAGCCGAGCTACTGGCATTGCGTATCAAGAGTTTTGACGACAAGGCAAAAGTAGCCAGTGCGGGCCTGTCGGAACGCAAGACCCAGCTCGAGGCTGCGGTTGCAAAACAGCGCAAACTGGAAGCGGCAATCGAAGCCGCGCGGGTCCAACAGAATGAGCGCAGCGACGCTTTTAATGTTGTGCAGGGTCGCTATTACAAGGTTGGGTCCGAAATTGCGCGGCTCGAGCAATCCATCGAACATGCCAATGATCTGCGGCAAAGGCAACAGAAGGATCTCGAGCAGGCAATCCGCGGCGCACGTGAGATTCGTGCTCATATCGATGAGGATACGAGTGAAATTGAACAGCTCGACCTGACGCTGAATGAACTGATACCCGGCCTCGATCAGGCGCGCCAGAGCGAACACACTTCGATTGACTCATTGCGGCGCGCAGAACAGGCTCTCGCAGACTGGCAGGTAAATTGGGACGAATACCGGTCGCGATACAATGAGGCTCAGCAATTGCTGAACGTAGAGCAAACGCGCGTGGAGCAAATCGAATCGCGCCTGGAAAGCCTGGTCGAGCGTCACAAGAAGCTCGAACAGGCGCGCTCCGACGCCAGTACGGATGAACTCAAGGCGGACATTGAGGGGCTGATGGCGAAGGAGTTGCGCAAGCGCCAGACCAAAGAAGAGTTCGAGCGACACCTGACGGAAACGACCGAGAATATCCGAAAGCTTCGCGAACAAGATCAAAAACTGATGCGTCTTGTAGACGAACGCCGCGTGGTACTGCACAAAGGTCAGGGAAAATTTGCCTCACTCGAAGCGCTGCAACAGGCAGCGCTCGGTCAAGGCGACGAGGTCATTCAAGCCTGGCTCGAAGCAGCTGGGCTCGACAAAGCGCACCGTGTTGCGCAGACGCTCGATGTTGCGGATGGCTGGGAGCGCGCTGTTGAAACGGCGCTGGGCGACTATTTGCAGGCCGTATGCGTCGATGACATCGCACCGGTCACCGAACGTATCGCAAGCTTGCGCTCCGGCACGATCACGGTGTTACAGGATGAGACAGACGGAGCAGACTCGATCCAGGCTGCCGGGACGCTTGCGGATAAGGTCGAGAATGCGCCGAACGCGGTCCGACACATACTGGCGGAGGTTCGTGTCGCCCCATCGTTGGCCAAGGCGATGTCGGTGCGTGAGTCGCTTGGTTACCATGGATCCGTCATCACAGCTGACGGCGTATGGCTCGGCAAACACTGGTTACGTGTTGCGCGCGACAAGGACGCTAAAGCCGGAGTGCTGACGCGCGAGCACGATATGCGCCGATTAAAATCGGAGATCCGTGAACATCAGGCACGTTTCGATAGCGCCCGAAAATTGCTGCAGGATGGCCGCTCACGAATGGCGCAGCTCGAAGAGAGACGCGAGGCGATGCAGCGTGATTCGGCATCGTTACTTAGTGACTATTCTGAAACGAAAGCACTGCTTGACGCCGCCAAGTACCGAATGGACCAGGCGGATGCCCGTCGTGGAGCAATCGCCGAAGAGGCGGCGGATCTGGATAATGAGCAGATCTCAGCTAATGAACAACTGCGTGAATCGAATCGACGCATAGCGCAGGCCAACGAAATGCTCGCGGACATGGAGGCGCAGCGTGCGAGCCTCGAGGCAAGACGCAACGAATTGCACGCCGAGATGGAGCGTGTCCGCGGGCAGGCGGATGAGGATCGGCAATCGGTGCAGAACATTGCTATTGAGTTTGAGAGCCGACGTTCGAGCAAGGAGTCCGCCGCACAGAATCTCAGCCGTATGCGCAGGCAGCTCGACCAATTCTTGAGCCGTGAGCAGGACATTCGCGAACAGCTCGAACACAGTGCAGCGCCGATTGCCGAATCCAAGGCCAGGCTTGAAGAACAGCTTGCGGCGCGTGTCGAAGTGGAAGAAGAGCTTGCATCGGCCAGAAAACAGGTGGAAGAAATCGAACACGAGCTGGTCAGCTTCGACCAGTCACGCATGCAGCTCGAGCAAGCGGTGGAAGAGGCGCGAAACGCGGTCAGTCAAGCAGAAATCGGATTACGGGAACTAAGCGTGCGTCGTGAGGGCTTTGCAGAACAACTCGCGCAGACGGACTTCGAATTTGAACCGCTGATCGAGGAACTGGATGAGTCGGCGACAATCGATGAGTGGGACGAAAAGCTTCGTAAAATCCGACAGCGTGTCGAGCGCCTCGGACCGATCAATCTGGCCGCCATCGACGAGTTCAAAGAACAATCGGAACGCAAGGCCTATCTCGACGCGCAACTCGAAGATCTCACCAGCGCGCTGGCGACTCTCGAGGGTGCGATTCGCAAAATCGATCGTGAGACGCGGTCACGCTTCCGCGAAACTTTCACGAACGTCGACGATGGTTTCAAGCGGCTGTTTCCGAGACTCTTCGGTGGTGGTCATGCGTACCTCGAGTTGACGGGCGACGATCTGCTTTCGGCCGGTGTTACAGTTATGGCTCGCCCGCCAGGCAAACGCAACAGCACTATTCACCTGTTGTCGGGCGGCGAAAAGGCGCTGACCGCGGTTGCTTTGGTTTTTGCGATTTTTGAGTTGAATCCTGCACCGTTCTGCCTGCTCGATGAGGTCGACGCGCCACTTGACGATGCAAATGTGGGAAGATTCTGCGATATCGTTCGTTCAATGGCTGAAAAAGTCCAATTTGTGTTTATTACTCACAATAAGGGCACGATGGAAATGGCTCGACAGCTAACGGGCGTGACGATGCAAGAGCCCGGTGTGTCAAGATTGGTTTCCGTGGATCTGGACGAAGCGGTGCAGATGGCGGCCAGTTAGGCGGCGAACACGAGTCTGACAAATGGACGGTTTGCGCTGGTTACTGTTGTTCTTTGGACTGCTGGTAATCGCTGGCGTGTATTTTTACAGTCGTGCTGAGCGCAACAAACTTGCAAAAGAATCGCCTGACGGCACCCGGCGCGAACCTACCCTGGTCACCGATGAGCGAAAGTCGGTCGACACCGGAGATGTTGCTGTACTCACGAGCGATGATCGCGGTCGTGAGGCCGAGAAATCCTCGGCGGAAGAACCGCAAAAAATTGTAACCTTGCGTCTGGTCGCGCGCGGCAGCGGTGCGTTTCGCGGTGACGAGTTGATACTGAGCTTGCGTGGCATTGGAATGCGCCACGGCAAGTTCGGCATCTTCCATAGTGTCGATGGCAGCGATGAGGAGCGCCCAATATTCTCGGCGGCGAGCCTCATCGAGCCGGGTAGCTTCGATATTGCCAATATCAAGGAGCAGCAGATTCCCGGCATTAGCCTATTTCTTGTTTTGCCGGGCCCGATCGATGGCGTCGACGCTTTTGATCTGATGATGACTGCGGCAAGGGCACTGGCACAATCACTCGATGGTGAACTGCTCGATGAATCGGGGAGTACGCTCAGTATTCAGCGCGAGCGCTATTTGCGCGAGGAAATTATCCAATTCCAGCACAGCAATTTGGTTGCGTGACCGAGGCCGGAACATCTCGACGATGACCGCGTCTGCCGCCATTGTGAAAAAGCTCGAATCGCTGCGCGAGCAGATCCGTTATCACAATTACCGTTATCATGTTCTCGATAATCCGGAGATTCCTGACGCCGAGTATGATCGGCTTGTGCGCAAATTGCAGGAGCTCGAGCGCCAACACCCGGAACTGGTAACTGCCGACTCGCCGACGCAACGTGTTGGCGACCAACCGGTCTCTGCATTCGGGACCGTGCAGCACCGGACGCCAATGCTGTCGCTGGACAACGCATTTTCCGAGGACGAGCTTCGTGATTTTCACCGTCGCGTGACCGAGCGACTGAAGCTTGGCGATAAAGCAGACACGTTGCGGTACGCGGCCGAGCCAAAGCTGGATGGTGCGGCGGTCAGCTTGTTATACGAGCACGGGGTCTTGGTCCGTGGCGCAACCCGGGGTGACGGCACGACGGGGGAAGATATAACTCACAATGTGCGCACGATCGATTCGGTGCCATTGCGGCTCATAGGCAAGGCTTATCCGGACACGCTCGAAGTACGTGGTGAGGTGTACATGCCCAAGGCCGGTTTTGATGCCTATAACGCGAAAGCCGCCGCAGCAGGCGACAAGACTTTCGTAAATCCCCGCAATGCGGCAGCGGGTAGCCTGCGGCAACTGGATCCGAAGCTCACCGCGGAGCGACCCCTGGATTTCTATGCCTACGGAGCGGGCTCGGTCGTCGATGGCCAACTGCCCGGTTACCACAGTGAAATACTCGACCAGCTTGGTGAGTGGGGACTGAAAACCTGCCCGGAGCGGAGCGTTGTCGAAGGTATCGATGGCTGCCTCGAGTTCTATCAGAAAATCAGCAGGCGCCGTGATTCGCTCAGCTACGAAATTGACGGAGTCGTTTATAAGGTAAACAGCCTCGCCCAGCAGCGGGCTCTCGGATTCGTGTCACGGGCACCGCGCTGGGCCATTGCACACAAGTTTCCGGCGCAGGAAGAACTGACGTTCGTTAAAGGCGTGGAATTCCAGGTCGGTCGCACGGGTGCGCTCACTCCGGTGGCTCGACTCGAACCGGTCTTCGTCGGTGGCGTGACGGTCAGTAACGCAACGTTGCACAATATCGACGAACTCCACCGCAAGGATGTTCGTGTCGGCGACACCGTAATCATTCGTCGTGCGGGCGACGTTATTCCGGAGGTCGTCAGCGTAATCGGGAATCGCCGCCCAAAAGGCACTCGAACCGTGAAGCTGCCAAAGAAGTGCCCGATTTGTGGCTCTGCGGTGGCTCGGGAGGAGGGCGAGGCTGTCGCTCGCTGCACGGGCGGCTTGTTTTGTGCGGCACAGCGGGCAGAGTCACTGAAGCATTTCGTGTCCAGAAGAGCATTGGATATCGAAGGGTTGGGCTCCAAACTCATTGATCAGCTGGTTGAATTGGATCGCGTAAAGACACCTGCGGATCTTTTCGGGCTGCAGATGGAAGAGCTAGCCGCAATGGAACGCATGGGCGAAAGATCGGCACAAAAACTTGTTGACGCGATCGAAGCCAGTAAGTCGACTTCGCTCGCGCGTTTCTTATACGCGATCGGTATTCGCGAAGTCGGCGAAGCGACGGCGACAGCATTAGCCGCTCATTTCGGCAACCTCGACAGCATAGTAAAAGCGACAACCGAAGAACTGCTTACCGTGACCGATGTCGGCCCCATTGTTGCGGCTCGCATTCGGGCGTTTTTTGACGAACCGCACAATCTCGATGTCATCAAGCGATTGAGAAAATCGGGGATACACTGGGCTGATACCGAGCCAACTGCAACTGGAAAGCAACGGCCTTTGGCTGGTCAGACGTTCGTGCTAACCGGCACGCTGTCCACAATGACCCGCGATGACGCGAAAAGTCTGATTCAGGCAGGCGGCGGCAAAGTAACCGGCAGCGTGTCAAAGAAGACGGATTATGTCGTATTCGGCGACAAACCGGGTTCTAAGCTGGCAAAAGCTACGCAGTTAGGAGTCAAAACACTTGATGAAGAGGCATTCCAACGACTTTTGGGACAAGCCTAAATAGTCGGTGTCGCCGACAGTCAATTCACAAATATTAGCGAAAGCGCTTGATTTCCATATTGCATTAAAAATCCGCAACTTGAGAAACTTGGTCCATTTTTCCCAAGTAACACAATTCAATGGCAATCCCATTGATGCGTCAATATATTCCGCGGTCATGCAAGACGACATTCAACGCCAGATTCTTAGTGCAATTCTCCTTGTATTGCGGCCTATCGCCCGCGCGCTTTTGCGGGCTGGTGTCGGTTACAGAGAATTTTCAGAAATTGCAAAAGTAGCGTTTGTTGAGACAGCGACGAAAGACTATGGGTTGCGTGGACGCCCAACAAATATTTCTCGAGTAGCAGTAATGACGGGTCTAACGCGCAAAGAGGTTCGTAAGATTAGACAAATGAATGATGTACGCGAGCAGACTGTGATTTTGAAAACCACGCCAGCATCTCAGATTTTGCACCGTTGGTTTACGGACGAAGAATTTCTGGGTAATTCTGGGATACCACGTAGTCTGCCCTTTGATGGCGAAGGGCTCAGTTTTGCATATCTGGTTCGAAAGTACGGGGGTGATGTTCCGCCTGGCGCGATGCGAACTGAGCTATTGAGAATCAAAGCAATTCAGCTCGATGACAAAGGTCAACTTCAACCCTTAAAAAGGATTGCATATAACGTCGAACTTTACGATCGACTTATTGGCGGTTTGGCCGGAATTCTATTTCCGGCGGCGCTCAATCTCGCTCACAATTTGGAAATCAAAAACGATTCTGATTGGTGGGTAAACCTAGCGGCCACATCAAGATTCGTTAGGAAAGATGATCGTGGACGCATCATGCGCATTTCGTCTGACCGCATAAACGAATTCGTTCAAACTGTTGACGATATTTATGGAGCCTACGAGGCGCTTTACGATAGCGACGATGATCACAGAAATCAGCGGGCAATTGGCGTTGGCGTATTTTATTTTGAAGAAGATAAATCCGAATCGAACATATTCTAGTTTAATAAGGAGCCTTTAATCGCATTTGAGTAGATCACGCGGTGACACCAGAATTAGTGCAAGTTTTGACATTCAACTCCAATCGACAGTCTTAACATATCAACCAAAAGCAGTTACTGTTTTTCGTTGAGTACTGAACCATCGTCATTAACAGACGGTCACTGAATCATAAGTGTCTGATAAGGTATTTCGACTCGTTGATAAGACACCTTGTTTGGTCCTCTGCAAATCAACTCGTATCCAGGATAATATTCCCATGAGTTAACGCGAAAATGCTGAATTAGGTACAAATGTGCTAGCGAAATGATTCGATCGCCGATTTATTGGCGCGCTGTGATGGTGTCTAATAGCTAGCGGCAATCGCACATAGAGATGGAGCCGCGTGGAGGGCCGTTTTTTGTGCAGATCTGGGTTTAAACCAAGATATTTCTGAACTGCATATTTCTCGTCGTACGGCACTGTTGTGAAAATTCTTCGTTTCCGAGATGCAAGATTCAGAGATTACCGGTGCGCAATTTCTGATTGGAACAATTTGAACTAAATTTCATTTGATGAACCGACGGTTCGACCATGGATCGTGAGTTGACTCAGCTAACAACTGGTTCAAGAATCTTGCGCATTCGGGCTGGCCAAGAGAATATCTGTACTTCCTCTACCAATTCGTGGCACACATGGTCGATTCGGACCAAGATCCCTCCATTTTTAGGCCAACTATTGACTCGGTCCTGTTGAGCTAGACTAAAGTCAAATAAAACAATATCTTAGCGAGTTATCTTCTGAAAGCTTATTGTTGGAGCGCCCCCTGATTTTGAGATAACTCTGTCAGCGCGGTGTATCGGTTGTTTCATGGAAACAACGAGATACTATTATTACTTGCAAGATTACATAACCTCGGTTTATTTTACATATTACCTCGGAGCGATCCCCATAATGGGACACAACGTAAAAGACGATTTAAGACTCGCCCTGAGGACAATGTTGAAGCCCCTGGTCCGGTTGCTGATAAGTCAAGGTGTTTCACATGGGGATTTTTCGGAGGCTGCCAAAGACGTATACGTCGAGGTGGCGATTCGCCATTTTGAGAAGGGAAGCAAAATAAACCAGTCGAGAACTGCGATTCTTACAGGATTGACAAGAAAGGAGGTCAAAAACGTAATAGACCGAGCAATGAGCGCGGAGCCAAATTCGAGAATCTTCTCGCGGCCAAGTCGCGTCTTGGCTGGATGGCATAGCGATCCAAAATACATTGGACCGTACGGCGTACCGCTTGAGATTCCGTACGATTTGCCGGCCGAGAGTGGTCCGTCTTTTGTCGATTTGGTTCGCACGTACAGCGGAGATATGGCTCCAAGACCAATGCTTAAAGAACTCATTCGAGTAGGTGCAGTGGTGGAGCTTGAAAATCATGCATTCAAGGCTGTTCGCCGAGATTTTGAGGCTGAAGCTTTGTCGCCGGAATTGGTGGGTAGATTGGGGAAAATAGGACAGTATTTCTTCTCAACAGCGGCCGCGAATATTGAAAAGGCCGAGCAAGGTTCCGGTTACTTTGATCGCAGGGTTTATTCAGATGATGGGATAGCAAAAGAATCGGTACGCGAATTTGACGCATATATAAAGAAACGCGGCCAAGAATTCTTGGAGGAGTTGGATAACTGGTTTGTGGCGAAAGAAAAGAGCGACATGAATAAGCCGCACAAAGTCAAAACGGGCCTATGTATGGTTCATTATGTAGTTAACGAAGAAGATCAAAAAGATTTGAGAGGGTTGTTAGTAGAGCGAGGGTTGGATACCAATTCGTCAGACGATAACTAGAGATTCCAACAACCCAAAAAGTCAGAGACGGATGCTTTGACGTTCATAAAAGGAAAATACTAATTGGGAGAACGTTAGGGAGCGAAGAAAATGCGAAGTGCAAAAAGTGCCAGAATGTTTAGCATTCTGGGAGCGTCGCTTGCTGCAATTGCCTTACCCGCCACAGTTAATGCTGAGCGTGCATCTTCATCACTGCTAGCAATTGACTCCAGCTCGGCCTTGGCGATCGACTCGAGTTCGGCACTGGGTATTGACTCCAGCTCGGCCTTGGCAATCGACTCGAGTTCAGCGCTGGGTATTGACTCCAGCTCGGCCTTGGCAATCGACTCGAGTTGAGCGCTGGGTATTGA
>Ga0224512_10004080_pt1 | contig 12529 bp, 13 predicted proteins | sample SF_May12_sed_USG_4_FD_169103 | JGI IMG/M metagenome (GOLD analysis project Ga0224512, IMG submission 169103) | Sediment microbial communities from San Francisco Bay, California, United States - SF_May12_sed_USGS_13 | ecosystem: Environmental > Aquatic > Marine > Sediment | place: USA... | reverse complement strand
GAGCCGCTGCGGAGAGATCGTAAAGGGGCTGCTCGATTTCGCGCGGCAGTCGGGGGGCGAATTCTCTCGCCACCACGTCCACGAGATCATAGAAAAGACGCTGATCCTGCTGCGCCACCACTTCGAGATGCAACAGATCGTCGTCACCCGTGAGTTCCAGGCCCAAGACGACGAGATTGTCTGCGACGCCGAGCAGCTGCAGCAGGCAATCATCGCCCCCTGCATGAACGCCGTCGAGGCCATGGCGCAGGGCGAGTCGCTGACCGTACGCACGGCGGAGGACCGGGGAGAAGTGGTGATCGAGATCATCGACACCGGAGTAGGCATCCCCAAGGATGTCATCTCCCACATATTCGAGCCCTTCTTCACGACAAAGGAAGGACAGGCGGGGTTGGGCCTCGGCCTTGCCATGGCCTACGGGATCGTGCACCGTCACCGCGGCCGCATCGACGTGGAGTCGGCGCCTGAAAAGGGCACGCGCTTTCGGATCACGCTACCGCGCGACCCCATGGTCGAGGCGGCCGGAACGGTCGCAGAAGGGAAGGCATGAGGATCTTCCACCTGGAGAATTGGAATGACTGACACGAACGCCGATGACGTAAGCATTCTCATCGTCGACGACGAATTATCGGTGCGTGACGCGCTCCAGCAGTGGTTTCGAAAGGATGGCTTCCAGGCGCACACGGCGGCCGACGCCGTGGAGGCGCTGAGGAAACTCTCCGAGCGAACGTGGGGTGTCATCCTGCTCGACATCAAGATGCCGGGGATCGACGGCATCGAGCTGCAGCGCCGCATCCGCAAGGTCGACCCGAACGCGGTCGTGATTATCATCACGGCGTACGCATCGGTGGATACCGCAGTGGAGGCGATGAAGAACGGTGCCTTCGACTACGTCACCAAACCTATCGACCCCGACGAACTGAGCCGCCTCGTCCGGCGCGCCCTCGAACACCGGCACCTGCGCGTGGAGAACGTCCGCCTGCGCGACCACATAGCCCACATGGCGACGGGCGACGCCGAGCTGATCGGCGACAGCCCGCAGATGAAGGAAGTTGTCCAGCAGATCGAGACGGTGGCGGCCACCGACGTCACCGTGCTCATTCTGGGGGAGAGCGGTACGGGAAAGGAGCTGGTGGCGCGCATGATCCACACCCGCAGCCGGCGCCGGCACCTACCCATGGTCGCCGTCAACTGCGGCGCGCTGACCGAATCGCTCCTGGAGAGCGAGCTCTTTGGTCACGAGAAGGGGGCGTTCACTGGCGCCATGTATCGGCACAAGGGCAAGCTGGAGATGGCCCACGGGGGGACGCTCTTCCTCGACGAGATCGCCACCATCGCACCCAAGACGCAGGTCGATCTCCTGCGCGTGCTCGATACGAAGCAGTTCACCCGGCTGGGTGGCAACCAGGTGATCGCCGTCGATTTCCGCGTGATGTGCGCAACCAACCGGAACCTCGCCCAGCTCGTCAAGGAGGGTACGTTCCGCGAAGACCTCTACTACCGCCTCGCCGTCTTCGAGATCCGCGTGCCCCCGCTGCGCGAGCGGCGCTCGGACATTCCCAACCTGGCGCGGCATTTCGTGAAGAAGTACGCCTCGCAGTTGAAGAAGAACGTGGAGGGGTTCTCCGACGAGGCCATGTCTCTCATGATGAAGTACGAGTGGCGCGGAAACGTGCGCGAGCTGGAGAACGCGGTGGAACGGGCCGTGGTCGTCTGTAAGCTAACGACGATCGACGCCCGCGACCTGCCCCTGCAGATGGCGAACGCGCGTCACAATGCGGAGGGGGACTCGCTGGCCGCGGTGGAGAAGGCGCACATCCTCCATGTGCTCGAGTCGAGCCAGTGGAACATCACCCGTTCGGCCCGCGTCCTGGGCATCGACCGGGTTACGCTCTACAACAAGATCAAGAAGTACGGGCTCAGAACGTGATGCAATGGCGCAGCGGGTCTATGTCGTACCGATCGGGGAGCCGCCCGCGGAGATCGTCCAAACCGTGGTCCTGCGGCTTGCCGGCTTGTTCTCCCACGTCGCGGTGGCCCAAACCGTCGTCCCCCTAGGCGACGCCTTTGACCCGGTGCGCCGTCAGTGCGACTCGACCCGGCTGCTCGAGACGTTGGGCCGCGAGCCCCCCGCCCGGGGCGACCGTGTGATCGGCGTCACCGACCGCGACCTCTTCATACCCATCCTCACCTTCGTGTTTGGCGAGGCGCAGCTGGGCGGCGAGACCGCCATCGTCTCCCTCTATCGTTTGCGCAACGAGTTTTACGGGCTCCCGCCCGACCCCGCTGCTGCCATCGATCGGCTGGTCAAGGAGTGCCTGCACGAGCTGGGCCACACCTTCGGCCTGGTCCACTGCGAAGACTACGGGTGCGTGATGCACGGATCGACCAGCGTCGAGGAGATCGACCTCAAGGGCGCGAAGTACTGCGTGCAGTGCGCCGGGCGGGCGGCTCCCTGGCTCGATGCCGCCGCGTGGGATCAGTCGCTGTAGGTGGCTTTCACCGCACCCCAGCTCGTCGTCTCGACGGGCGTGGGCTGAGGGGCGTACTCGAACTCGGCCAGCGCGCCGCTCGAGCTGAACACGATCTCCATGCGTGAGACGGCGGGATAGAACCCGGAAAGCAGCGTCTGCACGGAGTTGTTGCCCAGCGCGGCCGCGCTGATCTCCACCGCCAGCACCTCGCCGCGATAGAGCCGCACCGAAGCGGTCTCGTCGGCGTCGATGTCGACGAGGACGACGCGCTCGATCGTCACCAGCTCGTCGAAGTCGAAGGCGAGCGTGCCGCCGCCGGCCTCGTCGTCGGGCGCGTCGACGCGCCCGTCTCCGTTGTCATCGGCGATGTGCTCGGCGACGATCACCAGATTGCCGAGGGCGCGGTCGTTGGCGCCGGGTTGGCCCTGTCCACCGCCTAGGCCGAGGCCCGGGCCGCCGAAGTCGGCGTTGGGCGTGCCCAGGTCGCTGTCGTCGCCGGTGGGCGCGCCCGAGTCGAACACCACCAGCGCGTCGGGTCCGCCGCCCGCATTGACGCCGCTCATGGTAAAGCCGGCGATGAGCGTGCCCGCCACCGGGCCGGCGGGCGCGACGCCCGCGAGCACCGTTCCAGCCGGGAAGCCCGAGAAGTCGACGACCTCCGCGCGGGCCAGGGAGGGGAGAGCGAGGAAGAGGAGTGCCACGGCCAGCGACACTACGGCGACGGTATTCGTGCGATGCGAACCCATGGTGCGAACTCCTACGAATGGCCGCACGAGCCTGCGATTTACCAGCATCATTGTATCACGCGCCCTCGCGACGCCTCAATCGACGGCGCCGACGCGACTCCGTGTCGTTCCCCAGAATGGCGCGGAAGGGCGGATCGTTCCCCGGCCGGCGGCTTCCGCCCCGCATCCGAATCTGCTATATTGAGCGGACCATGGGTGCGGCCATTCACGTGTACATCGAGACCTACGGCTGCCAGATGAACGCCTACGACAGCGAGCTGGTTAGGTCCATCTGCGCCGGGCGTGGATTCGGCCTGGCCGGCCGCATCGACGACGCCGAGGTCGTGCTGCTCAATACGTGCGCGGTGCGCGAGCGGGCGCACCTGCGCATCTACGGGCGCCTCCAGGAGCTCAAGCGCGAGAAGGCCGCGCGCGGCGACGCGCTCACCGTCGGCGTTCTTGGCTGCATGGCGCAGAACCTGAAGGAAGACCTCCTCGACGGCCACGACCAGGTGGATTTCATCGCCGGACCGGACAGCTACCGCCAGCTGCCCGACCTGATCGACGCCGCGCGCGGGCTGAGCGACGGGCCCACCGCGGCGCTCACGCTATCGCGCACCGAGACCTACACCGGCGTCGATCCCGTGCGCAGCGGCGGCGTGAACGCGTGGATCGCCGTCATGCGCGGCTGCGACAACATGTGCACGTTCTGCGTGGTGCCCTTCACGCGCGGACGCGAGCGCAGCCGCGACCCCGAAGGCGTGGTGGACGAGGTACGCGCGCTCGCGCGCGAGGGCTACAGGCAGGTGACGCTGCTGGGGCAGAACGTCAACTCCTACCGCCACGGCGAGACGCGCTTCGCCGACCTCATGCGCCGCGTGGGCGACGTTCCCGGCATCGAGCGCGTGCGCTTCACTTCGCCGCACCCCAAGGACTTCCCGCCCGCGCTCGTGCGCGCCATCGCCGAGCACCCCCGGCTCTGCAAGCACGTCCACCTGCCGCTGCAGGCGGGGAGCGACCGCGTGCTCGACCTCATGCGCCGCACCTACACCAACGCCGAGTTCCGCGACCTCGTCGAGCGCATGCGCGCCGAGATCCCCGGACTCGCGCTCACCACCGACGTCATCGTGGGATTCCCCACCGAGACCGCGGACGAGTACGAGCAGACGCGCCGCCTCATGGAGGAAGTGCGCTTCGACGCCGCCTTCATCTTCAAGTACTCCGAGCGCAAGGGCACCTACGCCCAGCGCAGGCTCCCCGACGACGTCCCCCCGGCCGAGAAGACCCGCCGCATCGTGGAGCTGGTCGATCTCCAGAAGCGCATCACCGGCGAGATCAACCAGACCCTCGTCGGCACGGTGCAGCAGGTATTGATCGAAGAGATCGACGCGAAGCGCCCCGACCACCTCCTCGGCCGCACCGACCACTTCAAGACCGTCGTCGTCCCCACCGGCGAGGCGGCCATCGGCGAGACCGTCCCCGTACGCATTGAGCGCGCGCGGGGGGCATCGCTGTACGGTATCCCCGGCTGGCGGGCGGAAGTCCGTAAAAGACACGCGATTATGGGACAGACGGGTCCGTAGAGATGACCCCGGATGGGCCTTGTAGCTCGGCCTTGAAAATTCCCTCGACGTGTGAGATGGTCAGGGTCCGACGCCTTTGTCGGACCAGGTTGGAGAGCAACGGATGCCCGGAACTTGCCGGAGATCCTGCGCGCTTCCGTAGAGCCGGACTTCCGGCAAATGGAGACCAAAGATGAAAAAGCTTTATGTGGGCAACCTGCCCTTCAGCGCGACCGAAGACCAGATCCGAGCCCTGTTCAGCAAGCACGGTACCGTGCACTCAGTCGCGCTGATCAATGACCGGGAGACCGGTCGTCCACGCGGCTTCGGCTTCGTGGAGATCGACGAGGCCGGAATGGCTGCGGCCCTCCAGGCCCTCGACGGCTACGAGTTGGACGGACGCGCGTTGAAGGTGAACGAAGCGCAGGATAAGCCGCGTGGCGGCGGCCGTGGTGGTGGCGGCAGCCGCGGTGGCGGCGGCGGCGGCGGCGGCCGCGGCGGCGACCGCTGGTAGGCTCACGCCTGGCCGATCGTTATTCAGACGAAGACCCCGTCATCGCAAGATGGCGGGGTCTTTCGCTCACAGTCCGACCCGCTCCATCTCCTCCGCCACTCCGAATCCGCGTTTTTCGATCTCGTGGCGCGCGTCGCTCTCGGGCCACAGCGCGGGATTGGTGTGGTTCATGTGAATGAAGCGCACCTTGGCGCGCTCGGCGGCGGAAAGGGCGGCGAGGCGGGACATGCTGTTGGCGATGAAGGGGTGGGGGAAGGATGACATGTCGCGGCCGGGGATCTCGCCGTTGTCGAAGAAGGTGCCGTCGAGGTAGGCGACGTCGACGCGGGCGATCTGGTCTTCGATGTGGGTTCCGCTCGCGTCCCATTCGGTCCAGCTGTCGATGTCGGGAATGTAGAGGACGGAGCGGTTGGGGCCTTGGATGCGATAGGCCACGACTTCGGCGTACTCCTGGCGGTGGGGTACGCGCAGCGGCGTGATGGCGAGGTCGGCACCGAGTGCCACCGGTTGGCCGTCTTCGAGGACGCGCAGCGCGACGTTCTCGTAGCGCACGAGCTGGTCCCACGGGCCGTTGTTCTCGAGAAACTCGGCCATGCGGGGCATGGCGTACACGGGCACGCCGCGCGCGCCCATCACCTCGTGGCCGAGGTGCACGAGGCCGGCGTAGTGGCCGATGTGGGCGTGCGTGAGGAAGATGCCGTCGAGGCCGGGGCGTGTTCGTGCTGGCGCGATGGTGTCGAGCGCGTGGAGCTGCTCGGGAAAATCGGGCGTGCAGTCGATGAGCCAGCGCTTGCCGGCGCGCGCGTCGACGATGGCGAGGCAGGCGACGGTTCGGTGCTTGGCCAGGTCGTCCCAGCCGGGGTGGACGGCGGTGCCGGCCTGGGGCACGCCGCCGTCCTGCGCCACGCCGAGCACGACGACGTATGTGGAGTCGTTGGTAGCTGCGGGAGATGGTCCCGCGGTGGCCACGAGGGACAGGAGGAGGGCGGGTACGGCGCGTCGCTGCATGGCACCAGCTTAGCTCGCTATCTTTCTTTGATACAAGATCTTATGCTGTGACCCGCCCGGCGTCGCGAGGCGCTTTCGTTTTGCCCGCCGGCGTGCTATAGTGGACCGGTTGCTCTCTAAAACACTGCCTTCCCGCCAGTTGCGGCCGGCGCCCGGGCGGCGCCGGTGCAGAACGTTTTCACGAACTCTCAACGGAAGGAATCGCGCCGACATGGCAGAGAACACTGAGCCCCGCCCGCCCAAGGCCGGGGGCAAGGGGCAACGGACCCGCCGGGGCGCGGCGCACCTCGAGTCGCATCCGATCCCGGGCGCGGTGATCGCGCACGATACGGGGGCGCCGGGCAAGAAGGCGCGCGCGGCGGCGGACGGCGAGATGTGGGCGCTCGTCTACGACACCAAGCAGGATCCCTGGGAGAAGACGAGAGGTTTTCGCAAGGCGCGCGTGCCGCGGCCGTCTCTGGACGAGGATCACGACCCGCTCGACGCCAACCGCACCATCGTGCGCGTGCTCTACACGGGCGTGTGTGGCTCCGACGCGGGCATCTGGTTTCGCACCTCGTTCAAGGGCATGATTCACGATTCGCTCAAGGCGGAAGGGCGGACCACGCGCGTGATCGGGCACGAGGTCTTCGGCGAAGTGGTGGAAGTGGGCTCGCACGCGCGGGCGCACTTCGGGCTGGAGAAGGGCGATCTGGTGTCGGCGGAGTCGCACATCGTGTGCGGCAAGTGCCACCAGTGCCTGATCGGCCAGACGCACGTGTGTGTGAACGAGCGCATCCTCGGCATCTCGCGCGACGGCGGCTTCGCGGAGTACATCAAGCTGCCCGCCACGGTGCTGTGGAAGACGGACCCGCGCAAGATCCGCAAGGAGGTGGCCGCTATCCAGGAGCCCTTCGGCAACGCGGTCCACGCCTCCACCGCGGTGGACCTGCGCGGCAAGAGCCTGGCCATATTCGGGTGCGGCGCCATCGGGCAGTTCACCATCCTCATCGCGCGCGCGCTGGGCGCGGCCAAGATCATCGGCGTGGAACCGGACCCGCACAACGCGGCGCTCGCCCTCAAGCTCGGCGCGGACGAGGTGGTCGAGTTCAAACCGCGCGGCGGCAAGAACGACTGGAAGGCCAACCCGGAGGTGGTCGAGCGCGTGATCGCCTTCAGCGGGATCGACGGCGTGGAAGCGGCGATGGAGATGGCCGGCTACAACTCGTCCGTCAACAACGCCCTGCGCTCGGTGCGCCGCGGCGGCGAGGTGGTGCTCTTCGGCCTGCGCTCGGGCGACTTCAAGATCCAGGATTTCTCGCGCGTGATCGTCAAGGGCATCACCATCCGCAACGTGATCGGCCGACGCATTTTCGAGACGTGGGAGATCACCAGGAACCTGCTGGAGTCGCGCGAGAACCACATTCAGAGCAAGATCTGGAACGTCATGCTGCAGCGGGGCAAGGACACGATCATGAACATCGCGGACTTCGACCCCGCGGTCTTCGAGAAGAAGATCAAGACGCACCCCAAGATCCTCATCCGCTGGGGCTAGGGAGGGAACTCGTGTACGGCGAATTCAAGGGCATTATCGAGCGACAGCTCGCGGAGATTCGCGAGGCGGGTCTCTACAAGGACGAGCGCGTGATCCTGAGCCCGCAGGCGGCTTCGATCCGCGTGCGCGACGGAGAGGTCATTAATTTTTGCGCCAACAACTACCTCGGCCTCTCTTCGCACCCCAAGATCGTCGCGGCGGCGCGCGCCGCCCTGGACGAGTGGGGCTACGGGATGTCGTCGGTGCGCTTCATCTGCGGCACCCAGGACATCCACAAGCGGCTCGAACAGACCATCACCGGTTTCTTCCGCACCGAGGACGCCATCCTCTACAGCTCGTGCTTCGACGCCAACGGCGGACTCTTCGAGACGCTGCTCACCGACGAAGACGTGATCATTAGCGATAAGCTCAACCACGCCTCCATCATCGATGGGGTCCGCCTGTGCAAGGCCGAGCGCCAGCGCTACAACAACGGCGACATGGACCATCTCGAGACTGTTCTCAAGGCGTGCGGCAGCAAGTACCGGGCAAAGATGATTGCCACCGACGGCGTGTTCAGCATGGACGGCTACCTGGCCCGGCTCGACCGCATCTGCGACCTGGCCGAGCGCTACCGGGCGCTGGTCATGGTGGACGACTCGCACGCCACGGGCTTCATGGGCAAGACCGGCCGGGGGACGCCAGAACACCACGGCGTGATGGCGCGCGTGGACGTGATCACCTCGACGCTGGGCAAGGCCATGGGGGGTGCCTCGGGCGGCTTCACCACCGGGCGGCGGGAGATCATCGAGCTCTTGCGCCAGCGCTCGCGGCCGTACCTCTTCTCCAACGCGCTGGCGCCGCCCATCGCCGCGGCCTCCATCGCCGCGTTCCGTATGCTCGACGAGACCACCGAGCTGCGCGATCGTCTGGAGGAGAACACGCGCACCTTCCGCGAGCGAATGACGGCGACCGGCTACGAGATCCTGCCCGGCACGCACCCCATCGTCCCCATCATGCTGGGCGACGCCCGGCTCGCGCAGGACGTGGCGCGCGACATGCTCGGGGAGGGCATCTACGTGATCGGGTTCAGCTATCCCGTCGTGCCCAAGGGGCAGGCGCGCATTCGCGTGCAAATATCGGCCGCGCACGAGCGCGCGCACCTCGACCGCGCCGTCGAGGCTTTCGCTAAGGTGGGCAAGAAGCGCGGGCTGGTATCTTAGGCGGGGCGGGCCGGGCATCGCCGCCGGTTCACGAAGGTCCTACTCATAACCACGGAGGTCGTACCCATGGCAGAGAGCGTCTACAAAGTGATCGAGCTGGTCGGTACCAGCACGGATTCGTGGGAAAAGGCGGCCGCGGCCGCGGTGAACAAGGCGGGCAAGAAGCTGCGCGACCTGCGCGTCGCCGAGGTTGCCGAGCTGGACATGCAGATCACGGACGGCAAGGTCAGCGCCTACCGCGCCAGGGTCAAGGTCTCCTTCAAGTACGAAGAGTAGCCACCGCGGCGCGGGAACCAGCGGTCATGCCGCGCATCCGTCTGATCCACTGGAAGCCGGAAGAGGCGGCACCGCGCGCCGCCACGCTGCGCGCGGCCGGCTACACGGTGGACTTCCGTCCCGTGACCCCGGAGACCCTGCGCGAGCTGCGCGCGCGCCCGCCGGCGGCGGTCGTGATCGACCTCTCTCGCGTGCCCTCGCACGGCCGCGACGTGGCCCTGGCCATCCGCGAGAGCAAGGGCACACGCCACCTCCCGCTCGTCTTCGCGGCGGGGGAGACGGAGAAGGTCGCGCGCATCCGCTCCGCACTCCCCGACGCCATCTACGCCACGTGGCGCGGCATCCGCGGCGCGCTGCGCCGCGCCATCGCCCATCCGCCCGAGCGCCCCGTCGTCCCCCAGACCCGCCTCGACGGCTACTCCGGCACGCCGCTCCCCAAGAAGCTGGGCATCAAGCCCGGCCACACGGTCGTGCTCGTCGGCGCGCCCGATGATTTCGAGACCACGCTCGGCCGCGTGCCCGATGGGGTAGCACTGCGGCGGCAGAACCGCGGCGCGCGCAATCTCACCATCTGGTTCGTCACCTCGCGCGCCGACCTCGAGGGGCGGATGGCGCGCATGGCCGAGCGGACGGGCGAGGGCGCCATGTGGATCGTCTGGCCCAAGCAGGCGTCGGGCGTGCGCACCGACGTGACGCAGAACGTCGTGCGCGAACGCGGCCTCGCCGCGGGCCTGGTGGACTACAAGATCTGCGCCATCGACGCGACGTGGTCGGGACTGCTTTTCACGCGCCGCCGAAGGCGGTAGGCGAACGGAGTTGACGTTGGGGCCCGACGTGATATCGTCGGGGCGGATAGACGGCAGATGCGTTCACTCGAGCCAGGAGAAGGTGCATGAGACCAATCACGCTGTGTGCGTTGGCGCTGGCCGCCACGCTGGTCGCCGGTTGCGACAAGGGCAAGGAGGGCGGGCAGACGGAGCAGGAGACTGCGCAGTCGGAGGCCCCGGCCGCTCCCGAGCCGGACTTCGTCGTCGTGCAGCACATCCTCGTCGGCTTCAAGGGCAGCGTGCCCGGCAAGCCGATCACGCGCACGCAGACCGAGGCTGAGACCCTCGCCCAGGCGCTCCTCGAGCGCGCCAAGGCGGGCGAGGACTTCGACGCGCTGGTGCGCGAGTTCAGCGACGACCAGCACCCCGGCATCTACAAGATGGCCAACTTCGGACAGCCGTACGACGTGGCCCAGGGCGTCTTCGCGCGCGCGGGCATGGTTCCGGGATTCGGCGACGCCAGCTTCCCCCTCGCGGTCGGCGGCATCGGTATCTCCGAGTATGACCCCGCGTCGAGCAAGTACGGCTGGCACATCGTGAAGCGGCTCGAGTAGCGCGGTACCCAAGGAGGTCCAGCCATGCCGGCGAAGAAGCTCAAGGAGTTCCTCGACCACAACAAGGTCAAGTACGTGGCCGTATCGCACTCGGCCGCGTTCACCGCCCAGGAAATCGCGGCGTCCGCGCACGTTCCCGGCAAAGAGCTGGCCAAGACGGTTCTCGTCAACGTCGACGGCAAGATGGCGATGGCGGTGCTGCCCGCCTCCTATCGCGTCGACGTGCGCCTGCTCCGAGAAGCCGCCGGCGTGAGCGCCGTCGAGCTGGCGATGGAGCGCGAGTTCAAGGGGCTGTTTCCCGACTGCGAGCTCGGCGCCATGCCGCCTTTCGGGAACCTGTACGGGATGGATGTGTACGTCGCCCAGTCGCTGGCGGAGGACGATAGCATCGCCTTCAACGCGGGCACGCACACCGAGCTGATCCGCATGAAGTACGCGGACTTCGAGCGCCTGGTCAAGCCCAAGGTGCTGAAGTTCTCGGTGCACCGGTAGGCGCGCCGTCCGCCGCTACGGCTGGTAATACTTCATCGCCTCGGGCAGGTGCTCCCTGATCTTGCGGATGCGCGTCTGGTCGGAGGGGTGGGTGCTGAGGAACTCCGGCGGCTTGCCCCCGCCCTGCGCGGCCATGCGCTCCCAGAACGACGCGGCCGCGCTGGGATCGTAGCCCGCCATGGCCATGAAGATCAGGCCCAGGTGGTCGGCCTCGCTCTCCTGCGTGCGCGAGAACGGAAGCAGCACCCCGACCTGCGCGCCCAGCCCGAAGGCGGTCATCCACATCTGCTGCGTCTTCTGGGGCTCGTCCTTGACCGCCTCGGACAGCGCGGCTCCGCCCATCTGGGCCAGGAGCGCCTGGCTCATGCGCTCGGCGCCGTGCTCGGCCACCGCGTGCGCGACCTCGTGACCCATCACCACGGCCACGCCCAGGTCGTCGCCGCAGACGGGCATGATCCCCGAGTAGAAAACCACCTTGCCCCCCGGCATGCACCACGCGTTGACGTCTTCGCTCTCCACCAGGTTGAACGCCCACTCGTAGCCTTGGAGGTGGGCGGACCTGCCCTCGCCGGCGAAATACGCCTCCACCGCCTTCTGAATGTGCGCGCCGACGCGCTTGACGCGCGCGATCTGCTCGGCGTCCTTGCCGGGCGGGTTCTCGGTGAGAAACGCGTCGTACTGCTGGTAGCTCATGGCCAGCATCTCGCCGTCCGGGATGATGTTGAGCTGCTTGCGCCCGCTGATGGCGACGGTCGAGCAGGCGGCCGCCAGCCAGACCAGCGCCACGAGCGCGGGGGTCAGAAACGCGATGCGGTAGATTCGCATGGGAGTATCTCCTTGCCTCGGGGGGCCTACTTGCGAGCCTCGGGGACGACGGTGAGGGTGACGCGCTCGCCGTCGCGCAGCACCACCACCTCCACGGGCTGCCCGATCTTCACGGCGTCGAGGGCGTAGGTGTAGTCGTAGATGTTCTTGATCTCGCGCCCGCCGAACTCGACGATGATGTCTCCACCCTGCAACCCCGCCTTGTCCGCGGGCCCGTCGGCGCGCACGCCGGAGAGCTTGACGCCCTCGATGTCGCCCCCGGCGTAGTCGGGGATCGTGCCCAGGTACGCGCGCAGCGATCCGCGCGATCCGCTCCGCTCCTTGGAACGGGGCACCTCCACGTACTGCGGCCGCTCGCCGGCGGCCACGTCCGCGATGATGCCCAGGGCGAAGTGCGCGATGCGCTCCATGCCCTCGTAGTCGAGGGTTTCGGCGTCGTCCACGGGGCGGTTGTACTCCTCGTGGCTGCCGGTGAAGAAGCTCAGCACGGGCACGCCCTTGGGGTAGAAGGCGGTGACGTCGGTGGGGAGGTAGGG
>Ga0224512_10004079_pt1 | contig 12530 bp, 10 predicted proteins | sample SF_May12_sed_USG_4_FD_169103 | JGI IMG/M metagenome (GOLD analysis project Ga0224512, IMG submission 169103) | Sediment microbial communities from San Francisco Bay, California, United States - SF_May12_sed_USGS_13 | ecosystem: Environmental > Aquatic > Marine > Sediment | place: USA... | reverse complement strand
GCCTCGAGCGTGGCCGTGCCCGACTTCACCAACGCGGCTTGTGCGATTCGGAGGAGTCCCCGGGCATCGTCCACGACCGGCAGCGTCAACCCGCCATACAGCTCGCGTGGGAGGTGGGGTGCCTTGGATACCACTGATTGCACATCGGGGCGCGCGTCCAGAACCCGCTCGGCCGTCCGCACGAACAAGCCCAGATGGCGTTTGATCTCCTGCACCCGCGATCCCGGCAGCAACGCGAGGACGGGCCTATCCGGATCCAGACCCCACCTCGCGCGGAAGTCCTCTGCCCCTTCGACGTCGTCGGGTCGATCCAGGAGCGGGTGGCCGACGTACTCGGCTCGCACCCCGGAGCGGGTCAGGAAGTCGGCCTCGAACGGCAGGATCACCGCCAACCGATCGGTCGAAGTCGCCAGGGCCCGGGCCCGACCGGGACGCCACGCCCACACCTTCGGCGCGATGTAGTACAGCACTCGGCGACCGCGGCGGCTGGCCGCGCGAGCGATGCGCATGTTGAAGCCGGGATAGTCGATCGGCACCACCAACTCGATGGCAGGGTCGTCCAACTTCACGGAGATCGTACGCTCCAAGCGACGAAAGAATGGCAGCCGGGGCAGGACCTCTGCGACGCCCATCACGGCCAACTCATCGAGCCCCGCGAACAGCTCGACCCCTTCGGCCGCCATTCGCGCACCACCGATGCCCACGAAACGCAGGTCGGGACCCCGCGCCCGCAGCGCGGCGACCAACGCCGCTCCGTGCTCATCTCCGGAAGCCTCCCCGGCGAGCAGGAGCACCGTGGGCTCGCGCAAGCTAGAAGCTCTCGAGGACTCTCTGAAGCGTTCCGTTGGAGGCGAACCAAATCAGGGCGACCGTGAGGACGAGGAGGAACGCGAGGCTCCCGACGGGCATCCCCTTTCGCGCAGAGATCCAGGTCTTCTTCCGCAGCTTTCTGGCACGTATCAGCGACATGGCTTTCTCCTGCTACTCACTTCCTTAGGTGGTGACACCGCGTTCGGTAGCTCGAATGAACGCGAGGAGGTGCTTTACCTCCGGAATCCCCGAAACCTCGAGCTCTGCCCGATCGACTGCCCGTGACAGATTCTCGCTCCCCATGAACACGATGCGGTACGCTTCCTTGAGGGCACGCCGTACCTCCTCGGAGAAGCCCCGACGCTCGAGGCCGACCGAATTGAGACCGTACAGCTTCGGTGGGTTTCCGGCGGCGCGGCAGTAGGGCGGGATGTCCTGGGGGACGCGAGAGCCACCCCCCACGAAGGCGTGCGCCCCAATGCGGACGTATTGGTGGATGGGTGTCAGCCCGCCCACGATGGCCCAGTCCTCGATCACCACGTGACCGGCCATGTTCACCGAGTTGGCCAGCACGACGTGGTTCCCGATCTCGCAGTCGTGGGCGACGTGGGAGTACGCCATCAGAAGGCAATCCGAGCCGACTACGGTCCGCCCCGACGCCTCCGTGCCCCTGTTCAACGTCGCGAACTCGCGCACGACCGTCCGGTCCCCGATCTCGAGCACCGAGTGCTCGCCTTTGTACTTCAAGTCTTGGGGATCCGTCCCCAGGACCGCGCCGTTGGCGAGCTGACAGTCCTCACCTACGCGCGTATCGCGCTCGATGAGCACTCTGGGGCCGACGACAGTGCCATCGCCCACGCACACGCCCGGCCCGATGAAGGCCCAGGGTCCGACTTCGACGCCTTCCCCCAGGTCCGCGCCAGAATCGACCAACGCCGTCTCGTGGATGCGGGTCTCGCCACGTGTGCCGACTGCGCTACCCGACGGGTTCACTTGTCCATGACCTTGGCCATGAATTCGGCCTCGGCGGCGAGCGTGCCCTCGACGTACGCCTTGCCCCGCATCTTGCAGACCTCACGCCTCATCTGAACGACCTCGAGCTCGAGCCTGAGCGTATCGCCAGGCGTGACCGGCCGGCGAAACTTCACCGCATCCATCGTCATGAAGTAGACGACCTTATCGCCCATGGCCTCCACTTTCTCCATGAGGAGAAGGCCGCCCGTCTGAGCCATGGCTTCGACGATGAGCACCCCCGGCATGATGGGGTGTCCCGGATAATGGCCTTGGAAAAACGGCTCGTTGATCGTGACGTTCTTGATGCCGACGATACGCTCGCCGTCCACGAATTCGACGATCCGGTCCACGAGGAGCATGGGGTAGCGGTGGGGCAGCACCTCCATGATGCGCGCGATGTCCATCAGCGATGGACGTGACGCCTGCAGGTGGTGCGCAGCGAGCGCCTTCGCGAGCGCAACGTTGCCGGTGTGACTAGGACGGTCTGCGACGATGTGGGCATCGACGCGCGCACCCAGCAGCGCGAGGTCTCCCGCGACGTCCGCGACCTTGTGCCTCAAGAACTCGTCATGGAAGCGGAGCCCGCCGTTCATCACGCCAGCGTCGTCCAACACCACGGTGTTCTCGAGCGAGGCGCCGAGTGCCAGCCCACGCGCTCGCAGGGCCTTCGCGTCTGCCATGAACCCAAAGGTCCGGGCCGGCGCGATCTCCGCGCGAAACCCTTCATCGTCCACGAGGAACGAGCCGAACTGCCGCCCGATCGAGGCGTGCTGGAAGTCGATAGTGGCCGATATCCTCAGCCCTTGGGCCGCCGTGGCCACATAAGACTGCCCACCGCTCAAGGTTAGGGAGACCGGGGACGCGACGGTGATCACGCGGGCCTCGGCCTCCTGCTCCGTCGCGCCGGCGTCGTCCAGCGCGGCAATGAAGTCGGCAGACGAGCCGTCCCGAATGGGAACCTCGGGGCCGGAGACGTCGATGGATGCGTTGTCGATCCGCATCGCCGCGAGCGCAGCGAGCACGTGCTCGACGGTCATGATCTTCGCCTCACCGCTGCCGAGCGTCGTGCCGAGCTCGGTCCCGACGACGTGATCGAGCGTCGCGGGCACCTCGGGTGAGCCATCGAGGTCGGTACGCCGAAAGCGGAGTCCCGTGCCCGGGTCGGCAGGCGACAACGTGAGGGAGGCGGGCTCGCCACTGTGCAAGCCGCAGCCCTCGAGGGTGACCGGACGGGAGACCGTTCGTTGGCGGGGGCCGCTCATTCAGCTCCTCTCGACGCGGAGTGCCAGTGACCTAGGAAACTAACGTCTCGAGCTTCCGCACGCGCTCGATGAGCTTATCTAGGCGTCCCAATTGGGCCTGCCGGCGCATCTGCTCGCGGTGCGGTCTCGACGGCGAACCGGAAACCGTCTCTCCCGGGGGCACGTCCCTCATGACCGTACTCCCGAAGGTGACCTGCGCGCCATCTCCGATCTCGAGATGGTTGATTGCGCTGGCCCGTCCGCCGATCCACACCCCGTTGCCGATCCGCGTGGAGCCCGCGATGCCCACAAGTGCAGCGAGCAGCGAGCCCGCACCGATCCGCACGTTGTGCGCCACCTGCACCAGGTTGTCGATCTTCGTTCCTCGTCCCACGACCGTATCGCCCAAGGACCCGCGGTCGATCGTCGTGTTGGCCCCGATCTCCACCTCGTCCTCGATGACGGCGCGGCCGACCTGAGGCATCTTCTCGTGCCGGCCGGCGACCGCTGTGTAGCCGAAGCCGTCCGATCCGATGCAAGCCCCAGCGTGGACCGTAACGTCGGACCCGACCACGCTGTCCGGGTAGGTCACGACGTGGGGGTGGAATGCGCACCGCTCACCGACACTGGTGCGGGCGCCGAGGACCGCGTGGGCCCCTATACGGGTCCCCGAACCGACGGTGACGGCCTCCTCGAGGACGGCGTAGGGTCCGATGCGTACACCGGCTCCCAGGCGTACACCGTGGCCCAGCACGGCCGTCGGATGAACCGCGGCCTCCGCTGGTATGTCGGGGAAGAAGTGTGTCAGCAAGGTTCGCACAGCCCCATACGGGTCCGCGACTACGACGCGCGGGGCTCCCGCCGGGAGAAAGCCTTCAAGTTCGGGCGAGGACAGAAACGCGCCCGCACGACTCCCGTCGAGGAATCGCACGTAGCGCTTCAGGGCGAGAAATCCGACCTGTTGCGAGCCGGCTTCATCGAGTGGGGCGACACCTTCCACCAGAAGGTCTCCGTCTCCGGAGAGCGTGCCCCCCACCATGTGGGCGATGCGGCTGAGGGCGAGAGGCTCCCCAGCGCGGGTCCTCGATTGCGGATCGCTCATGTCGGTCCCTCGACTCATGACAGAAGGGCCCACCGCGCCTTCGCGCCGTGGGCCCCCCAGTGGTGATCGGTAGGTCGCTTCGAGCTTACGGTTGTCCGGGGGCGGCCCCTGCCGCTGTGCCCAAACGGGCAATGACCTGCTGGGTCAGATCCAGCGTGGGATCGGCCGCGATGATCGAACCGGCTGCCAGATCCAGGATCAGATGGTATTGACCCTCAGCGCGCACCGTCTCGATGATCGTGTTGATGCGATCCATGACCGGTTGGATCAATTCCGCTCGGCGCTGCTCGGCGATCTGTGTCAGCTGCTGTGTGCGCTGCTGGTACGCGGCTACCCGGGCCTGAAGTTGCTGCTCACGAGCCGCGCGGGCGTCCGGTGAGAGCGTGAGTTGCTGTCGCTGCAGGCTCTCTTGGAGGCCGGTGAGCTCCGTCTCGAGCTGCTGGATCTCCGTTTGGTAGCCCTGCATTTCCGCATCGAACTGCTGCTGAGCGGCAGCGGCCTCGGTGGTATTCGCGAGCACCTCTTGCGAATTGATATATCCGATCTTGAGCGGCGTCTGTGCCTCGGCGGCTACGGCCCCGATGACACTCGCAAGCGCTGCGATCGCGAGCGGGCTGCGTCGCATGGTCCCTACTCCGTCTGGTGTGATGGTGACATTCCTAGTCCCCACAGGGTCGCTTGTTCCAGGGTTCCGCTGCCCAATCGGCGAAGCCTCAGGCTCAGAACCCCGGTCCCATCCGGAAGTGGAACTGCCAACCCGGGAACGTCTTGTCGAACGCATACGCGTAGTCGAGGCCGATAGGTCCGAATGGGGTCACCAGCTGAATGCCCGCACCCGCTCCACGGAACAGCCGCGTCGGATCGAAATCGTTCGGCCGACGCCACACGTTTCCGGCGTCGTAGAAGGCGCTCATCGAAATCTGACCCGTCAGTCGGATCGCATACTCCGCCGTGAGGCTGAAGTATGCGTTGCCCAGACGATCGATGTCCGAAACGGACCCGGATCGCTCGGGGAACCACCCAAGGGGCGTAATCGAAGTCTCATCATATCCGCGCAGCTGCTGACCGAACTGTACCCCGCCCATCCAGAATCTGTCGAACGGGAAGCGGTCGACGTTTCCGAACACGGCACCGGCTCGCATCGTGAGTCCGAGCGCCAAGCGGATCCCCCCCTGCCCTCCGTCGCCACCGAGGCGTCCGACCGGGACCCACCAGGTGCCGTCAGTGAGGAGCCTGGTGAACTGACCGTCACCGCCCAGCACGCCACCGTTCAGCTCGACGGTGACATTCTGCCGGGAGCCCGTCGTCGGGAAGACGGGGTGGTCGAGCGTCTGACGCGTGATCCCCACGGACAGCTGGCTCTGCACGCCCGGCGGTCGGCCGAACAGGGACGAGTCGTCGACGTCGTTGAAGAGCTCATACTTCGTGCGCGAAATCCCGTATCCCACGAAGACCCGCGTGAAGAGCGAGCTCCTCAGCGGGAAGCCGAACCGCACATTGGCGCCGATTCGACGACGACGGCCGGAGGAGAACTGGAAGAAGCGGTCACGAGAGTTGAACAGCGTGATGCGGCCGGACACGAGGCTCTGAAAGAGCGCCGGGTCGGCATACGCCACCTCGAAGCTGTTGATGTAGCGTCCGAAGTCCCACCGAAGCGAGCCCGACTTCGCCTGCCCGAAGAGATTCGGCTGCTCGTACCCGATGAAGCCGGAAAGGCCGACGCCCCCGCCGACTGATGTGCCGAAGTTGATCGAGCCTGTCTGCTTCTCCTCGACCGTGAACGTGATGTCGACGTCACCGTTCTCGTTCGGCACGATATCCGGGTTCGGCATCGGCACCTCGAAGAACCCGAGGGACGAGATGCTCTGGTAACTCTGCAGGACGCGATCCTGGCTGTACACGTCACCGGGAATCACGGTGAGCTGATTACGGATCACCCACTCGTAGGTGTATTCGTTGCCCACGATCGAGACCCGGTTCACGATGGCAGGATTGCCCTCCACGACCTCCCAGGAAGCATCGATGCCCGGAGGTCCGCCGTCGTCCGGCCTGATGCGGTTCACGACCGGATTGATGGAGGCGTACAGGTAGCCCTGATTGTAGTACTGCTGGAGGGCACGATCCCGGGCGGCATTGAACGCCTCGCCGTCGAAAACCTCACCCGTGGCGTTGGTGCGCTCGCTGCCACCGATCCCGAGCATGCTCAAGATCCCACCCCGCGGCTCGATGAACATCGACTCGAACTGATCCGCGGTGAACACCGAATTGCCGTTGACGCGGAAAGAGTTCAGGCGGTACTGCTCGCCTTCGGCAACGGTGATCTCGATGCGCGCCTTCCCCGTCGCCGGATCGATCAGGAGCGTATCGGAAACAACCTGCGCATCGAGGAAGCCCCTGGAGCGGTACATGGCGGGAACCGACTGATCCAGATCGAGTCGGTAGTCGATCTCGTTGAACGACCCCGGCCGGAACCACCAGAAGCCCTCGGGCTTGGTGGACATCGAGCCGCGAAGGGCCTGGTCGCTCAGCTGTTGGTTCCCGAGGAAGTCGACCTGGGCAACGGTCACACGCTGGCCCTCCGTTACGTCCAGGATCAGGTCGACCTCGTTCTCCCCGCCGGGGACCGGAGAGACGCGGTCGGCAATCTGGGCGAAGGGGATGCCTTCCTTGGCCAGCTCCTCACGGATGTACACCTTCGCGTCCAGGATGCGCTGACGGCTGAGAGGCAGCCCGGTGTCGAGGTTGGCGGTATCCCGTACCTCGCGCGGCGAGGCGTGCTCGAGCCCGTTGATTTCAACGCGCCGGACCAGCGCCTCCTCCACCACCTCGATGACGAGGACGATGGGCTCCGGCGGCGTGCCCCGCGCCCTCACCGTGAGGTCGCGAAACTGGCCGGTGTACAGCAGCGCTTTCATGCCCCGCTGAACGTCGCGGTACGTGATCTCGTCGCCGCGCGCGACACCGAACACGGCCGCGATATTCTCGGCCTGGACGCGCACGGCTCCTACGACTTCGACGGAGTCCACGACCAGGACCGGCTGCTGCTGCGCGCGCAGCGCAGCCGGCGCCGTGGCGAGACAGACAACGGCAATGGCCGCAGCAAGACACCTGGACGCCGACCGATTGAGTGACGACCCCCGAGTCGGACCTATCACGTCTTCGTCGCCGACTCCACTTGCAGCGTGAGTCCCCGCCCGTCCGCTTGGCGATCCACCTCGATCTCGTCTCCGCTGCTGAACTCGGCCTGTAGAATCTTCTCTGACAGCGGATCCTCCAAATAGCGTTGTATGGCTCGCTTGAGCGGCCGCGCTCCGAACTTCTCGTCGTAGCCTTCATCGACAAGGAACTCGATCGCCGCGTCACTGAGACGAAGCGTGATCCCCTCCGCCTCGAGCCGGCTCCGCACATCCTGCATGAGGATGTGAACGATCTGTCCGATCTCGGCCTTCGTAAGCGCGTGGAAGACGATGGTGTCGTCGACCCGGTTCAAGAACTCCGGATTGAACGCCCGCTCGATCTCCTTGGAGACCTTGTCCTTCATGATGTCGTAGCCGTCCTCCGGATCGCTCGACTGGAATCCGAGTCCTCCGCCCTTGGAGATGTCTCGGGCACCGAGGTTCGACGTCATGATGAGCACGGTGTTCTTGAAGTCGATCACCCTGCCGTAGTTGTCCGTGAGGTGACCCTCATCGAGAACCTGTAGCAGGATGTTGAACACGTCCGGATGAGCCTTCTCGATCTCGTCGAGGAGCACGACCGAGTACGGCCGACGACGCACGGCCTTCGTGAGCGCCCCGGAGTCTTCATAGCCGACGTAGCCCGGAGGTGCGCCGATGAGTCGCGACACGGAAAACTTCTCCATGTACTCGCTCATATCGACCCGAATCAGCGCATCTCGGTCGGCGAACAAGAACTCCGCGAGCGCCCGTGCGAGTTCCGTCTTCCCCACCCCGGTGGGGCCCGAGAAGATGAACGAGCCGATCGGACGTTTGGGATCCTTGAGCCCTGCTCTGCTCCTGCGTATCGCGCGGCTGATCGCCTCGATGGCGTCGTGCTGACCGACGATACGCTCGTGCAGAACCTCCTCCATATTGACGAGGCGTTCGACCTCGGTCTGGCGGATCCGCGTCACAGGAATCCCCGTCCAGCGGCCCACGATGAACGCGACCTCGTCCGGAGTGATCTCGGGGCGGTGGCGCTTGCGCTCCTCCTCCCACTCGTCCTGCTTGGCACGAATCGCCTGGCTGAACTCACGCTCTTCGTCGCGTAGCTCGGCGGCACGCTCGAAGTCCTGGTCCCCGATCGCCTCTTCCTTGCGCGACGCGATCTCGGCCAGCTGCTCTTTCAGCTCCTCGACTTCGGGCGGGGGCACCTGGCTCGCAATGCGGGCACGGGCTCCGGCCTCGTCGATAACGTCGATCGCCTTGTCGGGCAGGAACCGGTCGGTGATGTAGCGGTCAGCCAGCTTGGCCGCGTGCTCGAGCGACTCGTCGGGAATCACCACGCGGTGGTGCTCTTCGTAGTGGCTCCTGAGCCCCTTGAGGATCTCCACGGTCTCCTCGACCGCCGGAGGCTCGACGATGACGGGCTGGAAGCGCCGCTCCAACGCGCCGTCCTTTTCGATGTACTTCCGGTACTCGTTGAGCGTCGAGGCGCCAATGCACTGCAACTCGCCGCGGGCGAGGGCCGGCTTCAGCATGTTGGATGCGTCGATGGCACCCTCGGCCGCGCCGGCTCCGACCAATGTGTGCAGCTCGTCGATGAACAGGATCACCGTCTTGCTCTGCTGGATCTCGTTCATGACGGCCTTGAGCCGTTCCTCGAACTGCCCTCGGTACTTGGTGCCCGCGATGACCGCGGCCATGTCGAGCGCCAATACCCGGTGACCCTTCAGTGACTCGGTGATCGCGCCGTCGGCGATGATCTGGGCGAGACCTTCCACGATCGCCGTCTTACCGACGCCAGGCTCGCCGATGAGAACCGGGTTGTTCTTCTTCCGGCGGCACAGGATCTCGACCACCCGCTCGATTTCCAAAGCCCGGCCGATGGTCGGGTCGAGCTTGCCCTGGCGGGCCAGCTCGGTGAGGTCTCGGCAGAAATGATCCAGCGCCGGTGTCTTGGACTTCTTGTCGCCACTCTTGGACGACGAGGTGCCCGGTCCGCCACCGCCGATGCCGGCCGGTTCGGAAGGGGCAACGTCCGACCCGAGGACCTTGAGCGTCTCCTCGCGGGCCTCGTCGAGCGTGACGCCGAGCGAGTTCAGGACCTGTGCGGCGATCCCCTTCTCCTCACGGAGAAGGCCCAGGAGCAGGTGCTCGGTGCCGACATAGGAGTGATTGAAGTCGCGGGCCTCGGCCATGGCGAACTCGAGCACCTTCTTCGCTCGAGACGTATAGGGCAGCTCACCTAACGCGATGGTGGCCTTGCCCTTACGGACCGACTCCTCGACTCGTTCGTGAATCTGCTCGAGGTCGACGTTGAGGTTGGTGAGGACCGCCGCGGCGACCCCCTCGCCCTCGCGAATGAGCCCCAACAGAATGTGCTCGGTGCCGACATAGTCGTGCTGGAGGCGGATCGCCTCTTCCCTGGCCATGGCCAGGACCTTCCGCACGCGGTCGGTAAAGTTGTAGTTCATCTCCGCTAAGATCCGTCGGAGGGCTCACCTTCGTCGGACGCTGCGTCGTCCGGTGAGACCTCGCCTTCGGCAGCGAGAATGCGTCGCACGAATGCCGCTCGGTGTGCGTCGCTTTCCGTTGGAGGTAGGTCACGCCCCGCCGCCTCTTCCAAGTGCGCCGGCTGCGTGAAGATCATCATCTTGTTGAGCGTGTATACACGAAGCCCAGGGAGTAGTTTCAGGCTCAATCCGAGCCTTACCCCTGACAGAAGATTCATCAATTCTTCGAAGGAAAGCGAGCGCGCGAAGCGCAGCAATCCATAGGCACGCCAGATCTTGTCCTCGGTGACGCCTCTGGCATCCCTCAGAAGCACCTGCCGGGCCTGCAGCTCGTACTGGATGACCTGGCGGACCACTTTGTCCAAATGGTCGACCAGATCCTCTTCGGTCTTACCCAGCGTCGTCTGGTTCGACACCTGGAAGAAGTTGCCCACAACCTCCGAGCCTTCGCCGTAGAGGCCCCGAAATGTGAGCCCCACCTGGCCGAGTCCCTGGAGCACCTTCCCAATCTCTTTGGTGAGCACGAGACCCGGTAGGTGCATGAACACCGAGGCGCGCATCCCCGATCCGACGTTCGTGGGGCAGCTCGTCAGGAACCCGAACTCTTGATGGTACGCGAAGGGCATCTCCTGCCCGAGCTCTTCGTCGAGACGGTCGACCAAGCGCCAAGCCTCTTCGATGCGTAGCCCCGAGAGGAGGCTCTGCACCCGCAGATGATCCTCCTCGTTGACCATGACCGTCAGTGGCTGGTGCCCGGACAGGTGTACGGCGGTCCCACGGGCTGGCCCAGTCTCGTCGTCGCCGAGCAGGTCGCGGGTCACGAGGCGCCGCTCCAACAAAATACGCCGAGTCCGCAACGCGACTCCCGGTAGTTCGATGAGCGTCCCGCCGGCCAAAGAGGGAGCCTGTGCCGCCGAGTCCTTGAAGCGCTTGAGCACGGCCTCGCGGTCGTTGACCCTGGCGCGCGGACCGAATGCGTGACCTTGAAGGTTCCGAGCGAGGCGGACCCTGGTGGACAGCACGATGTCGGCGTGATCTCCGCTGGCCTCGAGCCAGCTGAGACCGTGGTCGGGAAGCACCGTGAAGTCTGTCATGCGGGCTCGAGCGCCCGGATCTCGTCCCTGAGCTCCGCCGCGCGCTCGAAGTCCTCGGACTCCACCGCGCGACCGAGTTTTCTGCGGAGACCGTCAAGCCGCTGCTCGAGCTCCGAAGACGTGGGATCGGGCGGCAGGTAGATCTTGCCGACGTGCTGGGTGCCGCCGTGCACGCGCCTCAGGAGCTTCTTGAGGTGAGGCCCGTACGTTTCGTAGCAATGCGGACAGCCCAGGCGCCCCGTTTCGCGGAAGTCGGCGAAGGTCAGGCCGCAGAACGAGCAGCTCTCGTCCGTGGCATCGAGCCCGGACATCGTGTCCTTGCCCATCTGGGCCAGAAAGTCCGTCAACGGGAAGTTGACGGGCTCCGGGGCGCTCTCGAGGCCCTTCTCTGCGGCGCACTTCTCGCAGAGCCGGTGCGTCGACATCTGATTGTTCACGATTTGGGTGAGATGCACGACGGCCTCAGTAGAGCCACAGTTGTCACATACCAGATCCGCCATCGAAGTCTCCTGGGGATGCCGCGTCCCCGCCCTGTACCCGGGAGCCTTGCCCGTAGGCGCAAGCCCCCTCGTTTCCAGAAGCCCACCCTGGCTCCTTTCGCTGGCTACACCCCAGCGGTCGGTTGGAGCCGTCCCTCTTCGAGCACGAGGATCCGGTCGGCGCGGGTGGCCAGGTTCCGGTTGTGCGTCACCACGATCAGTGACAGGTCCCGCTTCTCTCGGATGCTGAACAACAGGTCGTGGAGCTTCAGGCTCGTGCTGGCGTCGAGATTGCCGGACGGCTCGTCGGCCAAGAGCACCAGCGGCTGGTTCATGAGCGCGCGAGCCACGGCGACGCGCTGCTGCTCTCCCCCCGACAGCTGTCGCGGCTTGTGCGTCTCACGGTGCTCCAGGCCGACCTCGGCCAGGAGCGCGCGCGCGCGCTTCCGCGCGTCCGGAAAGCTCCGGCCACTGAGCAGGGCCGGCATCATGACGTTTTCGATGGCGGTGAACTCGCGCAGGAGGTGGTGAAACTGAAAGACGAAGCCGACCTGGCGGTTGCGCGCTCCGGCCAGCTCGTCCTCACCCAGAGCCGAGACGTCCCGCCCGCCCAGGAGGACCTTCCCGGCCGTGGGACGATCTAAAGCACCGAGGAGATGAAGGAGGGTCGACTTGCCGGACCCACTCGCCCCCGTGATGGCGACGGCGTCGCCCGTCTCAAGTGTCAGACTCACCCCACGCAGAACGTCGATGCGACTGCCGTCCCCTCCCACGTAGCTCTTCTCGAGGTCGTGCGCCTCGACCGGGGCGTGCCCCTGGTCGGCCGCCTCAGTCATGGCGGATCGCATCCACGGGCTCCAGGCGAGAAGCCTGCATCGCTGGGTAGATGGTCGCCAAGAACGACACCGCGATGCTGCCCGCCACGATCATCACGACGTCGGGCCACTGTAGCGACACGGGCAGATGGTCCACGAAGTAGACGTCCGGCGGGATCTTGATGACCTCGTAGGTCCCCTGGACCCAGGCCAGCACGACGCCCCCAAGCGTCCCGATGAGCGTGCCCGTCACGCCGATCCAAGCCCCTTGGAGCACGAACACCCGCAAGATACCACCGCG
>Ga0224512_10004078_pt1 | contig 12531 bp, 4 predicted proteins | sample SF_May12_sed_USG_4_FD_169103 | JGI IMG/M metagenome (GOLD analysis project Ga0224512, IMG submission 169103) | Sediment microbial communities from San Francisco Bay, California, United States - SF_May12_sed_USGS_13 | ecosystem: Environmental > Aquatic > Marine > Sediment | place: USA: California... | reverse complement strand
CGAGATCGCCGCGGCCTCCACCGGTGACACGACGCTCGTCGCGCCGACGAGCGTGTTCCGCGTGACGAGCACGGATCTCCCGCCCATGACGCTGCACCTCGGACCGCGCGGCAACCCCCGCGCGCTGCCCGGCGGCGATGGCTCCAGCGACGACGAGACCTCGGGAACCTTCGCGCCGGGCGACCTCTCTTTCGTCTTCGAGAACGATGTCCTCAATGCGGCTAGCGCGGCCGAGCTCGTCGAGCTCGTACTGCCCGACTCGCTCCTGCTGCCCGCAGGGGTGCAGGTATCCCTGGCCGACTCTCTCGACCAGCCGCTTCCGCTGGCGCCGGCGGGGGGCGCGTGCTACGCGCTCGGCTCCCTCGCGCCCGGCGAGACGCGCCTCGTACGCACCACCATCTCCGGCGGCGGCCTGCCGCTCGACATCGTCCTGACCGCCCCGCTTCCGCTTTTCGTGGTCGCGCGCTCCGCCGTCGACACCACGCTGGCCAACGCGACCCTGGACCGGTTGCTCTTGCCGCAGCAGATCGCCCCCGGCGCGGTGCTCACCCTCAAACAGGCGTTCCGCGAGGGCACGGTGTCGGTGGGCGACGTGGCCACGCTGGTGGTGACGGTGACCAACATCTCCGACAGCCTGCTCGTGGACAACGTGGTGGTCACGGAGATGGCGCAGCCGCTGCTCGACTTCTCGTCCAGCCCGCAGTTCACCGCCCGCGCCGGGCGGAACCTGACCTGGCAGCCCGGAGCCCTGGGGCCGGGCGAGTCCAGGCGCGCGGTGGTGAAGTTCGTGGCCAACGCGCGCGTGTCCCACGGCACCGCCAAGGTCGTGGGCGGCGCCAGCGCGACGGCGACGACCGGCGCCGCCGTGGCCGCCCCGCCCGTGGTGAGCCGGGTGAGGATCGACAACGACGTGTTCGCCGCCGAGGGCGTCATCCTCGGCGAGGTGTTCATCGACGCCGACGCCGACGGCCGCCGCGACGACGGCGAACGCGGTGTGCCCGAGGCGGCGGTCTACCTGGAGAGCGGCGAGTACGCGGTGACCGATTCGCTCGGCCGCTTCTCGCTGCCGCGGGCGTTCTCCGCGTGGCGCGTCCTGCGCCTGGACGAGCAGAGCCTCCCGGACAGCCTCGTCTTCGCAGAGCCCCTGGACGAGGGTGAGGGACCGCGCGCGAACGAGCGCATCGTGCACCTGCTGCCCGGCGGCAACGCGAGGGTGTCGTTCCCGCTCCGGGACCGGACCGCGCCCACGAAGCAAATCCCCCAGACCGTGCGCCTGCACGACCGGACGAGCGTGCACAAACGGGCCAGGCTCTACCAGGCCTTCGGCATCCCGCGCTCGTTCTTCGGGCTGGGCCGGGCCTCGTTGGGCGCGGGGACGGGGCGCGAAATGTCGCCCATCGTGGAGTTCCTCGCCGAGCACCCGGACTGGGGGCTCCTCGTGGAAGGGCACACGGACAGCATCCCCATTCAAACGGCGGCGTTCCCGTCGAACTACGAGCTGTCCTTGGCCCGTGCGCAGTCGGCGAGGGACTGGTTCGTCTCGCGCGGCGTCGAGGCGGGGAGAATCGTGACGCGTGGCTATGGCGAGCAACGGCCGCTGACGACGAACGAGACCATCGAGGGCCGGCGCATGAACCGCCGCGTGGAGTTGAGCTTCATCCCGCCCGACGTAGTGGTGTCGAGCGATGGCGAGATCGCGCGGGTGAGCGCGACCGTGCGCGACCTGAGCGCACTGCCCGACACCTTCTACGTCACGTCGCACTGGGAACTCACGTCCACCGCCGCGACCCCGCGCGAAGCGACCCTCCGCATCGACGTGCCGCCGGTTCTGCGCGCGGCGCGCGTGGACGTGCGCGACGCCGACGGTTCGGTTGCACGCCGGGACGGGGTCTACCGCCTGACCGTAGCGCGGTCGCGACCGGCGACGTGCGTGGTCTCCTTCGTCGCCGAGGGACAGGACACAGCGGCCATCGCGCAGACGGCGATCACGTTCGACCTCGGCGAGGGACCGGTGACCGTGCATCCAATGGCGCGCGCGGGCGACGGCGCCGCACGGAGCTTGATGGTGTGGACGGAAACCGCGCCCGCGCCCGTCTTGTGGCGCCGGCCTGCGGTCGCCGCCGTCGCCGAGGACGAGGACGACGGCTCTCCCGTCGCCATCCTGGAGCCGGGCGCAGACGCCGTTGCCGGGGCGGCCGACCAGATCCCGGTGCGCGCGCGCGTGCCGGTGGGCAGCCGCACCACGCTCTCCGTGAACGGCGGCGTGGTGGACGAGTCGCGGCTCGGCGAGCGCTCCGTGCACGTGGCCAGCGGCCGGGAGACGCTGACCTGGTACGGTGTGCGTCTCGCGCCGGGATGGAACGAGATCGTGCTGTCCGCCGCCCGGCTCGACGGCACCGTGGACAGAGACACGGTGCGCGTCGCGCGTTCCTCGCAACCGCGAGAGGTCGTTGCCGCGCGCGCGCGCCACGCCGTGCCCGCCGACGGGAGCACCCGCCCGACCCTCCGTTTCGACGTCATCGACGCCTTCGGGCTGGGCGTGGCCGACGGCGTGGTCGCCACCGTGATCGAGGGCGCGGAGTGGGTGGAGACGCCGGACGCGCGACCGGCAGCGCGCGGCTTGCAGGTGGTCACGCAGGACGGGTACGTCGCGCTCGTCGTCGCGCCGCGCCGCGAGACGGGTCGTGTGGGGGTGGCGGTCGAGTGCGAGGGCGCGCGCGCGACGGCCGAGGTCGCCTTCGTGTCACCGCAGAGACCGCTCTTGGCGACGGGGGTGATCGACGTAACCCTCGGCGCGTACAAGAGCTGGGGAGCGGGCGACCCGCTCGGCCTGGACAACACCGAAGACGGGGTCTCGCTCGATGCGGAGGCGAGGATGTTCGTGCGCGGCGCCGGACCGTACGGCACCAGCGTGACCGCGCGCGTCGACACCAAGAAGCGTTTCGACGACCCGCTGGAGAAGGACCTGAGCCCGGAGCGCCAGTACCCCGTCTACGGCGACGGCTCGTCGCAGCACTTCGCCGCGCCGGCGCAGGGCGGCAACTACGTGTCGGTCGAGCGCGACGAGAGCTACGCGCGCTACGGCGACTTCCGCACGCCGCTCACCGAGGGCGAGTTCCTCGCCTACCGGCGCGCGACCACGGGCTTCGCCACCGCGCTCCTGCACGGACCCCAGGCCTTCAAGGCCTTCGTGGCCAAGACGGACTTCGCCACGCACAAGGACGTGATTCCCGCCGACGGCACCAGCGGCTTCTATTACCTGTCGCGCAAGCCCATCGTGGAGAACTCGGAGCGCATCGTCATCGAGACGCGCGACCGTTTCCAGAACGAGCGCGTGCTCGACGTGCACCCGATGGTCCGCCACCAGGACTACACGATCAACCCCTTCGACGGCTCCATCCTCTTCAAGCAGCCGGTGGCCGCCTTCGACGCGCACTTCAACCCCAACACCATCGTTGCGCTCTACGAGTTGCGCACCAGCGACGCCGGGCGCTACCTCTTCGGGGCCCGCTGCGACCTCGCCCGCGACGAGCGCTACCGCCTCGGGGCGGCGGCCGTGTCGGTGGACGGCGACGGCCAGCGCTACGCCCTCTACGGAACCGACGGCGAGTTCCGCGCGCGCGGTTTCCAGCTCGGCGGGGAGGTGGCGCGCAGCGAGGACGACATCGCGGGAGCGGGCAACGCGTACAAGCTCTCCGCCGGATACGAGCGCGGGCGCGGCGCGCTGTCCCTCTACCACCGGCGCGTGGACGGTGACTTCCACAACCCCTCCTTCACCGGGTCGAGCCAGGAGCTCGCCAGCCGCAAGAGCGGTCTCGAAGGGAGGCTCCAGATCGTTCCCGCGCTGCGTCTCAACGCGGACGCCTACCGGCACCAGCTCTTCCGCACCGGCGAGGAGCTGGACAACGCCCGCGCGCTGCTCTCGTGGAGCCAGGGGTGGGTGGGCGTGCAGGCGGGGGCGCGCGCGGCACGCAGCGAGCGCGACGGCGAGCGCGCCGACGGCGCGCTCTCCATCGTGGGCGCGAGCGTCGGCAAGGAGACGTCGGCCGGTATCGCCACCGTCTGGGAGAAGAACCTGGGCAGCGAATCCGTCGAGGAATACCCGGATCGGCTGAAGACGCTGGGCGCGCTCCCGCTCGGAGGTCGCGTCAAGCTCGTGGCGAGCCACGAGTACCTCACCGCGCCGGAGCGCGCGGGCAGCCACCAGTTCACGGCGGGCGCCGAGGGGCGGATCACCCGCTCCACCAGCGCCTACTCGAAGTACTCGCTCAACCGCCTCGCCGACGACACGCGCATGGGGGCGGTGAGCGGTGTGAAGCAGAACGTGCGCCTGGGCGCGCGCACCGCGGCCACGCTCGGTCTGGAGGGCTTCGCCTCGCTCTCCGGAAACGCCGACGAGGAGTACGTGGCGGTGAAGACGGGCGTGGACCGCCGCATGCCCGGTTCGCACTTCGTCGAGGGACAGTACGAGTATCGCTGGGACCCGCGCCGCCACCGCAACATGGTGCGGCTGAACGCCGCGCAGCAAGTCGGCGACGGCTTGGGGTGGGTCCTCAAGAACACGCTTTCCTTCGCCGACGTCCGCGACGACGAGGACGAGCTTTCCTACCACGGCACGCTCGCCGGCGCGTACCGGCCGCCGGGCTCGCCCGTGCACGCGCTGGGGATGATGCGCAACGACTACGAGCGCTACACGCCCGTCGACCCGGAGGCGATCCGCTGGCGTCTGGTGCTCTCCGCCGACGTCAACACCTTGCTGGCGCCGGCCCACGAGGTGCGCGCGAAGTACGCATTCAAACACGTCGAGGATTGGAGCTTCGGCGTGTCCACGACGACGAACGCCGACCTCGTGCTCGGACAGTACATCTGGCGCTTCGCGAGCGCCTGGGACGCCGACCTGTGGGGGCGATGGCTGGGCCAGCGCGGCGGCTCGGCGCAGACCGGTGTGGGCGTCGAGGTGGGGCGCACGTTCCTGCGCGCGGTGCGCGTGGCACTCGGTTACAGCTTGAACGGTCTCGAGGACCCGGATTTCGTGGGCACCGACGCGTGGTCCAACGGCTTCGGCGTGCGCGTGCAGCTCATCCTCTCCGACTGGCTGGCCGCCGACTTCGAGCGACTGCGAGGTGAGGAGCGATGAGTCGGCGCGCCCGGTGGAACCGTCTGGCGGCGGCCTGCCTGGCCGCGTGCGCGCTCTACGCCCCGGCGGCGCGCGCCGGGGAGATCGTCGTCAACGGCGGTTTCGAAACGGGCACCTTCGGCGCGGCCTGGGTACACGGCGCCTTCCGCGGTGCCCTCAACGACCCCAACCTGGCCGACCACGCCGTCGTGCTCGACCTTCCCTACGCGGGGAGCTACTCCGCGCTGTTGGGCTTCAAGTACACGACGCAGACGACCGGCGCCCGCGGGTACATGTATCAGACCGTCTCCATTCCGGCCGGCGTATCCAGCGCCACGCTCGAGTTCAAGATGCGCATGCAGGGCTACGACAGCTCGCCCTACGACCCCTTCCGCATGGACATTCGCGACACGGGAGGCGGGGTGCTGCGTAACGTGCTCACCTACAGCTTCACGGAGTGGAACGACCGGTTCAAGGACGGCGGCTGGGTCTCCGACGACAACGTGCTGCCCGCGGGGCACGACGTCTCCGCCTTCGCCGGCCAGACCGTCCAGCTCTACTTCGAGCAGGCGAACACGATCGACGCCCTCTACGAGACCTGGACCTACGTCGACGACGTATCGCTGGTCTACCGCATGTGGGTGGACCTCGCCGCCGACGGCGATGGCGACGACGTCTTCGGAGCGCCGGGAACCGGCGCGGGTGGCTTGGCGACGCGCAGCGGCGTGGCCGGCGACACGCTCGTGTACGCGCTCACCGTCGAGAACGAGGGCAACGTGGCGGACAGCTACCAGCTCACCGCGGCCTCGGTGCCCGCCGGCTGGACCGTGCTCGTCGACATGGGTGCCGGGTGGCAGGCGCTTCCCGCCGTCACCGCCGCGCTGGCGCCCGGCGCCACGGCCCTCTACGCGGTGGCCGTGATCTCGCCGGCCGCGGCGCCGGGCGGCAGCTACGACGTCGTGATCGACGCGGTGAGCACCGCGCAGGGGAGCCGCAACGACAGCGCCACGTTGCGCGCCAGCGTGGTCGACGCGGTCTACGCGGTGGACGCCGTCGTAAACGGCAACGGCGTGGGCGTTGTGGGCGACGGCGGCGCGGGCGGGTTCTCGCTGGTCGAGGCGCCCTGGGACAGCACCGTCAACTACGCCGTCGTCGTCTTCAACACGGGCAACGCGGCCACCGCCTTCTCCATCGACTGGGGCGCGGGCGCCGGCCTGGTGACGGCCGTCTGGTACAACGCCGTGCGCTACACGACGCCCTTCGTCACCACGCCGGTGGCGCCGGGCGCGAACGCGGGGCTGCAGCTGGAGGTCACGGGGCCGGCGCCGGAACCGGGCGGCGACCACACGACCATCCTCGTCGCCACCGCCGTCAACGACGCGCTCCGGCGCGACAGCATTCGCGCCATCCTGCGCCTGCGCGCGCCGCGCGTGGACATGATCATCACCACCAGCGGCGACGGCATCTACGACCCCACGCTGTCGGGGCAGGGCGGCGTGTCTTCCAACGCGGGCGAGCAGGGCGTGACGGTGAGCTTCCCCGTCATCGTGCAGAACGAGGGTGCGATCTCCGATGCGTACGACCTCTCCTGGACCGCGCCCGGAGCGGGGTGGAGCGCGGTGATCACGATCGGGGGAACCGACTACGCGCTGCCGGTCACCACGCCGGTGCTGCCGCCGTTCTCGCAGCAGGAGTACATACTCCGCGTCACTGTCCCCGGTGCCGCGACCTTCGGGACCTACGCCTCGATTCTCAACGCGGTGTCGGTCGCCGACAACCGGATCGCCGAGAGCGTGTCGGCCGTGGTGAGCGTGGCCAGCGCCGGTGAGACGGACATGACCATCGACGGCAACGGGCTCGACGTCTACGGCCCCATCGGCACGGGGCTGGGCGGCTCGTCCACGCAGACCGTCATGCCGGGGGACACGGCGGTGTTCACGATCGTGATCGAGAACGTTCTGGGAACGAACAGCTTCGAGGTGTCGTGGAACACGCCGCCGGGCTGGCAGGTGACGTTGGGCGGTTCGGCCTCGCCCATCTCGGCCCTCCCCGCCGGTACGTACGCGCTGGAGGTCATCGTCCCGCCGAGCTCGCTGGGAGGAACCTTCGACATCATCCTGGACGCGCACAAGAGCGACAAGATCTTCTTCATGGACAGCGTGACTGGGCGTGTCGTGGTGCTGCCGCCGGCGGTGGTGGACGGCGTGATCGACGGCGACGGCGACGGCCTCTACGGCGCGACCGGCACCGGCGCGGGGGGCACCTCGCTGCAGACCACCGCGGCCGGCGTCACGCTCAACTACACCGTCGAGCTGCAGAACGAGGGGTCCACTGCGGACCGCTACGTCGTCACCTGGAACACCATCGCGGGCTGGACCGCCACCTTCGACGGCGGCGCCTCGCCCTACTTGACGATCGCTGTTCCGGCGGGCGGTGCGGGCGTCTACACGTTCGCCGTGACCGTTCCCGCCGGCGCAGCGCTGGGCAGCTACGCATACATCGTTGATATCGTCTCGTGGAGCGATCCCACGTCCTTCGAGAGCCTGGCCGCGCGCGTGGACATCGCGGGGCCGCCGCGCGCGGACCTCGTGATCGACGGGAATGGACTGAACGTGTTCGGCCCGCTGGGGTCGGGGCAGGGAGGCGTCTCAACCCGCGCGGCGGCGCCGGGGGGCAGCTACAATGCCACGCTGCGCGCGCGCAACGCGGGTGCGTTCGCCGACTCCTTCCGCGTCGCCTGGACGCCGCCGACGGGGTGGCCGGCGGGCAGCGTGGTCGTGTGGGACGGCGGGGCGCCGCTGGCCTCGCCCTTCTGGACGCCGGTGATTCTGCCCGGCCAGTACTACGACTACACCGTCGTGGTGCAGGTGCCGCTGAGTGCCACGGCGTCGCACACGGCGATCATCGACGCATGGTCCAGCCTCCCGCCCAACCGGCCGGAGAGCATTGCACTCGTCACCGAGACGCGCGCGCTCCTGCGCGGCGTGGTCTTCGACGACCGCGACCACGACGGCGTCCCGGGAGGGGCCACCGACGCGCCGCTCCCCGGCGTGACCGTGTTCGAGCTGGGTTCGGGTGCGACGGCGATCACCGACGGCGCCGGCCGCTACGAGATACTCGTGGCACCGGGGAGCGTGACGGCGGTGGAGCGCAACCCCTCGGGCTTCGTCTCGCTCACCCCGGACACGCTGGGGCCCTTCGTGCTGGCTGCGGGAGACACCGCGACGGCGGACTTCGGCGACATCGGGCCGCTGGCCCTCTCGCCGGGGGGCGTGCTGGTCGGCCTGGCCGGAAGCTACGTGGACTTCGCGCACATCGTCACGGCGCGTACGGCGGGGCAGGTGACGCTCACGGCGACCAACGCCGAAGGCGCCACCACGATGTTCATGCTCGACCAGAACGCCAACGGCGTGTTCGACGGCGCCGACCGCGCGCTCGTGCCGGCCGACCTCGCGCTCGATCCCGACGGTGCCAACGGGGGAGTCGTGTACATTCTCGCGCGGGTCTTCATCCCCGCCGCGATCGCGCCGGGGACGACGCTCTACGTCGCGCTCGACGCGGAGCAGCTGGTGAGCGCAACCGCGATCGTGCTCACAGCGGCGGCCACCGACGCCGTGGTGGTTTCGGGAAGCGCGCTGGGCCGGCTCTCGTTGCAGAAGTCCGCGGATCGCGCCGGGGCGGCGCCCGGCGAGGTGGTGACCTACGCCATCACCTTCCTCAACGCCGGCACCGACAGCCTGCAGAACCTCGTCCTGCTCGACCCCGTCTCGCCGTGGGTCGACATCGAGCCCGACGCGTTCGGGCCGGGCCAGGACGTCGAGTGGCAGTCGGGGACCGGCCCGCCCGTCTACCTCACGTACAATCCGGCCGACGTCGACGAATGCGAGTACAGCGGCGCCGAGCGGATCATCCGCTGGTTCCTGTCCAAGAACTCGCCGTTCTACGTGGCGCCCGGCGAGTCGGGTTCGCTGACGTATCGCGTGCGGGTGCGCTAGGGGAGACTAGAAGATCCAGGTCAGCCCGATTCGCACGGGGATGATCTGGGTGTTCGCCTGGTCCTCGGTCTTGCGCGTCTGGGCGCTGATGTGCTTGCCCTCGAGGAAGAGCCGACGCGTGCGCCCGATCTCGAGCTCCACGCCCGCACCCCCTCCGTATCCGAGCACGTTCTCGTAGATGTTGAGGTCGACGGCCCAGTAGCGGACGTAACCGCCGCCGACGAAGATGTAGGGCCGCGCCGTCGACTCCACCGGGTTGACCTTCAAGTGGGCGAAGATGGTGAGCATGTTGAGGTCGTCGGGCACGGGCGAATCGGCGAAAAAGAAGTGGTAGTCGAAGTTGGCCGAGAGCTGGGCGATCGACTTCTTGACGCCGACGTCCACCATCATGCCGAAGCCGGGCTTGTAGCCCTCGTCGAAGCTGTCCGGCGCAAAGGGGTAGGCCGAGCCGAGCGCTACGGACGCGAAATAATCGAACGAACGGTTGGATCCGCTCCGCTGCGCGCTCGCCGCCGTGGAGAGGGCGAGGAAGGCCACGAAAGCTATCGACAGCTTGTATTTCATTTCTGGGCTCCTAGCAGTGGTATCTCGGCGGGGTCGCCCTAGTGTATCCGTAACCTCCGTCGAGTCAAGGCCAAACGTGCGCGGGCCGGCTTCGGCTCGGCCGCGTCGACCCAATTGAATACGAGTCGGACAGCGCGGTAGAATTGCCGCCCGGCCGATCCGAATTGCGCCGCGGGTGGGGCTGTGCTACGGTGCCGGAAGAGGGGCGCGTGAGCGCCGGGAAGGAGTGTAAACCGATGTCAGAAAAAGGCTTCGGAGAAGAGATCAAGTTTCCCAAGATCCAGATACCCCGTTTCCCGCTGGGCAACGTGCGGGGGCTGGTCGTGGCCGTGCTCGTGCTCGTGGTCGCGTTCTCGAGCTTCTACACGGTGAGGCCGGAGGAGATCGGGTTGGTGCTACGAGTGGGCAAGTTCGCGCGCACCACGGACCCGGGCCTGCACGCCAAGCTGCCGTTCCTGATCGAACGAGTGATCAAGGTGCCCGTCCAGCGTCAGCTGAAGGAGGAGTTCGGGTTCCAGACGACGCGCCCGGGCGTGCGCACCGAGTACACTTCGCGCGGGCGCGAGGCGGAGGCGAGCGTGCTCACCGGCGACCTCAACGTGGCCGACGTCGAGTGGGTGGTGCAGTACCGCATCGTCGACCCCTACCGCTACCTCTTCCGCGTACGCAACGTGCGCGAGACGTTTCGCGGCATGACCGAGGCGGTGATGCGCGCCGTGGTGGGGGATCGCACGGTCAACGAGGTGCTCACCGTGGGCCGGCAGGAGATCGCCTCCCTGGTCGAGCAGGACCTGCAGGCGCTGTGCGACCAGTACGAGACGGGCATCAAGGTGGAACAGGTGGTGCTGCAGGACGTCAACCCGCCCGAGGCCGTCAAAGCGTCCTTCAACGAGGTCAACCAGGCGCAGCAGGAGAGGGAGAAGCTCATCAACGAGGCGCAGTCCGAGTACAACAAAGTGATTCCCCGCGCGCGCGGCGAAGCCCAGCAGACGATCAGCGAGGCCGAGGGTTACGCGCTCGAGCGCCTCAATACGGCGCGCGGCGACTCGGCGCTCTTCGTGGCCGTCTTCAACGAGTACCGCAAGGCGCCCGAGATCACGCGCAAGCGCATCTACCTGGAGACCATGAGCCAGATCCTGCCGCAGGTGCGGCAGAAGGTGGTCATCGACGAGGACCTGCGCAGCGTGCTGCCGCTCCTCAACCTCGATACCAGCGCGCGCAAGGGAGGTGAGCAGTAATGAGAATCGCCACCATCGTAGTCGGCGTGATCCTCCTGCTCGTGCTGAGGGGCACCATCTACGTCGTGCAGGAGCCCGAGCAGGTCGTCATCACCCAGTTCGGCAAGCCCGTGGGCGATCCCATCACCGACCCCGGGCTCAAGTTCAAGATCCCCATGATCCATAAGGTCAACCGGTTCGACAAGCGCTTCCTCGAGTGGGACGGCGCGGCCAACGAGCTGCCCACGCGCGACAAGCGCTTCATCTGGGTCGACAGCTACGCGCGCTGGCGCATCACCGACCCGCTTCTGTTCTTCCAGCGCCTGCGCGACGAACGCGGCGCGCAGACGCGCCTGGACGACATCCTCGACGGCGAGACGCGCAACGCCATCGCCAAGCACGACCTGGTGGAGCTCATCCGCAGCACCAACCGCACGCCCGTGGCCGGCGAGCTCGACCCCAGCGAGGAGGCCACGCTGGACCCCATTTCCTACGGCCGCGAGACGATCCGGCAGGAGGTGCTGCGCACGGCGCAATCGCGCACGACCGACCTCGGTATCGAGATCCTCGATATCCAGTTCAAGCGCATCAACTACGTCGAGGAAGTGCAGCGCAAGGTGTACGAGCGCATGATCTCCGAGCGCCGGCGCATCGCCGACCGCTTCCGCTCCGAGGGCGAAGGCGAGGCCTCGCGCATCCGCGGCGAGAAGGAGCGCGAGCTCAAGAGTATTCAGTCGGAGGCGTACCGCCTGGCTCGCGAGATCCGCGGTGACGCGGACGCCGCGGCGACGCACATCTACGCGGTGGCCTACGACCGCTCGGCGGACTCGCGCGCGTTCTACCAGTTCCTCAAGACCATGGAGATCTACCGCACGGCGCTCGATGCGGAGACGCAGCTCATCCTGTCGACGGACGGAGAGTTCTATCGCTACTTGAAGTAGCGCACGGCCCGAGGAGGGAGTCCTGAGAGAACGCACCGACGAGCACAACGCGACCATCATAGGAAGAAGGGACCTGCACGAGGGTCTCTTCTTCCTATGGGTCCGCCCCGACGGCGGCGAGGTGCGCGCCTTCGAACCGGGACAGTACATCGCGATCGGTCGCGTGCTCGGCGGCGGCAACGGCGCCGGCCGCCTCGTCCAGCGCACGTACTCCATCGGCTCGTCGGCCAAGAAGCGCGAATCGGTGGAGCTCTTTATCGTGCGCGTGGACGAAGGCGAGCTCACCTCATGGCTCATGGACGAGGGCGAAGGCGCGCGCGTCTGGCTCGCGCCCCGCGCCAAGGGGCGCTTCACACTGGAGAGCTTCGAGCGCGGTAAGGATCTCGTGCTGGTCGCGACGGGCACCGGCATCGCGCCCTACCTCTCGATGTACCGCACCTACCGCGACGACCCGCCCTGGCGCCGCATCGTCATCATAAACGGCGCCCGTTATGCCGCCGATCTGGGTTACCGCCGCGAGCTCGAGGCCGAGGCGGCGAAGCGCCGCGACCTCGTCTATCTCCCCACCGTCACCCGCGAGGCGGAGGACTCGGGGTGGAAGGGGCTGCGCGGGCGCGTGGACGCCGTGCTCGCGCCGGAGACCTATGCGCGGCTCTCGGGGGCGCCGCTGGACCCGGACCAGTGCCACGTCTACCTCT
>Ga0224512_10004077_pt1 | contig 12539 bp, 13 predicted proteins | sample SF_May12_sed_USG_4_FD_169103 | JGI IMG/M metagenome (GOLD analysis project Ga0224512, IMG submission 169103) | Sediment microbial communities from San Francisco Bay, California, United States - SF_May12_sed_USGS_13 | ecosystem: Environmental > Aquatic > Marine > Sediment | place: USA... | reverse complement strand
GTGGTGGCGGCCAGCGCGGCCATCAAGGTCCATGCCTCATAGGTGACTTCCTGGGTCGGGACGGGGACGGTGTGGAAATGGTCGTACACCCACAATGACTCATACCCAACGTCCTCGATGACCCTGGCCACTCCCAGCATGGTCGGCCAGTGGTCTTCTTTCGGAGATCCGACCAGATCAAGCCGCCAGCCTTGCGGTATGAACGCACCAAAACGCATCGTTTCCCTTTCAGCGAAGGAAACCTCAGCCTAGATATCCGTCCGTGCGCGGGAATCCGATAACGGTGACACGTTGGACGCCCGAGCGGCTCAAGCCTCGACGCGCACTCCGCGCCAGAATGCTACGTAATCCTTGATCTGCTCGGCGGCCGACTTGGGCTCCGGATAGTACCAGGCCGCGTCTTTGTTGACTTGGGCGTCGACCACCACGTCGAAGTAACTGGCTTTGCCTTTCCACGGGCAGCGGGTGTGGGTCGAACTGTCGGCCAGGTACTCGGGATTGACGCTCTCCCTCGGAAAATAGTGGTTTCCTTCAACGATCACCGTTTCGTCACTCTCCGCGATCGTTGTTCCGTTCCATATTGCTTTCGCCATGCTCCTACCTTTTCGAGTGTCGGAAGCGACAACGCGCCGGACGCTGTAAATATGCCGATACCATGCGCCGCGATGTCGTCTCCCTCCGTTTTGATCGCCATCCCCGTCAAGCCGTTCGGCGTTGCCAAGCAGCGGCTCTCACCTGTTCTCGACCCCCGACAGCGCCGCCGGCTGGGCAAAGCCGTGGCCGCTCGGGTAATCGCGACCGCCCTCGGTACCGGATGCCCGGTTGCAGTAGTGACCGGCAATGACGGGGTCGCCGACTGGGCTCGCCGTTTGGGCGCGTCGACCATCGCCGAGCCCCCTGGGGAAGGCCTCAACGGGGCAGCCGCCGGTGCCGTCCAAGCGGCTCGGCGGCAGGGCCTCGGGTGGATGATTCTTCACGCCGACCTTCCTGCACTCCGGCCGGCTGATCTATCCGCAGCGCTGGTTGCGACTCCCCGGCGCGGGGTTCTCCTGGCTCCTAGCCACAATGGAGGGACCAGTCTGATCGCCGCCAACCTTGATTCGTTTCCTTTCAGCTATGGACGAGCCAGTTTCCGACGCCACCTGGCCGCCTCTCTCGAAGCCGATCACCGCATATTGGTGCGTGCTGGTTTGGCCATCGACCTGGACGGACCGGAAGATCTGGCGATTTCCGCCCGATTGCCTGCCGGTCGTTGGCTCGGAGTACATCTCCCTACCGAATCGGGACGGTTGATGTCTCCGCGCTCCGTGACATGACCCCCACTAGCCTGACGAGGCCATGACCCAGGGATACTTCGCAGAACCGACGGCGGCCCACGAGGCTCTGGACGTTCCCGCCCGTGCCATGACCATCGGCGCACACCCCGATGACGCCGAGTTCGGCGCAGGCGGGACACTGGCCCGCTGGGCGGCCACCGGATGTGAGGTTTCGATTCTGGTTGTTACCGACGGATCCAAGGGAACCTGGGACCCCAAGCTCGACCCGGCAAACCTGGCCCAAATCCGGCGCGATGAACAACAGCGGGCTGCCCACGTTCTCGGGGCCACTGATCCCGTCATGCTCGATCACCGCGACGGAGAACTCGAGTACACGATGGCACTGCGAGAAGAACTCTGTCTGTGGATACGGCGCCTGCGGCCCGATGTCGTTCTCACCCACGACCCCTGGCGGCGGTACATGCTGCATCCCGACCACCGGGCAACCGGGTGGGCGGCCGTCGACGCAGTGGTCGCAGCACGTGACCATCTCTTTTTCCCCGGTCACCTGACCGAAGGTTTGACGGAACATCGTCCAAAAGCTCTGCTGTTGTGGGCGGCAGACGAACCTGACCACTGGGAAGACATCTCCGACACGTTCGATCAGAAAGTCGAAGCCCTCCTGTGCCATTCCAGCCAGGGAACCACCACCATGGGAGACGCCCACGAAGGCGCCGAACGACGCCGGGAATTCACCGAACGATTGCGTGACTGGGCACGAGAGCAGGGACAACCGGTGGGCCTTGGCGCCGCCGAAGCATTCAAGATGATCCGGCCGTGACCATCACCCGTTTTGATCGGGCCGTCCTCGCCAACGATCCGGGCCGGCGCACGACCGTCCTCGAGATCCTCGAGAGCGCTCTGGCCGAAGTCGAGCCCGACCGCGCCGTCCACCGCGCCCTTCGGTATCGGGACGCCGGTCTGGAGATGGCCGGAGTCCGGTTCGAGCTGGCCGATCTCAACCGGGTGCTCCTGCTCGCCTTTGGCAAGGCGGCGCCGGCCATGGCCCGGGCCGTCGTCGACGAACTCCGTAGCCTCGACGTCGAAGGCCTCGTCATTTCCAACCACGCCGAGCCGGTCCCGGAGGGACTCGAAGTACGTGTCACCGGCCATCCCCTCCCCGACCAACGCAGCGCCTCGGCGGCTCGCTCGGCTCTCGACCTGTTGCATGGCGCCGGAGAGAGCGATCTCGTCCTCTGCCTGATCTCCGGGGGCGGATCGGCGCTGCTCGAACTGCCTGCCGCCGGGATCTCCCTGGCAGACGAGCAGGCGACCATTGATGTTCTATTGTCGTCGGGTGCCGACATCTCCGAGCTCAACACCGTTCGCAAACACCTATCGGCCGTCAAAGGAGGACGCCTGGCGGAGGCCGCCGACCCCGCTTTTCTGTGCACACTGATCCTCTCCGATGTGGTTGGCAGTCCGCTCGACGTCATTGCCTCAGGACCGTCGGTCCCGGATCCGACGACCTACCTCGATGCACTAACGGTTCTCGACCGATACGACCTCCGCCGGCGCGTGCCGGCGGAGATCGTCGAGCACCTGGAAAGCGGGCGGCAGGCCGGGGTCGCCGAAACCCCCAAGAACCCCTATGCCCGCCAGGTTGTTGCGGTCATCGGGGACGGGGCGGCTGCCGCCGCCGGGGCCGCCACCGCCGCCCGCGAGGCCGGGCTGCCGGTAACCATCGCCACCACAACTATGACCGGGGAGGCCCGTGTCCAGGCCCTGCGCTGTCTCGAGCAGTCGGGGCCCGGCGTGACCATCTTCGCCGGAGAGACCACCGTCAAGGTGACCGGGAAAGGTCGGGGTGGTCGCAACCAGGAGGCGGCCCTGACCGTTGCCCGGACGTTGAGCGGCGATCCTTCGACCATCTTTGCGGCCCTGGGAACCGACGGTGTCGATGGACCTACCGAAGCGGCCGGAGCCATTGTCGACGGCAATACCATTACCCGCGGGACGAAGCTCGGTATGGATGTTCAGCGGTCTCTGGCCGACAACGACTCCGGAACCTATCTGGCAGCGACCGGCGACCTGCTGATCACCGGACCGACCGGAACCAACGTCGGCGATCTCTGGATTGTGGCGAGGGACTGAACCCGCCCGGAAAGCGAGAAACCCCGCCCGGGGCGGAGTTTCTCAGTAGTCCGAACCAGAACGTCCGCTCAGCGGATGGCTTCACCGGATGTCTTGTCGAAGTAGTGGAGTTTGGTGGTGTCGATTACCAGTTTGGCCTTGTCGCCGAACTTCGGTGCGAAGTCGGGGTTGACCCGGGCGGTGAACTTGGTGGTATGACCCAACGTCTCTGGTCCCTGCCCCTGGTCGGCCAGCAGATCCTGAATATCGGGGGTGATCACCGGCGCAAGATTCTTCTCGAAATGCACAAAAGCTTCCGAACCCAACTGCTCGACCAGCCCCACATCGATCATCATCGTGTGATCCTCTGAGAACCCTCCGGTCACCGCCCGATCGATCTCGAATGCACCCGGACGCATCCCAACCACGATCTCCTTACCCGCATAGTTCGCCAAGCTCGGTCGAGCAGCCAATGTGGGACGATCCAACTTGAGACGATCCTCACCGAACTTCACCCAGGTCTCATCACCGTCCGCCGCCACCGTGCCATTCACAAAGTTCATCGCCGGCGACCCAATGAAACCTGCCACAAACAGGTTATCGGGACTATCAAACAGATTTCGGGGCGTGTCCACCTGTGCCAGATTGGGGATCTCCTTGCCGGAGATAGCTTTGAGGACCGCCACCCGGTCACCCATCGTCATCGCCTCGACCTGGTCGTGGGTCACATACAACGTGGTGGTCTTCAACCGGGTATGCAACTCCCCCAACTCCGAACGCATCTGCACCCGCAACTTGGCATCCAGGTTGGAAAGCGGCTCGTCCATCAGAAACGCGGCCGGTTCCCGGACGATTGCCCGGCCCATTGCCACCCGCTGCCGCTGCCCACCCGACAGAGCCTTGGGTTTCCGATCCAAGAAGTCGGTGATCTCCAACACCCGGGCGGCTTCATCGACCCGTCGCTGGATCTCGGCCTTGTCCATCTTGCGGAGCTTCAAACCGAACGCCATATTGTCGAACACCGTCATATGCGGATACAACGCGTAGTTCTGGAACACCATGGCGATATCACGATCCTTCGGGGGAACATCGTTGACCACCCGATCACCGATCTTCACCACCCCTTCGGTGATCTCCTCCAAACCGGCCAGCATCCGCAACAACGTCGATTTCCCACACCCGGACGGACCCACCAGGACCACGAACTCACCGTCCCCGATCTTAAGATCTACATCGTGGATGGCGCGGGTTCCTCCCGGATAGACCTTGCCAACACTCTCGAACGTGATCTCTGCCATGGTGACCTCCGAGCCAATCCGACGTCCATGCGAAACTGTAGTGTGCAGCGTAGTCTGGCGACTACGAACGTGCAGAAATGAGCATCATGAGTGAACCGAGAGTGATCGTTCTGACGGGTGGGACCGGTGGCCTCGGTACTGCTGTGGTCAAACGTCTCGCCAACCAAAACTACCGCTTCGCCGTTACCTATCTCGTGCCGGAAGAGGCACGCCTCTTCGAAAAAGCGGTGGGTGTCGACGAGGACCGGCTCGTGCTGAGCAGGGTCGACGCCACCAACACCGCTGAAGTGACTGCGTTCATGCAGCAAGTTGCGGACCGTTTTGGATCCGTTCACATTGTGTGCAGTCTCGTCGGTGGATGGGCTGGAGGCAGAGATGTGGAGGAGACCGACGACGTACGGTTTGACCGCATGATCGACGTGAACCTCCGCTCCGCTTTTGCCACCGTCCGGGCAGCCATTCCCCATCTCAAAGAAGCCGGCTGGGGACGCATCGTGCTGATCGGGAGCCGAGCTGCCGGGGAATCCCCGGCGGGGCAAGCGGCGTTCAACGCGGCCAAGGCAGGCGTGGCTGCACTGGGTCAGACGGTCGCACAGGAACTGGACGATACCGGCATCACCGCCAATGTGATCGTGCCTTCGGTGATCGACACTCCGGCCACCCGCAAGGCACTTCCATTTGCCGACTACATCAACTGGCCAACACCCGATGAGATCGCCGCCGTGATCGAATTCGTGATCAGCGATGCGTCGGCCGTCATCTCGGGTGCCGCCATCCCGGTCTACGGGAGAACATAACTTCGGTCGGTTTCCAGCGGTCGGGTAGCAGTCATCGGTGTTGGACGAAGGGAGACGGAATATGTGGGGTCTGATTAGCTGGATAATTGTGGGGTTGATTGCGGGTGCGCTCGCCCGATTCTTCATTCCGGGCAAGGTGCCGATGAAACTCTGGCAAACGGCGGCGCTGGGGATGGGTGGTTCGGTCGTCGCCGGATTCATCTTCAATCGAGACACCGACTATTCCAACATGGGCATCGTTTGGTCGACGGTCGGCGCCATTATCGTCCTGATCGTCTACCGGTGGTACCAACGCCGCCAGGAGGCATGACCGGGGACTAGCGGTCAGGGTCGGGACGCCCCTGACCTTCGGAGTGGTTGAAGACCCGTTGTTGCGTAGGGCAAGAACCGCACGCCAACATCCTCCGTATTGGCAAGAAACCCCTCGGAGGAGTGAAGATATGCGACGTTCGGGAATCTTGCTGGCGATACTCGCTTTGGTCGCGGCTGCATGCACCACGGACGACGAACCAAGCGAGACGACCACCACCCAGGTCACAACCACGACCACTCAGGTCACAACCACGACCACTCGGGTCACAACCACGACGGCCTCAAGCGAGGCGGCGGGTGGCCTGGTGAGAGTGGCCGATTCCGCCCTCGGTTCGATCCTGGTCGACGGCGACGGCAACACCCTGTATCTGTTCACCCCCGACAACCAGGGCGAAAGCGTCTGCTACGACCAATGCGAAGCCGCCTGGCCGCCGCTGGTAGACCAAATCGAAGCCGGGGACGGCGTCGACGCTTCCCTGCTCGGCACCGCTCCCCGCACCGACGGCTCCGACCAGGTCACCTACAACGGATGGCCCCTCTACTATTTCGCCAACGACACCGCCCCCGGCGACACCAACGGCCAGGGCATCAACGACGTCTGGTACGTCCTCGCCCCCGCAGGGAATGCCATCGGGTTGGAAGGTTGATACTCGGCAGCCCGAACCAGGACTGATCCGAAAGGGAGGGAGTCTGAGCGAGCAAATCAGCGCACGAGTAATGCGAAGGTTCAGCGACGGAGATCCGGACGCCGTGCGTCACCTGTACGACCGATACGGCCGCGCCGTCTTCACTGTGGCTCATCGAGCCTTGGGCGACCGCGGTCTCGCCGAAGAAGCCGTGCAGCAGACCTTCCTGCAAGCATGGCGAGCAGCCGCTAAGTTCGATCCGGAACGCGACCCCGCACCTTGGCTCTATGCGATCGCGCGACGGGTCGCGGTCGACCTCTACCGGCGGGAAAAGCGTCATGACTCAGACCGAGGGGAGCCCGAAGTGGCGGTACTTCCTCACTCGTTCGAGGGGGCGTGGGAAGCTTGGGAGGTCCGTTCCGCGCTCGATCAAGTGCCGGACGATGAAAGGGAGATACTGCGAGCCACCCACTTCCTCGGGCTGACCCATGAGGAAACTGCCGAGCGGCTCGGTATTCCCCTTGGCACTGTGAAGTCGCGCTCCTACCGCGCTCACCGCAGGTTGGCGGGACTCCTTTCCCATCTGCGGGAGGCAACAGCATGAACTGCGATGAGTTTCGCGCCCAATACCTGGCCGGAGAAAACAACGCGGCCACGGCTGCCCACCTGAACCACTGCTCGGCTTGCCGCTCCCGTCGCCGGGATCTCGAAGCAGGTCGAATTGCCCTGATGGACCCGGCGACCTGGGAGGAGCCACCGCCAGAACTCGAGAACCAGGTGATCGGACTGATCAGCGGGAACCGGAAGACGGCTAGAACCCGCCTCGGCAGAGTCGAACGGTGGGTGCGGCCGGTCGCGGCAGCAGCCGCCGTGGTAATTGCTGCGGGCGTCTACGGGTTGGTACGCACACCTGCTCCCGATTGGAGAATAGCGATGCCGGGAACTGATCTGGCACCGCGCGCCACGTCAACCGTCGCGGGATGGAACACCGAGTCGGGCACCCGTATGGTCGTGACGATCGAGGGCCTGGACGCGGCTCCCGCCGGCTACGTCTACGAGTTCTGGCTCAGTCAAGGACCGCTCCACATCTCCGCCGGGACGTTCTCCGGAGGAGGCGAGATCGATCTCTGGACCGGTGTGGCCCGCGCCGACTTCCCTCGTCTCTGGGTGACGCTCGAACCGCTCGATGACGATGAGGCTCCTTCAAGACAAACCGTGCTCGATACCGGGGCCTAGCAATAGTCCATCTGCACACCTGTCACGGCCGGGTTGGCCCGTCGCCTCCCGCGGCGAACCATTCCCGCAACCGTTGGAAGCCTTGGTCGAGACTGACCGCCGGTTCCCAACCCAACAGGCGTCGGGTCTCTCGCTGGTCGAACCAGTGCGCCGTGCTCAACTGCTCCGCTACGAAGCTGGTCATGGGGGGATCATCTTCTCTCCCCTGCCGCTCCCAGATCCTTTCCGCAACCAGACCGCCGGTACGGGCCATCCGCGCCGGTACTTTCAACCGGGGCACTGGCAGCCCGGCTGCCAGGACGATCCGGTTCATGAGCTCACGAACTGACCGCGGTTGCCCGTTGGTGACGACAAGGGCCCTTCCTCCCAGCGTCGGGGCTCGATCGAGGGCGGCAACGAGCGAGTCGGCCGCGTTGTCGGTGTACGTGGTGTCGATCAGAGCCGCTCCCGAACCGACGACGACCAGCCTGCCCTCTCTGGCCCGGCTCACAATTCTCCCGACCAACTGAGTATCGCCGGGTCCCCAGATGAGATGCGGCCGAATCGCCACTACGGCAAGGTCGGACGAGTCGGCCGCCAGCGCCAACAGCTCTGCCTGCGCTTTGCTTCTTGCATAGTGACCCCGGGTCCGGTCCGGGTCGGCGGGGCAGGCGGAAGCACCGACGACAGCGTTCCCGTAGTTGGCGACCGATGGAGACGACACGTAGACCAGGCGACCCACCCCGAATTCACGGGCCGCATCGATGACGTTTTGGGTTCCCCGTACGTTGGTTTTCTCGTATTCCTCCCACGGTCCGACCGCCACGGCCAGGGCCCGGGCGGCCAGGTGGACGATCGCCTCGCACCCCTGCACTGCCGCGGCCACGGCTGCACGATCGGCTATGTCACCCAGGTGCTCGTTCACGCCGAGACCGCTTGGGGAGCGTTGGAAGGCGGTCACCTCGTTGCCTCGTTCCTGCAGGCGCGTGACAACGGCTCGTCCCAGCAAGCTGGTCGCTCCGGTGACAAGGACTCTCATATGTGCCCGATCCGGCCACCGGCCAGGATGCCTTCCGCCCAGCGAGCGATCTTGGGCCGGTCGATCTTCGAGTTGTGCCGCTTGTCGACCGGTAGGGAAGGGGTCACGAGGACCGCCGCCACCTCTCCCCCGGCCGCAGCCCGCACCCGGTCGGTCAGGTCTTCGTCGGCCAGATCGGGGCGCCGCACTCGGCCAACCGGAACTACCACCACGACCAGCTGCTGGGTGCCGGCCGGCCCGATTCCGACGACGGCCGTGTCGGCGACTTCCGGGAGTGAGGAGACGGATTGTTCGATCCCCACCGGCGTGACCGGACCGTCCGGGGTGGTGACGATGTCGCCTATCCGGCCTTCGATCCACAGGCGCCCGGTTTCGTCGAGGTGGCCGACGTCGCCGCTGCGGTGCCAACCGGGAGGTCGGGAGGCTGCCCGATCGGTGACCCACAGTCTGTCGTAGCCGTCTCGCATGTGGGGAGCACGAATACAGACCTCGCCGGATACACCACTCTGCCTGATGAGCGCACCGGCGGCCCGGCCGTCCGTATCGAGCGGGCTGATAGCGACTTCGGCGCCCGGCACCGGATGGCCGACACATACCCCGTTCCCGGGCCCTATGTTCTCGATCGCGTCCAGGGTGATATCGGCCACCGGCAGCACCTCGGTCATACCGTACGGAGTGTGCGCCTCGGCCCCCGGCATGAGTTCAACCGCCGCCCGCAGCACCGAGGCGGGAACGGGAGCCCCGGCCGACATGATCAACCGGACATCGTGGAGTGCAGAGGCCGACTCTGGCATCAAGCCGGAGGAAGTGGTTGCGACATTGGCGAGAGCGGCGGGCGAGGCGAACACCAGCGTGGCCCCAACGGCCCGGGCGGCGGCGGCCAGAGCCCCCGCAGTGAGGCTGCCGGGGGCGGTCACTTCGGCGTCGGGAACGACGGAGGGGATGCCCATGATCGGCCCAAACAAAGCGAATGGCCCAAAGGCGGCCACCAGTCGATCGGTGTCCCCGATGTTGTAGAGGTCGACGAGGGCGTCTCGCTGCGCCTGCATCTGATGGTGGCGATAGGAAACCCCCTTGGCGGGCCCGGTGGCTCCGGAGGTGAACCCGATACCGGCCAGGTCGTGGGATGTTGGAGGCGAGGGCAAGGGTTGCCCGGTGCCACGAGACCGGAGGTCGTCGAGCGTCGCCTCCACGCCCAGCACTCGGGCGGCGCCCGCAGGCAACGCGCCGCTGGAAACACGAACTCCGGGCCAGCGCAGCGCACGTCCGGCGGCCAGTGCCCGGGGGATTCCGATCAGGTAGGCCGGGTCGGCACTGGTCAAAGCGCGACTCATCCCGCGGGCCCCCAATCCGGCGTCGGCGATGACTACCACCGCCCCGATCCGCCAGCAGGCAAACACACACGCTGCCAGGTCGATGCCGGGTGGGATCAGCAGAGCGACGCGATCGCCGTGGGATACACCGAGGTCGACCAGACCGGCGGCCAACCGCTCGACATCTGCGTGCAGTTGGGCAAAGGTGATGCGCGTCCCGGCCGCACCCATCTCGACCATGGCTACCTCGTCACTGTCGGCCTTCCGGTCGAGAGCCGCCCACATGGGTGCCCGCTCGAAGGCGGGCCGGGCGGGTTCGGGCGTTCGATCCAACCGATCTACCCAGGTGTGTACCGCAGCGGCCACATCGGCATCTTCCGGCAGCAGGTGGCCGGCGCCCTCGAAACGGTGGATCTCAGCCCCCGGTAATCGGTCGGCCAGATCCCGGAGATAGCGGTCGGAGAAGATCGGATCGGAAGGCCCCCACAACAACAGGGCCGGAACCCCGGCCATCTGTTCGAGGCCGGCGGCAACCTGATTGAGGGCCGGGCGGCTGGGGTGATCGTCGCTCAGCGGAATGTCTTCAACGAAGGCGCCTACGGCCACCCGGCGAGAGGCGGTCCGATACGGAGCTTGGTACGCCTCCCTGATGGGGCGGGCAATCCGGGGCCGGGACAGAGCCGTAGCCCCGCGCACGAATATCGGAGTAGCTACGCAGACTCTCTCGAGAATTCCGCCGGTGCGAATCATCCGGATCAAACGGGGGGCAGGCGATACGGCCGGCTGGTGCACGGCGGTGTTCATCAGGACGATTCCGGCCATCTGCTCGCGATGTCGCTCTGCCCAGCCGAGGGCGATCGGCCCTCCCCAGTCGTGAGCCACCGTCACAACCGGCCCCTTCAGGTCGAGTTCATCGGTCAAGGCAGTCAGATCGGCGATGCGCTGTTGCAAGCGCCGTGTCGTTCCGGTGCGCTCCGAATAGCCCATGTCGAGTTGGTCCATCGCCACAACGCGCACCGTCGGCGGTGCGAGGGCGATCACATCCCGCCACAAATAGGACCAGGTCGGGTTGCCGTGGACGCACAGCAGTATCACCGTGGGGTCGGCAACCTGATTGTCGAGAACGTGCCAGGTGCGGCCGACCCCGTCGAGCCCGGGCGTGGTGACGAGTCGCGACCATCCGGCTTCGAGACCATCGAGGCCGGGCGGCGGCAGAACGGCAGGCGAACGGGAACCGGCGGTCACCAGGTCAGTTCGATCCCCATCGCGTTGATGCCGGAACCGATGCCCAAGAGCAGCACCTTGTCCCCCACCTCGAGGGAGCCGGCTTCCCGGGACAGAGTGATAGGTATCGAGGCAGGGCCGACGTTGCCGAGGAAGGGAAACGTGAGCGGGACCTTGGCGATATCGATCCCCAGTCGCTCAACCAGCATGCTGGTGTGAACCTGGGAGATCTGGTGGAGGATATAGCGGTCGATGTCCATCCAACCCCGTTCCTCCGCATCGCCCCAACCCAGCTTGGAGACCTGCAGTCCGGCATCGAGGAGAGCCTTGGTGTCGGTCCGCATCTGCTCGAGACTCCCGACACAAAGGTTGTGGTAGCTGGTGTCCGCCCGGGATATTCCACCGATGACTTTGTGGCTGCCAGGGTTGTCGGAATGCCGACCGACGACGGCGGCCGCTCCGCCCGACCCGAGCGTCAACGACGCAAACTCTGCAAACAGGTCGGCCATGGTCGCCTCCGGGCCGGCCAACCGTGCCAAGGTGGCCTCTTGCAGCTCACGGCTTCCCTCGCCGTCGACGATCAGCGCATAGTTGATCTGGCCGCTTTCGATCATGTTCCCCGCTACCTGCAAGGCGTTGATGAATCCCAGGCATGCATTGGAAAGGTCGAAGTTGAGACTCCAGCTGGGGAGGTCGAGGGCATTGTGGACGGTTACCGCCGAAGACGGTTCCAGGCGGTCCCGGCACACCGAGGTATCGATGAGCAATCCAATATCGTCGACCCGCACGCCGCTGGATTCGATCGCCCTGGCGCCGGCCGCCGCCGCCGCATCGGTGTAGCGATAGCCCTCCGGCCACCAGCGACGTTCCCGGATCCCGGCCAGGCTCTCCAGCAACCCCGGTTGCGATCCGACCCGTTCGTAGGTTTCGGCCAACAGCTCATCGAAATAGGCGGAAGTGACCACCTCGGGAGCGTCGACGTGGGCGACGGAAACGATAGCTGTGTCGGTCATGTTGAAGGAGGCGTTTCCGGACATCAAGCGTCTTTCTCAGGAGGATTACGTGATTCTGGCAGGAAGCCGGGCTTTTCGGTGAATTCCTGAAGTTGGGCGTGAACCTCTGCTCGAAGCTAGCTGAGCCTATAGGGTCGATGTATGTCCTGGCGACCACCAGGAAGTGATAGCACGAACATCATCGGTCGCCTCTCGCGAGGCTCATGTTCAGATTGGGAAGACCGACCTGGAGGGATACACCTTTGCGGTTGAGTGCGCCAACCAACAAGACGTTTGTCCCCGCGCTGCTGCTCATCGTTCCGGCCATCGCGTT
>Ga0224512_10004076_pt1 | contig 12539 bp, 11 predicted proteins | sample SF_May12_sed_USG_4_FD_169103 | JGI IMG/M metagenome (GOLD analysis project Ga0224512, IMG submission 169103) | Sediment microbial communities from San Francisco Bay, California, United States - SF_May12_sed_USGS_13 | ecosystem: Environmental > Aquatic > Marine > Sediment | place: USA... | reverse complement strand
GGGCGATCGACTTGACGAAGCCCCCGGCGATGGTCCGGGCCACGCTCTGCGGCCGCGTCGAGAGGCCGATCTCCGCGGCCAGGACATTGGCCGTGCCGAGCGGCACGATGGCGAGTGGCAGGGCGGCGCGGCGCGCCCCGGCCGGGATCAGCCCGTTGATCGCCTCGTTGATGGTGCCGTCGCCGCCGGCGACGACAAGGGCGTCGAAGGCGTCCGGGTCGGCGGGCGCCGCGAGCTCGCCCGCGTGACCCGTCCCCTTGGTCTCGCGCAGCTCCATCGGACACCCCAGGCCGCGCAGCGCCTCCAGGGTCGCCTCGAAACGCCGGCGGTGCCGGCGCCCCGCGGTCGGGTTGAAGATAACCAGGAGACGGCGGGAGTCGGTGCCGCGGTCGTCCGGGGAAGGAGGTTGCTTTTTCATGATGCCTTTCAAAAGCACAGCCCCTGCCAAAATGATACTGGCGATCGAGGCAGCACCCTCGGGCCAGCCTTGGTGGGCGCGCGGCGCGCGTGGTAAAGTCCGGGCCTTTCATTGCCCAGGTCCGAGACGCCGTTTGACCAGCAAGAGCCAAAGAGACAAGCGCCTCGGCGTCGACTCCGCCACCACGGCCCTGGTGGCGCGGCTGTCGCGCGACTACCTGCGCCGGCACGTCCTGCGCATCGCGCTGGCGGTGCTCTGCATGATCGCGGTTGCGCTCGCGACCGCGGCTTTCCCGAAGCTGATCCAACCGGTGATCGACGAGATCTTCGTCGCCCGCAGAGCGGAAATGCTCTGGCCGATCGCCCTGGCGGCGCTCGCCGTCTTCGTGGTCCGGGGCCTTGCGACCTACGGTCAGGCGGTGCTGATGACCTTCATCGGGCAAAGCATCGTGGCCAGGATGCAGAACGACCTGTTCCGCCGCCTGATCGGCGCCGATCTCGCCTTCTACAGCGAGTCCTCGCCGGGCGGCCTGGTGGCGCGCTTCATCAACGACGTGAACCTGCTGCGCAACGCCGCCTCGAGCACCCTGACCGGCCTGGGCAAGGATGCGCTGACCGCCGCCGCCCTGATCGCCGTCATGTTCTACGAGGACTGGCTGCTCGCCACAGTCGCCTTCGTCGCCTTCCCGACCGCGGTGCTGCCGATCCTGGGCATCGGCCGGCGGCTGCGCCGCATCTCCGGACGCACACAACAGCACATCGGACGCCTGACGACCCTGCTGGACGAGACCTTCCAGGGCATCCGCCACGTCAAGGCCTACGGCATGGAGGACTACGAGACGGCGCGGGCGGAGGACGCCATCGACGAGCTGTTCCGGCTCAACGTCAAAGCGGCCAAGACGCGCAACGCCCTGCACCCCATCATGGAGATCCTGGGCGGCCTGGCGGTCGTTGCGGTGATCCTCTACGGTGGCCATCAGGTGATCGCCGGCGCCAAGGCGCCGGGCTCGTTCTTCGCCTTCATCTTTGCCCTGCTGCTGGCCTACGAGCCGGTCAAGCGCCTGGCCGGGCTGAACGCCGCTCTGCAAGAGGGCCTGGCGGCGGCCGAGCGGGTCTTCGCGCTGCTCGACATGGAGCCGGAGATCAAGGAGTGCCCCAGTGCGAGAAACCTGAAGGTAACCGGCGGCCAGGTCGCCCTGGAAGGAGTCACCTTTGCCTACGGCAAGACGGCGCCGGCGCTCTACGACGTCGATTTGATGGTGCCGGCGGGCGCCACCGTCGCCTTGGTCGGGCCCTCCGGCGCCGGCAAGTCGAGCGTGCTCAACCTGATCCCGCGCTTCTACGATCCCGCGCGCGGCCGCGTCGCCATCGACGGCCAGGACGTCCGCGAGGTCACCTTCGAGAGCCTGCGCGGCGCTATCGCCCTGGTCAGTCAGGAGATCCTGCTGTTCGACGACACGCTGCGCGCCAACATCGCCTACGGCCGGCCCGGGGCGGGCCAGGCTGAGATCGAGGCGGCGGCGCGCCACGCCGGGGCCGCGGACTTCATCGCCGCCCTGCCCCAGGGCCACGACACCCTGGTGGGCCCGCGCGGGGTCAAGCTCTCCGGCGGCCAGCGCCAGCGCATCGCCATCGCCCGGGCCCTGCTCAAGAACGCGCCGATCCTGCTGCTCGACGAGGCGACCTCGGCGCTGGACAGCGAATCCGAGGCCCAGGTGCAAGGCGCGCTCGAGACCCTCATGGCCGGGCGCACCACCCTGGTCATCGCGCACCGGCTCTCCACCGTGCGCGACGCCGACCTGATCTACGTGCTCGAAGCGGGCCGCGTGGTCGAATGCGGCAAGCACGCCGAACTCTTGGCCCGCGGCGGCAGCTATGCCCGGCTCCATGCGCTGCAGTTCGCCGCGGCCGAGGCGCGCGGGGAGCGGGACGTGGCCGCCGCCGAACGGGCCCGCGCGTGACCCGAGGATGAGCCCGGTCAAGCGCCTGCTGAGATCCGGCGCGGCCCGGCGGGCGCTGGTCTGGCTCGCGGCGCGCTACCTCGCCCTGATCCGCGCCACGACCCGCTGGTCGGTCGACTGTCCGGCGGGGACCCGGGCCCTGATCGACCAGGGGCGGCCCTTCATCATCTGCTTCTGGCACGGCCGCCTGGCCCTCGCGCCCGCCGCCCAACCGGCCGGCCGGCGGGTTCACGGCCTCATGTCCGGGCACCGGGACGGCCTGCTCTACGCCCGCGCCATCGCGGGTCTCGGCCTGGACAGCGTCGAGGGCTCGAGCCGGCGCGGCGGCGGCGAGGCCCTGCGCCGCCTCTGCCGCCTGCTCGCAGCGAACGAGATCGTGGCGATCACGCCGGACGGTCCGCGCGGCCCGCGCATGCGCGCCAAGCCGGGCGCGGTCAAGGCGGCGCAGCTGAGCGGCGCGCCCCTGGTGCCGCTTGCCGCCGCCGTGCGGCGCCAGCGCCGGCTCGGCACCTGGGACCGCTTCTGCCTGGCCCTACCCTTCTCGCGCGGCGCGATCCTCTGGGGCCAGCCCATCCCGGTGCCGCGCCGGGCCGAGCCCGAGGCGCTGGAGGGAAAACGCCGGGAGCTGGAGCAGCAGCTCAACGGGCTGACCGCCGAGGCCGACCGGCGCTGCGGCCAGGCCGCCGTCGACCCGGCGCCGGCCACGGACGGCGTGCGCCATGCGGGCGCCTGAGTTCTGGCAGCAGGACAGCGCCGCGGCGCGCCTGCTGGCGCCGCTGCTGGCGCCCTTGGGCGCGGCCTACGGCCTTGCGGGCGGACTGCGGCGGGCCCTGGTCAAACCCCGAGGCTGCGGCCGGCCGGTGGTCTGCGTCGGCAACCTGGTCGCCGGCGGCGCCGGCAAGACGCCGGTCTCGCGCGCGCTGGCCGAGCGGCTCGCGGCAAAGGGCGCGGCCGTGCACCTTCTGACCCGCGGCTACGGCGGGCGGGAAGCCGGGCCGCTGCGGGTCGATCCGGCGCGTCACGATGCGGCGCGGGTCGGCGACGAGGCCCTGCTGCTGGCCGCCCAGGCGCCGACCTGGGTGGCGCGGGACCGGGTGGCCGGCGCCGCCGCGGCGGTCGGCGCGGGGGCCGAAGTGGTCGTGATGGACGACGGCTTCCAGAACCCGGCGCTCGCCAAGGACCTCGCCCTGCTCGTGGTCGACGGCGCCTACGGCTTCGGCAACGGCCGGGTCCTGCCGGCCGGTCCCCTGCGCGAGGGCGTCGAGGCCGGCCTGGCGCGGGCCGACGCCGTGGTGCTGCTCGGCGCGGACGCGCAGGGGATCGAAGACGCCGTCGGCGCCCGCCTGCCGTTGCTGCAGGCGGCCCTGGCGCCCGCGCCATCAGCGGCCCGGCGCCTGGCCGGCCGCCGGGTCCTGGCCTTCGCCGGGATCGCCCGGCCGGAGAAGTTCTTCGCCACGCTCCGGGACCTGGGCGCCGAGCTGGCGGAAACCGCAGCCTTTCCCGACCATCACCCCTTCCGGCCCGGGGAGGTCGAGGGTCTGATCGCCCGGGCCCGGGAACTGGACGCCCTGCCGGTCACCACCGAGAAGGACCTTCAGCGCCTGCCCGCGGGGCTGGCGGCTCAGGTCGAGGTGCTTCCGGTCGCGGTGGACTGGCGCGAGCCGGTCCGCCTGGACGCACTCTTGGACGACCTCCTGGCGCGGCTGTCCCGCCATGGCTGAGGTTGCCGTCACGCGCCGCCTGCGCCACCTGGCCGAGGCCCTGGGCGCGGTGCTGGCCCTGGCCCTGTTCCGGCTGCTTCCGGTCGAGGCGGCGTCGAACCTGGGGGGCTGGCTCGGCCGCAGCCTGGGACCGCGCCTGCCGGTGACCCGCCGGGCCAAGCGCAACCTCCGCCTCGCCTTTCCCGCCATGGCCGAACAAGAAATGGCCAGGACCATCGAGGGCATGTGGGACAACCTTGGCCGGACCCTGGCGGAATTTCCTCAACTCGGCCGGATCGCGGCACCGGAGGCGGGCCGGGTCGAGTTCACGGACCTGAGCGGCGCCCCGCCCCTGGCGGAGAAGCTGCGCCCGGGCATTCTGGTCTCGGCCCACCTGGCCAACTGGGAGGTCTTGCCGGTTGTGGCCTACCGCCAAGGCATCGACCTCGCGGTCATCGAGCGCGCGCCCAACAACCCGCTGGTGGGGGCCCTGCTCGAGCGCCTGCGCGGCGTGGCCGGCGGCCGGCGCCTTGCCAAGGGCGCCCGGGGGGCGCGCGAGGCCATGGCCCTGCTCACCAGGGGCGGCGCGCTCGGCATCCTGGCCGACCAGAAGAGCAGCGATGGCATCCCGGTCGCGTTCTTCGGCCACGAGGCCATGACCAGCGCCGGACCGGCCCAGCTTGCCCTCAGGTTCGGTTGTCCGCTGATCCCGGCGCGGATCGAGCGCCTGGGCCCAGCCCGCTTTCGCCTGACCTGCCATGCGCCGCTCGCCCTGCCGCAGAGCGGCGAGCGCCAACGGGACCTGGCCGCGCTGACCTTGGCGCTCAACCGCCTGCTCGAGGACTGGATCCGCGAAAGGCCAGAGGACTGGCTCTGGCTGCACCGCCGCTGGCCCGCGGCGGCCTATCGCCACGTGGAGTCAGGCGCAGCCTAACCGCCCGAGGACTGGCCCGGCATGGGGCCGACCAGGAGCTGGGGGTCGACCCGTTGGTCGAACCAGTTCATGCGCCAGTCCAGGTGCGGGCCCGTGACCCGTCCGGTGCCGCCCAGGGTGCCGAGCGGCTCGCCCTGCCGCAGCCGCGCGCCGACCTGGACCAGCACATCCTGCATGTGCAGGAAGGCCGAGGTCAGGCCGTGGCCGTGGTCCAGGATCACCGTGCCGCCGGTGTAGTAGAGGTCCTTTTCGGCCAGGACCACCACGCCGTCGGCCGGCGCCGTGATCGGCGTGCCGACCGGCGCGGCCACGTCGACGCCGTAGTGCGGCCGCTTGGGCTCGCCGTTGAGCACCCGCCGGCTGCCGTAAACGCCGGAGATGCGGCCGCGGGCCGGCCACACGAAGCCGCTCGCGAACAGCGCCTCGGCCCGGTCGACGGCGCGCACGCGGGCGATCTTTTCGTTCTCCGCCCGGATGCGCGCCAGCACGTCGTCCGGCGGCGTGACCATCTTCTGCGGCAAGCCGTCGATGCGCTGAATATCGTACGTACGTTTCTCGATGGGGAACGTACGCTTCTCTTCGCGGCCATCGGGGTAGCGCAGGCGGAGTTCCGCAACGCCCTCCGCATCGCGGCCGAAGCCGATGACGAAGCGGCCTTCGGGCGAGACCCGTACGCTACGCTCGGCCAAGCGTACGTCAGTCCCGGGTTCAGTCGTGCCGAACACCAGGCCGCCCTGCCGGAACGAGCCCTCGAGCTCCAGCGCGGCGGCGGGCGGGAGAAGGGCGAAGAGCGTGAGCAGAAATGTGATGATCCTCAAAGCAAGGTTCCCTGGGTGCCGTCGTCGGGTGGTTTGGGTGTCGTGGCCTTCTTCGGCTTCGCCGGCTCGCCGCCGCCGGTCGCCCGGGCCTTGCCGTCGGCGAACTCCAGCGCGAGCGCCAGGCCGGCCGTGACCCCCTCGGCGCGGACGATCGGCCCTTCGGGGCCATGCACCACGGCGAAGCCGCGCCGCAGCACGGTGCGATAGGAGGTGCTTTCCAGCACCCGACCCAGGGTCTCGAGCTTGCCCTCCAGGTCCTTGCAAAAGCGTTGCCAGGCCCGGTCCAAGCGCCCGATTTCGGGGGTCAAACGCTGCTCGGCCAGGCGCTGCAGGTGGCCCGGGTGCGGCAGGCGGGCGAAGGCCTCGGCGAGCCCGCCCTGGCGGCGCGCGATCAGGTTGGCCAGGGCGTTGCCGAGCCGCTCGACGCGGTCGTCGAGGCGCTGGGTCTTGTCCTCGAGCAGGCGGGCGGGGTCCGGCAGGCCGCGGCCGAGGCCCTCGACCCGGACGCGGCGCTCCTCGACCAGGCGGCTCGCTCCGGCGACCATGCGGCGGGCGTAGTCCATGACGTCGGCCACAAGCTCGCCGCGCACCGGCACGGCGATCTCGGCCGCCGCGGTCGGCGTCGGCGCGCGCCGGTCGGCGGCGAAATCGATCAGGGTGGAGTCGGTCTCGTGGCCGACCGCCGAGATGAGCGGAATCTCCGAGGCCGCCGCGGCGCGCACCACGACCTCCTCGTTGAAGGCCCAGAGGTCCTCCAGCGAGCCGCCGCCGCGGGCCACGATCAGCAGGTCGGGCCGCGGCACGGCGCCGCCGGGGGCAAGCCGGTTGAACCCCTCGATGGCGGCGGCCACCTGCGCCGCCGCGCCCTCGCCCTGGACCAGCACCGGCCACAGCAGCACCCGGCGCGGGAAGCGGTCGGCCAGACGGTGCAGGATGTCGCGGATCACGGCCCCCGTGGGCGAGGTGACCACGCCGATCACCTCGGGCAGGAAGGGCAGCGGGCGCTTGCGGGCCTCGTCGAAGAGGCCCTCGGCGGCCAGCTTGCGGCGGCGCTCCTCGAGCAGCTTGAGGAGCGCGCCCTCGCCGGCCAGCTCGAGCTGCTCGATCACGATCTGGTAGCGCGAGCGGGCCGGGTAGGTGGTGAGCCGGCCGACCGCGATCACCTCGAGGCCGTCCTCGGGCTGGACCGCAAGCCGTCCGGCGACGCCGCGCCAGCAGACCGCGTCGAGCACAGCGTTCTCGTCCTTCAGCGCCATGTAGAGGTGGCCCGAGCCGGCCCGCTTGAAGCCCGAGATCTCGCCGCGCACCCGGACATGCTCGAAGTTGCCCTCGACCAGGCGCTTCAAGGCCTGGGACAGCTCGGAGACGGAAAGCTCCGGCAGGTTGCCACCGGGCGGCGGCGCGCTCATATGGCTGGATGAAAGGTCGGTCATCGAGTGGCGGGCTATGCTACAAGACCGGCCTTGGGGACGCCAGACGGAAGGGTGCCTGGAGATGAGGATTTTGGTGGTCGGCGGCGGCGGGCGCGAACACGCGCTCTGCTGGGCCATCGCGGCCTCGCCGCTGTGCGACAAGCTGTACTGCGCGCCGGGCAACGCCGGCATCGCGCAGGAGGCCGAGTGCGTGGCGATCGGCGCCGAGGACATCGACGGCCTGGTCGCCTTCGCCAGGCAAGAGCGCATCGACTACGTTGTGGTCGGCCCCGAGGCGCCCCTGGTCCTGGGCCTGGCCGACCGCCTGGCCGAGGCCGGCATCAAGGCCTTCGGCCCCAGCGCGGCCGCGGCGGCGCTCGAGGGCTCCAAGGGCTTCATGAAGGACCTCTGCGCCAGCTACGACATCCCGACCGCCGCCTACGCCCGCTTCACCGAGGCCGAGGCGGCCAAGGCCTATATCCGCGACCGGGGCGCCCCCATCGTGGTCAAGGCCGACGGCCTCGCCGCCGGCAAGGGGGTAACGGTCGCAATGACCCTGGCCGAGGCCGAGGCCGCGGTCGAGGCCGCGCTGCTGGACGCGGCCTTCGGGACGGCCGGCGCCGAACTGGTCATCGAGGAGTATCTGGAGGGCGAGGAAGCCAGCTTCTTCGCCCTGGTCGACGGCGAGTCCGCCTTGCCGCTGATCACCGCCCAGGACCACAAGCAGGTCGGCGACGGCGACAGCGGTCCCAACACCGGCGGCATGGGCGCCTACTCGCCCGCCCCGGTCATGACCGAGGCGCGCCAAGAGGAGGTCATGGCGCGCATCATCCTGCCGACCGTGGCCGCCATGAAGGCCGAGGGCAGGCCCTACAAGGGCGTGCTCTACGCCGGCCTCATGGTGACGCCGAAGGGCGGCCTCAAGCTGCTGGAATACAACGTGCGCTTCGGCGACCCGGAGTGCCAGGTGCTGATGATGCGTCTCAAGTCGGACCTGCTGCCGGCCCTGATCGCGACCAGCGACGGCGCGCTGAGCAACTTCGACCTGCGCTGGTACGACGCGGCGGCGCTCACCGTGGTCATGGCCGCCAAGGGCTATCCCGGCGCCTACGAGAAAGGCAGCGCCATCCGCGGCCTGGACGCGGCGGCCGAGGGCGACGAGGTGGTGGTGTTCCACGCCGGCACCAAGAAAGGCCCCGACGGCGAGATCCTGGCCGACGGCGGGCGCGTGCTGGGGGTCACCGCCCTGGCGCCCTCCATCGCCGAGGCCCAGGCCCGCGCCTACCGGGCGGTCGACCGGATCGACTGGCCGCAAGGCTTCTGCCGCCACGACATCGGCTGGCGCGCCGTGGGCCGGTGAACGCCGCCTGCGCCGGAGCCGCCGATCATTCCATCTCTCCCTTGAACCTTGCGGAGTTCATGTGTATAATTGTGCACAATTTCACATATGATATTGTGCCATGACTGACATGGAATACCTCTCCGCCCGCGTGCCGAGGGCGACGAAGCGGCGGATCAAGGAAATCGCCGCGCGCAAGAACCTCACCGTGCAGGAACTGGTGGGCCGCATGGCCGAGGAGATCGTCGCGCGCGAGAACCGCAGCGGCCCGACCCTGGCCGAGGTCGTGCAGCGCCTGCGCCGCGCGGAGGCCCGGCTGAAGGCCCGGGGCATCGTCCACATCCATGTCTTCGGATCGGTTGCCCGTGGAGAGGCGGGCCCCGAGAGCGACGTCGACCTGCTCGCCGACCTCGACGAAGACGCCGCCCCGTCGCTGACCGGTTTCGTCTCCCTCAAGGAGGAGATCGAAGACCTGCTCGGCTGCGGCGTCGACCTTGCCACGCGCGCGGCCATGAAGCCCGGCCTGCTCGAGCGCGTGGAACGGGACGCCGTGCGGGTCTTCTAGATGCGCAGGGACCGAGAGAGGCTGGCCGACATCCTGGCCGCGGTTACGGACATCGCGGACTTCACGGAGGGAATGACGGAGCCCGAGTTCCTCGCTATCGAAACGGCCGACCGAAAGACCTACCGCGCGATCATCGCCTGTCTGATCGCCCTCGGCGAGGCGGTCAAGGCGCTGTCCGACGAGGTCAAGGCGCGTCACCCGGAGATCGACTGGCGCGGCTACGGCGGGCTGCGCGACATCTTCACCCATCAGTATTTCCAGGTTCAACTCGGCCTGGTCTGGACCACGATCACGCAGGAACTACCCGCGTTGCGAGAAGCCGTTCGCGAGGAACTGGAGAGAACACCGGAAGAATAGACCGCGAGACAGGCCCCTTCCCTGCGGCGCTTCGACCTTTGGGCTGCGCGGAGCGCGCCGGTCCGGCTATGATCTCCGGCTTTGTCGAGGTTTCGGGGAGCGCGGCGGGTATCGTGACGAGAGAGCTTTTCCCCTTCGCCACGCCGGGGGCGGCCTTGGCGGCGCAGGCCGCGCGGCGCCCGGCGGCACCGGCCCTGGCGTTTTCGCGCTCGGGCGGGCGGTTCAGCTTCGCCCGCTGGCACACGCAGGCGACGGCCCCGGCCCGCGCCCTGCTCGCCCGCGGCTACGAGCCCGGCGATCACATCGCCCTTTTGGCCGAGAACCGGCTAGAGTGGTCAGGAACCCGGTCCTCCAACCCAGACAGCAGCACCACCTGTAGGACAGGTTTAGATGAACCTCTTCGCATAACCGCCGCTCCGAACGAATGCCGAAGCAGCAGCCGACGATGAGCATCCGGACCATCAGCTCCGGATCGACCGAGGGTTGCCCGGTGTCGCTGTAATAGGGCTTCTCATGCACCCGCAGTTCGCCAAAATCGAGGAACCAGTCGATCTTGCGGAGCGAGTGATCCGACGGAACCGCGTCCTCCAGCGAGAACTCATAGAACGGTTTCTCTGTACCTCCTTCCAACCGACCCATCATCGCGACGCTCCATGCTCGTTCACATGAAACGCAGTGATCAGAACTCGGTCGGAAACGCGTGGACTTTTTCAACAGTAACGGCCCATTGGCGACATCCAAGGGCGATCGCCTGTACATCGTTCTTTGACCTAACTGCGACCTTGCATTGGGGAAAAATCGCCGAGCCCAGAAACCATCAACCATATGGACCAGAGACCGGTCATGCTCTAACAATCAAGTCGGACTACTCAGAGGTGGCTCTCCAAATGCTATCCGGGAAATCTCGCATTCTGCGATATGCCACATAAAGCCCCAGGGGAATTACGGTTATGTCGACGTCGGATCAGTCAATGCACAATGGAGGTTGCTTCTGCGGGGCCGTCCAGGTCAAGGCCACGGGTGCTCCATTCGCCATGGGATATTGCCACTGCAAGGATTGCCGTGCCTGGAGCGCAGGCCCGGTCAACGCGTTTACATTGTGGAAACGCGGCGCGGTGGAGGTCACGCAAGGGGCGGAGTTCCTCGCCACATACAAAAAGACTGAAGCCAGCCATCGTCAATACTGCACCAACTGCGGCGGCCACGTCATGACCGACCATCCGGGCGGCGATTTCACCGATATCTATGCTGCGGTTCTGCCGTCATTGGAGTTCGTACCGGAGGTTCATGTCAATTACGAATCCACGGTTCTGCAGATGAAGGACGGCCTGCCCAAGCTGAAGGACTTCCCGGCCGAGATGGGCGGATCCGGCGAGACTCTGCCAGGGTAACGCCATTCGGATATCGCGATGCCTGGGTCGCCGGACCGGATCAACTCTCCAGTACCCCCGCCATCAACAAGCCCTCGCGAAAATGCTGGAGGTCCGTTTCGTTCGCGTAGTGCATGGTGCTCAGAAACCTCTCCAGATCGAATTCCGGTTCGAGTGCGCGGACGCGGGCCGTATGCGCCGCCGCAGCGGTCTTGTCGCCAAGCCAGCCATAGGATGCGGCGAGGAAAGCGTGGTGGATATTGTCCGTCGCCGAGAGACGCATGAAGGCTTCGATCGCCTCGGCATATTGGCGGGCAGTGAAGTGGGCCTTGCCGAGATGGCTCCAGAACCGTTCCGGGTGGTGGGGGTTCAGACGCATTGCCTTGCGGATCCACTCGACGCCCTCCTCCGGGTTGCCGAGCCAGGTGAGCAGCTCGCCCTGTTGGACAACGACAAGGTCATAATTCGGGTTCAGCGCCAGCGCACGCTCCTGATGATAGCGCGACTTGGTCAGGTCATCGCGGCTGATGTTGACGGCCGCAAGGACGCGATGCACGTCGGCGTCATTGTCATCGAGTGAAAACGCCTTCTCGACAGCAGCGACGACCTTGGCCCAGGTGGCATCCTTGTCCTCGCACCAGCCATAGACCCAGATCTGGGCAAGAATACAGCCGCGCCAGGCGTGGGCATGGGCATAATCGGGATCGAGTTCCAACGCCCGGTTGATCAGCTTCAGCGCCTCCTGGATGTCCTCCCGGTTACTGCGATGGTGCAGAACCTTGGCGGCCAGCACGCATTCATAAGCGGCCATGTTGGCGGGCGTCTTGCGCGCTATCTGGTCGTGCTGTGCCGCCTCGACCCGGCCCGGCAGAGTTGCCACGATCGCCGATGTCACTTCGTCCTGGATCTCGAATATGTCGTCCAGCTTCCGGTCATACTTCTCGGCCCAGATATGGGCGTCGCTCGCGGTGTCGATCAGCTGGACCGTGATCCGCAGTCGGTCGCCCGACCGGCGCACACTTCCCTCGACCAGGTACTGCACGCCCAGCGTCTGCGCGACCTCGCGGATGTTGACCGCCCGGCCCTTGTAGACGAAGGTGGAATTGCGCGAGATGACGAACAATTCGTGGCGACGCGCCAGTTCGGTGAGAATATCCTCGGTCAGCCCGTCGACGAAAAACTCCTGCTCCGGGTCGCCGCTCATGTTGGCGAAGGGGAGAACTGCGACGGAGGGTTTGACCACGGCGCGGGTCGACGTGGGTTGCTGGTCTTTCATAGCACTTGCCCGGGGCGGCGAATCCAGGACCACGCGGAAAACCCGGACCGCGCGGCTGATGTTCTTGAAGGTCTTCTGGCCCAGATCTTCGAAGGTGACGTCAAGCCGGTCGGCAACCTGATCGTATACCGCCGTTGTCACGCAGATGCCACCAATCTCGGCGAGTTGTTCGAGGCGCGCCGCGATGTTGACGCCGTCGCCGAAAATGTCGCCGTCCTGGAAAATGATGTCGCCGAGATTGATGCCTATTCGGAATTGGATCCGCCGGTCCTCGGCGACGTCGGCGTTGCGTCGCGCCATCCTCTCCTGAATCTCGACGGCGCATCGCACCGCGTCGGCGACGCTTTGGAACTCGACCAGCATGCCGTCGCCGGTAGTCTTGATAATGCT
>Ga0224512_10004075_pt1 | contig 12545 bp, 8 predicted proteins | sample SF_May12_sed_USG_4_FD_169103 | JGI IMG/M metagenome (GOLD analysis project Ga0224512, IMG submission 169103) | Sediment microbial communities from San Francisco Bay, California, United States - SF_May12_sed_USGS_13 | ecosystem: Environmental > Aquatic > Marine > Sediment | place: USA: California... | reverse complement strand
CGGCGACATCGAGCCAAGATCCGAAGCGAACAACAACGACGCTGGGGCCACCCAAAACAACGAGCCGCCTAAAGCGCGCAAACGTTAGTGGTCAGGGCACTAGCTGACGGTCCAGGTGGCTCCGGAGCGAAGGAGGTCCTTCAAGTCTCCCGACCCCTTCCGGTCGTTGGCCAGCAGGATCTGCTGGTTGACGGCCTCCGAGTACTCCGGCGCCTCGACGGACCGGAAGACACCGAACGGTGTCGGGGTGTGGTTGTCCGATGCCAGCCTCGAGAGGGCGAACGACGTCACCGAATCGATACTGGCCTCGTCGTGCACGAGCAACTCCGACTCGTCGACATCGGCGACGTCGACGATTTCGACGTGTCCGTTGCGCAGCACGATGCCGCGCTGGCGCTCGGCCCCGAACCGTACCGGCTCACCGTGTACCAGTTCGATCATCATCTCGTCTCGGACGTCACGCTTGGTGATCGAGGCGTAGGCGCCGTCGTTGAAGACGTTGCAGTTCTGATAGATCTCGACCAGCGAGGCGCCTTTGTGCTCGTGGGCCCGGCGGAAGACCTCGATCATGTGCTTGCGGTCGAGGTCATGGGTGCGGGCAACGAATGTCGCTCCAGCCCCCAGGGCCAGGCTGATCGGGTTGAACGGACGATCGATGGAGCCCATCGGGGTCGACTTCGTCACCTTGCCGACTTCACTGGTCGGCGAGTACTGGCCTTTGGTCAGACCGTAGATCTGATTGTTGAACAACAGGATGGTCAGGTTCACATTGCGGCGCAGAGCGTGGATGAGGTGGTTGCCGCCGATCGACAGCATGTCACCGTCGCCGCCGACGACCCAGATGTTCAGGTCGGGGCGGCTGACCGCCAGGCCGGTGGCGATGGCCGGCGACCGGCCGTGGATGGTATGCATGCCGTAGGTGGACATGTAGTACGGGAAGCGGGCGGCACATCCGATGCCGGACACGAAGACCGTGTCCTCCCGCTTGACGTCGAGCTCGGTGTGGAGGAACTGCACGGCGGCCAGGATCCCGTAGTCGCCACAGCCGGGGCACCATCGGACCTCCTGGTCCGACGTCCAGTAACCGCGCTTGGTGGGGTCGAGTTGCACGTCGGTCATTAGCTGATTCCTTCCCGGATGGCTTCGATGAGTTCGGCCCCGGTGAACGGAACCCCCATGACTTTGTTGATGGGCTTGGCGTCGACGAGGTACTCGGCCCGGAGCACCTTGACCAACTGACCCCGGTTGAGTTCAGGCACGAACACGTGCTCCCGATCAGCCAGTACCTGACCGAGGTTGGCCGGGAACGGGTGGAGGTGGGTCAGGTGGGCGTGGTCGACGCCGAGGCCGTCATTGCGGAGGCGCTCGACGGCGGAGGTGATCGAACCGCGGGTCGAACCCCAGCCGACGATGAGAATGGGGGCATCGCCCGGTCCGTCGATGTCGACGGGCGGAATATCGTCGGCGATCCCGTTGATCTTGGCCTCGCGGAGCTCGGTCATCAAGCCGTGGTTGGCCGGGTCGTAGTTGACGTTGCCCGTGCCGTCCTGCTTCTCCAGGCCGCCGAGACGATGTTCGAGGCCCGGCGTGCCGGGAATGGCCCAGGGGCGGGCCAGTGTCGTCTCGTCACGTTTGTAGGGCAGGAAGACCGGGTTGCCGTCAGCGTCGGTGGCATTGGCCTCCGTGGCGAAGCTGGCGCTGATATCGGGCAGGGTCTCCACATCGGGGATGAGCCAAGGTTCGGCGCCGTTGGCCAGATAGCCGTCGGTCAACAGGATGACCGGCGTGCGGTACTTGACGGCCAGTCGCGCCGCCTCGATGGCGGCGAGGAAACAGTCGGCCGGGGTTGACGCCGCCACCACCGGAAGCGGAGCCTCACCGTGGCGGCCGTAAAGCGCCATCATGAGGTCGCTGGCCTCGGTCTTGGTGGGTAGGCCCGTCGAAGGGCCGCCCCGCTGGACGTCGATGATGACAAGCGGTAGCTCCATGCTCACCGCCAGGCCGATCGTCTCACCCTTGAGGGCCACGCCGGGTCCGGAGGTGGTGGTGAAGGCCAGGCTTCCCCCGAACGCGGCCCCGAGGGCGGCGCCGATGCCGGCGATCTCGTCCTCGGCCTGCAGCGTGCGGACCCCGAAGTTCTTGTGGCGACTCAATTCGTGCAGGATGTCGGAGGCCGGGGTGATGGGGTAACTGCCGAGGAAGACGGGCAGCTTGGCCAGCTGGCCTGCCGCGATCATCCCCCACGCCGTGGCGACGTTGCCGGTCACGTTCGTGTACTCACCAGGCTTCTGCGGTGCGGCCGCCACCTTGAACGGCGAGCCGAACATCTCGGCCGTCTCGCCGAAGGCGTGCCCGGCTTTCAGCGCCGCCGTGTTGGCCGCGGCCACCATCTGCACCTTGCCGAACTTCTCCTCGATCCAATCGAGAGTCGGCTCGAGTGGACGGGTGTACATCCAGCTGACCAGGCCGAGGGCGAAGAAGTTCTTGGAACGCTCGGCGTCCCGCTTCTTCACGTCGAGATCGGCGGTGGCGTCGAGGGTAAGCTTCGTCATGTTCACCCGGTGGACCACGTAGCCGTCGAGTGTGCCGTCTTCCCGCGGGTCGGCTTCATAACCGGCCTTGTCGAGGTTGCGCTCGTCGAACGTGTCGTCGTTCAGGATGACCGTGCCGCCGGAACGGAGCCGGGCGAGCTCGCTTCGAAGTGCCGCCGGGTTCATCGCCACCAAGACATCCGGCGCATCGCCGGGGGTGTGAATGTCGTGGTCGGAGATGTGGACCTGGAAGGCCGACACACCGGCCAGCGTTCCCTGCGGTGCCCGGATCTCGGCCGGGAACTCCGGCAACGTGGCCAGATCGTTGCCGATGGCGGCACTGACGGATGTGAAACGGTCGCCGGTCAACTGCATGCCGTCGCCGGAGTCACCGGCGAACCGGATGACGACGTGATCGAGGGTGGTGTCATCAACTCGATCAGCTGTATCTGTCACTTGGACCCCTAATGTCTCGAGATCACCGATCGTTCAACGACGGACGTGCTTCCGTAGCACCTCGTTTGTGACCGTGACCCCTTTGTACGGTTGTTTTCACCGTACCCCCGTTTGAGCCGGAGTGGTACGTCATTGGTGAGAGATGCTCAAACCGTGAAATCGATCCGACGCACCCTGCCACAACGCTGTTCGCCTCCACCATCGGAGCCGCGGTCGCTGGCACAACAACGGCGTCGGCCGCTACCTTGACTCACGATGCCCCGACTCCCCCACCTCAACGCCCGCCTCCAGGGTTTCGGCACCACGATCTTCGCCGAGATGTCGGCCCTGGCGGCCAAAACCGGCGCCATCAATCTCGGCCAGGGATTCCCCGACACCGACGGTCCTCCCGAGGTGTCGGCAGCCGCGATCGAGGCCATCGGACGGGGTGAGAACCAGTATCCACCTGGTCCCGGCACCCCCGACCTTCGGCAGGCTGTCGCAGAGCACCAGCAACGGTTCTGGTCGATGACCACCGATCCCGACACCGAGGTCCTCGTTACCGCCGGTGCCACCGAGGCCATCGCCGCCACTCTGCTGGCACTGTGCGAGGTCGGCGACGAAGTGATCGTGTTCGATCCAACCTACGACTCCTACGCCGCCTCGATCGCCATGGCCGGCGCAAAGATCCGACCGGTCCTGCTGTCTCCCGACAACGGGACGGGCCGCTACGCCTTCGATCCCGGCGAGCTGCGGGCGGCCTTCTCGGCCCGGACCCGTCTGGTCCTGCTGAACACACCGCACAACCCGACGGGCAAGGTGTTCACCCGGACCGAACTCGACCTCGTAGCCGAACTGTGCCGTCAGCACGACGTGGTGGCGGTGACCGACGAGGTCTACGAGCACCTCGTGTTCGAAGGCACGCACGTCCCGTTGGCCACCCTCCCCGACATGGCCGACCGAACCGTCACGATCTCGTCGGGCGGTAAGACGTTCTCGTTCACCGGCTGGAAGATCGGCTGGGCGGTTGCATCACCGGAGCTGATCACCGCCATCCGCACCGCGAAGCAATTCCTGACCTTCGTGAACGGAGCGCCGTTCCAGCCGGCGATCGCCGTTGGACTCCGCCTGGGCGATTCGTATTACGAGCAGTTCGTCGCCGATCTCCGGGCCAAGCGCGACCTCCTCGGTGCGCTCTTGACCGAAGCCGGGTTCACCGTCCTCGAACCGGAGGGCACGTACTTCACCACCGTCGACATCTCATCATCGGGCGGGGCATCGAAAGGCGAATCCGACGGCATCGAGTTCTGCCTCGGCCTACCCGAACGGGCAGGCGTCGTCGCCGTTCCCAGTCAGGTCTTCTACCAGCACCCAACGGCCGGCCGCTCCATGGTTCGCTTCTGCTTCGCCAAACGTGACGAAGTGCTGCGGGCGGCCGGCCGGCGACTCATCGACGCCTTCGCCGGTTGAGCCCGACCCATCTCCCAAATGTGCGCTCCAGGCCCGGGATACCGGGCGTAGAGCGCACAGATCGGGGCTTGGGACCTACTCGGCCGGCGGAATGCGCAGAACCTGGCCAACGTAGATCAAATCGGGATCCTTGAGCATCGGCCGGTTGGCCTCGAAGATCACCGGGTACTTCATGGCGTCACCGTAGTACTCCTTCGCCAGCTTGCTCAGGGTGTCGCCGGACTCCACCACGTGGAGCTCGGCCTCGGCACCGGCGTCGGAAACCTCGATGGAGTCCTGCACCGTTTCGACGCCGGACACATTGCCGACGGCAAGAATGATCTTCTCGCGGGTCTCCTGGTCGGAGACCTTGCCCTCAATGGTGGCCAGGCCGTCGTCGTAGCGAATGTCGAGATCCTCGATCTCGAAGCCGAGCTTGGTTACGTAGGTCTCGAGACCCCGAGCACGTCGGGTCTCGTCGAGCTTCTCCTGACGCTCCTGCTTGGCGACCTCGGCCTTACGCGCCTTGATCCGCTTGGCCATCTCCGCCGCACGCTTGGATGACGACGCGGCAGCCTTGGCATCCTTCTCTTCCTGGCTCTCACCGATGCCGACCTTGGCCCCGGCCTCCTTGACAAAGTCGAATACGCCCACTCTTCTCACCTTCTTCGTTTGATGACGAACTTGTCGTTGACAAGCCGTATCGTGAAGGTATCAGCAGCAACCATCTTTCCTCGCCAAGGGCTCCGATTCACGCGCTACGTGGCACCGTCTGCTCCATCGAGTATCTTGCTAGAGGCGGCGTCGCGGCAGTGCCACTACGCCACTCCGATCGTCGGCCACAACAGAACAGAGACAAGCGAGAAGAGGGAAACGGCGTTCGCTTGGGCTCCGGCCCAGGAATCGCCAAGGCACCAGCCCGCGCCGTACCGGAACGAGCCGAGCGTGATGCGGGCTTCCGAGCGGCCGACGGACAATCGAATGCAACAGATCGCTGACTACGACGTCGTTCAACAAATCGGAGAGGGAACGCAGGGCTACTACTGGCTGGCCCGACCTCCGGCGCGACTCGGCGTCAGCGACGACGTCGTGGCCGTCAAGACGATGGACCAGGCGGCCACCGACGCCGAATTCGGTCGGCTGGTCGACCATCTTCGCACCTACGCCGCCGTGTCGTCCCCCTGCCTGCACCGGCTCTACGACGTCGGCCAGCAGGGAACCCTCCTCTACTTCGCGGGCGAGTACCTCCCGTCGGGGTCGTTGGCCCGACCGGCCCGCCCCTTCTCCCGGGTGGACGTGCTCCGGGCACTGGCCGACGCCTGCCGCGGTGCCGATGCCCTGCACGAGGCGGGCATACCCCACCGCAGCATCCAGCCGGGCAATATCGTCCTCGGCGACGATGGGGCCAAACTCGCTGACCTCGGGGTCACCCAGCTCCTCAACCCCGGGCAGACGATCACCGGGGCGGCCCAGATGGGTGCCATCGAATACCTGGCACCCGAGGTCATCCAGGGCAGGCCGGCGTCGCGGGCGAGCGACATCTGGGCGCTCGGCGCCACACTCCATCGCGTGTTGACCGGCGTGTCGATCTTCCCGACGCTGCCGTCGAACTCTCTGGTCGAGGCGCTCCGCTTTCTGTTGAACGAACGGCCGGTCATGGGCGACGCCCTGCGCAACGGTGAGCGTCGCATCATCGAATCGGCCGTAGCCGCCGATCCCGCCGATCGACCCTCGACCGCCGCCGAGCTGGCCGCCGCCATCACCGAGGAAGCGGCTCGGCAGGCCGGGAAGATCCAGGCCTGATGTCGCATCGCCGGAGCCGGTCGCCTCTGCGGAGCGAATGCCTACCGAGGTTGGCCAACGGCCAAACCCACACCATCGGCCGATCACCTGGAGATCAGTCGGGTTTGACGGAACTGTGGCGGAATGACTGACCTCGATCTGCGGTCCGGACAGATCCATCGTGGTCTTGGTGTCGTGGCCCGCTGGCCCGACATTGCGCTGGTCATTCCCAGCGACGCCGCCCACGACGGCATCGTCGATGAGATGTTCCTGTCGCTCGGCCCGAACCCGACGTCACAGGAGATCATCCGGGCCATCAACGAGCTCCTGTCCGACAGCAAGCTTCGTTCGGTCGCCATGATCGTCGAGGCCACGGGCGGGCCGATGGCGGTCGCTTTCGGTCCGGTCGAGATCCTGAGCGACGGCGAACGGGTCATCGTCGGCACCAATGGTCTTCAGAAGCAGCAGCTGTCACACAGCGCGCAGCGCCTGACCCTTCGGGCGGCCAACCTCACCAAGGCGGCCGAACCGGTTCCACCGTTCGACCTCCGTCGTGGGGTGGCGCCCGGTGCAGGCCTCAGCCTCGTCACCATCGCGGGCGGTGAGCCCCCGGCGCTCGACGACCTGACACCGCTGGGGACCACGGCCGACAACAACGGCGATCCGACGTCTCAAGTGGCCCAGGTCGGGGGATCCGACGGTGAGTTCGCCGAGTACGAGCCGACGTCTCTCGACGACGGAGGCCTGGGATCGGATCCGAGTCAGGCCCCGTTCCGGTCGGTGATCCTCATCGGATCGCCCGCCCCGGCCTACCGCAATCCCCTTCCGATCGTCGCCGGCGGTGAGGCAGCGGGCGAGAGCTCGTCGCCGGCGGCCTCGGCCGCGCCCAAGGGCCGAGTCGAAGTCGAGGGTATTCTGTGCTCCCGGGGCCACTTCAACAATCCGAGGTCGGCGTACTGCATGGTCTGCGGCATGTCGCTGTTGCACCTCACCCCCCATCCGGTTGTTCGGCCCCGACCCACCCTCGGGTTCATCGTGTTCGACGACGGTGCCAGCTTCGGCCTCGATCGCTCCTATGTGATCGGCCGTGAACCGTCACCGGGCGACAACCCCGACGCCGAACTGCTCGTGATCCACGACAACAACGACACACTCTCCCGCACCCACGCCGAGTTGCGTCTCGACGGCTGGACCGTGCAGATCGTCGACCTCGGCTCGACCAACGGCACCTACGTCTGGGACGCCCAGAACGATCAATGGAATCAACTCACCGCGGGTCACCCGATCGAACTCCAATCGGGTGAAACCGTGGCGCTCGGACGCCGCACCTTCGTGTTCGAGAGCGTCAGCCGGACCTAAGCTGGTCCTGACCGGTCGAAACTCCGAGAAGTCCGCAATGGGAGTCAACGCACGAGGCCGTAGCGGCCCAGCACGTCGCGGGCCTGGCCCGGACCCTTGACCGTTTCGGCGGCAATGCCGACCCGGCGGGCACCGTCGACATTGAGCTGATTGTCGTCGAGAAACAGCACCTCGGCGGCGGGGCGGTCGAGATCGTCGAGCACCAGGCGGAACAGGGCCTCGTCCGGTTTGACCTCACCCAGGCGGTACGAAAGGTAGGGGCGTGTCACCATCCGCTTGAGGATCTCCGCGTCCGGCTGGGTTTCCCAGTGCAGCTGGTTGGTGTTGCTGAGCAGACCGATCTCCACCGTCGCCGACAGCTCGGTCACCAGCTCGGCCGCTCCAGGGAACAGTCCGCGGGGAAAGCGGGCGAAGTTGGCGAGGAAGGCCTCAGCGCTGAGGTCGAGGTCGAGGTCGTCAACGGCGCCGTCGGCGAACTCCTCGGGTGAGCAGTCGCCGCGCTCGAAGCGCCTGACCGCGGGGCTCGACAGCCAGAGGGGCCAGAAGTGTTCCTCGTCGATCCCGGATCCGAGAAGCTCGTGGAGCGAGCCGAGTTGGACGAGTACGCCCCCCATGTCAAACAGCACGACGCTGATCGCGGTATCGAGATCGGCGTCGGATCCCGTCGCCGTCATCGGCCCGACCGGACAGATCCGCCACCCGATCGACTAGGCTCTCGGCTCGGACGCGGCACCGGATCAGAGTACAGGCACGACTACCCAACCGGTTTGCCCGCACGGACTATCGCCCATCCGTCACACTGATTTTCGGCGGCACGACGTTCTAGTCGGCCGCTGGTCTCCCCCACTGGGGGAGCCGCGTGGCCCGGTCTTGGTGGTGACCGGGCCACGCATTCGTTTTCCGGCGATCCGGCATTCGGCTACTTGCCGTTGGCTCGGGCCAACAGCTTCGACACCCGCCGCACGACGCCGCCGGGCGTCGTCCGGGCCAGCCCGGTCGCCACACGGTTGTGTACGCCGGGCACCACCCGGATCCGACCTGCCGCAAGCCCGGCCAGTCCGGCCGCGGCAACGTCCTCGGCGCTCTGCCAGAAGAACCCGGGCAGCGCGCTCGGACGGTACTCGGCCTTCTCCTGGAACTCCGTGCGGGTGAGACCTGGGCAGAGGCAGCTCACGACCACACCCCGGGGCCCGAGCTCCACGGCCAGGGCCTCACTGAAACTGGTGACGAACGCCTTGGTCGCGCCGTAGGTGGCCGACTTGGGTGATGGCGTGAAGCCGGCGATCGACGACACGTTGAGGATCCCTCCCCCGCCCCGGTCGGCCATGGCGCTACCGGCGGCGTGGGCCAGGCGGTGGACTGCGCCGATGTTCACATCGATCATGGTGGCCTCGCGGCCGGGATCCTGATCGAGGAAATCGCCGACCGTACCGAACCCCGCGTTGTTCACGAGCAGATCGATCGGCTGCGCCGGGGTCCGGAGTCGGGTCATCACCCGGTCCAGATCATCCCGATCACTCAGGTCGGCGGTCAGGATCTCGACCTGGATCGGATTCGGTCTGGCGGTCAGCTCGTCGGCCAGGGCCTCGAGGCGATCAGTTCGCCGGGCCACGATCACGAGGTCGGTGCCCTGATCGGCGAGCAGCCGGGCGAACGCCTCGCCGATACCGGCCGATGCGCCGGTGATGAGCGCCCGTTCCCAGATTCGGGACTGTTCGGATCGGTCTCGCTGGTTGGGACGGCCCGTCATCGATCACCCTCGTCGGGCGGAAACATGGTCTCGAAGAAGGTGACCAGATCGTCGGCGACCGACTTCTTGCGCATCAACCCGACCTGCAGCTGTCCACCTCTATCGCCGTATTCACCCGGCTTCCAGACGCCATGGCTGAACAACCGCTTAAACCGAACCTCCTGGCTGGCTTTGAGCGACACCGGTCCGAGCTTGGCGATGTGTTCGGGCCCCCCGAAACCGGGACCGCCGATGACGATCACCTCGGTGATGCCAAGGCGAGAGCAGTGGGCCCGGATGCGGGCCACGTCGAGCAGCCGTTCAGCGGGAACCGGCACCGGCCCGTAGCGGTCCTGCCACTCGGTGGCGATCGCATCGACCTGCGCCGTGTCGGTCACGGCCGCCAGTTTGCGGTACGCCTCCAACCGCTGAGCCTGCCCGGTCACGTAGTCGTCCGGCAGGTTGGCGGCGCCGGGCACGTCGATCGTGATCTCGACCGGCGGTTCCGGCGCCCGACCACTGAGCTGGGCCACCGCATCGGTCACCATCTGGCAGTACAGGTCGTAGCCGACGGCGGCGATATGACCCGATTGGCCGGTGCCGAGCAGGTTGCCCGCGCCCCGAATCTCCAGGTCGCGCATGGCGATCTGGAACCCGGACCCGAGGTCGGTTGCCTCGCCGATCGTCTTCAGCCGCTCGTAGGCCTCCTCGGTGAGCGAGGCGTCCTGGCGGGTGAACAGGTAGGCGTAGGCCCGCTGACCCGAGCGACCGACCCGTCCCCGGATCTGATGGAGCTGGCCGAGCCCGAGCAGCTCGGCCCGGTCGACGACGAGGGTGTTCACCGTCGGCATGTCGATGCCGGACTCGATGATGGTCGTGCAGACGAGCACGTCGTAGTGACCCTCCCAGAAGTCGATCACGGTCTTCTCGAGCGTTCCCTCGTCCATCTGACCATGGGCGACGGCGATGCGGGCCTCGGGCACGAGATTGGCCAGGTCGTTGGCCACCTTCTCGATGCTCTGGACCCGGTTGTGGACGAAGAAGACCTGGCCCTCCCGCAGCAGCTCCCGCCGGATGGCCTCGGCTGCAGCCCGCTCGTCGTACTCGCCCACGTAGGTCATGATCGGTTGACGATCGGCCGGCGGGGTGTTCAGCACCGACAGGTCGCGAATGCCGGTGAGGCTCATCTCCAGGGTTCGGGGAATAGGTGTGGCCGACAGGGTGAGCACATCCACCGCCGAGCCCACCGGCGTTGCGGTCCTGGCGCCGCCGTTTCCATCATCATCGCCGCCGTCGGAATCGGCCGGCGTGGATCGCTGGAGTTCGGTGAAGCCCTTCAAGGCCTCCTTGTGGCTGACGCCGAACCGCTGCTCCTCGTCGACCACCAGCAGGCCGAGACGGTCGAACGAGAGGTCCTCGGAGAGAATGCGATGGGTACCGATCAGAACGTCGACCTCACCGGCCGCGGTGTCGGCCACGACCTTGCGGGCCTGGGCCGGGGTGAGGAACCGGCTCAGCACCTCGACCCGCACCGGATAGGGGGCGAACCGGTCGGAGAAGGTCTGGTAGTGCTGCTGGGCCAGGAGGGTGGTCGGTACGAGAACTGCGGTCTGCTTGCCGTCCTGCACCGCCTTGAACACCGCCCGCAACGCGATCTCGGTCTTGCCGAACCCGACGTCGCCGACGATCAGGCGATCCATCGGCGTCGGCCGCTCCATGTCGGCCTTGACCTCGTCGATGGCTGTGGCCTGGTCGGGGGTGAGCTCGTAGGGGAACGCCGCCTCGACCTCGCGCTGCCACGGGGTGTCGGGGGCGAAAGCGTGACCGGGCGTGGACACCCTCGTCTGGTAGAGCACCACCAGTTCCTGGGCGATCTCGGCCACCGCCGAGCGGACCCGGGCCTTCGTCTTGGCGAAGTCGGACCCGCCGAGTCGGTGCAGCGTCGGTTGATCGGCACCGGTGAACTGGCGGATGAGGTCGATCTGGTCGGTGGGCAGGTAGAGCTTGTCGTCGCCCCGGTACTCGAGCAGCAGGTAGTCGCGCTCGTGTCCGCCGATGGCCCGGGTGACCATGCCGGCGAACCGGCCGACACCGTGTTGGTGGTGGACGACGTAGTGACCGGGCTGCAGGTCGTCGAAGAACCCTTCGCTCTGCCGCTTGCGGGCCCGGCTTCGCCGGTGGGCCCGTCGCCGACCGGTCAGGTCGGACTCGGTAAGCAGGGCGATCCCGGCCTCGGGCAGGACGAAGCCGCGGTTGACCCGGGCCACGACGAGGTGGGCGCCGGGGGGAATCACCTCGGGCAGGCTGTGACCGTGAACGGCGACGGCGACCCCCCAGTCGGCGAGCAGCGATTCCGTGCGTGTGGCGGTGCCGGCGCCGTCGGCGGCCACGACCACCCTCGCCCGATCCGCCACCAGCTTCTGGAGCCGGGCGGCGAGGGCCTCGCCCGGGGGTTCCCAACCCGACGCCGACAGCACGGCGACGTCGGGGCTCTCGGGGACCGAGGTCATCGTGACGGCGGGGGCGGCGGTTCGGGCCAGGAGACGATCGAAGGGAACGTGCAGCATCGGGAACGACGACGTGGACTTCGAGTCGCCCTCGTCGGTGCCCTGGTTGGTGTCTTCGGCATCGACATCGGCGAGCGCGCCCCAGGTTCGGGCCAGGCTGCGGGCCAGGTCGGCCTCCTCGGCCAGCAGGTCGGCACCCCGGGACCGCATCCGGGAGGGGTCGACCAGAACCACCTGTCCGTCGGCTGGGACGATGTCGGTCAACACGCGAATCTCGTCGGTCAACCAGGGAAGCCACGACTCCATGCCATCGAAGATCTCGCCGTCGGCGAGGCGCTGCCACTGCTCACGACCCCAGGGTTCGCTGGCCTGAAGCGCCTCGGCGTGATCCATCACCTCGGCGGTCGGCAGGAGTTCGCGGCAGGCGAAGATCTCGATCTCGGCCCGGTCGACGGTCGAACGCTGATCGGCGACGGTGAACTCGCAGAGCCGTTCCACCTCGTCGCCCCACAGGTCGATGCGGTACGGACCGTCCGCGGTCGAGGGGAAGACGTCGATGATCGACCCCCGCACCGCGAACTCGCCCCGGTGCTCGACCTGGGTTTCGCGCCGGTACCCGAAGTCGACGAGCTTGCGAACCAGCGCGGTTTGATCGATGGTGTCCTCGGCACCGACGACGATCGGATCCTGCCGATCCGAGCCGGGGCTCAGCCGCTGCATGAGTGCCCGGAGGGGGGCCACCACAACTCGGGG
>Ga0224512_10004074_pt1 | contig 12550 bp, 8 predicted proteins | sample SF_May12_sed_USG_4_FD_169103 | JGI IMG/M metagenome (GOLD analysis project Ga0224512, IMG submission 169103) | Sediment microbial communities from San Francisco Bay, California, United States - SF_May12_sed_USGS_13 | ecosystem: Environmental > Aquatic > Marine > Sediment | place: USA: California... | reverse complement strand
CGGCCCGGAGGGAGAATACCAGAGCTTCAGCGGGCTCCCAAAGAGCACGCCCGCCAATCTCATGGCGCTCGTATTTCGGTCCAGCGCGGTAGGCGTGACCGACCTGCTGCGGGTAAGCAAGCGGCGTGCGCTCGAGATGCTCACGTACGATGCCGAGCGTACGTACGAGAAGCGGGATCACATGAGCGCAGGGGCGTTCCTGGACTCTCTGAACTTCCCACCGAAGGCTCGGCGCCTCTTCTTCGACGTGTTCGCGCATTCCTTCTTCAATCCGGAGGAGGACATGTCCGCGGCCGAGCTTCTGATGATGTTCCACTTCTACTTCACCGGGAATCCCGAGGGGCTTGTCTTCGACGTAGCGCGGGCCCCGTTCTCCACTGGGATCTGGGAGCCGTTCGGTGAGTACCTGGAGTCCCTGGGTGTATCGATTCGGAGGGGGTGCATCGTTAGGCGGCTCGAGCGTGAAGGAACGCTCGGTTGGCGGGTCAGCACGGACGGCGAATCGTGGGCATGCGGGGAGGTGGTGATCGCCCTGCCGGTCGTGCCGCTCAAGGAACTCGTGCACGCCTCGCCGGACCTGAACGACGCGGGGTGGCGCTCCGCTGTCGAGGAGCTGGACCTCACGAACCCGTTTGCCGTTTGGCGGCTTTGGCTGGACCGGCCCACCGACCCCGGTCGGCTTCCATTCGTCGGAACGACGGGGATGGGCCGGCTCGACAACATCTCACTGTACCATCTCTTCGAGGACGAGAGCCGGGCGTGGAGTGAAAAGCACTCGGGCGCGGTTGTCGAGCTCCATGCGTACGCCATCGCGTCGGACTACGACGAAGCAGAACTGAAGGCCGAGCTGCTCGCGGGCTTGCACGCACTGTACCCGGAGACCCGCGATGCGAGTATCGTGGAGGAGCGGTATCTGGTGCGTCAGGACTGTCCCGCGTTCGCACCCGGCTCGTACCGTTCGAGGCCTGGCGTCGAGACCCCTTTCGAGGGCGTCGCGATCGCCGGCGACTTCGTAAAGCTCCCGATCCCGACCGCGTTGATGGAACGCGCGACCGCGTCGGGCTTTCTGGCGGCTAACCACCTTCTGGCCCGGCACCACGTACGATCAGAACCAATCCGATCGATCCCACCTCGGGGCCTCTTGGCCCGACTTCCCACTTGACGACAAACGAGATGAGCGAAGAGAAGCATATCAACGTAGGAAGAGGCCTGCCCCCAGCGGAGTCGATCTCCGACCTTCCGGACTGGAAGCAGGCGCAGCCTGCATGGATCGAGTCGGCCCTCCAGCAAGCCCTCCGGCGACCTTCCGGGGGCTGGTACGTCGTCGATTCGACGCGCGCCATCGGATCGGGGCCTCGAAGCTATCGCATCGCCGGGGAGGACTACGTGGTCTGGCGCGGTAGTGATGGCTTCCTGATCGCGCCCGATCACTGCCCCCACATGGGTGCACGCCTCTCCGACGGCTTCGTGCGGGACGCGTGCGTGGTCTGCCCGTGGCATGGTCTCGCCCTCGGCGCTGACGGCCTCGGCAAATGGCAGCCGCTCCCCACGTTCGACGACGGGGTGTTGCTCTGGGTGCGACCGGATTCTGGCGCGGACGCGACTCCGGAGCCGATTCTACCCGAACGCCCGACCCGGTACTTCGACGCGGTCATGCGGCTGGAGGCCCGCTGCGACCCCCGAGACGTCCTCGCGAACCGGCTGGACCCGTGGCATGGGGCCCACTTCCACCCGCACTCGTTCGGTCGCCTGAAGGTGATCGAGAAGGACGAGTCGACCATATCGGTGCGCGTCGTCTACAAGATCAGCAAGCGTTTCGGCATGGAGGTGGACGCCGTGTTTCACTGCCCGGACCCCCGGACCATCGTGATGACCATCGTCGGAGGGGAAGGAGTCGGCTCGGTCGTCGAGACGCATGCGACGCCGATCGAGGCCGGGCGCTCCGCAGTCATCGAGGCGACTCTGGCGGCGTCCGATCGCCCTCAGTTCCACTGGTTCATGAACGCGCTTGGACGGTTCATTCGACCGGTCATCGAGAAGAGGGCGCGACGGCTGTGGGTCGAGGACGCCGAGTACGCGGAGCGGCGGTACGAGCTGCGAAATGGGGGGCTTCGCCCACCGCTCGAGGAGCTCTAGCCGACCCGCCGGCGCCCCGAGGGTCGGGGGCGGCAGATTCAACATGCGTCCGGCGCCGGGTGCCTTTACCTTGGCCGCCTTCCGGCGTCGCCGGACGTCCAGAGTAATCACAGCGTCGCTGGAGGGTTGGGCACGTGACCGACCGCATCGCGAGTCTCCTCAACATGAAGAGGGGCGAGTTGACGCTGGGCGTCCTCTCGGTCGTCTTCCACTTCTGCGTCCTGGGCGGGTACTACTTCCTGCGGCCGGTGCGGGACGCGATGGGCATGTCGAGCGGAATGGATCAGCTCCGGTGGCTGTTCCTCGTCACGTCCTTCGTGTCTCTGGGGCTCGTGCTCGCGTTCGGAGGGGTCGTCGGCCGGACCAACCGCCGCCGCTTCATCCCGACAGCCTATCTGTTCGTGATCGTGTGTCTGTTCGGCTTCGCGGGTCTGCTCTTCATGGATGCGAGAGCCGGTGGCGGACTGATCGGCACAGACGCGGAGACGGCCTTGTCGCAGGGCGTCGGCTACGTGTTCTACGTGTGGTTGAGTGCCATCAACCTCTTCGTGACAAGCGTCTTCTGGGCCTTCATGGTCGACCTGTTCGACACGGACCAGGGCAAGCGGATGTTCGGGTTCATCGCGATCGGGGGCACGCTGGGGGCCAGCATCGGCGGTTGGTCGACGAGCACGATCAGTGGCATGACCGAGTCGGTGTATCTGCCAGCCATCTTGATGCTCATGGGTGCCGCGCTCTTCGCCGCCGGTATCGGGGTGATGCTCACGCTCGATCGAATGGCACTGAAGTCCGAGTACTCGCGCCATACCGCCGACCGGCCCGCAGCGACGTCATCGGACGGGTCCGCTGATGCGAGCACCGGCGGGAGCTTCTGGGATGGGGCAACCCATGTGGTGAAGTCGCCGTACATGCTCGGCATCGGCCTGTGGGTCGTGTTCATGGCTATCTCGAACACGATGATCTACTTCACCCAGGCCAACATCGTCGAGGACACCGCGGATACGTTCAGCCAGGCGGTCGCGGGCTTCGCGCAGTTCGATATGTGGGCGAACATCGCCACGGGCATCACTCAGATCTTCGTGACTACTCGCGTCATCAAGAAGCTGGGCGTGGGTTGGACGCTGGCCATTCTGCCCGTCGTGACTATGTCGGGCTTCGCCGTCCTGGCGGTGTGGCCCGTCTTCGGCGTGATGGTCTTCTTCCAGGCGATCCACCGTGCGACGCGGTACGCCTTGTCGCGACCCGCCCGCGAGACGCTGTGGAGCGTCGTGCCGGCGTCGGACAAGTACAAGGCCAAGCCCGTGGTCGACGTGTTCCTGTACCGGGGCGGTGACGTTGCCGGAGTGGGCGTGGATAGCGCCTTCGCCGCCCTCGGTCTGACGCTGGGATGGGTGGCCGCCGCGACAGTGCCCTTGGCCGGTGGATGGGTGATGCTCTCGAGCGCGCTCGGCCGGGCCCAGCAGAAGAACGTCCAGGAGTTGGCCGAGACCGAGGCCGAAGCTGAGGCTGTCGCGGGGGTTTAGGGGTCAGCCTGCCGAGTCGCCCTCGGCCTCCCCCTCTCCGAAGAGCTCCGTGCTCAGGTAGCGGCTGGCAGAGTCGGGCGCGATGCACACCACGTTGTGGCCGGGACCCAGCTCGCGGGCGACCTGCATCGCGGCCCAAACGATCGCCCCGCTGCTCATCCCCACGAAGAGACCCTCTTCACGCGCGAGGCGCCTGGCGAGGGGGAACGCGTCCTCTTCCCACGCCTTGATCACGCGATCGATGACCGAGCGGTCGAGGTTGTCGGGAATGAAGCCCGGCCCCATGCCCTGGAACTGGTGTTGGCCGCGCTCCTCACCCGACAACACGGCGCTGCGTCCTGGCTCGACCGCCACGACCAAGACGTCGTCCAGCCGTTCCTTCAGGTAACGCCCCACGCCGGAGATGGTGCCGCCCGTTCCGCTGCCGTATACGAAGGCGTCGATGCGACCCTCCATCGCCTCCCACAACTCGGGGGCCGTCGTCTCGTAGTGCGCCTGCGGGTTGGCGGGGTTCGAAAACTGATTCGGTAGGAAGGCGCCGGTTTCGTCTCGGATCTTCTCGGCCTCTGCGATCGCGGCAATCATCCGCAGCTCCGGGTCGGTCAGGACGAGCTCGGCACCATACGCGACAAGCGTGCGCTTCCGTTCCTCGCTCATCTGCGCCGGCAGGGTAAGGATGAGCTTGTACCCGCGCGCGGCAGCGACCTGTGCAAGGCCGATTCCGGTGTTGCCCGACGTCGGTTCGACGATGGTGTCGCCGGGCTTCAGCAGGCCGCATTCCTCGCCCGAGATGATCATCGACAGCGCAGGACGGTCCTTGATCGAGCCGCCTGGGTTCATGCCCTCCAGCTTTACCCAGACCGCCGCCGATTCCGGTTCGGCGACTCGTTCAAGGCGCACTAGCGGGGTGTGACCTATGAAGGAGTCAATCATTACTTGCGACTCTTGCTTGGCTTTGTGAAGATACCGGGCATAAATTTTCGACAGTGGCGGGAACGTCGTCCTTTCAGGAGGCGCTACCGCCCCCCGCGCGGGGTGTTCCGCGCAGTATGTGTGGTCGGGACGTACGGGTCATCCGCACTCCGACGATCGCAACATTAAGGGAGCGCGATGATGCGTACCAAGGGAACCGTGAAGTGGTTCAATGACCAGAAGGGCTTCGGATTCATCACGCCTGAGGACGGGAGCAAGGACTGCTTCGTGCACCATAGCGCGATTCAGTCCGATGGCTTTAGGAGTCTCGCCGAAGGAGCCCAGGTCGAGTTCGATCTGGTCGAGGGCGCCAAAGGCCCGGCGGCCGAGAACGTCGTCCCGCTCTAGTAGAACCGGTTCCATGATCCAAGAGCGGGTCGTCCCGAGAAGTCGGGGCGGCCCGCTTTGTCGTTCCCGCTCATGAGGATCTTCCGCCGCGTCGTGCTGGTGCACCGTGCTTTGCGTTACTACGGGCGGATCGACCCCGAGGAGATCCACTGGATGCGTAGCATCCTCAGGCCCGGCGACGTCGCCATCGACGTGGGAGCCTACAAGGGCGGCTACACGTATTGGATGCGTCACAGCGTCGGTGAGTCCGGCCTGGTCGTCTGCTTCGAGCCACAGCCTTCGCTAGCTGCGTACTTGAGGCGGTGCGTCCGTGCGTTCGGCTGGACGAACGTCGGAGTCGAGGAGCTCGCCCTTTCGTCGACGGAAGGCGGCGGTATGCTCTACGTCCCGAATGGCAAACCTTCACCTGGCGCGTCCCTTGTCGGGGCTTCACTCCCCTCGGGCTCCCAAGGATACCCAGTGCGGACTGGGACTCTGGATCGGGCTCTGGAAAGTCAGCCCCGGAACGCCCCGGTGCGCCTCATTAAATGCGATGTCGAAGGACACGAGCTCGACGTCTTCCTGGGCGCGCGGCAGACGCTGGAGACCGACCGACCGTTCATTCTGTTCGAGTGTGAGGCACGCCACCTCGCCAAAGGCTGCATGGCCGACGTCTTCGGACATCTACAAAGCCTCGGCTACTCTGGCTCTTTCTTCTGGGGTAGAGAGCGGATCGACGTAAGCGCCTTCGACGTGGATCGCCATCAGGTGCAGGGGCGACGGCCCTACGGCAACAACTTCGTGTTCACGCCTGACGAGGCGCCCGCACCCGAATGAGGAAGATACATGCGGTCTGACGCGACCACTGTGGAGCAATACCTCACCGAGCTTCCTGATGACCGCCGGCGGGCAGTTGAGGCCGTGCGGGAGACGATTCTCGCTAACCTACCCGAGGGGTACGAGGAGGCCATGAACTGGGGAATGATCAGCTACCAAGTTCCGTTGGAAGTCCATCCCGATACGTACAACGGACAACCGCTCATGTACGCGGCACTCGCTTCCCAGAAGAACCACATGGCCGTCCATCTGTCGGCGATCTACGCGAATGAGAAGGCGAGGAAGGACTTCGAGGCCGCCTATAAGGCGACGGGCAAGCGGTTCGACGTGGGCAAGTCGTGCGTCCGCTTCAAGAAACTCGAAGATCTGCCTCTCGATGTGATCGGGGAGGCGGTGGCCCGCGTACCTGTCGATCGCTTCATCGCTATGTACGAGCGCGCCCGCGAGGGCCACGTCCAATGATCGATCTGCGTAGCGACACGGTGACCAAGCCGACTCCGGGGATGCGGGCGGCCATGGCCGCGGCGGACGTGGGCGACGACGTCTATGGGGAGGACCCAGCCGTCAATGAGCTCGAGGCCCGGACGGCACAGCTGCTCGGCAAAGAGGATGCGGTCTTCGTCCCCACCGGCACCATGTCGAATCAGATCGGCATTCGGATCCACACGGAGCCCGGCGATCTGGCTCTTGTAGAGGGCACGGCCCACATCGTCGCGAACGAGGGCGGGGGTGCTGCGGCCATCAGCGGAGTGACGATTCGGCCACTGCGCGGCGTGCGGGGCGTCTTCACCGCGGACGAAGTCGATGCCGCAGTCGGCGTCTCGCACCCGTTCAAGCCTACTACGCTCAGCCCACCGCCTCGCCTGCTTTGCGTGGAGAATACGCACAACGCCGGAGGGGGCACGGTCTGGCCGCTCGAGTCGATGCACGCGGTATGCCAAGCCGGACGCCGCCACGGACTGGCCCTCCATCTGGATGGGGCCCGCCTCTGGCACGCGTCGGCGGCCTCCGGGGTCACCGAACGGGAATTCGCCGAGCCGTTCGACACGGTGAACGTGTGCTTCAGCAAGGGCCTGGGAGCCCCCGTGGGGTCAGCGCTGGCGGGTGGGCGCGCGCTGATCGCCCGGGCGAGGCGGTTCAAGCAGCAATTCGGCGGCGGGATGAGACAAGCCGGCGTTCTGGCCGCTTCGGCGCTCTATGCGCTTGAGAATCACCGACCGCACCTGGCCGAGGATGTCCGGCGGGCCCAGACGCTCGCCAAGGGCCTGGCGACGCTCGAAGGAATCGACATCGACCCCGCCGATGTCCATTCGAACATCGTGCGCTTCTCGGTTACATCAGGCAGGGCTCCTGCGTTCGCCGAAGCCTGTCACGCCGCTGGAGTCCACATGATTCCGGGTGGAGCGCGCGGCGTTCGCGCGGTGCTTCACCGCGACATCTCGGACGAGGACGTTGCGCGGGCACTCGACCAGATCGCATCCGTGTTGCCTCAGGCGGTGCCGAGCGCGTAGCAGAGGTGCCGCGCTCTTCTTCGCGCCTTTTCTGAAGATCGCACAAGATCGACCGCAAGTGTGGCGTTTGCGCGAGGCCCCTAGCGACTGTCTATTCAATTGGTTGCACCCTCGAACCAACTGGAGGTCACGACATCGTGCGAAGGCGCCGCTCCGCCGAACTCGTTTACGTAATCGGCCGCTAACACTACGTCGTGCGACGTATACGGGCGCACCCTTCCGGGCAGTAGCTTAACTATACCGGGCGGCTCGGGGACCGAGCGAAGGGCCCGGACCGAAGTGAGTCATCGAGGAGGGCACGCGTCGTGAAACGCCAGTCACAGGCTCAATTCAAGCGTCCTGTCGAGCACCCCTTCACCGCGGATCAGCGGGACTCGACCACGGTTCTCTTGGGGGGCCTTTCGCCGCGCCACGATCGACTCCTGGAAGCCAGCCTGCGGGCCCTCGGATACCGGTGCAAGGCCCTCCCCAACGTCTCGCTCGACGCGTATGAGTGCGCTCGCGAGTACGGCAACAACGGCCAGTGCAACCCCACGTACTTCACGGTCGGAAACCTCGTGAAGTACGTGCAGGGCCTCGCGGCCGAAGGAATGAGTCGAGAAGAGATCATCGACTCGCATGTATTCGTGACTGCCGGATCCTGCGGCACCTGCCGGTTCGGCATGTACGAAGCCGAGTACCGCTACGCCCTCATGAACGCAGGATTCGAGGGATTTCGCGTTCTGTTGTTCGGAACCGACGATGGCATCGATCAGTCGACCGGTCAGAAGGCCGGCCTCGACATGAATCTGGACTTCTTTCTCGGCATCATCACCGCATTCAACGTTGCCGACGTCCTGAACCAGTTCCACTACAAAACCCGTGGCTATGAGGTCACCCCCGGCGCTGTCGATGCGGCCACGGACGATGTCCTCGCACACCTCGAGCAAGTGATTTGCACGCGAGCGATCTTCTCGCTGCCCGACTCACGCGCTCATTTCCTCTCCGGGACGCCATTGGAGGCGAAGGCGACCTATCTGGGCAAGATGCTCCATCTTCTTCGCGGAACCGAAATGGTGGACGCCATGGCGGTGGCCCGCGATCGATACGATCAGGTCGAGCTGGATCCGTTCCGCGTCAAACCCATCGTCAAGATCATCGGCGAGTTCTGGGCGCAGACGACCGAAGGTCAGGGCAACTTCAACATGCATCGCTTCCTCGAGCATGAGGGCGCGGAAGTGTTCGTCGACCGGTCGTTGTTCACGCGACTCATGTACCTGCTTCACATGCACAAGCAGGCTACGCTCGATCGCAAGGGACTCACCAATGGCGACGGCAGACTCCGGCACTACCGGGCCTATTATCGGAAACGGGGCATGCTGACGCTGGCCGAGAAGATCCTCAAGCGCGAGAACGATCGCCTGCTCGAGGCCCTCGGCGGCGGCCTCCATGAAATGGCGTCGCAGTACGAACTCGAGCGGCTCGCCCGCCCCTACTGGAACTGGCGCACCTCATCCGGCGAGAGTCACCTGGAGATCGCCGAAAACATCTATTACCACCAGCACCATCTCTGCCACATGGTGCTCAGTCTGAAGCCGTTCTCGTGCATGCCGAGCACCCAGTCCGACGGCGTGCAGACCCGAGTGGTCGAGGACCACCCCGGAATGATCTACCTCCCCATCGAAACGTCGGGTGACGGCGAGGTCATCGCCCACAGCCGGGTCCAGATGGCGCTCGGTGGTGCGCGCACGAAGGCGAGAAAAGAGATGGCTCGCGTTCTCGAGGCGAGCCGATGGACGATCGACGAGCTGCGCTCGTACGCCGACGATCACCCCGACATCACGCGCGCCAGCTATGCGGTTCCGCACCACCCCGGCATCGTCGGTCGCGCCGCGAACATGGCGATTCACGTCGGATCTCTGCTCGCCGCGCGACCGCCCATGGTCGCCCAGCCGAGGGGGGTGTGAGGTGAACGCGCAATCGCTGAGCATCGGCATCGACGTCGGTTCGACCACGGTAAAGGCGGTCCTAATCGACACCCTGACAGACGCGATCCTCTGGCAGGATTACCAGCGCCACGAGGGGAGACAGCTCTCCAAGGTCCTCGAGCTGCTGACGGCGCTGCACGCCGACGTCCCGGAGGCGTCTCGCAACGGAACGCGGGCCTTCGCGACCGGGAGTGGAGCGGCGGTGCTCGAAGACTGCCTCGGCGCGAAGTTCGTGCAGGAGGTCAACGCCGTAGCACTCGCCGTGGAGCGCCTCCATCCCGAAGTCGGCTCCGTCGTCGAACTCGGAGGCCAGGATGCCAAGATCGTCATCTTCCGCGACGACCCGAGCGGCGGGAAGAAGAAGATCCCGACCATGAACGACAAGTGTGCAGGCGGCACCGGCGCCGTCCTGGACAAGATCAGCGCCAAACTGGGTATTCCGCCCGAACAACTCGCCCAGCAGCGCTACGCCGGGATCAGACTTCACCACGTGGCCGGCAAGTGCGGCGTCTTCGCCGAAACCGACATCAACAGCCTCCAGCTCGTCGGCATTCCGACCGACCAGCTCATGGCGAGCCTGTTCGACGCCATCGTGGGTCAGAACCTCTCGGTTCTGACGCGTGGTCACACGTTGCGACCTCACGTGCTTCTCCTCGGTGGGCCGAACACCTTCATCGAGGGCATGGCCGAAGCGTGGAAGGCCAACATTCCTCCGATCTGGGAGGAGCGGGAAGTCCCACTCCCCGAGGGGGTCGACCCCACCTCGCTGATCTACGTGCCGGACAACGCCCTGTATTTCGCGGCGATCGGTGCCGTCGATTACGGTCGCAACGAGGATGAAAGTGTGGGGCGCTACTCCGGGCTGGAGGGTCTGAGACGGGAGATCGAGCGGAGTGGCGGTGAAACGCGTGCCGTCGCGTTGCCGGGTCTGAGCAAGAGTGCGGAGGAGCTCGAGCAATTCAAGCGGAAGTACGAGAGGCAGCCCTTCGTTCCGGCGACGTTTGAGCGGGGACAGACGGTCAGAGCCGTTCTCGGGCTCGACGGAGGCTCGACGTCGACGAAAGGCGTCCTCCTCGACGAAAACTCACGCGTCCTCGTCAAGGCGTACCAGCTGTCGAAGGGGAACCCCATCGAAGACACCAAGGAGATCGTGGCCAAGCTGCGCGCTTCCGTGGAAGACCATGGGGCAGCGCTGGACATCATCGGCTTTGGTGTGACCGGGTACGCCAAGGACGTCCTCAAGGACGTGTTCGGCGCAGACGTCGCGATCGTAGAAACCGTCGCGCACACCTCGTCAGCTCTGCACTTCTACGACGATGTGGACGTCATCTGCGACGTGGGCGGTCAGGACATCAAGATCATGATCCTGAAGGACGGCCACGTGAAGGACTTCAAGCTCAACACCCAGTGCTCCGCCGGGAACGGATACTTCCTGCAGAGCACCGCCCAGAGTCTCGGCGTGCCTGTGGAGGAATACGCGGACGTGGCCTTCCGGGCAGAGTCCATGCCCACGTTCGGGTACGGATGTGCCGTCTTCATGCAGACCGACATCGTCAACTTCCAACGGCAGGGCTGGACACCGGAGCAGATCATGGCCGGCCTGGCTGCGGTGTTGCCGAAGAACATCTGGCTCTACGTCGCACAGATGCCGAACCTGGCCCGACTGGGAACACGCTTCGTGCTACAGGGAGGAACACAGCACAATTTGGCCGCAGTGAAGTCGCAGGTCGACTTCATACGTGAGCGGTTCCACGGAAAGGACGTGGAGCCCGACATCGTCGTCCACGAGCATTGCGGCGAGAGTGGTGCGATCGGAGCCGGTCTCGAAGCGCTCCGCATCCAATCGGGACTGCAGGAATCTTCCTTCATCGGGTTGGACGAGACTGCTGCGACGACGTACACGACGACGACCAACGAGAGCACCCGGTGTCACTTCTGCAAGAACAAGTGCCTGAGAACGTTCATCGATGTACGGGTCGCGAGCCGGAGTAACGGGTCAGAGGCGGCGACGGTCAGCCAAATGGGCAAGGCCGTCACCAACGGCTCGAAGGTGCCTCTGGCCGCCGGAGCGCGGCGACTCATCGTGGGCAACTCCTGCGAGAAGGGCCTGGTCGAAAGCGTCGGCGAGATGCGAGTCATCAAGGCTCGGCTGGACACGGCCGCCGAGGATACCCCGAATCTGGTCGATGCCGCGGCATCGAACGCCTTCAGGAGCTATGAACCCACGCTGATCGCTGATCGACCCGACCGTTTGCCGGTCACGACCGCGGCCAGGCGAAGAGCGCATCTCATGGAGGCCAGGCCCCACCTGCGCATCGGCATCCCGCGGGTTCTGTCACTGTTCAGCGTCGCCCCGATCTTCCGTGCCTACTTCGAGAGTCTGGGCGTTCAGTCTCGGAACGTGGTCTTCTCCGACAAGACGTCGGCCGACCTGTACCGGGCCGGCGCCAAGCGTGGATCGATCGATCCCTGCTTCCCCAGCAAACTCGCGATCCCGCACGTCCACAACCTCCTATACAAGAAGCACGAGAGGGCTCCGCTGGACATCATCTTCTTCCCGATGGTGGACGACGTACCCTCCGAAATGGCGCACGCGATCGGCCATCGGATCTGCCCCACGATCACGGCGACCCCCGAAGCGACCAGAGCGGCGTTCACCAAAGAGGTCGATGTCTTCGCTCAGAAGGGTGTGCGCTTCATGAACACCTTCGTGAACATGGGGCAGCCCGCACTCTTCGAACGGCAGATGTACGAGGCGTTCCAGGACGTTCTCGGTGTTTCGCCGGTGGAGAATCAGCGAGCCATCCAGGCCGGCATGGACGCACATAAGGCGTACACCGATTCGCTGCGGGCCATGACGCGAGATGAGCTTCGGCGACTGGAGCGGGAGAACCGGATCGGGATCGTGCTCCTCAGCCGACCCTACCATGCGGACCAGGGAATCAACCACGACATCCTAGCCGAGTTCCAGAAGCTCGGATATCCGATCTTCACGCCGTCGAGCCTGCCGGTGGACGGTGACGTCATCGAGTCGCTCTTCGGAGACGAAGTCCGGGCTGGAATCATCGAAGACCCCCTCGACATTCGGGACGTCTGGAAGAACGCCTACAGCGAGAACTCCAACTGGAAGCTGTGGGCGGCGAAGTTCGCGGCCCGACACCCCAACCTGATCGCGATGGAGATCAACAATTTCCGCTGCGGTCACGACGCGCCGATCTTTGCGGTGATCGAGGGAATCGTCGAGGCTGCCGGCACACCCATCTTCACGTTCCGCGAT